>FLNY01003031.1_pt1 | contig 83196 bp, 62 predicted proteins | sample 1140381 | NCBI WGS metagenome assembly FLNY01 (sample SAMEA3878172, study PRJEB12797) | bioreactor metagenome | biome: Moose rumen | place: Sweden | collected 2011-10
TTAAGATTATCAATAAGTTAACATATTTTTGTCAAAAAAGAGGCATGGGAAATTTCGTCACAAGCCAAACTGTCCATTATTCCACCTGTTCTCGTAGTCATATTTCAACTACTCATCTCCGCTTTTCCTCGTTCCGTGGTGTTACGATGAACGGGGCAACACTCACAACACATCAGTCGTTGGCGGTGGTTCAGAGATGACTGAACGAAAAATGGGCAGACCAACAGAAGAACCGCCATACTTCTTCATTGGACGTGTGGAATATGTGCGGGCCGTACTTATGCGTGTCAATCCCCTCAATCCTCTCTTGATACACGTTGCCGCCGAGATGAGATCGTTTGTCAATCACCAACACAGACCTTCCGCTTTGCCTGGCGCAATGGGCGAACGTCGCCCCGTAAAGACCTGAACCGACAATAAGGTAATCGTACTTCTTCATGCTATTTCACATTTTTGAGAAATCTGTTCATACGTAGTCTGTGAGTCTCAGAATCCCATGACCACAAGACCAAACATACCTTCTTTCTAATTTTCTCTCTTTGTATCCATCCGAAATATCTACTATCATAGGAGTGAGACGAGTTGTCACCTGACATGAAATATATACACGAATCAGCTTTGACATAGCATAACGCCTTTACTCTTTTTACGTACATCTTACTATTGTCATTAACCGTAAACGCCACGACATCATTACTCTTTATTTCACTTTTAGCTGATACATCATATGCAAATACCACATCACCAGTATATAGTGTCGGAAACATACTTTCAGATGATATGTAATAGCTGTGTTTTACAATGTATAGGACGACAAACGTGGTGAATGCGGTAGCAATACCAAAATTCACAACTCGTTTCATCATAGAATAACCTCCCCCTTAATACCCAGATACATTGGTGAGTCAAAATTACCATAAACTTCAACCTCGCGATAAAAAACACCTTTTGCCATATCTTCCGTATTTAATCTCACGTGAATGACAGTACATTCACCACGAAATGCGAATTCATTTTCAGACGTTACCTCCATGCACTCACATGAAGGATTAACACTCTCTATTCGCAGAGGGATCAACGTATTGTTTCTTATACGCCATTCCACCGTATTTGAAGTGTAGTCAGAACGATTCAGTTTTCCCATATCTATTATTGAGTCACACTTCCATAACTCCACGTGAGTGTCAGGCAATTCTATTACTCCGTTCTTACACATATGAATGAATGCGAAACAAACGGATATCAACACTATAGTTAAAAAGAATATGTTACGCATACTAAATCAATTAAACACGTCATCGAATTTTGATTCCAACTTTTCTTTTAGTTTGAAAAGAATTTTCCTGTTTTTCTCATAGTAGTCAGGATTCAGGTCCAACGTGAATAAAACATGCCCGCAACTGTCCAACACGGATAAATACGGAGTGTAGACATTATCCATGGAAGTGAATGTGCCGTTATACTCAATGGTTGTGTATGGCCTGCCTATCAGTTCGCTTTTTCCTTGTCCGACAATGCATAGAGTGCTGATAATGGTGTCCTTCCCAAAAACGCTCTCCATCAAGGTCAGAGCGTCAAATACACATTGTCCACACGCGTTTTGACCATATCTAAGGCATAACTTAGTGTCAGGAGGAAGGGAGTCTGTTGGAATCCTGTCTCCAACAGACTCGACATAGTTATTTATCACCTTCATGTCACGATAATGCGCAGACAGGCCGTTGCTCATTATTTTTGATGATGTCCTTATCTGATACAACATACCGCAATTTGTCACAATCAAAATGACAACCAAAATGGTAAAAACTACATTCCTTTTCATTCTATGTTCTTGAATTTATAACGAACGACAATAGGATTGTCATCTTCCTTAATGGAGCGATAGATCTCATAGGATTTCTTGTCAACATCACCCGTCTTAGGTGCTTCACCAATATCACAATAACGTTTGATGAAACATGCAGTCTCACCTAAAAGGACTGAATAAAAATAGTCATTATCAGCTGAAATAATATCTACTGGCGAATAAATCCAGCTGTCACAATCATAGACGTCTGTGAAAATATGATGTTTACCACTCTTCTTGTCGTATACTAAATTGACAAATTGTTTCTTATAGCAGCAACGGCCTGTGATAAACTGTTTGTTTTCATGTAAATTACTTAATATGATTAGCTTATTTGCCTGCTCATCTTCTGGAATTGCATAATAGTCCATTGACATCAATTCCTTTTCCGATTCTGTAAGAGACATGCTTTCTGGACACTCCAAAAAGAAATACTTTGACATGCCATTAGGTGTTATTCTCCAAAGTTCGTTATGAACAACAGAAGAATACAGGAGTCCGTTCTCACTATAACTGACATCGCCCAAAAATACCACCTTATAATTTTCGAGAGAGTAGCGAGCTATAACCGATGACAAATCATCAATCTTATAAACTAAAAATCTCTCGTCATATATTGCATCATCGTTTGGCAGGAACCCGCGATCTGCTATTAAATAATCCCCATATACATATATACCCTCTACACATGTTGACCATGGCAACTTAACTGACTTCACGAATTTACCGTCGTTTTTGTTGAAGAACATTAGCTTCCACTGAAAGTCATCATAGGCACAAAGTAGATCATCAGAGATACTGATTGTCTTAAGATGCGTATATTCTCGGGCGGAATGTCCCTTCTGGTTTATTGAGAATCGGTGACTGCCGTCCATGTTAAAACAATAGATGCCGTCAGAAAGAACATATATGAGGTTATCCTTTACCACAAGCTGCTCGACCTTGCCGATAAGGCATTTGTCATTTTTCTCAAGCTGGATGTATTCATAAGAGTCAACCAACTGATGGAATGAGACAGAGTCCTCTATTTTTTCCACATTCATACAGTAAGTGTCTTGTTGAGACACCTCGTTGCTACAGCTTTGAAAAAACAAAGCTGTAGCAAATAAACAAATTGACAAAAAAAGTATAAACGCATAGCTCTTATCATAATTAACATCCTCCACTTCCGCATCCTCTACACAATCTGTCTTCCTTCTGTCCCATTGTCCAATCTAAATCTTTACAAGTTGTATAACATCCCATATGTGACATGCATGTAATCGTAAATGCATCACATGCTTCGTATGTAACTTTTCCTTTCAGTTTTGCGTTTGCACCTAAGTCGAATAATGATCCAACAGTTAAGCCTCCTTCTAAAGATGCAGACCCGCATATTGAAGTGATAAAGCATTTCTTAGCTGTCAAATATTTTTCAGCATATCCACTATATTCACTTTTTTGTGTAGTCGAACCTGATGCGCCAGATGGTGATCCAGATGGGTCGCCGTTACTCTCACTGTTTTCCTCTGAATCTCCCGTTTCCGCTCTTAATTCAGACAATGCGACATTATTCTTCATCAAGTACGCAGCGTCGACGCCAATGAGAGCCACTAACACACATGTTGGCAGCCAATGATAAAATTTCTTTTTCATAAACAAAATTTTAGATTAAACATAATTTTATAAACTCTTTAACTAATCTTATAACGTGCTGTTTGATATCACAAAATTATAATTATGCTGTCTTCTCAAATAGAATAAGATTTTTCTTGTACTTATCATGGAAGCAGTTTTGTCTTAAATGGTATGATGCATAGTTATTTTTACGGAAACCATATTGTCTGAATAATTCCACAAGTTTTTCTTCAGAAAAACTTGTTGCGTCCTCATCTTCCACAGACAAACTTAATAAAATGTATCTATCTGTGTTGGTTGACAAATTGTATACGATGGCATCAATATCTTTTACCCGTATACTTTTACCTGAGTCCAGACATATTGACATGTCATATCTCTCTTCGAGCCCCAGTCTTTTTGATATTTCCTTCACGTGACAGCATTCCTTCCCGTTATTCAGTAATGCTGACATTTCCCCTGTTTTAGGATTCGTGTCATATCCTACGGTATTAATTGAAGATTGATTCAAATATGCCGTATACCATCCGCATCCACATCCCATATCCAAAACCGATTTGACATTCATGGCTTTACAAAATGAGATAAGCTCATCCTTCAAGTAATTGTCGTATGTGTAATTGTTGAAATCAATCTTTATGCTGACGCCATCCTGCTCAGGATATACCACATACTTGTCAAGAGCCTCAATTATATCACTACTTTTTGAGATGTCGAACTTCCTTGAGAAGAAGACATTGGATAATGAGATCAATGTCTTTAAATCTTTCATCTCGGCGTATTGTGGAGAATCAATGTCAATTGCTCTGTCCCATAGTATGTAACGACAGTTGTTCTTTGCTATTACCATGTTTCTTAACGGAGAGTTCAGGATCACTGTTGAGACATAAATCTCCTCGGGTACAAAAGTGGTCCGCATTCGTCTGTAAAACGCAGGTTTGTGTTTTGTGTAGAAAAGTAAATATTTGGCCACATCATAATCAATGGAAAACCATGCGGACCCCCCATATATGTGATCCAGATATTTCGGGATTCCTTTCTTTATTCCCAATTTGTTGAAAAAGATCATTAGTTTCTTGATCCTCTCTTTACCTTTAGGCTGCTTGTAATCGAAAATGTCTGTGAAATAAAAATTCTGTAAGCGATGAAGAGTGTTAGCGTCTAAATTCGGATCAGGCAAATGGGTACAATTCAAAAATCCCTTGGCTTCTGTTTTGTCAAAGAAACTCAGAAATTCTTTGAACGGTTTAATCGGGTAATCCTGTCCGCTCAAAAGATGGTAATATTTGTAGTAGCCAGCCTTAACTGCCTCATTCAAAAGTAAAAGCTCTGTTTTCAGAATAGAGAAACTTCCCCATCTTAAATGGTATTTCTGAAAAACAGCACATACACCGTCTGTGTTTCTTAGTCTAGCCAATTCTGATTTTGTGTATGATGAATTTTTGTCAACATGTATATATATGTCACACTTTCCTTCAAAATATTTTATCAATCTTAGTAATTGACAGAAATCTTTATGGGTAATAATTAATATCGCATGTTTCATGATTGACATTTTTACACAATATCACTGCACTGCGAGATGCGTGACTCAAAATAATTATAGGTTTTTAACACTCCTTGTTTAACGCTGATTTCCGGTCTCCATCCAAGCGTGTTCTCTGCCACACTTATGTCCGGCTTTCTTCTTACAGGGTCATCGCTTGGCAACGGTTTGTGTATGACGCCTGACACAGAGCCGGTGATGTCAATTATTTTCTCCGCAAGTTCCTTGACACTATGTTCTTCCGGATTTCCGAGGTTTACGGGTCCGGTAAAATTATCATCCGTCTTTGTCATCCTCATTATTCCTTCTATGAGGTCTGAGATGTACATGAAACTGCGGGTCTGACTGCCATCGCCATATATCGTGATGTCGTCACCGCTGAGAGCCTGAGTGATGAAGTTTGAAACGACGCGTCCATCATCCTCTGCCATACGTGGACCATAGGTATTGAAGATACGTACTATCTTGACCTTTGTGCCATACTGACGATGATAATCCATACAGAGAGTTTCACCAATGCGTTTTCCTTCGTCATAGCACGAGCGGATGCCTATAGGATTGACATTACCCCAGTATGTTTCCGGCTGAGGATGCACGAGTGGATTGCCATATACCTCACTCGTTGACGCTTGGAGCATGACGCAGTCATTGTCTCTTGCCAGCTCCAGCATATTCAACGTGCCTAAGAAGGCGGTCTTGGCAGTATACACTGCGTCTTTCTGGTAGTGTACGGGTGACGCGGGACACGCCAGATTGAAGACGATTGACAAGCCTGACACCTCATAGGGACGGGTCAGGTCGTGTCGCACGAACGTGAAGCGCGGGTCTGTCATGAGATGAGCTATGTTGTCCATGCTACCGGTGTATAGGTTGTCAAGGCAGATGACCCGGTAGCCCTCGCTGATCAGACGGTCACAAAGATGTGAGCCGATGAAGCCTGCTCCTCCAGCCACGAGGGCCGTCGGTGGTATTGGTATGTTTGTCATTATTGATGTTATTGTGTTTCTCCGGCCTCGCACTCGTTTTCCGGACAAGAGTCTCTCAGGCAGGGAATAGGTTACAAAAAAATAGGGTCAGCACAATACGGACAAGAACGGCCTGTTACAGTCATACCTTATTCATATTATTATGCTACCCAATACCAAATTCTTAAACTGATTCTAATTCTTTTGTGGAATAAAAGCCACTTTTCTTTTGTCGTGAAGGAACCTCCGTCCCTAAACACAATGCGAAGTAAAAGATTTTTACGTTTGCGAACAAATATTTCAGCACTTTTTTTTGCTTTTTTCGCATCTTTTTCGGGGGGGTAAACCAAGGAAATAAAATACGTAAATCTGCACTCTTTGCTAAGCTGCGATAACATGTGAATCATTACAGATGGTGTCATCACTGATAACCTCACGCAGACAAACACTGACTGAGAACTTGTTGATGAAAAGTGTCACATGAAAGAAAAGGATGTCATTCTTGTGAATTATCCCTTCAAAACAAATGAAGTTTTCTGACTTGTGTTTATCTTTGTCATGCTAAGAAAAGTTTATACTTTCTTGCGAAACGTGCATGTGAATACTCTTACGTTTCATTCTTCTGTGTGAAATCGTTGACTCACTGGTTGTCATTTGCGGGGCTCCATGTCAACAGTCTATATCTTTATGGACTATCTTTCGCTCGAGCGAAAAGAAATACACATGTGCGGTCAGATGAGACAGAAGCGTAGATTGGGTATACACCTATTATATATAGTAATACGACATAACAAGTTTATACATTTAATGATGAAAGGACTGAGCGGCAACGCATTGAAAGTCTTTGCTATCATCGCGATGACGATTGACCATTTGGCATGGGTGGGTGTTGAGACCTATGAGCAGGCGGAAACGCCGTTGCAGATAACCCTGCATTCTATCGGACGTCTGACGGCTCCGATGATGATTTTCTTCGTTGCCGAGGGCTACTATCATACCCGCGACTTCCGACGCTATCTGCGCCGTCTGTTCATGCTGGCTGTGGTGAGCCACTTCGCCTTTTGTTATTTCAATATGTCCGGATTCAATCCGCTCAGCAACCTGATCTTCAACGCCACGAGTATCGCGTGGCCGTTGTTGTGTGGACTTATACTCCTCAAGGTATGGGATATGCTGCGGTTGGTGTGCTGGCAAAAGGTGACCATCACGTTGCTGGCTTGTCTACTCACCTTCACCTCCGACTGGAGTTGTGCCGCTCCACTTGCTATACTCATGATTGGCAGAAGCCGGGGTGACTTTTATAAGCAGATGCTTTGGATGATGTCGATAATCTCGTTCTACGCCGTTGCCTTCTTCATCTTCCACAGCCCTACTTACGGTATGGTTCACCTTGCCTCCTGGTTGTCAGTGCCGTTGCTGGCGATGTATAACGGACAACGAGGACGCATAAAGTGGCTCGGTAAGTTTTTCTATTATTACTACCCGGCCCACATGGCCCTCATCGGCCTGCTGGCAAGGTTGGCGTGATGCACAGACAGGGTGTGAGAGATTATGCGATATTGTTTTTTTATCACGTGGTTATGTGTGAAGTAGGAAATAAAATAGTAAATTCGCAACAGATAACCTATGTCACACATTATGAGGTCACGTAAGCCCTGACATGCATCCTTATGCCTGTCCTTCGTTACCGACCTCAAGCACAAGAAAAGATATGAGAGAACTGACGAACAACGAGATTAGCGTGTTAAGCGACCAAGGATGCAGTGCTGAAGACTGGACCGACATACTCGTCGATGATGACTTTCGCACTGACACTGTTAGCGATGTGTCCTTCCATGGACACGTCGAGATAGGAAGTCTGTGCGGCACACTGGAGGTGGAGGAGGGCTTTCGTCGCCGTTGTCAGATACGACGTGCCACCTTGCGTAACGTCGTCATCGGAGACGACTGTGTCATCGAGAATGTGCGCGGCTACATCAGCGGCTATAACATCGGTGACCGTTGTTATATCTCTGACGTTGGTGTCATGACGTGTCAGGAAGGCTCGTCCTTCGGGTGCGGCACAGTCATCTCCGTTCTCAACGAGGGTGGCAAGGGAAATGTCACACTCTGTGAGGAGTTGACGGCTCAGGTGGCGTGGCTCATGGTCAATGGCATCTCCGTCACTGCTCCGTCTGCGGCTATGTCGGACGAGGATGATAATGATGTGACATACGCTGCCATAGGACGTGACTCCCGTATTGTTGGTGTGCGTGAGATGAGTAACGTGAAAGTGGGAACAGGATGTGAGATACACGGGGCGAGCAGACTTGATAACTGCACGGTGATGAGCACTGAGGACGCTGGCACATATATAGGAGGTGACGTGATAGCGGAGAGCAGCGTCATAGCGCCTGGCGCGAGTGTCACTGACGGCGCAAAGGTCATGCAGTGCTTCGTCGGTGAGTCTGTGCATGTGGGTAAGGGCTTCTCAGCTGAGAGTTGTGTCTTCTTCGCCAACAGTCACATGGACAATGGCGAGGCGTGTGCCTGCTTCTGCGGTCCTTTCTCCACTTCGCATCATAAGAGTACACTGCTCATCGGAGGAGCCTTCTCCTTCTACAACGCCGGTTCGAACACCAATCAGAGCAACCATGCGTATAAGATGGGACCGATCCACTGGGGAACGCTCGACAGAGGGGCGAAGACTGCCAGCGGCTGTCACATACTCTGGCCGTCTCATGTCGGAGCTTTCTCTATGGTCATGGGTAAGGTGCAGACACATCCGGTGACGTATAAGATGCCGTTCTCCTATCTCATAGCTGAAGACAGGAAAACGTGGCTCGTGCCAGGCGTCAACATCAAGACCGTGGGCACGTGGCGTGATGTGGGCAAGTGGGTGAAACGAGACCTCCGTCCACTGTCGACGCGCGGTGACGTCATCAATCTCAGCTTCCCTAATCCGTATCTCGTGCAGTGCTGTCTGGAAGGCTTGAAAATACTGACGGAGATGGTGAGAGACGACCGTGACGTGTATGAGTATGGTGGATGTCTCATCCGACGAGAGTCCGCACTGCGGGGCATTACCTACTACGGACTTGTAGTCAGACTCTTTCTTGACGTGTGCTTCCGTGACGGTGCGGACATGACGAGAGATGCTGACGGCGGGGCATGGCTCGATATGTGTGGCATGCTCGCTCCGGCAAGTGAGGTGGAACGCTTGGCATACGACATCCGCAAAGGTGATGTGGGCAGCGTGGCTGAGCTGCGTGAGGCGCTGCGACGCATCGACTCTAAGTTCAGAGAATACAGAGATGCCTATGCGGTGAATGTCATGAGACGACTTGACGGCACCGACCAACCAGACGTGACGAGATGGCGGACTGAGGCGCAAAAAGCGAGAGAGACGTGGCTCGACATGGTACGTGCCGACGCGCGTAAGGAGTTCGAGATGGGAGATGTCGATGAACAGACTCTCAATGACTGTATCGCGGCCATACGCTGACATCATAAACGTCAGAGTCTGATAATCATATAGTACACACGTTATTCCACTGTTTTATTGGAATAACGTGTGACTTTTTTATCTGAAAATACACCTTGTGTGTGTCAAAGACACTTGTTTTTTTGTGAAAAAACACAAAAAACACACCCTGAAAGTGAAAAACATACGCAATATTTTGTTTGATAGCGTAATAGTTAATAATTTCGCGCCCTGAACAAGAATAAGAATGAGATTGTGAGATAGTGAGGTGTCAGCAATGAGCCTGAAACTGTCGTGGATTTTCTAAATAAATAATATGCGGGCGGATGTGGTGACACATCTGGTTTTTCGTGTGATTTTTTTGAGGTAAGAATAAGAGGGGAATAGCTTGTAAATAGAATATATATATTGCATGAATATAAAATATGAGAACAAGTAAGAGTGCTGTGTTAAGTGTACTCATGTTTGTTGCGACGCTCACCTCAACGGTGTGCGCACAGACACAGAGTACGTCTTACACTACTGGTGCGGGCTGGACGCAGGTGACATCCAGCAACAAGGACACCTATCTTGGTGCCAATTCTGTGAATTACTTATTTGCCATCTGGGTCAAGAGTGGCAGCGAGGGCAGTGTCAATGACTGTTTCCTGCGTCTCGCTTATGGTCAGGACGGACAGCAGGGTGCTTCCAACCTTACCATGCGCTACGCCTATGCCACGTCGTCATTGAACCCTAACGTGAGCCTTGACGGAGTGTGGGAGCTTATTCCTTATCCAGGTGGCGCTGATGGTCAGTATGTCATCGCCAGCGCATACGAGCGTAACCGCTTTATGCAAGTTGGCTCAGACGGTGTGTCATACCGACTTGCCTCAGACGAAGAGTCAATGTCTGTGTCAAACGCTAAGATGACACTTAGCTGGTCTGCCGGCTCATGGGTGATAGCTAACGGCAAGACAGGCGGAAGTCTCGGCTCATGGGGAAGCAGCACGTCGTGCGATGTGACAGCGAGTTCTGACGTGGCAGACTGCTACGCCGTATATGCCATCTCACGTATTGACTATCTCAAGGCAACAGAGAACATTGTATACACTGCTTCGTCACTCAATCCTAAGGATGTGACTATGCTCATGGTTAACCCTGAGGCTTTCGGCACCAGCGGTGACCAGAGCTCTCTCCTCGGTTGGACGTTGACGTCAGACGGTAACATCTGGACCAAGCAAGGTGACACGTCTGACTTCTCTGTGGTCAGCGGCAATTCTTTCTTCGAGTACTCAGGTGACACTGCGCCTGCTGACGGCTATATGAGACAGACTCTGACTGGACTGCCAGCCGGCTACTACACTTTCAGCGTTACAACATCTGGAGCGCAGGACGGTGCTATGCTCTATGCCACAGGCGTCACGACGTCAGCCACAGCGTTGTCAACAGCTGACGCCAGTCACAAGGTGTACGTGACTACAGAGGTGACAGAGGACGGCGGAAGCATCACATTCGGTGTGTCATTGTCAAGCTACCAGCCTGACGATGAGGTGGAGGATGGCAGCGACAGCTATGTCCTTCGTTTCGACAACTTCGAGATAAGCTATCTTGGCACATATAAGTCACTCGTGTCCAGCGCGGGTAACGGAGAGTATTACGTCCGTACCAACATCGGTACTGATGACGCTCCGGAGTACAGATACCTCGATGCGGGAGGTAATATGTGGGGTACCGAGCCAGTGCTCGGCGAGCACGGTTTCTCACTTCTCTTCACTGAGAGAACGGACAGCAAACTCAACGACGGCAACACATACTACTCACTCAAAAGTTATGTCTATCAGTCTACAGGCTCAAACCACGACAGATATTTCGATGGTTATCAGTATGACCACACTATCAACACGTCATGGTTCCGTTTCGAGCAGGTAGACCCGGAGAACAATCCAACTAAGTATCGCATGTTCACCAGATACCCTCTGTCAAGCTCCGGCTCAAAGGGTTACATACAGAGGTCGGACGACGGCAGCACTATTGAGGTGGCAGATGAGGCTGACGACAGCAAGGCTGTTTGGGAGATTATCACTGAGACACAGCGCGTGAAGGAGCTGCATGAGGCATCAGTAGATAATCCGCTCGACGCAACATTCCTCATCAAGGACCCTGACTTCAGTCGTAACAACGTGAACAAGGAGTCATGGTGTCTCAACTCTGACGATAATACTCTTCCAATCACACTCGGTAATAATGACAGTGGTACGAACACCGTGACTACCGATGACGGTAACATGAAGATCTCAATCGGCTACTGCGGTAGCGGTGCGTACGGAGGTAACTCATACGACTACAACGTCAAGATGACAGGCCTGTCAACAGACACAGACTATAAGCTCTACCAGAAGGTGGCTATGGAGAACCTGCCAGCGGGAAGATACCGCTTGTCAGTACACGGATACAGTAACGTCTCTGGTGGCGCCACATTGTTCGCTGCAAATGAGAACGGTGACCTGGGTTCTGTGGCTCTCGTACACTCTGTCAGAGGTAAGTCACACGCCAGTGATCAGCCTATGGCGGCATATTTGTTCACAGGCAATGAGTACATGGGACTCAAGTACTACTCTTCATACCAGTCTGCAGTTGAGGAGGACGGAACGACACTCGCTGAGTACCTCGGATATGAGACTGACGGTTATGTGCAGACGCTGGACATCGAGGTGACAACAGAAACTCTCATAATCGGTGTTAGAGGTACGTTGGCAAAGAACAACTACGCCATCTTCGACAAATTCGAGCTTTACTACCTCGGCGAGGTTACTCAGAGCATTGAGAACGTGACATCATCTGAGGACTACTATATATATAATGTGGATGCCGGACTCTATCTCAACCAGTCAAAGTCCTCATCAAAATATTACTCTACGCTCAACACTACTGGTATCTGTTGGACGCTCACTGCAGAGAAGGATGACAATGGCGACCTCACAGGCAGATACTCAATATATAACAATGCACAGTCAGGATATGTTGCTCCGTCTACATCTTCATCCAACAGCTTTGTGTATGTCAACAGTTCAACTCCTTATTACTGGAACATACAGTCTGCTGGTAGCAGCAACGCTGACATAGTGAACATCACTGACTCTTACGGACGTGTGCTCGAGTGGTGCGGTGACGCAGCCAACCTCGTTATCTCAGGTTCTGTGTCTGACACTGAGCCACGAGGCACACGATGGGCTTTGTATACTGCCACTCAGTATGAGAAGGACAGAATGTACGTGTCTACCGCATCCACGATGAGATCCAACGCATGGCCTGTGGTTCGCTCAGCGAGACTGAGTCTCAATACTTATGGAGGGGCTCAGTTGCCAGATGTGGAAGAGGCTTATGCCGCACTTGATGAGGTATGGACTGGTACGCTCAGCAAAAGCTCTAACATCGCCTCACTCACTGAGAAGCTGAGATTGGCGCTCGAGAATGCCATGACAGAGAAGGCGTCTATGACTAATCCGTTCGATATGAGCTACAATATCGCCGACGCTAACTGCGGTGACTCTAACTTCGATGGATGGACCACTCACACGAACTGGAGCTCTTATACTTACGGTTTGTACGCTAACAGTTCTGTGGTGCTTGTGGGACGTTACTTCTTCCAGAGCAAGGCAGCTCTTGGCTCACAGACAATCTCTGGTCTCAAGCCGGGTATGTATCGTTTCGGCGTTGACATGAGAAGCCGTAACACAGCCTCTCAGTATGTCCTCACCATTAAGAACGTCACTACAGGTGAGTCTGGCATACTTGCTAACGAGACACCTGAGACAATCACTCTGCAAACACTTAAGACAGCTTCTGTGTGTGTGAGCAGTGAGGCGGATGAGATAGAGCTGAGTCTTGAGATTGTCAGCGGATCTGTCGCTTTCGACAACTTCAAACTCTATTATTGCGGTACAGGACGTTATCAGTTTAACAGCGACTGTTCTGAGCTGACACTTCAGGGTGAATGGAAAACTGAGGACTTTACTACGCTTGCTGAGGCTATCGAGTCTGAGAAGAACACGCTCGGTGCTGTGTTCATCACAAGCGATAACGTGACACTTAACGGAACACTTGAGGTGTCTGAACCTGCAGACAGCAAGGGTGCGTTCAACATTCTGTTCTACACTGACCTCGATGGAGTGACCGGTGATGCTAACGTGGTAAGGATGACAGAGGATGGTAACACGTGTGAGAACCTTGTACTCACTGACGGACATCTGTTCTCCGCTCCTCTCGCCTTTACAGCAGCTACCGCATCTTATACACGTGGCGTGACGGTGTCATCGTCCGTGGCTTGGGGAACAATCATGCTTCCTTTCGCTCTCTCTGAGAAACCTTCAATGATTGATACTTTCTTTGACGTGAAGACTATCAACACTTCAACAGGTAAGCTCTCTTTGTCTGAGGTGGCAAGGAACGGAGTGGTGGCGGCCAACACTCCTTTGGTGTTCACGGCGACAGGTGACCTCGACATCACAGAGTATGATGTCGACATCGACGCTGAGTCTGACCTTAAGACTCCTGACGTGGAGAATGACGGACTGTGCCTCTACGGTACATACAAGAAATATATTGTCGGTCAGATACAGGATCAGTCAAACTACTCAAGCTACGTACAGAACGCAGACGGACTTTGCGCACATGACTGCTATTATGTCAAGGGTGGTGAGTTCTGGAGAGGTAATGGGTGGTTCTCTGTCAATCCGTTCCGTTCCTTCGTCTTCACTGGCGAGGTGACTTCAGAGACTGTGTCATCTACCGCAGAACGTCCTACTGTACTCGACGTAGACTTCTCCGACATCATCGCCAATGATGTGACAACGCTGGAGGACAATGCTGACACTGTGGAGACCGGACGTTATAATGCTGCGGGTATACCTGTAGACAACAATGCAAAAGGATTCAGCATCGTGAGAATGTCTGACGGTACCGTCAGAAAGGTAATGAGGTGATTCTCTGAATGATATTGTTTATGGTGGAAAAAGTGCAGACAATTACGATTGTCCGCACTTTTTTCTTCTCACATAATGTAATTCTCAGATATTCAATACGGAAAAGGTGATTGGTGGAGTGAGAAAGTGCGTGGATGGTAATGTTGAGATTACTATTTGGCGCGTTTGTGAGTAACGATAATATGATTGTTGTTAATTTTTATTAAGAAAAAGTCTTAAAAATTTGCATGATTTATATAATATGTATATTTTTGCCGCAATCAGAACAGAATAAGAATAAAATTTAATTATCAAAAAGATCTTATTTTAAGTTTTTCATTATTAGAGAACAGCGGACATATACCTGTTTTCAGAGGTATTGTGTATGTGGACTTTCAGGACGTTGTGACAACGTGTAATATGGTGAGCTGAGAGTTTATTTATTTATGAAGTGTAATAAAGGATGAATATGATGACAAGAATTAATGCGCGTTTTTTTGCGTTTTTTGTGGTGTGTCTCTTTTCGGGCATCGCTAACGCACAGCGTTCGGTAACATGGTGGGATGATAGTAGAGATGATAGTAATGATGGTCTCTATTATATCCACAACTATGAGAACCCGGATGTGTTCCTTAATCTTTCTTCTCCTGGCTATGTCACAGGTATTGAGAATGCCTCTATGATTAGATGGTATAAAAACTATCTCACCAATACGAGTATGTCAGTCTATTTGACTGGTAGCACAAAGGACGCTAATGGATATCTGCAATATAATGTTGTTGGGGCGGAGAAAAAAAACACATTTGCGTCTGTTATTGACAAAAACAATGTTGTAACTTTTTACAAGAATACTAAGGTTAATAAAGTGACTGTTTCATATTTTCTGGTTTATGATGTAGACGAAGATGTGGTTAAGATGGTTCATGAGGATGATCTTGATGAAGATATTCACTACACAGGCTGGACACTCATTTCGGAAAGTCAATACAATGCAGTTTATTACACAAGCACACTGAACGATTTCGATAATTTTGAAAACGCCACATTCACCCGTTATGATAAAGATTATGATGTATACTGTTCCAGTAAAAACGGTAATAGTGTATGGTATGTAGGTGAAACTGTCACTGGTGCTGCGTCAACGCCAGAGGATGGCTATGCTCGCATGACCATTGGTAACGTTCCTAACGGATATTATCAGCTTCAGTTGTATGCGGGTAAGACTGGTAGCGGTGCGGCAAGAATTTATGCCAATGATGGTTCTGCGGAGGTCACAACTAATCCGGACCAGACACTGTACACTGTCTTCGCTCACGTGACGGATGGCACCCTCGATATTTACATGGGAACAGACGACAAGACTGCAGGGGCAGTGTATTCAGCCATCAACAGTATCGTTAAGGTCGATGGTGGAGATGACGATGAGGAAGAGGAAACTTCCGCCTACCTCACAAACCCTAAGTTCACTGACGGTTTGACAGGTTGGACTGTGGAGTCAGACAATGAGAATCTGGTGTTCGAGCTTGAGACAGGATCTTCTACTAACGGATTCCAGAAACAGGGACTCTTCGCAAAAATGGGTGGTTCGGTATTCGAACAATGCAATGGACAGGTTTACCAGACTGTGACTCTTCCAGCTGGTTACTATTCCCTGAGTGCTGATGTGTTCGCCTGGAGAACCATGGCTTTCCTTTACGCACAGGTAGGTGACAGAAGACAAAAGGTAGCTATCTTTGATACAGGCGACAAGAGCTATGAGCCTACACGTGTTAATCGGACTCTTAAGTTCATCGTACCTGAGGAGACTGAGGTGAGAGTTGGTATAAGCCAGGAGCAGCTCACAGATACTACATTCTTTGGTGATTGGTGTGTGTCTTGTGACAATTTCGTACTTGAACAGCTGAATACAGACATTGAGGGTGCTGACCTGAGTAGCCAGATCGTTAATGCTGACCTGCTTTCTGCGGAAATCGATAATAAGAATGTGCTTTACACTCGTTTCGGATGGAACTCCAACGGTAGTGACGGATTCCAGGCTTGGATGAGCGACGTTGCTCAGGTGTACTATGACGCTGGACTGGAAAATCCCTGGAATTCATACGATACATACCAGACAGTAACAGGTCTTCCTGACGGATACTACAAGGTTCGTGTACAGGGATTCTACCGTGACGCAATGGTGGCGGCAGGAAGTGACAGCGAGCAGAAGACATCATTCTACGCTAATAACTCAATGAAGGGTATTCAGCTCATCACATCTGAGCCGCAGCAGAGCGAGGAGTTCTACGGATATGAGGATGAGGAGAAAACCAGACCACAGAGTATTGGTGGTTATCCTAACAATATGAACGCAGCCAAGATTGCCTTTGACGCCGGCATGTATGATGACAACGTGGTGATAGGTCGTGTCAAGGATGGTACACTCAAGCTCGGTATAGTCCGCAACCTCGCCAAGGAATGGGACTGGACATGTCTCAACTCTTTCCGACTCTACTACTATAAGGCTGAGCTTGATGAGACAGCTGATGTCACAGAGTGGGTGGCTAACTACTCATTTGAGTCTGGTGACGAGACAGCATGGAGCGACGGCAATGAGGAAAACAATGTGACGCGCGTGAACACTCCTTTCTCTGACGCCGGCACGTTCTATTATGAGACGAAGGGAGCCGTGACACTTACTCATGATGATGTGACAGGTCTTCCTGAAGGTCTTTACACACTCACTTGCCAGATCAATGGTAATAAGGGTACTGTTACTCTCAACGGTAACGACAAATATGTTGAGAGCGCGGAACAGAGTGGAACAGTTACTCTGAACAATATCGAACTTTATGACGGTAAGACACTCGTTATCAGCGTGAGCACTACAAACGCTGCGAAGATTGATAACTTCACTCTTCGTCGTACATCCAAGAGCCGTGTGGTTGACGGCGGTGAGTACTACGTGTACAACGTGGACGCCGGTGCATTCCTGACAAACGGCAATGACTGGAACACACAGGCTTGTGTGGGTGCTGACGGTTTGAAGTGGACCTTGTCAAAGATAGACGGACAGCAGTCAATCATCACTCTCAGTCAGTCAGCTGCTAAGAACCATCAGGGTTATGACGCTCCGGGCTATCTCTATGTCTCTCAGAACAAACTGTATGTGGACGGACAGGACAACAGCTTCAGCATGAAGGTCACTGAGGATGAGAACTCCTCAAACATCACTTTGGCTGTAAACCCTGACGACGCAACCTACGGTTCAGCTACTTCTTACGGCGAGACATTGATAGGTTGGGGTGGAGACGTCAACACTAACATCATCATGCCGCATATCGGTACTGACGATAAGGAGCTCAGAGGTACAAGATGGATGCTCATGTCAGAGCAGGAGTACATCAAATACCACGACCGCATCATCGCACTCAGGTCAGAGCGTATGACCGCATGGAACTACATGCGCTCAGCTTTACTCTCAGGTGTCAGCGTCAAGCAGATAGATAACGCTTACGTCAACCCGGCAACGACAACACTTGAGACTCTCACTACTGTTCTCAGAGAAGATATCGAGGACCAGGATTTGCTTGCTGACGCTTACTCAGAGTCTTCTGTCGACTTGAGCTATTACATCACTAACGCAGACTGTGGTACCATCAGCGGATGGACTAACGAGAATACTAACGAGAGATCAGACAAGGTGTTCCAGGAGCAGAGCAACTACCAGAAGACCGGTGAGGTGCAGTTCGGCGCTAAGTTCCTCGAGAAATGGATTTACTGGGATTACAGTCTTGAGAACGGCACATTGTCACAGACTCTGACTTCACTCCCTGCAGGTGTCTACGTGCTCAGTCTCGATGCTAAGGCAGAGAGACAGAACACTACTGAGGCGGTGACTGGTGTCAGTCTCTTCGCTACAGTCAACAATAGCGGTGACGTTAGAACAGTGAGCGAGGCGCTCAGCACTCCTGACGACAATATCAAGACATACACCACTTCTCCGTTCTATGTTGCTGAGGGTGGCACAGTGACTCTTGGAGTGGACATCGAGAACACTAACGCCAACTGGGTAGCGTTCGATAACTTCCACCTCTCATATGTGGGACTGGACGAGCGTTACTATGAGAAAGAGGATGGACTGATCACTTTCTACGGCGTTTGGCGTGACGTCGACTACACTGAAATGTGCAAGGCCATAGCGAATGTTTGTCCTTCAGTGTCTGTCGACTTCAGAAAGGCTACACTGCAAGAAACTGTCAATATCGAGCTTGACGACGCAAGTAACGTGTTAGCTTACAAACAGCACGCTCAAACGGTTACAATCAATTCTTCTTCAACAAATGTTGTCGATAATTTGGCTGGTACATTAATTTGTGATAATTTTGTGATTACGGATAAAAAAGCGATTAATATCGCTTATAAGTTCGGAGCAAAGAAAGCAACCTACTCACGTACAGGGCTCACACTGAGAAGTGACGGTACAGCCTTCGGTACTATATGTCTTCCGTTCGACATCTCAAGTGCATCGGGCAACTGTGAGAATCTCGACAACTTCTACGCTATCACTAAGGTTACTGACGGATGGCTTACGATTGCTACTCAGAGCAGCTCTTCCGTTCTCGTCCATAATACTCCAGCGATTTTCGTGGCTACGGCTACAGACTTTAGCATTGAGCAGAATGGAACTCTCCAAGTTCCTGTCACAGTTTTTGCCACTGAAAGACTGATGCAATATGAGGCGAGCAACAACGTGAGCCTCTACGGTACTTACAGCAAGTATATGGTGGGACAGATTCAGACATACAACACGCTGGAAGATCTCGACAACTCACTCACTAATGAGGACGGCTTGAGCGCAGGCTCCTGCTATTACATTAGTAAGAACGTGTTCTACAATGGTCGAGGATGGTTCTACAACACACCGTTCAGAGCGTTTATCCATGACGGCAATTATGACGGGTCATTAGGCGAGGCTTCAAAGCGTCCTGCATCCCTCAATATCTTCGTGGAGGACACGTCAACAGCCATTGAGAATGTGGTGCTTGACGAGGAGGAAGTCTTTGTTGTGGATTATGTCGATGAGAGTGGTATAAGCCATGCTGAGTCCGTAAAAGGTCTCAATATCGTAAGATATTCAAATGGTATGACTAAGAAGATTTTTGTGAAGTGAGTTCCTGTCCTCTCGGGGTCTTTTGACGCCGAAGATGCTTTTGAGGCGACTAATGTATACGAAGTGTTTTTATTTAATAGATAATGAAGAAAGAGTACGTAAAGCCTGAGGTGGAGACATCGCAATATTACGTGTCGTCTGCTGTCCTCTTAGGAAGCGCGCAAAATGGTAATCATGATGGCGAACCAGGTTTTGACGATCCTGACGCAAGGCGCAGAGGTTACTATGAGTCGCCTGCTGAAGGAAGGGACGGTGGTTCCTGGAACAGTGAGAAAGGCTGGGGCAGTCTGTGGTGACACAGAACCATGCCTACCGTATTTATGTATATGCGCTCCAGTTCGTCTGTTTAGGCACTGAGGGTATAGTGATAATGAGATGTGACAATTATTGTTGTCACACCTCATTTTTTTTATTTTCACATTTGTTAAATTCATTTAAGTTTTCTATCTTTGTGGTGTCGAGGTCAGTTCATGCTGTAGAGATTTTTGGACGGACTTGACTCCTCGCTCTTGATTTTATTGTCGTGAAGACTCATGTGTGATGGCGGCAATGCGTGTCACAGGTGACGGGACGCATGACTGCGCTCCGCAGTTGTCTTGTGACTTTGAAAGAGGGCTTGTGAAAAGCTTTCGGGCTTAATCCTGCGGCTACGCTCACATTTGGTGAGGTGCCTTACTAACTTTATTAGAATAACCCTTAATTGAAAAGTTCTTATGTGTACTGTTTACCGTAAAATTGCGGCTATGCTTTGTGTGGCTCTTGGCGCTACAGCTATGGTGTCTTGTAATAGCTATGATGATGCTGATGAGACTGTCTCTGAGACTACTCATCTTGGTATGTACTCGTTCTCAAGAGACCTTCTCGATATTTATGACGTGATGGTCACCGTGAAGAGCGGTAGTAACGTCTTGGCGGAGTATGACCTGAAGAATGGCGAGGCATATTATGAGAATGATGACGCTGTGTCTTACGACATCTCCATCGTCTCTCCAGCTACCGTACTTGAGTATAGCCTTACGATAAAGTGCTCTAAGGACGAGGAGGAACTCGACGAGAATCGCTTGTATGACCTCGGATTCAATTCCATCTTCACGTCTGTGACTCAACAGCCGGAAAGGGTTCTCAGCATGATGAAGAACTACTCTTCTGACAGATCATCGCAGAAGTTCTCCGGCAACGTGCTGCAGAGCCTCTACGGAGCTGAGTATGACGGTATGAGCGTCTACGAGGTGTATGCCGAGGTGAACAGCCTTTCGTATGTCGTGGATGACAATGAGTGATGACTCCGCTACCGTGGCAACGGGTCACAGAATGTGTGATGTCTTTATTATTTGTCCATACTATTATAATAGTGATATATACAGGAGCCGCCCCTGACTGGGCGGCTCCTGTTTTTTACTACCTGTATCTTCTCATTCCCTAATGTCATTCTAATGCCTCAGACGTCATTCCTTATGTCTTACACGGACAGCATAACTACTACGACTTACCTGGTGTGTACCGTGACTGAATGGGGAAATAATGATCAATTCGGCGTGTCACCAAATTTCCCATGCCTGTTTTTTGTCTAAAAAATAGTTAACTTATTGATAATTCCAAAAATAAAGCGTTCGACAACCTTGTGTCTCTTTTTTGAAATTCTTAGGTTAGGTTGTAGTCTATATATAGGTCTGTAGTTTTCAAAATCCTAACCTGAACTTTTCAGTGTCCTAACCTAAGATTTTCAGAGGCCGAATAAGTCACGGTAAAATTTCAGAAGTCATTTTTCCGTGAACATACATCAAGGAGTTTTGTGGACATTTCGGACAACGGAAAGTGTGCGAAAAGGTAAGCTGATTTGGTGACCTGTGACCCGTGTTTTTCAGTGACAACTTCTCGTGGGTTATTATGCGTGCTGTAGACTCTGCTTGTCCTTTCCTTCTCGTTCTTTCTCTCGATGTGAATGATGTGTGTACCATCTGTTGTCAGCGATGATGTGTAATGTTTGGCCTGTCTCCTCGCCATCTTTCATTTTCTCACACCTTATATATTTATATATACTCGCTATACCTCTTGTGTCGGCCACCTATACACATGTCTTTTTCCAGGTCATTTTTGCGATTCATCTGTCCTGTTCTGAATGAGAATATAAAATAGATAAAAGTTTTTGACGTGGAGCGTCTGTACTGTTTACGTGTAAAACATGGAATGAGTTGACAAGACATGTCAAGACATTTGCTCTCGTCCAGATATTTGTTTTCGCCTCTGTCTTGTATTATCTTTGCATCGTCATCAGGGAAAAGAGATCCGGACTCACCCGACGACGAGACGAGCTGTCACCCGGGAAGGACAGTGCGGAAAACGAAAAGTTAACCATTAACAAAAAAGAATTATGGCAATTAAAGTGAAAGCAGTAGAACGCCTGCAGTACGTGGGCAAGTACGCCGGTCAGTACCGTTATGTGTTACAGGCTGAGATGTATAACCGTCTTGACGATGCCAAGGTCATAGAGGAGGCTGCTCTTCGTTCTGGCATGCGTAAGTCAGTCATCACTGCAGCGTGGAACGTCATCGGCGAGGTCATCAAGGCATGGGCTACGGAGGGGCATTCCGTGGCGCTTCCGGGACTTGGCACCATGCGTTTCGGTGTGAGGGCGACGTCTGTGGCCTCTGTGTCTGAGGTCGGTTCCAGTCTCATCACCTGTCGTCGCATCATCTTCGTGCCTGGCAAGGACATAAAGGACGAGTTGCTCTCCACGAGCTTCAACATCACCTGTTATGACAAGGACGGCAAAATCGTCAAGCAGGTGGTCTCTGACGACGTGAAAGTACAGGATGAGGCTGTCGAGCCTGATGACAACAGCGGTCAGCAAGGCGGTGGCGATACCGGAGACGGAGAGGACACTCTTTGATAACGTGTGAGTCATGTTGGCGGGAGGTAGACGGGCTGACACTGCGTCGACCTCCCGTTCTTCTTAATGACAGTTATGGCAAAATTATTAATCAAACTGAAAATTGTGTTAAGTATGGACGCAGAGAAAAAGAACAAATGGTCTGTGATAATCAATATCGCTCTGACCACGCTGACGGCTATCCTCAGCGCACTCGGCTTTAACGTCTGAGTCTTTTCGTCTGTCCGTCATCACGCTGCTTTATGATACTATGAATAAGCTTACAGAGAATTTCACGCTTGAGGAGATGGAACGTTCCTCAGTAGCCGCCGCCCGCGGCATAGACAATCACGCTCCCCATTGCGCTGTCAGCAATCTGCAGCGTCTTTGTCAGTCGGTATTACAGCCTCTGAGAGATTGGTACGGGGCACCTGTCATCGTCACCAGTGGTTATCGCTCACGTATGGTCAACAGTCTGGTGGGTGGCTCGTCAAGGTCTTATCACGTGTTGGGCAGAGCTGCCGACATCGTGCCTGTCGAGACGATAGGACGCGGCGCAATACTTCGCAGTTGGTACTTATACATCAAGGACCATCTGCCATATCGTGAGCTGCTACTTGAAAGCGGCAAGGACGGGGGCGAGTGGATACATGTCGCTATGTGACATGATGCAGTGTATGCATGGGCAGGTCAGATGAGAATATAGAACAAGAAAAAGAGCCGGAACGACAACCTGTCGTTCCGGCTCAATGTGTAATTGTATCGTCGGACATTTATTTCACTGTCAGCGTGCCGCCAGTGCTGGAGTCCGTCTTGAAGTTATATGCCTTTGTTGAACTGTCTGTGGAGTTGACGGTGATGGTGATCACTCCGTCAGTCTGTTTGAACTCCTTGTCAGCCTTCATACCGTAACATACAGTGTTGTCGGCGGTGTATGTCGCTCCTGACACTGTGATGTCTGCTGTCGTGCCGTTGAAGTAGAGATAACCTCCGTCGAGCACGGTGTCTGTTGTCTTGGTGGTTTTCTTGGCGCGTATGCCACGTGAGCCGTTACCAGTCACGTTCTCCGTGATCGTTCCGCCGTCGAAGTAAGCTGCGTACACGGCTCTAATGCCGTCGGAGATGTTGCCTGACACATTGGCTGTGATAGTGCCCCCGTTCATGTAGATACATGAGTCAGCCTTAAGTCCCGCGCCGTCCTCTTGTGTCACGTTGAGAGTCAGTGTGCCTCCGTTGATGATGGCGCATCCGTAGTCATCACAGTCGATGCAGTCTGAGCCGGCGCCTGAAACGGTAATCGTGCCTCCGTTCATCTGGAAGTAGTTGTTCTCGTTGTTCACCTTACCCTTGCCGCAGTGTATGCCGTCGGAAGATGCCTTGAGGATGTTCACTGTGCCTGTGGATTTCTTGAACTGTATGTACTCCTTAGCGCATATAGCGTGCTTAGCGTTGCCCGTCACGTTGAGTGTGCCGGCGCCTTCGAACTCGATGTGTCCCTCTGTGTAGAGAGCGCCCTTAGAGCCGTTCGTGGCGGCGTCAGTGATGTTGTTCACCGTACCCTCCGTGATCACAATGGCGATACGCTTTCCGCACTCGATGTCGATAGGAGCCTTTGTCGACGTGCTGGTGAGAGTCAGTCCGTCGAGCGCCACTGTCATCTTATACTCTCCGTTGATGGTCAGTGAGCCGTTGTCGCTTGATCCGCTGACGTGATAGAGAATCTCGTCGGTGGTGTTCGCGCTGCTGATGGTGACGTTGGCGCCGCTCACCGATGAGGTCACTCCTTTGACGTATGACGGAATGGTCACGGTCGCCGTGGTGCCGCTGTATGTGATGTCCACCTTGTTGAACATCGGTTCAGTGAACGTGATGGAGTCGACGTCGTCGATGTCGAATTTCTTGTCTCCGAAATAAACCTTGTTCTGTGATGATGAGAACGTGATGTCCTCCGCCGTGCTCAGTGTCACGGCCGTGCTGTTGAAGTCATCGCACACATACAGTTTCTGCTGTGCCTTGGCGCACAGACATGCTGTGAGAGCGCATACGATGGTAAGTGTCTTTTTCATCTTGTCACGTGTTATGGCAGCCGTCGGCCGCCAGGTGTTCACTCCACGATAATTTTCTTTCCGTCCACGATGTAGATGCCCTTAGGCAGGTTGTCCTTGCTGACGCTGAGCTTACGTCCTGTGAGGTCGTAGATGCCTTTGAACGCATTGCTCTGGCTCTCTTCCTTCACCTCGTCGATGCCCACAGACTCAGGAGTGGCGAAGAAGATTCTGTTGATGTCAGCTATCGCTGTGCTGCTTGTTGTGCCATCCTTGTATGTGAGCACCACATTGCCGTTCTCAAAAGTGAGTTTTCTCAGTTGTGTCACTGCCGCCATTGACTTGTTGGTAGTGCCGTCAACTGCGTCATAGTAAAGAGTGTAGTCCTCCGCCATTGCGGATACGCCGAGCATCAGAGCTGTGGCGAGTGATAATAACTTTTTCATTTTTCACTTAGAATTTTATGTTGTATCCTACGCCGATGATGTGTCCGTTAGGCTCATCGTCATCATCCTCCGTCTGGAAGCGGTAGAACACCTTGATTTTGTTTTGTTTGTTGAGTTTGATGTCAGTGCCAGCTGTCAGTTTCCATTTGTTGGCTGAGTAGTTCAAGCCGCATCCGTAGTCGGCTGACAGATATGGCTCCAGCGGACAGTGTTTGATGTTGTAAGCCGCTGTGAGTCGTGAGCGCAGCACGAAACGGTCTTTTGGGTCTTTCGATGTGTACGATTTGATGTAATACTCGTCGTCATCGTTCAGTCTCCATTTAGCTCCAGTGGAGTCTACGGCCGCATAGTGGTTGTACTGTACTGTCTCTCTGAGTGAGAAGCTCCATCGTTTGTTCGGCTTGTACGTGCCGGCGACGCTGACGCTTGTCCTGTGTTTTGGACGCCAGTGTGTGAATGTCTCGTTATATCCTTTGACATCCACTCCGTTGTCCTCGTATTTCGTCTCTTTTGATCCAAGCTTTCTCTGGCGCATGTACTCCCATCCGGCTGTGGTCTTGAGAGTAAACTTTTTGTTGGAGTAGACTTTCCATCCAAACTCAGCTCCCAATCCCCATCGCTCCACGGAACTGCTGTTGTCCTGTGTGTAGAACGAGCCGTCGACGCAGAAGTCGAAGTTTTGTGTCAGTTTCTTCTCTGCTGCCACGCTGAGGTTGAGTCCGAAGTCGTCATCGGTGGCGTGTGCTGTACCAGTCACGATGAGCGCTGTGAGGATCGATAATAGCTTTTTGTTCATGTTGTTATTATGGTCGTAGCGTGTCGCTTTGGTTCTTACTGATATTCCTTTGGCATCTTCTTTATTGACTCGTCCTCCTCGTCAGTGTTGTAGTACACCTTGATGAGGGCCATGTCCTTGAGGAAGTCGATAGAGCCGATAGCCACGGATGTGATGTCCAGTCCAGTGCGTGTACGCAGGTCCTCGATGAGTTCCTCTCTCTTCTCTGGTTTGATAAGCTCTATCTTGTCGTATTTGATGTACTTTGATGAGAGGCTCTTGATGAGCATGTTAGCCTCTGCCATCCATACGCCGAACACGAAAATGGCGTCGGTGAGTATCAACTCGCCTATGGATGTCATGAGAGGACCGGCGAACTCAGGATGTTTTGGACTGATGTCCGCAGCCCATGCCAATCCGTTGATCGCCGCGAGTGAGATGATGAGGAAGAGGTAGGTCATCTCTCGGATAGGCACAGACTCTGTGCGGTAACGCATGATACAGAATATGGCAAAGAGTCCCATGGCTATACCAGTCTTGATCTTAGCGTCGCCCATCAAGTGTATGAGCATGAAGATACAGAAACCTACCAGTACGTAGGTGAAGAAGAAATCTTTGCGTCTCGCCTTCGGAAAATAGAAGCAGCGAGCGATGGTCATTGTGAAAACTGTGTTGATGATGAGTCGCAGTATAAGGTCAAGGATACGGCATGTGTCACTTGAGAGCACCGCGAGAAAGTCGTTAATAGCGTTCATAATCGTTATTGTGATGTTAGTTGTTTATTGTCTTTTAAAGAGTTGTCATTCGACAGTGTGACAGCGTGAAGACTTACAGGGCTATCTTGATGAATTTCCTTCCGTTAATCTTCTCTATATTTCTTAGTCTCTGCTTGAAGTTGTTGCGCTTGAGCGACGTGTCTGTCAGCGCCATGCCTATGCAGCACTTGCTGAACCCTGACACTGGCACGTGTATGTCTCTCAGCAGCTCGGTAATTGGTGAGTAGACATTGCCGTCTCTCTTCAGCTCGATGACCACCAGCTGGTCTGTGCCGTGCTCCATGCCCGTCTCCTTGTTGTCGAAACGTATGTTGAAGTCGATGGTCAGACGCTCCGTCTTGCCGTAGTTCACCAGCGTGACTCGGTCGAAGTTGTTTTGTACCACCATGTTCAGCTTGCTAAGCGGGATGTTCGTCTTCTTGAGCACTAACTCCTCGGCTCCCTCGGTCTGTCTGAACTCCTCGAGTGACGGCACCTCGATACGTTTCTTCTTGGTTCGTCCGTGGTTGTTCTTGTTCTTGACTTCTAGGAACGTAAGGTTGGAGGCCACGTAGGTTCGCACCCTCACCTTGCATCTGGAAGCCCTTTTGTTGTGGTGCATCAGATACATCTCATGGCCGGCTGTGTCGAAGTAAGTGGTGCAGTAAGGTATGATTCTGTTCCCTAAGGTCTCTTGCACGTAATACTTGTCCTGCACGAGTCTCAGCAACTCGATGAGCTGTTTCTTCGATGCGACGTACTTGGTGTCGAGTCTGTTCATAAGACGTATCCCGGACATTTCATCCAATGTTATCTGTTTCATGGAGAAAAGCAGTTCTGATATCTCATTGTCTAATTCTGCCATCATTTGGTTAGTCTAAACTGTTTCTATTGATTCGCAAATGTAATGTTAATTTTAATAAATCTATTATCCTCAACTGAAAAGTTTGATTTTTGCGGTCTTTTTTGGTTTAAAATGTGGAAAAACTTTGTGGATATAATAAAAAGTCATAAATTTGTGGTCGAAAGATGAGAGGGGACTGAAAAGTTTCCTCTCTTTGTATATCTATAAGTGTAATTCGCCGCGTCTCGTACTTAGCTGACGCGGCCCGTAAAATCAGCATTTGAAAATCATAGCTACGATTTATGATTGACAGAAACAAGGTTAGGGAACTGGCTCAAGAGTGGCTCAACGGAAAAGAGTATTTCCTGGTTGACACCGCTGTTGACGAACAAAACAAGATCACTGTGGAGATAGACCACAAGGACGGAGTATGGATTGAGGACTGCTGCGAACTCAGTAAGTTTATTGAGGAACACCTCGACCGTGAGGTGGAGGACTTTGAACTTGAGGTGGGATCTGCCGGCATTGGTCAACCGTTCAAGGTGGTTCAGCAGTATATCAACAGCATCGGCTACGACGTGGAGCTGCTTACGGCGGACGGTGTGAAGATGGAGGGGTGCGTGAGGAACGCTGACGATGAAGGATTCACGGTGGTGGTCACTGAGAAACAAAAGGTGGAGGGTAAGAAACGTCCTCAGCTCGTGGATGTGGAGAAAAGGTTCGCCTACCAGGACGTGAAGTGGGTCAAGAGCATCATCGACTTCAAGTGATGTGATGACACGGTGACACAAGGACGCTGAACGAGAGTCGACTCTCGTGCGGCCACATTGGTGTGAAAGAATTAATATAATATATAATGGCAAAGAAAAAAGAAGAACAGATCAACTTGATAGACACCTTCAAGGACTTCAAGGAGACTAAGAACATCGACAAGACAACGCTTGTCAGTGTGTTGGAGGACTCGTTCCGCAGTGTGTTACAGAGAACTTTCGGATCAGACGATAACTTCGACGTCATCGTCAACCCTGATAAGGGTGACTTCGAGATCTACCGTAACCGAACGGTTGTCGAGGACGGCGAGGTGGATAATGAGAATGCGGAGATAGCACTCTCTGAGGCTCGTAAGATTGATGAGAGCTACGAGGTCGGTGAGGAGGTCAGCGAGAAGGTTAACTTCGCGGACTTCGGACGACGTGCCATACTGACTCTTCGTCAGACCATGGCGAGCAAGATTCTCGACTTGGAACATGACAACTTGTACAACAAATACCTTGACAAAGTCGGAACAATCATCAGCGCTGAGGTGTACCAGGTGTGGAAGCGTGAGACGCTGCTCCTCGACGACGAGGGTAACGAGCTGCTCCTGCCTAAGGCTGAGCAGATACCTGGCGACTTCTTCCGAAAGGGAGAGACGGCGCGCGCTATCGTGCTACGCGTGGACAACCAGAACAACAACCCGAAGATTATTCTTAGCCGTACCGCTCCTGAGTTCCTTCAGAAACTCTTGGAGAACGAGGTGCCTGAGATTAATGACGGACTCATCACAATACGCCGCATAGCCCGTATCCCTGGTGAGCGCGCTAAGATTGCGGTAGAGAGCTACAACGAGCGCATTGACCCGGTCGGAGCCTGTGTGGGTGTTAAGGGTAGCCGTATTCACGGCATTGTGCGTGAGTTGCACAACGAGAATATCGACGTCATCAACTACACGAGCAATATGAAACTGTTCATACAGCGCTCACTCAGCCCGGCACGTATTTCTTCTGTCGTGCTCGACGAGGAGAATAATAAGGCAGAGGTATACCTGCAGCCTGATCAGGTGTCACTTGCCATCGGTAAGAACGGACATAACATCAAACTCGCCAGCATGCTCACCGAGTATACTATCGACGTCTTCCGTGAGCTTGACGGTAATGAGCCGGCTGAGGAGGATATCTACCTCGATGAGTTCAAGGACGAAATCGAGCCATGGGTCATCGACGCGATAAAGAGCATAGGTCTTGAGACAGCGAAGAGTGTTCTCGACGCTCCGCGTGATATGCTTGTCGAGAAGGCTGACCTCGAGGAGAACACAGTGGACGATGTGCTTAACATCCTCCGTGCTGAGTTTGAGGAATAATCTCCCATGAACAGTGAGAGATGAGGGTCTGGAGTTAGAGACTTTTCTCCGGACATCTCATGGGGCCTAACTCCAACGGGCCGGAAAAAAGTCTGTTAAACCAGAATCCTATAATATTAATCGGAAAGAAATGGCAGTTAGACTAAATAAAGCATTAAAAGAACTGAATGTGGGAATTAACACCGTGGCTGAGTTCCTGCAGAAAAAGGGACAGGCTCTGGAAGACGCCAGCCCCAACGCTAAGATCACGGATGAGCAGTACAACTTGCTCATGAGTGCTTTCGGTGACGACAAAGATAAGCACGCTGAGATTCAGCAGACTATTCAGGCGCGAAAGGACAAGGAAAAACAAGAGGCTAAGGAACGCAAGGAGAAAGCCAAGAAGGAGAAGATGGAGAAGCAGGAGGTGTTCCGTCTCACGTCTGAGAAGAAAATACAGCAATTCAAGGTTGTCGGTAACATCAACGACAATAAGGATAAGGAGGAGAAGACTGCAGTACCTGTTGAGGCTAAGGTCGAGAAGACTGAGGTGAATGAGGTGGCTGTGAAGGTTGAGCCTGTTGCGGTAGACGCTGAGCCTGTGGCTGAGACGCGTGAGGACAAGGCTCCGGAAACTGTGAGTGAGCCTGTGAACGTCAGCCTGAAGGCAGAGGCTCCACAGCAGGTGGCAACGCCTGAGGTGGCAGAGACGACAGCCGACGACAAGACTGCCAAGAAGAGCCAGACTGAGGACAGACTGGAGGTGGACGAGAATGGAGTCTACCGTTTGTCTGCTCCTGATGCTGGAGTACAGTTCAAGCAGGTCGGATTTATCGACTTGTCAAGTCTGAACTCTAAGACGCGTCCGGACCGCAAGAGCAAGGCTGAGCGTAAGAAGGAGCGTAACGAGAAGACTGCCGGAGCTGTGTCACAGAACGGTGAGAAGAAGAAACGTAACCGCATACGCAACGAGAAGGTGGATGTCGACGCTGCGGCTAAACAGCAGGCACAGTCAGGCAAGAAAGGCAAGAATGGAGCGAACGGACAGAACGCTCAGCCTGGAGCAGCCAAGGGCAAGAATGTGCAGGACATGGCTCAGCAGGGACATGGCAAGAAGAATAAGAAGAATAAACCGCAGAAGCCAGTGGAGCTCAGCGAGGAGGAAGTAGCTAAGCAGGTTAAGGAGACACTCGCTCGACTCACCTCTAAGCAGGAGAAGAAAGGCGTGAAGTACCGCAAGGAGAAACGTGAGGCGGTACGTGAGCGTTTGAATGAAGAGGAGATGGCTGAGAATGCTGAGAGCAAGGTGCTTAAGCTCACCGAGTTCGTGACGGTCAGCGACCTCGCTACAATGATGGACGTGCCAGTCACTAAGGTCATCGGAACATGTATGACCATTGGCATGATGGTTAGCATCAACCAGCGTCTCGACGCAGAGACCATCAACATCGTGGCTGAGGAGTTCGGATTCACCACCAACTATGTCAGCGAGGAGGTGTCAAACGCCATCGTTGAGGAGGAGGACAGAGAGGAAGACCTCGAGCCGCGCGCCCCAATCATCACGGTGATGGGACACGTCGACCACGGTAAGACATCTCTGCTCGACTACATACGTAAGACAAATGTCATCGCGGGTGAGGCCGGCGGAATCACTCAGCATATCGGTGCTTACAACGTGAAGATGCAGTCTGGACGGCACATCACGTTCCTCGATACTCCGGGTCATGAGGCGTTCACAGCCATGCGTGCTCGTGGTGCTCAGGTAACGGATATCGCCATCATCATCATCGCCGCCGATGATGCCATAATGCCTCAGACCAAGGAGGCGATAGCGCACGCCCAGGCAGCTAACGTGCCGATGGTGTTCGCGATTAACAAGATTGATAAGCCGGGTGCCAATCCAGACAAGATCAGGGAACAGCTCTCAGCTATGAATCTCCTAGTCGAGGAGTGGGGTGGTAAGTACCAGTGTCAGGAAATCAGTGCCAAGAAAGGTATCGGTGTCGAGGAGCTGATGGAGAAGGTGCTGCTGGAAGCCGAGATGCTCGAGCTCAAGGCGAACCCTAACCGTAAGGCTACCGGTTCAATCATCGAGTCAACACTCGACAAGGGTAGAGGATACGTGGCTACGGTGCTCGTCAGCAACGGTACACTGCATCAGGGTGACATCGTGCTCGCCGGAACGAACTACGGACGTATCAAGGCAATGTTCAACGAGCGCGGACAGCGCATACAGCAGGCTTTGCCTGCCGAGCCGGCTGTCATCCTCGGACTCAACGGCGCACCTACAGCAGGTGACACGTTCCATGTGATGGAGACAGAGCAGGAGGCTCGTGAGATATGTAACAAGCGTGAGCAGCTCAAACGTGAGCAGGGTCTGCGTACACTCAAGCGTGTCGACCTCAATGAGCTCGGACGCCGTATCGCTCTGGGTGACTTCAAGGAGCTTAACCTCGTGGTCAAGGGTGATGTGGATGGTTCTATCGAGGCATTGTCCGACTCACTCATCAAGCTGTCTACAGAGAAGATACAGGTCAACGTCATACACAAGGCCGTGGGTGCGATTTCAGAGAGCGATGTGACACTCGCATCCGCTTCTGATGCCATCATCATCGGTTTCCAGGTTCGTCCGTCTGTGGCTGCCCGTAAGCTCGCTGAGCAAGAGGGTGTTGACATACGTCTCTACTCCATCATCTACGACTGTATCGAGCAGGTTAAGGACGCTATGGAGGGAATGCTCGCTCCAACACTCAAGGAGGAGAACACGGGACAGGCTGAGGTACGACAGGTGTATAAGATCACCAAGGTGGGTACAGTTGCAGGTGCGTTCGTCACTGACGGTAAGATACACCGCTCAGACAAGATACGTGTCATTCGAGACGGCATCGTGGTACACACAGGTGAGATTCTCGCCCTCAAGCGTTTCAAGGATGACGTCAAGGAGGTGAGCCGTGATTTCGACTGCGGTATATCTATCGTCAACTACAACGACATTCGTGAGGGTGATATACTTGAGACATTCACTGAGGTTGAGGTGAAGACTAAGCTTTAAGCATACGGGTGGCCGCTTGCCGTCCAGCAGTCTGGCCGGCGGCGGCCGACCGTCATATATGATATGAACACACTGATAGTATTTGTGCTGCTGATAGGAGCCGTGGTAGGCTTCTGTCAGGGTGCGTTTAAGATGGCGGCTCACTTTGCCGGCGTGGCGTTCGGACTGATTATGGCATGTATGCTGTATCAGCAGTTCGGCGACTATCTGGCGGACAAGGGAGGCACTTCAGCGAGCATGGGACACATGTTCGCCTTTGTGCTTATTGTCATCATCGTACCGCTGATACTGGGCATGATGGCGTCACTGCTGACCAAGGCATTCTCCGCCATACACCTGGGATTCATCAACAGACTGTGTGGAGCGGCAGTGGGAGCGTTGTGCTACGGTATCGTGCTGAGCATGGCTTTCAACTTCATGGATTTCATGACCAGTTCCGCAGGATTCTCACGCGACAGGCTGGAGGAGAGACCGGCGGCGTTCTACACCGTCAAGCATTTGTCACAACCCGTCATACCCGACGTGGTCATCGTGACGGACTCAACGGAGGAGGCTTCAGGCATGACTCCGCGAATGGGACTGAAACCGGCAGTCGACAAAGCTGTTGACAAAGCCGTTGACAGTGTCATGGGTGATTAATAGCTCAATAAGTAATATGGCTGGACAAAATGAATTTGTACGTAAGGTGGCCGAAAAGAAGTATGAGTTCGGATTCACCACCGACGTACAGACTGAGATAATCGATAAGGGACTTAATGAGGATGTGATACGTGTCATATCTGCCAAGAAAGGTGAACCGGACTGGCTGCTGCAGTTCAGGCTGGAGGCTTATCGCCACTGGCTCACGATGAAGCAGCCCGCATGGGGACACCTCACTCTGCCGGAGATTGACTATCAGGCTATCTCCTATTACGCTGATCCTACCAAGAAAACGACGGACGACGGAAAGAAAGAGATAGACCCTGAGCTTATCAAGACATTCGACAAGCTGGGAATACCACTTGAGGAGAGACTGGCGCTCAGCGGCATGGCCGTGGACGCCGTCATGGACTCAGTGTCGGTGAAGACCACGTTCAAGGAGAAGCTCGCCGAGAAGAACATCATATTCTGTTCCATCAGCGAGGCTGTGAGGGAATATCCAGACCTGGTGCGACAGTACCTGGGCAGCGTCGTGCCTTACAGAGACAACTACTTCGCCGCGCTCAACTCAGCCGTCTTCAGTGACGGCTCGTTCGTATACATTCCTAAGGAGACGAGATGTCCGATGGAGCTGTCCACTTACTTCCGTATCAACGCGAGGGAGACAGGACAGTTTGAGAGAACACTCATCGTGTGCGATGAGGGTTCGTACGTGAGCTATCTCGAGGGATGCACGGCGCCGATGCGAGACGAGAATCAGCTCCACGCCGCCATCGTCGAGATTGTCGTGATGGACAACGCCGAGGTGAAGTACTCGACGGTGCAGAACTGGTATCCGGGAGATGAGAACGGAAAGGGTGGAGTGCTCAATCTGGTGACGAAGAGAGGACACCTGCGCGGTGTCAACTCCAAGCTGTCATGGACACAGGTCGAGACAGGATCCGCCATCACGTGGAAATATCCTTCATGCATACTCAGCGGCGACAACTCGCAGGCTGAGTTCTACTCCGTCGCCGTAACCAACAACCATCAGGTGGCGGACACGGGAACAAAGATGATACACCTGGGAAAGAACACCAGGAGCACCATAATATCCAAAGGCATCAGTGCGGGAAAGAGCGAGAACTCATACCGCGGATTGGTGAAGGTCGGTTCCAAGGCCGACGGTGCACGTAACTACTCCAGCTGTGACTCGCTCCTGCTGGGCTCAGAGTGCGGTGCGCACACCTTCCCTTATATGGATGTACACAATAATACGGCCACCATTGAGCATGAGGCCACCACGTCGAAGATCAACGAGGAGCAGCTCATGTACTGCAACCAGCGTGGCATATCGACAGAGGAGGCCGTGGGACTGATCGTCAACGGCTATGCCAAAGAGGTCATCAATAAATTGCCGATGGAGTTCGCCGTGGAGGCACAGAAACTGCTCAGCGTGAGCCTCGAGGGCACGGTGGGCTAAATACTACTGACTATGTTAGAGATAAGGAATTTACACGCCACAGTAGCTGGCAAAGAGATACTTAAGGGCATCGACCTCACCATCAACGACGGTGAGATACATGCCATCATGGGAACTAACGGAGCGGGTAAGTCCACTCTGTCTAACGTCATCGTGGGTAACCCGACATACGAGGTGACAGAAGGTGCTATAACCTTCAACGGACAGGACCTGTTGGCGATGAGCACCGAGGAGAGAGCGCACGCCGGAATCTTCATGTCTTTCCAGACACCTGTCGAGATACCTGGTGTGAGCATGACGAATTTCATGAGGGCCGCTGTCAATGCCCGACGAGCCGCTAGAGGCGAGGAGCCGCTCAAGTCCACGGAGTTTCTCAAGATCATGAGAGAGAAGCGTAAGCTCGTCGAGATAGACCAGAAACTCATGAACCGCTCGGTCAACGAGGGCTTCTCCGGCGGTGAGAAGAAACGTAACGAGATTTTCCAGATGGCTATGCTCGAGCCTTCCTTCTGCATCCTCGATGAGACAGACTCAGGTCTTGACGTCGACGCACTGAGAATCGTGGCTGAGGGATTCAACAAACTGCGTAAGGAAGACACCAGCGCCATGGTCATCACTCACTATCAGAGACTTCTCGACTATATCAAGCCAGACGTGGTGCACGTGCTCATCGACGGTAAGATTGTCAAGACCGACGGACCTGAACTGGCTGTGAGGATTGAGAATGAGGGATTCGACTGGATTAAAGCAGAGCTCGACAATGAAAAGTGAACAGCAATATATAGACTTCTATGACGAGGCTGGTGCCCAGATCAGAGGCAGGAGCTGCGATGTCATGAATGACGCCAGGGACAGGGCCATAGGCGTGTTCAGGGACAAAGGATTCCCTACACGTAAGGTGGAACGTTATAAATACACCGACGTCGCCGCATGCTTCGAGCCTGAGTACGGCATAGCGCTCGGACCGCTCGACGTGGCCGACTCTCCATACGTCACCACGATAGGACGGGGTGGAGTGACCGCTACGAGGCATTACGCCACCGTGGCTGACATGGACGACCCGCTCACTGCACTCAACACGGCGTTGGCACACGACGGAGTGCTCATCCATGTGCCGAGAGGAGTGAGAGTCGAGACACCGATACAGGTGGACAACTGGCTCAGGGGCGACGTGCCTACGATGATGAACCGACGAATGCTCATCGTCCTCGAGCAAAGCGCTGAGGCGACAATCATCATACATGACCATGCGGACGACGGACAGCGATTCCTGTCCACTCAGGTCATCGAGGTCGTGGTGATGGACAACAGCAGCCTCGATATGTATGAGGTGGAGGAGACGAACAAGTCATGCTCACGATTCTCAAATGTTTACGTGCGCATGGGACGTGACTGTCGCGTCAAGCATAACTCCATCACGCTCAACAACGGACTGACACGTAACCTCTGTGACGTCTATCTGCAGGGTGAGAACTCTGAGGTGACACTCAACGGATGCGCCATAGGTGACGGTGAACAGCATATAGACAATAACACGCTCATCGACCATCAGGTGCCTAACTGCGTGTCTGACGAGTTGTATAAATACGTGCTCGACGACATGTCTGTGGGTGCCTTCGCAGGACGTGTGCTCGTGAGGAAGGACGCACAGAAGACGTCAAGCCGCGAGACAAACTCCAACCTGTGTGCCTCACCGGAAGCCAGGATGTACACGCAGCCTATGCTGGAGATCTACGCTGATGATGTGAAGTGCGCTCACGGCTCTACTGTAGGCGTGATGGACGAGACGGCACTCTTTTACATGAGACAGAGAGGCGTGCCCGAGGCGTTGGCGAGAATGTTGTTGAAGAACGCGTTCATGGGACAGGTCATCGACCAGATACGCTACCAGCCTCTCAGGGACAAACTCTTCGTGAAGGTGGAGAAACGTTTCAGAGGCGAGCTGGAGAAGTGTGGTGTGTGCGGATTATGTAAATGATATAAACAGTTTTCTATGTACGATGTGAATAAGGTGCGCGAGGACTTCCCGATTCTCTCGCGTAAGATATATGACAAGCCGTTGGTCTACCTTGACAATGGAGCGACGACGCAGAAGCCGAGATGTGTGGTTGAGGCCATGGTGGATGAGTACTATAATGTCAACGCCAACGTGCATCGAGGCGTGCATTTCCTCTCACAGAAAGCTACCGACTTGCATGAGGCGAGTCGCGAGACGGTCAGAGCGTTCATCAATGCCCGCTCGGTGAGTGAGATATTATTCACCAGGGGTACAACGGAGAGCATCAACTTGTTAGCGTTCACCTTCGGGGAAGCGTTCGTGCATGAGGGCGACGAGGTCGTGGTCAGCGTCATGGAACATCACTCCGATATCGTGCCGTGGCAGATGATGTGTGAAAGGAAAGGCGCCTCATTGCGTGTCATACCGATGAGCGATGAGGGCGTGCTCGACATCGACGCCTACCGCTCAATGCTCAATGAGAAGACACGCATCGTGTGCTGCGCTCACGTGAGCAACGTGCTTGGCACTGTCAACCCGGTGAGGGATATCATCAGACTGGCGCACGAGATAGACGTGCCGGTGCTCATCGACGGCGCTCAGAGCACTCCGCATTTCAAGGTCGACATGCAAGATCTGGGATGTGACTTCTTCGCTTTCTCAGGACATAAGATATACGCGCCTACAGGCATCGGCGTGCTCTATGGTAAGGAGGAATGGCTCGAGAAACTGCCTCCGTATCAGGGTGGCGGCGAGATGATCAAGAACGTGTCGTTCGAGAAGACAACATACAACGAGCTGCCGTATAAGTTCGAGGCGGGCACTCCCGACTATGTGGCTTCACACGCCTTGGCGAAGGCTCTCGATTACGTCTCTGCTCTCGGCATGGATAACATACGCGACCATGAGCAGGAACTGACTCGCTACGCCATGGAGAAGCTGGCGGAGATTGACGGCATGAGACTGATAGGAACGGCACCCGACAAGGACGCCGTGATAAGCTTTCTCGTGGGCGACATACATCATCTCGACATGGGTACGCTGCTCGACAGACTGGGAATAGCAGTGAGAACAGGACATCACTGCGCCGAGCCGCTGATGCGCCGACTTGGCATCGAGGGAACGGTGAGAGCCAGCTTTGCACTCTACAACACGAAGGAGGAGGTCGACGCCCTTGTCGCTGGCGTGCGACGCGTGGCGGCGATGTTCTGACGTGACGCCAATCGGGTCCTACGTTGACGTCACAATGTGAAAAGAAAAAAATAAATAATATATAGATATGGCACAGAAACCAAGTATTCCAAAAGGTACGCGTGACTTCTCTCCTCTGGAGATGGCCAAGCGTAACTACATATTCAACACAATCAAGGACGTATATGCTCTGTACGGCTTTCAGCAGATTGAGACACCTGCCATGGAGAACCTGTCCACACTCATGGGCAAGTATGGCGAGGAAGGTGACAAACTGCTGTTCAGAATCCTTAACTCTGGTGACTTCCTCAGTGGCATGACTGCTGAGGACCTGACGGAGTCTAATTCAGCCAAGGTGGCTGGCAAGCTCTGCGAGAAGGGACTGCGCTATGACCTCACCGTGCCTTTCGCACGTTACGTGGTGCAGCACCGTGAGGAGCTGGCACTGCCGTTCAAGCGTTACCAGATTCAGCCGGTATGGCGCGCCGACCGACCACAGAAGGGCCGTTACCGCGAGTTCTACCAGTGTGACGCCGACGTGGTCGGCTCTGAGTCACTCCTCAACGAGGTGGAGCTGATGCAGATTGTCGACACCGTGTTCACACGTTTCGGTGTGCGTGTGTGCATCAAGATCAACAACAGAAAGATTCTCACTGGTATCGCGGAGATGATTGGACAGGCCGACAAGATTGTCGACATCACCGTGGCTATCGACAAGCTCGACAAGATTGGCCTCGACGCTGTCAACGCTGAGTTGGCGGCTGACGGCATACCTGCCGACGCCATCGAGAAGCTGCAGCCTATCATCAAACTGTCTGGCTCTAACGCCGAGAAACTCGCCACGATGCGTGAGGTGCTCAGCGGCAGTGATACGGGGCTTAAGGGTGTTGACGAGTGTGAGTATATACTCTCTAAGCTGACAGACCTGAACAACGCCATCGAGCTTGACCTGACGCTCGCGCGTGGTCTCAACTACTATACAGGTGCTATCTTCGAAGTCAAGGCGCTCGATGTGCAGATTGGCTCGATAACGGGCGGTGGACGTTACGATAACCTCACTGGCATCTTCGGCATGCCGGGACTAAGCGGCGTGGGCATCTCGTTCGGTGCTGATCGTATCTTCGACGTGCTCAACCAGCTCGACCTCTATCCAAAGGAGACAGTGAGCGCCACTCAGTTGCTGTTCGTCAACTTCGGAGAGGCTGAGGCTGACTTCTGCCTCAAGGTGCTCGCTAAGGTACGCGCGGCTGGTGTGAGGGCTGAGATTTACCCAGACTCTTCTAAGATGAAGAAGCAAATGTCATACGCCAACGCCAAGAATATTCCGTTTGTGGCTATCGTGGGCGAGACGGAGATGGCTGAGGGTAAGGTCAACCTCAAGAACATGGAGACAGGTGAGCAGCAGATGGTGGCACCTGACAATCTCGCCGCCATCATCAAAGGATGATAACTCACCTATATTATATAGGAAACATCCGTGAGAGTGAAGAGTCTTCGTCTCACGTGATGCAATGACATTAGACATGGTATAAAACGTCACTCGGAGTCTCCGGGTGGCGTTTTATTTCTATGTCAGTACTGGTGCTCAACCAGAGAATCATGATAAACAAGGTGGAATAACGGACAATTTGGAATGTAACCAAATTTCCTATGTGTGTTTTTGATTATATTTAGGTTAACTAATTGATATTTATATTATAAGGAGATTAAAAGTCTTGAGTTTCTTTTTTAAAATTCTTAGGTTAGGATATAGTCTATACGCAGGTCTGAGAATTTAAAAATCCTAACCTGAACTTTTCAACGTCCTAACCTGAGATTTTCAGACGTCGAATAAGACACGGAAAAATTTCGGAAGTCATTTTTTCGCTGACACGTGTCAACGCAAAAAGAGGGGTTTCGGACAACAAAAAAGTGCGAAACGATTAGGTGATTCTGTATGCCCATTATTATTCTCAATTACCGTTTCACCGTTGAGTATTTCCCTCTCATGGCATTTCAATTTGCAGAATAGTAACTTGCATGTATTTTACTACCCAATTTTATGAATATTACCAAAAACATAGTTCAAATATGTCTGCTCGTCGACAAGCATAAAGCGTGAGAGCATTGTCGTCACACCTCTTATCGGTATCGTTTAGGTATGACTCCGAAAGCGTCCTTGAAGCACTTAGAGAAATAAGAAGGGTTAGAGAAGCCCACTTTCTCCGCTATTTCCGCCACTGAGAATTCGCCCTCGCTGAGCATCTTGGCGGCAGCCTGCAGCCTTACCATCCTGATGAATTCCGACGGTTTCTGTCCTGTCACCTTATTCAGCTTTCTGTATAGGTTCATCCTGCTCATGCACATGTCAGAGGCTAACATCTCCGTGGTGTAGTTGCTGTTGCTGATGTTCTCCTCCACTTTACTCTTCGCGGTGAGCAGGAACTTATGCTCAGCCTTTGACAACTCTGGAGCGTTATCCTCAGTCTCCTCCTCCGTGTCGCCGTCTGTCATGTGCTCGCCAGTCGTGTCCTCCTCTTCCGTTCTTGCTGTCACCGTCTCGTCCTCTTCGTTCATCCTCATCTCCTGCTTCTCTCTGAGCTCCATGCTCTCCCTCATCTCCTTCGCGAGGTTGACCAGTTTTCTAATCTCCATGTTCTGCATCTTATCCCTGTAGAACATCCTGACAAGAAGGAATGACACACCCGCCGCCAGTGCTATATAAAGAAGGAACATATACCATGTGTCCCACCATGCCGGCAGTCTCTTGATGGTGAGACACTCGCTTGGCTCTCCCCAGTTTCCGTATCTGTCTGTAGCCTTGACCTCCAGCACGTAGTCACCTTTCCTCATTCCGGCGAAATACGCTGTGTTATGTCCCTGCGGCAGGTATATCCACTTACGCTCGCTGCTGTTCTTGGTTCTCAGGCAGTAAGCGAAGCGTATGTCTCCGGCTCTCAGGTGGTCGAGGGTGCTGAAGTTGATTTCCACGTTCATGTCCTCAGGTTCCACCGTCACCATCTTCGTCATTCTTCCCACCAGCGTCTTCCTGCCGTCGATGACTATCGAGGTCACCCTTGGCGGTGTATCCGACACATTATCTCCCGTCGACGGTCTGATAAGGCAGTATCCTCCGGCACCACCCACGCACATCCTGTCACCCGCTTTCTCCAGCGTGAGGAAATAGTCGAACGTGATGTTGTCATCGTCAGCTCGTATGATTCTTGAAGTCCTTCTGTCCAGGTCGCACTCCTTCACGAACTGAGTGGTCAGCAGCCAGAGGTGGCTGAGTGAGTCGAACGCCACATCGAGAATCTCGTCGCTGCTCTGCAGGCTCATCATGTCGTCCCTTACCAGCGTGCCATTCCTCTCGTCAAGTCGATACACGCTGCCGAGGTCTGTCGATACGTACAGCTTGCCCTCCTCGGAGATGTCGAATGAGCTGATACGTTCCTTGAGACCCTTGGACAGTGGCCTCACCTTGCCGTTGTCGCTGCCCTCCGCCAGTCCGTATTGCTGTGACACGAAGTAGAGCGACTTATTTCGGAATGACATCCTCATCTTCGTCACCTTGCCCGTGTCCTTGTACATCAGTCTCGTCTTTCCTGTCGACAAGTCATGGCACCATACAGACGTCGATGTGCCGATCCATAGTCTGCCGTTGCCGTCGTCATACAGGCTGGTGACATTATCTGACACCGTTGTCACGTCTCTGCTTGTCACCGTCATGCCGTCATGTGCCATCTCGCACACTGTGTTGCCGTATGATGACCATATGCCACCGTCTCTGGCTGTCATGACGGACGAGCCGAGGTCTGTGTTCTGTCTCTTCAACACTAGGTTATTGTCGCCGTTCGCCGGATTGTGCAGCATCATGTTCAGACGTAGGTGCCACATCCACACGTATCCGTTCTCGAAGGCTATGCTCTCCACGATGGTCTCCATGCCTGTCTCTCTCGCCACGGCGTCGACGGCATGTCTCTCGATGCCGTTGTCCTTGCCGACGAGGATGAAGGGGTGTGGAGAGTAGGAGCATACCCATATGTTACCGTGCGAGTCACGGAAGTTGGTGGCGAACACGTTTTTGCCCTTCGGCAGCAGCCCGCTCAGGTCCCTCTCCGTCAGTGTGCCGTCCTCATGTATGTCGTAGGCGTAGAAGCCGTCCATGGCGGAGCACCACAGCACCTTACCGTCCTTGCTGGCGCACATCGACACGATCTTTCCTTTGTTCGAGTTGAGTGTGTTACCTATGTAGGTGCATGGCTGGAACACGGTCTGTCCACGCAGTCCCGTCTCGTCGGGTGTGTACCTCACAATTCCTCGTCCCCATGTGGCGACCCACAGACATCTGTTCGCCTTGTCCTCATGTATACCTCCGTGTGGCTCGCAGTCCTCAGGCCAATCGCATCGGGTGAACTTATCCTTCATGCGGTCGTACTTCATCAGGCTGCCCCGACACTCTGACAGCCACACGTTATGACGTGAGTCCTCGAATATGGCGTTGATGAACTTGAAACCGTCACCTTTGTTCTTCGCCTTATACGTCCTCTGCAGCTTACCCTCAGCGGAGAGACGGTAGATGGCGTCAGAGACAATGACCCACACGTTGCCGTCGGATGTGACGCTTACTGACACGTTGTGTGAGGAAGGCATACCCTCCACCTTCACGTGACGCAGTGAGTAGTCCGACGGATCGATGCGATAGAGTCCGCTCTCCGTGATGACCCATATCTTGCCGTCCTTGCCTATCGCCATCTCACGCACATGGTTCGAACCCCAGTAGTCAATGTTGTCGATGTCATTTCTGAACATGTCAACCTGATATCCGTTGTCACGGCACAGGCCACCTTCCGTGGCGTACCACATGAATCCGTCCTTGTCCTCCACCACATGATGCATGTGAGCTATGGGCATCTGACGATATGTTGGCATCTCTCTCAGCACCACGTTCTGTGCGCTGAGACAGACATGTAACACCACAAATGTTACGAATGTTACAATACGAGAGTGACTGTTAGCTGTGGAAAGTGTTGAGTATAACAAACTTGTGAAAAACATATTCTGTTTCCTAATTACGGTTCAAAGTTAACAAAAATATCAGTATGACGGTGTTCAATTGTTACAATAGTGTTATATTTTGTTACGGAATGCAATTGAGGGTAATAAATAAATCAAGTATTTTTGCCGTCGGATTGCGATGCGGTGTGAACATACTTCATGACGCCGGCAGTGAGACTAACCGTAAAGAAGGCGGACAACCGCCGTGTTTTGATGGTGGGAGAGTGGCTCCCATGTTGGGGCGTGACATAGCACGTGTTCAGAATGAATAAATATAACAATAATCAATCTTAATCTTAACTACAACAAAAATGACAAATCTTTACTTTAGAACAGGAATGACCTGTGCGTTCGTCGGCATGGCTTTTGCCGCTTTCGCAGGTATCACTCCTAAGGTTAAGCCAGAGACACCTGTCGAGGGTGTCAAGTATGTCTTGGTCAACAAGGCACAATCATCTACTCAGTATATGAGTCGCACTGGATGGGACGGCGCTCTCTATTTCCTCGGAGAGACAGACTCTAACTATGCCAACTACGCTATGCAGGCGCAGAAGAACGCTGACGGCACATGGTCTTTCTTCCTCCCTCAGACTACAGACGTGACTGACCCGGAGACTGGTGAGGCGACAGGCGAGACACAGACTGTCAACTACTACCTCGGTATTCCTGGAGGTACGGCTAACGCTAACCTCAAGTCAACGGAGGCCATCAAATGGAGACTCGACGAAAAGGAGAACGGATTCTATAACCTCATACTCGATGAGGGTAACAACGCTGACGCCTTGGCACAGGCTCCGTTCACACCAACTAAGGATATCCGTCTTCACCTGAACAACGGAGCACAGTACTTCGTGGCCACATTCCCGGGTGAGACATGGTTCCCAGACTGCTACGGTGGCATCTCGCAGACTGAGGACGGCGACAACGGTGACGTCTACTTCTCAGCTAATGACTCCACGTCATTCAACTGGGGATTCGTGAGCCTCGACAAGCTGTCGGCTTATATGGAGGACTTCAAGGTGGTGAAGCTCATCAGCGCCTTCGAGACAGACTACGCTGACATCGATGAGTATGCGGAGGGCTTCAAACTCACTCTCGACGCTGTGACAGCCATTTACAACGCTGACAACTTCAATGAGAATGAGGAGGACATCAATACGATATCTGAGATGATCAACGCTAAGGTGGAGCTCTACAAGGAGATACAGAACGCTCTCATCCTCAACACCACTGATGACGCTATCCTCGCCTCTGCCATCGATAACGCCACTGACCTCTTCACTAAGACTACAGCGGTGACCGACCTCGCCACAGCACTCAGCGACCTCAAGCAGGCTGAGACAAACTACAGCCTCGGCAACGGCGACGTCACTCCTCTCGGCACTAACATGTCATTCGAGGACCTCACAGCACAGGAGGGTAACACTACTACTGGCGTGGCTGCTCCTCCAACAGGATGGAACATATATATAAATGGTAATAAGGTGACGACTGCCGACGAGGTGAAGGCGGCTGGCATCACTGCTTGGCATGGCGTCAACGCTGACTGCGCGGGCGACGTCAAGGACGGCAACTACGGATTCGGTGTATGGAACTCAAGCATCCCTACTTACGAGTTGTCTCAGACTATCAGCGGACTCGACAACGGTACATATATCGTGAGAGCAGGACTCATGGTCGGTGCTAACGGCAACGGATCAAGACGTACCACACAGCGTATCTTCGCTAACCTCTCATCAACATACTTCGGAGCGGAGGAGGATTATAACCTCTCGAAACTCGACAACTCTGAGGTCTACGGATTCGCTTACCTCAGCGAGCCTACTACGGACACTGAGATGCAGGAGGTCAGCGTGAGAGCGTATGTCTATGACGGTACCCTGACATTCGGATTGAGAACCGACGGTAACATCGCCGCTGCCAACAGAGAGTCAAGCAACCCTAACGGAGGTGACGGATGGTTCAAGACTGATAACTATACTATCGAGAAGGTGGGCTACGTGGCTGACGACGCTTACAACACGTTCTCTCACTACTTCACAATCCTCGCTGACTACCTCTCTGTGAACAAGAAGATGGCTTCTGACGTCAAGGCTCAGCTCAGCAGCAGCTATGACAACCTGTCTGCCATCAGCAAGAACAGCAGTGAGGAGGATATCGTGAGCGCTATTCTCAACGCTAAGTCTATACTCGCTACTGTCGACGAGTCTGTGAAGGCTTACGAGAGCTTCAAGGAGGCTATCGACATGCACGCCGAACTGACTGCGGACTACTCTAACAAGAAAGGTATAGATGACTATACCGACGCTATCTACGAGGCTGAGTCTGTGTATGACGACGGAAGCGCTCAGACAACTGAGGAGGTTGAGGCTGAGATTGCTAAGCTCGACGCTGCTCTTCAGGCTTGCAAGCAGAGCGACGACATCGAGGAGGGCGACATCCTCACAGACTATATCCAGAACCCTTCTTTCGAGGATCTCTCAACACAGAACGGTTCCAACTCAAGCGGCGTGGCTGCAACTCCTAAGGGATGGAATATGTACATCAACGGCACTAAGGTCAGCACAGTGGCAGAGATCAACGCACAGGGCGTTACAGGATGGTGCGCCATCAATGAGGGCGACGGCATCAACGTCACTCTCGAGGACGGCACCGTGGTTACTAACCAGTACTCTGACGGCTCACACCTCTGGGGTATCTGGAACGGCACTATTCCTGAGATTGAGCTTAGCCAGGTTGTCTCTGGACTCCCTGCAGGTACATACACTCTGACTTGTGACGTGCTCATACAGTATAACTGGGCTGGTAACTGTCTCACTACTCAGCGTATCTTTGCTAACGACTATGTGGCTATGTACTCTTCTGAGGACGCTTACGAGAATAACCTCCCGGACGACGCTAAGGTGGCTGCCGAGATTGACGAGCTCAACGCTGACGCTGAGGTGAAGCACCTCAACTACGCTGGATACATCTGCGAGTCTCCACGTTCAGACTACTCTAACACGGTGAGCCTCACATTCGGTCTCGCTGAGGCTGGAGAGGCTACCATCGGTTTCCGTACCAACAACATCACGTCTGACGGCACTGCGGCTGGCAACGGTCTCGGATGGTTCAAGCTCGATAACTGGACTCTCACTTACGACAGCAAGGAAGTGCCTGCAGGAGCAGAGACACGCGCCGAGGCTACTGCCGTGAATGACATCACTGACAGCCAGGCTAAAACAGCTGTGGACTTCTACACGGCTGACGGCGCTAGACTTAACGCTCCAAGAAAGGGTCTTAACATCATGAGAATGTCTGATGGTACTGTATCGAAAGTTTTCATTAAGTAAATATATGAAGTTTTCAAATGTTTTCAGGGCAGTCGTAGCGACTGCCCTTTTTGGCTTTGTGACAGCCGACGCACAGAACGGACAGGAGCCAGACTTCAGAAGGTGGGCTCTCACACCGCCGAGAGGATGGAACTCCTGGGACTGCTACTACTCAAGTGTCAACGAGGAGATAACCATGCGCAACGCGGCGTACCAGAAGGAGCACCTGTTAGAGTATGGATGGGAGTACGTGGTCGTCGACATACGATGGTATTGCAACCATCCGTCTCTCGGAGGTGGAACATACAACCAGAAGGGCACGCAGGACTATGTGCTTGACGAGTACGGACGTTACCTTCCGTCACCGATACGATTCCCGTCCGCCATGGTCGACGGAGTGAACAAGGGATTCAAGGCCATGGCAGACTCCATACACGCCATGGGCATGAAGTTCGGTATACATATCATGAGAGGTGTGCCGGTCACTGTGGCGCAAAACCCTACTAAGTACTCGCTCAAGGGCGCCGACTGCTCTACGGACGGTAAGAAACGCACGGCGTGGGCTAAGGTCTACAACGGCACTACATCACCGTGCACCTGGCTCAAGGATAACGCGCTCGTGAGAAACACGGAGTACGGACAGCTGTACTACAACAGTATCATCGACCTCTACGCTGAGTGGGGCGTGGACTTCATCAAGGTGGACGATATGTCAAGACCTTTCTACACGGACGAGATCAACATGATACGTAAGGCCATAGACCAGTGCGGACGTCCTATCGTGCTGTCTCTCTCTCCTGGTAAGACACAGTACGTCTACGCTGACGACTGCCTCAGGACGGCTAACCAGTGGCGTATGATGGATGACCTGTGGGACAACTGGAGTAACGTGTCGGCGGTGTTCAACGAGGCACACGCATGGGAGAACGTCACAAGACCAGGTAACTATGCGGACTGCGACATGCTGCCGCTCGGACAAATCGCCATGACGGTGGCTGACGCTGGTTACACGTCGGCGCAGAGCGGACGATGGACTAACCTCACCCACGATGAGCAGTACACCATGATGACGTTATGGGGCATCTGCCACTCTCCTCTGTTCTTCGGAGGTGAGATGACAAAGAATGATGACTTCACTAACTCGCTGCTCACCAACAAGGAGATGCTGGAGATGAACGACTATGGCGTGGATGCGCATCAGCTCTATAACGACGGAGCCGGTAACATAGCGTGGACATCTCTCAATCCTGCTGACGGCTCACGTTACATCGCCATGTTCAAGGACGATGACACACGTTGGGTGTTCGATAACGAGGCGTTGTATAAGTCGGAGACTGTGGCGTACACCACGGACGGTCATGCCGTCGACGTCGACGTGGAGTGGCCTGAGGGAAGTAAGACTCTAGCACTGGTCATCGATGATGGTGGTGACAACTATAACTACGACCACGCGGACTGGATTAACCCTACGCTAGTGCTCAAGGACGGCTCGACGGTGCAGCTGACAGGCGACTACCTCACACGTACATATACGGCGTCTTACTTCAATAAGGTGACGGAGAATAAGAACGTGGCTAACGGCGGAAAGATGACAGTGCTCGGAGTGACTTACGACAGGGGATTCTCTGCCGATGCCAACGCTATGTTGCTGTTCACCATACCTGATAACCTCGACGTGGCGCGCTTCACGGCTAAGGCGGCTGCGGACGACTCGGGTATAGGACAGACAGGCTCCACCACGAGCCTCGTGTTCATGGTCTTCGACAAGAACCCGCTGACAAGTGAGGCGGACAACAGTGCCGCACGCACCGGACTCATCTCACGCACGGGTCAGAAGTCATGCGCCGTGGAGGCTGACATCACCAACGCCTCTAAGCTGAAAATCTTCGTGAGCAAGTACGGTGACGGCTTCTCATACGACAGGGCTGACATCGTCAATCCTGTACTCGTCGACGCTGAGGGCAACGAGACATCGCTGACCACACTGTCCTACAGCTCATACACCAGCGACTGGGGTAAGGTGGGTGTCAACAAGAATGTCGAGGGAGGCGCTCTCGTGGTAGACGGACAGACATACGACAAGGGTCTCGGACTCAATGCGGAGTGCACACTCGTATATGACCTGCCTGAGGGTCACTCGTTTACCACGTTCAAGGCTCTGTGCGGATATGACTCCAGCTGCGACACGGACAACAAGTCGACGTCGGGCACCACGATGGAGTTCATCATATATGTCGATCAGGACAAGCCGCTCAGCGTCGACCTGACTCTGTTCGGATACCAGGACGACCAGACCATCAACGTCTATGACGTGTGGGGGAAGAAGGACGTCGACGCAGTCAAGGCCGCCGACGGACTGAGTAGCAAGGTGGCAAGCCACGGAGCCAAGCTCTTCAAGGTCACTCCGGTGAGAGACGCAGACGCTGACGTGACGCTGCGCGCTGACATCCTTACGGACAGTACTGCGGTGATCACGGCGACGGTGAACGGCGGCTACGACGGACAGAACAGCTGGGTGCAGTTCATCTGTGACGGCAAGCCAGTAGGATCTATACAGTACGAGGGAGAGCCGGTATGCTACTACGTGTCCGGACTCAACGACGGTGAGCACACGTTCCAGGCAAGGTATAGTGGAGCGGCTACAGTCAAGGCTGCCACTTCTGCTGAGGTGACTGTCAACGTGGCTACAGACGTGAAGGCGCCACAGGCATCCAATGAGGTGACAAAGCCGGTGGCTCTGTCTTACTTCTCTCTCGACGGCAGACAACTGTCAAAACCGGAGAGAGGCGTCAATATCGTAAGGATGAGCGACGGTAACAGACGTAAGATATTATATCTCTGATTGTTGTATAATATTTTTTAACGTGACTGCCCGGCTTCTCATTGTTGAGAGGTCGGGCAGACTGTATATGTCTGAATGACATTTTTTCCCCTAAGACCTGACGTGGGCGCAAGCCCAGTGTGATGCGCTGTCGGAGGGTGTGACATGTTTTTTTTCTCGTAATGAAAGAGTGGGGTAAGTTAAACTTTTTTGTTTTTGAAACGTCACATATATGAACGACGACGGAAACGGGACGTGCACTTACCGCTTGTGGAGCCGCAGTAAAAGGTATTAACAACTAACTTATTAAGAAGCATTATGAGAAAAATTATGATAGCCTTTATGGCAATGATGATAACTATTGGCGCGTCAGCGCAACAGAAGAGCGGCGAGCGCCGTGAGTTCAACGCTGAGGAGATGGCGACGAGACAGGCTGATGAGGTCAAGAAGGCCTGCTCCACAACTGACGAGCAGTACGCCGCTATATATAAGCTGTACCTCGAGCAGGCTAATGAGATGAAGGCCGAGAGGGAGTCTGCTAAGAGCAGCTCAGACAGCAAGCCGGAGAAGAGGGACATGAGCGCCATGAAGGAGAGGCGTGAGAAGTTGAACAGCCAGATCAAGGCCATCCTCACTGATGAGCAGTTCACAGCCTTCCAGAAGATTAAGAAGGATAAGAGAGGCGGAGGACAAGGCGGTCCTCGTAAGAACCAGAGCGAGTGATAAAGTCCGGACGGCAGGACATGTATTAGCCGTCAACCAAGATGAATGAATAATGAAATGAACGGCCGGGGGTATACGCTCCCGGCTTTTTTTGTGTTCTTGGCTACCCACCAATGTGATGCTTTTAAGTTTTTCCATCTCATTTCTGAAGACTTACCCTTGCCAGTTAATAATAACATTCCTGAAAATTTGCCCTTTTCAGTTTTTCCATCATGCACCTAAGTACTTACGCTTTTCACTTTTCTCATCCTGAACCTAAAGACTTGCCCTTATCAGTTAAATAAACTCTACAGGACAAAATAATGGTATTACCAGTAAAGTCTGAATATCTTAAACGTCCATGTGATATTCCAGTTATTTAACGTCATAGCGCGGTGGTATACATCTTAAAAATGTTCATTCTCTTTGCCGCGAGAGGAAATGTTGCTAATTTCGCGTGAAGTCGGGTGATGGTCATCCGTCGTAAATATAAGTCATACTTCACACATGGTACTCAATTACATCTGGATAGCGTTTTTTGTGATGGCTGCCGTATGTGCCGTCATACGGTGCGCTGGTGGAGACACGTACGTGTTCTCCGAAATCATCAACTCCACGTTCGACAACTCGAAGACAGCGTTCGACATCAGTCTCGGCTTGACAGGCGTGTTGTCTCTCTGGATGGGAGTGATGCGTGTCGGAGAGAAGGGTGGGGTTGTCGACAAGCTGTCGAAGGTTCTCTCACCGGTCTTCACACGTCTCTTTCCTGACATTCCTAAGGGACATCCTGCCACTGGACATATCTTTATGAACATAGCCGCCAACATGCTGGGGCTGGATAATGCCGCCACGCCGTTGGGCTTGAAGGCGATGGAGAGCATGCAGCAACTCAACACAGAGGGTAACGAGCGTCTTGCCGCTGAGAACGGATGGAGCGAGCAGCAGAAAGCCAAGGCGAACACCATCGCCACCAACCCTATGATCATGTTCCTGGTGCTCAACACGTCGGGACTCACCATCATACCTGTCAGCATCATGGTGTACAGGGCGCAGATGGGAGCCGCGCAGCCCACCGACATCTTCGTGCCTATACTCCTCGCCACGTTGGCGGCTACGCTGGCGGGCATCGTCGCTGTCAGTCTCTATCAGCGTATCAACCTGTTACAGCCGGTACTCCTCGCCACGCTTGGCGGGCTGTGTACGCTCGTGGCAGGTGTTGTCTGGGCGTTCTCCAAGATGGACAAGGACATGACGGACATGGTGTCGGGCATGGTAGCCAACGTCACACTCTTCGCCATCATACTCTGTTTCATACTCTGCGCTGCGGTGCGTAAGGTCAATGTCTACGAGGCATTTGTCGAGGGAGCCAAGGACGGTTTCAGCACGGCTGTGCGTGTCATACCGTACCTCGTCGCCATCCTCGTCGCCATCGGCGTGTTCCGCGCCAGCGGTGGCATGGATCTGCTCATCGGCGGCATTAACATGTGTGTAGAGTCAGCCGGCATGAACGCCGACTTCGTGCCTGCATTGCCTACGGCGCTCATGAAGCCGTTGTCGGGAAGCGGTGCGCGCGGCATGATGGTCGACACGATGCAGACGTTTGGAGCCGACAGTTTCGCCGGACGTCTCTCATGTATCTTCCAAGGCAGTACGGACACCACGTTCTACATCCTCGCTGTCTATTTCGGTTCCGTGGGCATACGTGACACACGTCACGCTGTTACGTGCGGACTCATTGCCGATGCGGCGGGAATAGCTGCGGCGGTGGCGATAGCTTATCTTTTCTTTGGTTAATAGCGTTTTTATCATTACTTTCGCGTCTTGATGACAGACTCACGAAGATATGTTGCCACAATAGGCTTTTTCGATGGTGTGCACAACGGACACCGTTACCTGATACGTCAGGTCTGCGACGAGGCTCTCTCACGGGGCCTCGCCTCTCTTGTTGTGACCTTTCCCGAGCATCCTCGTTCCGTCCTCGTGCCTTCATCACGTGTCAGTCTGCTGTCATTGCCCGACGAGAAACGTGAGAGACTGTTGTCGGCTGGTGTAGATAGAGTGGCGATGATGAGCTTCACACATGAGCTGGGACGTCTCAGTCCCTTCGAGTTTATGGACATGTTACGTGACGACTATGGTGTTGAGGTTCTCGTGGTGGGGTATGACCATCATTTCGGTCATGGCAGCCAGTATGGCTTCGAGGACTACCGCGCCTACGGAGAGCATCATGGCATCGATGTTGTCAAGGCGTTAGAGCTGTCAGACATGCGATGCTCGTCGACAGCGGTGCGTGAGGCGCTGGAGAGGGGCGACGTGGACTCTGCGTCCCGTATGTTAGGTTATAACTATACTCTGACTGGACGAGTGGTGCGTGGCTTCCATCTCGGCACGGGTCTTGGTTTTCCTACAGCCAATGTGGAGGCGGACGGGAGGAAGTTAGTGCCTGCTAACGGTGTCTATGCCGTACTCGCTGACGGTCATCCCGCTATGCTCAACATCGGCGTGCGTCCAACCATGGACAATGGGTCGGCGGTCAGCGTGGAGGCACATATCTTTGACTTCAGCGGTGACCTGTACGGCAAAAGCATGACGCTGACCTTCCTCAAGCGTCTGAGAGATGAGATACGCTTTCCTGATACGCAGTCGTTGCGCGGTCAGCTGATGGATGACGAGCGTTACTGTCGTCGTTTCTTCGGAAGATGATAACGCCCGGCTGTCGCGGTGAGCGTCAGTACAAGATAAGCGAGAGACGCCATACGAAATTTTCCGTATGGCGTCTCTCGCTTATCATATATAGTGTCCTCACATCATTTCGCCGTGAAGCTTGTCACGCTTGTCGTGCCCTTGGCAGAACTGCCGAGGTACAAACCGTGGAATGCCGTCTCAGCATCCGTAGGCGCCGTTGTGGAGTACTTCACGTAGTACGTGCTGTTCTTCGTCATGCCAGTGGCTGTGAACAGTGACAGAGAGCTGCTGCATGCAGCCTGGAAACTGAATGTAACGAGGTTATTACCGCTGGCGTCAGACAAGGTGTAGTAACGTCCTGTGGTGTATGACACGCTGCTGGTGACGAAAGCGTAACCCTGTGTGGCGTTGCTGATGGAGCTTGAGCCTGAGCTTTGTGCGCCGCCGGCGGAGATGGCAGTGCCGGTGCCTGTGATCTTGATGTATGAGTTGTTATCGCAGTCGAGACCTTCCTCAGGGCTTCCCTTGGTAGAGTAAGCGAAGATAGTACCGTCACCGATGGTGATAGCTCCTGTTGTGCCGGCGTTAGAGTCTACGGCGTCATTGCCGTTGCTGTAGCACACCGTCACGCCACCGTTGAAGTAGATACATCCGCTGGAGTTGATACAGTCATCGTAGCACTTGAGGTAGTTCTTTCCTCCTTGTATGTCGATGCTGGTCTTTGACTCGAGGCCCTCTGCTCCGTCTGTCGCCGTGTTGACCGTCATCTCGCCTCCGTAGATGGTGACTGTACCCTGTGCCTTGATTGCCTTGGCTGATGAGCCGCTTGAGCTGTTGTCCATGCCGCCTCCGAACGGGTTGCCTCCGTTGTTTGAGCCTGTTGAGCCTGTTGACAGCGTTGATCCGGACGTTGTCACGCTGAGTGTAGGTCCGCTGCCGTCGTCGCTCTTGCCGATGACGAGAGTGCCGTCGCTCTTCACGCCCTTGCCGCCTGTGCCCGACATCGTGATTGTGATGTTGCCGCCACTGAGAGTCATGTTGCCGTCGGATGACAATCCCTTAGCCGTGTAAGTGTCTGAGCCTGACACCAGTCCTGCGCCGGTATTGGTGATGCTCGTTGTACCTCCGCTGATGTCCAGTGTGGCGTCGGCTGACAGTCCCTTGCCAGCAGTACCAGTCACCTTGACGGTCAGTGTGCCGCCCTCCACGCTCACGTCGTTAGCTTTGATGGCGTGTGATGAGCTGAGGTCGCCTCCCGCTGCCGTCGTCGTGCCGTTGCTCCATGTGCTTGTGGTGTTGCTGATGGAGTATGTGCGTGTCGTTCCGCTTGTAGAGTAGCTGCTTGACACGGTGTAGTAGTAGTCGCTGCCGTTAGTTGGTCCGCTGAAGGTAGCTGACTTGATGACGTATGTCGTTGAGCCGCCCCATCCGCCTCTGCTCTGCGTGTAGTTGTCCGACATGAGGTAGTATGTTCCTGAGTCAGAACTCTTGAAATCATAATAGTAGAATGTGGCTGACTGGTTTCCCGTTGTGACTGTCACTGAGCTGGTGAGCTGCTGCACGAGAGTGCCGTCGCTCTTGTAGAGATAGATGTTACCCCATACTGTACCGTTGTCGCCCATGTTGCCTCCAGGGAATCCGGTGTTACCCGTGTTGCTTGTCGGCACTGTGAAGTACATCTTATATGATGTGTTGTCCGTGGTCTCTTCATCCGTCTCCTCATCCGTGTCCTCGTAAGTGCCTCCTGAGTTGTTGAGAGTCAGTGAACCGCCGGCTATGACCACCTTAGTGTCGGACTTTACGCACTTTGAACCGTTGCCTGTTGACGTGATGGTCAGTGTACCGTCGTTGATGGTGAGCAGTGAGTCGCTCTTCAGTCCTGAGGCGTCATCGGCAGTGACGTTGATGGTCAGTGTACCTCCGTTGATGATGACCTGTCCGTCGTTCTCGTCATCGCTGTCGCCTGTGGCCTCCGCCTGCACTCCGTCGTCCTTGACTCCCTTGACGGTCACCTCACCTCCGTTCATCTTGAAATACTGTCCGGCGTGTATGCCATCCTTGGCAGCCGCGTTGACGTTAATCGTGCCCGCAGTCTTCTTGATGAGCAGGTACTCTTTTGTTGACAGTCCGTGCTTGACGTTACCCACCAGGTTGAGTGTTCCTGAACCGCAGATCTCGAGGTGTCCCTTAGTGTAGAACGCCGCCTTCTGGCTGTTGTCCGTCTGGCAGTCGCTGAGTGTGTTGACGGTACCCTCAGCCAGCTCCAGAGCTATGCGCTTGCCGCACTTCACGTTGATGGCCTCCGCCTGAGAGCCGGTGAGTGTCAGTCCGTTGAGTCTCACCGTGGTCTTGTAGCTTCCGCTATATACGAATGAGCCGCTGGTGCTCAGTCCTGACAGCACAGTACATATCTCTCTGTCTGTGATGTTGTTGTAAATCGTCACGTCGGCTCCGTCCACGGTGGCAGTCACCGTGCCGTCTGAAGGCAGAGTGCTGACAGTGGCTGACGTGCCGTTGTAGGTAACATAAATAGTGTCGTTGAATACATTCTCCGAGAGAGACGTCGGCTCGCTGAACACGATGGAGTCACAGTCGGTAGTGAGGTCTATCTCCAACCACTGGCTTATCTCTCTTGTTGTGTACTTGCCATCCTTACAGATGTAGATGTTCTGCGCGTCAGCCTCCGCGGCGATGAGCAGAAGGAGAGTGAGGAACACTCCCCTGAATAGATGATTTCTCATAGCAGAATAACGTTACTGTGTCTTTTTTGATAGTTGTCCTTTGTTCATACAACCTTATCCTCGTGTCACGGCTGTCGCTGACAGCCTCCGTCTGAGTCTTCAGTCATTGTTGATTTTTCGTTGAATATATTTTTTTTTGATGTTCTTTGACTCAAATAGTTTAAAGTTTTTTTTACCCCGAGTGAAAAAGTGGTAAATTCGCGCCGCCGTCGGACTTTGTTCGTCCGGTGCTGGTTAAAGTCAGTTCTAAATCAAACATACACTAATCATGATTATAGATTTCAACACAATGGAGGTCTCTGTCATACCTCATTTCAAGGGTGGTGAGAAGGAGATGTCGGCACAGATGTTTTTCGATGGTTCCAACCGTATCCTGCACGGCGTGCTCGCTCCGGGTGCCAGCATCGGGGAGCACAAACACGAGACGAACAGCGAGATACTGTTTGTCGTGAAGGGATGCGGCACGTTGCATGACGACGGCGTGGCTACTGCCATCACGGCGGGACAGTGTGCCTACTGTCCTAAGGGTCACTCACACATGCTGGTCAACACCAGTGACGCTGACCTGGAGTTCTACGCCGCTGTGCCGGAGCAGTGATGACGTTCACTTCTATGTTTTTCATTGACTGAGAGTACAGATTCATGGTAGAGATTTTAGGTGTTTTAGTGTCGCTCGACATCTTCACGGAGATGTTCTGTTGTGACATCACCAAGTGTCACGGTGCTTGTTGCGTGGAGGGAGACGCCGGTGCACCCGTCGATGCCGATGAGGTGGAGAAGCTGGAGGCTGCCAGCGAGCTGGTGTGGAACGACCTGCCGCAGGCTGCTCGCGACCGTATCACCTCGTGTGGAGTGGTCTATCCCGACGCTGACGGTGACCTCGTGACTCAGATCATCAACGATAAGGACTGTGTCTTTGTGCGTTATGACAATATATCCGCCGATGGCGGCAAGACGCGCGGTCCGCGTTGTGCCTTGTGTGCCATCGACGGTGCTTACAGACAGGGCAGGACGAAATGGCAGAAGCCTATCTCCTGCGCCCTCTATCCCATCCGTGTGCGTGACGTGGGGGGCGCTCCAGCCCTCAACTATCATCGCTGGGATGTGTGCCGTCCGGCCAGAGAACTGGGCAAGCGCATGGGCATCCCCGTCTATCGTTTCCTCAAGGAGCCGCTGATACGACGCTTCGGACAGGAATGGTACGACGAGTGTCTCGTTGTGGCTGAGGAACTGCGTAAGGCGGGCTACCTCAACTGACGTCGCTGTCGTTCTCTCTCATCTTCAACCAGTACGACGGACGGTGCTCGGGGCGCTCTGCGAAGAATCGCTCCGCGCTTCTCAGCTTGTCGGGATGACTCTCGTAATAGCGTCTTAGCATCCTGACGGCTTCCGACGACCCTTGCTCCGCCAGCTCGCACAGACGCTTGAACTCCATCGGGGAGAGGTCGAACGTGTCGGAAGGTGGAGTGGCGGACACGGACTGTGGCATGAGACGCACAGCATACTCGGGATGTATGGTGAGGTTGTACTTCCACCTCTCCGCTATGGCCCGCATCTGGTTGAAGGACTTTACCTTGGAACGACCCACCTTCCAGCCCATCATCTGGTTGTAGTTCCAGAAGGCTAAGGCTTCCTGGGCAGCGTTCCTCACGTTGATGCACTTGAAGTACTCCGTCACGGTGTTGATGTCGAACTCCTTCTCGTTCTCATTGCGTCGGCTTACGCCGGCTTCTTCATTCTTCGTTTTCATAGATCAACTCTTGTTTTTGTGGCAGACGACTGACGTCTGCCATGGTTGTTTTCTTTCAGGTTGTGTCATCTCTCCATGTCCTCCCCTCATGGTTCTCGTTTTCTTCGTTTTCGCTGCTTCTTTTCCGTTGCTTCTTTTCCGTCGTTTTTGCTTTCGTTCTTGTTTTTGCTGCTTCTTTTCCGTCGTTTTTTGTTTCACTACTACTACGACTACTACTACAACTACGACTATTTTGAATTCTTTGATATTTAATAATTATTAATAACCAGAGTATATAATCATCGTAGTAGTAGTTGTTGTTGTTGTAGTTGTAGTTGTTGTTGTCGTTGTGCGCGTCTCATCGTTTGTCGCTGTTTATTCTCATCACCATCCTCGCCATCTCAGCTCTCAGCTTCTCGTTCTCCCTCTTGAAGCGTTCCGTCTCCTCCTTGGCGTGTCTGTATCTTGTCACCATCTCCCCGTAGGCTTCCCTCATCAACTCCAGCTGTCCTGTCATCTCGCGTATGCGTTCCTCGTCGCTCGTGTACGTGACCTGTCTACTGTATGTTCTGACGATGTCGGGGTGATTCTCGTCATGGTAGCGAATGAAACGTGTGGGCGGCACTTGTAGGCGTGTGCAGATTGCTGTGAACTCATTGATAGTCAGCGTGGATCTTGTCATGTCACCGTCCTTCGGAAACTTACGCATGAGCGCCTTATGGTCTCTGCATCCCACCTTTTGCCGGAACAGGGCGTCGGTCTGTCTCATCACCATAGTCCTCATGTCGTCCATCATTACCATTGGATGATGTTCATCGTCCATGACCGTCGGCTGTCTGTCTTGTCCGTCCCACTCCATAAATCTCAGCACGTTGACATGTCTGTTGTCCGCCATCGTCATCAGTCTCGACAACCTCAGTCGTCTCAGCTTGCCCTGATAGAGTGAGTTGGGGTGTATGCCGAGGTCTCTCGCTATGTCTGACTTGCTGACTCTCACGTTGCCCATTCTTGCCAGCTCCTCATGTAAGTGTGTCAGATAGTCCGCCTTGAAAGACACTGTCATTGCTACGTTACTTCCCATCGCTGATATTTTGACGATAAAGTTATGCGTATCATGTCGGTCTTTTTTGCGCTCATGACGCCTTGGTGCCCTTAACCCTCGTTTTTCATTCGTTATTCATCCCGTTCAAACATGACATACATCATCGGGATGTGGGGTGTCATGATGACTTAGCATCGACGCATACCCTTTTCTCTCTCGTCGACACTCATGCCGGATGTTCTTCTCACACTCCCGGTTCTTCCCAATCTTGCTCTATGAGGAGCAGCGTGACACGTGTGTGTCATTAATGTGAGGATGAAAGAAACAGACAGAGTCGCATTTAACCAAATTTCCTATGCCGTTTTTGATGTTATAAACGGTTAACGTACTGATTTATATATGATATAACCACTGTAATCCTTAGCTTAGGTTTTTAAAATTCTCAGGTTAGGACAATCTCTATACACAGGTCTGAGCGTTCCACTTTCCTAACCTGAACTTTTCAACGTCCTAACCTAAGATTTTCAGACGCCGAATAAGACATGTAAAATTCTCGAAAGGCATTTTTTCATTGTCATCTGTCAACGAATAAAGAGGAGTATGGGACAGCAAAATCTTTAGTTACTGCTATTCTTATGTATATTTACCATCAATTTTTTTGCGAACTAGAAAGCAAAGAGCACGCACAAGTCAATGAATTAAAGATATGAAATGAGTAAAAAGTAAAGCAAGGAGTAGGCAAATTCCTGTATTAGGAATTGTGTGGTTTCTTTTCCACCAACATAATATAATCGAAAAGATTCCTTTCCATGATTTACCTAATGTAATCGCCCAAATCACCAAATAAAAGTGTCGTTTGTGTGAGGATAAAACAAGAGAACGGGTCATGGCGTTGCGCCGTGCCCCGTTCTCCTTATCTTGTCTGTGCCTTTCTGTTATCTTATGGCATCGAGACTCTTAGTCATCTTCTTGTAGCTCTTGACGTCCGCCTTAGTGTCGAGCACCGTCTTGGCGTCCCTCACCAGCTTGTCCCTCTTGTCCCTCTTGTCTTGGCTGTCGCACTTCACCTCTTTGGCGCGGCTGACGGCGAGAGAGAGCTCAGACCATGCTTCCAGACGCTGGCGCTCCGCCTTTGTGATGTGTATCACTGATCCGTGTCTTGGAGTGAACGTGCCCTTCGTCGGTGTGTCCTTGACATACGTGAACTGGCTGAGGTCACCCTTGCAGAACTGGTAGTGTCCATTGGCGTAGCAGTCGTACATCAGTATGTACTCGTCTGAGTTGATGAGCGGGAAGACGCTCGAGCCTTCCACAGGGTACTGACCAGGCTTCTGCAGGTGTCTCCACTCAACGGTGTATGGTCCTGTGACCTTCTTCGACGTGGCTCTCATGACACCTTGTCTCGTCTTCCATCCGCCGTCAGGTCCCATCGGGTTGATGACCTGTCGTCCCTCGTCCTTGAAGAACAGCACGTACTCGCCGTTCTTCTTGTCGTATACGATGTCGCCGTCGATGCTCGCCTTGCCGAAGTCGAAGAGCAGCTTAGGCTCGGTGATGTCCGTGAAGTCCTCGTTGGCGTATGAGTAGTAGAGCTTGAAGTAAGGCTGGTTGAAGTGAGGGTCGCTCGTGGGATATTCCCAGTCGTGACGTCCTATGCTGTAGTAGATCATGTACTTGCCCACCTCAGGGTCCCAGATGGTCTGCGGAGCCCACACGGCGTGCAGGTTGGCTGCGCCGAAGCCGTAGAGGTTAGGAAAGCGGGTAGGGAAGTCGATGGCTGTGTGCGTCCAATGGATGAGGTCGGTGGACTTCATCAGCACTATGCCGTCGTTAGACTGCCATCCCTCGCTCGAGCGCATGTCCGTCAGCACCATGTAGAATGTCTTGCCGTCTCTCGCCCTCATGATGTGCGGGTCGCGTATGGACTTCTTGATGGCTATGCTGTCGGAAGCCACGACGGGACGTCCCTCGTTGAGGCTGGTGTAGTTGAATCCGTCGTCGGACAGCGCGTAGCGCACCTGCTCGCCCTCCGGTGTGTTGTTGGAGAAGAAGGCGAAGAGGTAGCTGTTGTATTTCTGTGCCGACATGTCGGCGTAGCATATCATTGACAGTATGCTCAGGAGTATGGCTCTCATATTATTTGTTGATGATTTTCTTTGTTGTTCCGTCTGAGTATCTCACGATGTTGACGCCCTTGGCATTCTTGGTGCTCACTCCGCTCACCGTGTAACGCGCCGTCTCCTCGCTCTCGTTCTTCTCCGTCATGTCATCGATGCCTGTACTGTCCTCATCGAGGTCTGCTGACACCTCGTCGAGGTCTGTGGTTATCGCTTTGACCTCGTCGGCGCTGAGTGCGTAGTTGTAGACGCGGAAGTCATCGATGTAACCGCCGAAGTAAGGGTCGGCATTGAACTGGCTGCGTCCGATGTAGTTCATCATGGCGCTCAGGTCGCTCGGCTTGATGGTGAAGCTGTCGTTAGACGCTGTCTCCTCACCGTCGACGTAAAGCTTGACGCTTACCTTACCATCGGCGTTCGGACAGATGGTCACGGCCAGATGCTTGTACTTGCCGGACTGCAGCTTGCTGCCTGTTGACAGTATCTGCTCGCTGTCGCCGTTCTTCATCACGAAGCGCATCTCGGAGCCGTTGGAAGGTGTGAGGAACATATACCGGTTGGTGCCGTTGCCGAAGTCGAAGACACGTTCCCAGTTGCTGCTGCCGTTCCAGTAAACCCAGCATGCTACGGTCATCGTGTCGAGGTTGACGGCTGAGTAAGGAATCTCCATAAAGTAGTTCTTGGAGTTGAAGATGAAGGACTTAGTGCCAGACTTCTTTCTTGATGTGAGTGAAGAGTACTGCTCTGTTCCCAACAGGGAGGCGTTGAGCGCATTGATGGTGTTATCCTCAAGTGTGCCGTCGAACTGCAGCTGCATGATCATCGTCTTGTTTCCGTTGGCGCCTGCCTCCACGGTCTGGCTGGCTGCTCCTCTCGTACCATTGTATGCCACCGGCACTACCTTATAAATGTACTCCGTGTTCTGGCTGATGAGGTTGTCGAGGAAGGTGTCGCCACTCACTGAACGCGCTATGGTGTTGTATTCGCCGTCGCTCTTCTCAGCTCTCAGTATGTTATAAGTCACGGTGGTGTCAGATATGGCGTTCCAGTTCAGACGCACGCTGGCAGAGAAACGCTGAGCCATGAGTGTGTCGTTCTCCCATTTCGGAGTCAGCACGTTGCACATGGCGTCGAGTGGCTGGAATCTCCACATGTACTTCTTTCTCGTCGTGGCTGACGTCTCGCTGGTAGGACACTCGCCCTGCAGCACGTTGGTGCCTGATGAGCTGGATGTGCAGTAGAGTGCTTTGTTGCTGTGTCTGTTGATGATGTACCAGAATCCGTCACCCGCGTATTTCAGGAACCATTGCTCGTTGCCGCCAGGTGTCGCGGTGTTCTGGTAGGCGATGATTGACGCTCCGCTGTTGAGGTTCCAGTTGAGCAGGTCGAGGTACATGCTTTTGCCGTTGTTCAGGCTAAGAGTCCAGTAAGAGCAGTCGCCGTCAATGTTCTGTGGCTTGACCACCCACTGTTGCTGTGTGGCTGTGGTGAGTGACTTACGTGTGTTACACTGTACCGCTGTGCCTGACACGCTGCTGCTGCTCGGCAGTGACAGAAGTAGTCGGTTGTAGTAGTTCATGATGGTGTATGTGCCATTGATGTACTCCTGCGGCACGTCCTCGCCGTACTCAACCTCAAGCAGCTTCTCCGCGTTGATCTGTCCCTTCTGGTATCCTGTGCCTCCCGGTATGCTCACCACGTGCTGTCTGCATGGTCCGTAACCGTTGAAGTAGACGTCCTTGGCTGTCGACACGAAGTTGTATGTGGCGTTGGTGGCCTGTCTCTCCGAGCTGCCTATGTATGCGTGTATCTCACCTGTCGAGTCGTTACGGTATACGGCGCCTGATGTCCAGCTTGAGCCGTCCTCGGCGTATCCCAGTCGAACGCCGTGGTTGGAGTCCTTGCAGAACTGGCCTCTGGCGCGGCTGTCGAATCCCCACCAGATGCCTGTGGTCATTCCGTAGTTGGCTCCCACGATGGCCTCGCCCACGTTGTGCAGCTCGTCGCCCGTGGCTTTCTTGCCGTCAGCGGTGACGGTGGAGAAGAATGAGGCGTAGTTCTCGAGTGAACCCGCCAGCTGGTGTGTGTTACCCTCGTCAAGGTATTCCTTCAGGTAGTTATACCATGGCAGGGCCTGGTCGCAGTTGAGGGTGTTACCGCCGCACACACGCACGTCGTTGAAGTAAGGGTCGTTCTTGATCAGCTTACAGATGTTGAGGAAGTCCTCCATGGATCCCTCGCCCCATCCAGTGTAGTCCGGCTCGTTGAACGGCGACACGCTGATGATGTGCAGTCCCTTTGCCTCGCAGTATTGCACGCTGGCCTTTATGAGCTTGTACCATTCCTCTGGCTTGCCCACGTAGTTACTGAAACCGTTATTGTCGTTCAGCGCCTCGTGGTCACAGTTGATGTTGGCCTCAGTGACTCCGGTCAGCATGATGTGCTCTATTCTGCTCGACAATGCTTTCTTCTGATTCGTAGTCAGCTCAAGACTGCCGTCCTCATTGGTGATCACCAGCTCGTTAGGCTGGAAGCTGACACGTCCGGTGGCGAAGTTCTCCTTGCCTATGTGAGCTATGCCTCGGTAGACGTTGGCGTCCCAGTCCCACGCCGTGTCCATACCCCAGTCGATATGAAACGCCTTACCCTCGGCGTTGATGTCGAACGGTATGGTGCATGTGGTACGCTCCAATGCCTGTATGAAGTCGGAGCCGGTCTGAGCGCCGGCATGAGTCATGGCAGCCTGTATGCTTATCAGGGCCGCGACAGATAAAGTGGTTCTCATAACTTAGTTGGTTTATTTGTTACTTCGTTGTTGCAAATATACACCTTTTTTAAATACCATCTTATTTATATGCTACTTATCTTACATGGCAGACACGAATTGCTATCTGACTTGCGGCTCAGAGAGCATAATGACCAAATATTCATGACAGAGTTTAAAAAAGTCTCTTTTTTTTAAGCAATATTATGTGGAGTATCTAAAAAAAACTTATCTTTGCGGGAGATTTGGTGTGGGTGAAAAGAAATTTCTGTAGGGATTTCGATGTTCTTATTGGAATTGCGTTTTATGTTTTATTCTCATTTTATCTAACTTGTGGTGTTGGCCGGTGGGTTAATACGGATGTTAGGGAGTGTGAAGCAAATCTGAAAAGTTAATTATTGTATAAAGTTAAAAGAATTCGGAATGGGATATTTGGGTAGACATCAAAATGTTCATCGTATATTCGTATCGTCACTCTTGTTTATTATAGTGTCGTTCATGAGCTGCCTGAAAGCGCAGGTCGTGGATGATACGATGCATGTTTTGTATGCTAAGCCGGCTGATCGCATCTCTCTCCGCGTGAACACCGTAGACTGGCTGTTGCAGACTCCAAGTGTAGGACTCGAGTACAATGTCCGCAAGGAGAACTGGAACAGATGGGCTGTGGGCGTGAATGTCAGAGGACGATGGAAGGGTAGTAACACTTTCAAGCCAGGATTGGTGTATAACCTCAATGAGATTCGCGTGGAGTTCAAGAACTACTGGCGTGAGCGTTTCGTGAGAGGTGAGGGCTCACATGCACTCGACGGTAACACCGACCCGCACACCAGCTACTTCGACAAACTCTTCTCCCTCCGTAGAAAGAATGTCTACAACCCGGATGACCCTAAGCATAGTTACCCTTACCTCAAACATCCTTCTATAGTGTTCTTCAGAGGTATCTATGGTTCTTACGATAAATATTCTATAAAGTTCGGAAAAACTGGCTACCAGGGAGATGCTTTCTCTATTGGTGGTACGTATGGTATAATAAAAACGCTGCATGAGTACCAGAGAGGCGGACGCCTTGACCTTGAGTTCGGAGTGAGTGCGGGATGGATTTACTTGTACAAGTGTCAAGAGTATTCTCTTAACCGCTCTACAAATACTTATGTTCAAGGGAAGGTCGATGATGGTAAGTTCATTCCATTCCCTGTGTTGACTGACATCAGAGTGGGATTCCTCTACCGATTCGGCAAGATGCCGCTCCACCAGCAGTACAGATGGAGATATGACGCTGATAGTGCTTTCCACGCTTTGGTTGACTCAATTGCGGCTGACAGACAGGCTAAGTGGGAGCAGAAGCAAATCGACAAGAGCTACGCGAAGTACATCACTCCTGTTAAGACTGTCATAGCTGACGCAAGAAAGACTTTGAACTCATGGCCTGACTCTATATATTCTTATATGGTATTGCAGAGAGCAATCGAGCAGGCAGAACGTGACTCAAGTGAGATTCTCCAGCCAGTATACGTAAACAAGAGTATTGTGTATGACTCTGACGGAGCTCAGAAAATTGAGATTATACAACGTGAGTTGGAGTACTATAAGTCTCGTGCTGAGTCTTATGTTGAGGCTGACAGACGCGCTCGATTCGTGGCTGACTCACTCTATAAGGATTCTGTTCAGAAGGTTCTCGATGACTCTCTCGCTGTGGTCAACAGAGCTAAGTTCGTGGCTGACTCTCTCTATAAGGATTCTGTATCAACAGCTAAGAGAGCTAAGTTCCTCAACGACTCTATCTATAAGGATTCTGTGAAACGTTATAAGGCTGCTCTCAAGGATTCTCTCAAGGAAGCAAAGGCTCGTATGGCTGAGATTAATGACTCTCTCAAGGCTGCTGCTGAGGAGCTCACTGGTGAGGAAGCTCCTGTGACAGATGAGAATACTGAGGAGTTGACACCTGTTGACGAAAACGCTGAGCCAACTGAGAACGCTGAAAATTCTGAGAGCGCCGAGAATGCGGAGGCTACTGAGGCAAACGAGGGTGAGCAACCAACGGAAAATGCCGAGGATAATAGTTCAGATGAGTCTGCTCAGGAGAATGCCGCGGAGGATTCTCCACAGGAAGCCGACAACGGCGGTGCTGAGCAACAGAATGATGAGCCACAGCAGCAGGAGGCAAACAATGAGTCTGAGCCTGGCAATGATGAGTCAGAGCAGACCGACAACAGTCAGGAGGATAATGCTAATAATGAGTCCGCCCAAGAGGAGACGAAGTCTGAGGATGAGAATGGCAACGCTGACGACTCAGCTAATGATGAATCAAATTCTGAGGAGGAATAATGAAAGATATGAGATATAACATTAAGGGAATAGGTAAGTTCTTGTGCTCACTTGCAATGATCCTCTCTGCTGTGTCATGCAGCGAGGGCGTGGACGAGACGTTCGTACCTCAGTATCTGGATGATATCAATATGAATATCGTTCCGGCGTTCTACAGGTTTGGTATATCAAGAACATACACCGACGAGGAGAAACCAGATTCTATGGTGGTTCTCTATGACCGTGTCATCAAATCTTGGCGTGGCGCTTGTATCGTCGACTTTGAGTACGACTCTCTCGAGAAGGCTTATCTCGGTGACGGTCGTTTCTACAATCCTAACGACTCCTGCCTTACTAAGGCGAGTTATAATATGCTCGCCTATACGTACGACCCGAGATGTTTTGTTTATGATGATATGTTAGCATTCCTCAATATAGAGGACGGTTCTTCAATATTCAAACAGTCTATAGCTTATAATGTGAGCTCTGATAAGGTTGTGGTTTCTCCTACAAGGATTATCACCACAATGTCTGACCTCGATAACTATTATATCCTTACGACAAACCATAACAGTACGATTGAGATGTCACCGGTTGATCTCACTCAGCGCTTCAATTACACCTTTTATATATATAAGACTGATGATGTGGCAAGCATCGACGCTGTGTACGCTGAAATCGAGGGTGTTCCTTACTCCATCAACATACGTAATGGTATTGTCGACGCAAGCAAGCTGTATAAGGTCAGAGCATTCGGAGACATGAAGAATGAGCTTGGTTTCAAGAGCGGTCGTGACACTGTGAATGTTACGTTTGACGTTACTACGGTTCTCGCACCAAATGACCAAGACGTGAATGAGTTAATCTCTAATGAAGAGCCTCACGGATATCTGCACGTTTACCTGTCTATACGTAACAAAGCTGGTAAGACAAAGCTGCATCACGTTCGTTATAAGATGACTGAGCTAGACACTGAGAAGAATTCATCATTCTATTATACTGTTGAGAATGACAAGTCTCACCTCAAACCAGTGTCTGGATATGAGTTCTCTTATAAGATAGATCACGATATTCTTGTCAATCAGGATACTGTCACTTCGGTTAACTACGGTTGGTGGACAGTCGTTAAGTAAGAAATACATTGAAATAGAAGAGTATGAGAAAATACGTTCTTGCGATAATATTGGCATTGACCTCAACGATTGGTGTCCGCGCGCAGATGTTTGCCGTTAATACAGACTTGCTCTGGGATGCGGCGTGCGTGCCAAGTCTCGGAATCGAGATTGGTACTGGTAACACCACCTCATTTGCTTTCAGCGCTTTTGGTGGTTATAAGCCTTGGGGAAGAGACGCTAAGTTCGCGGGTGTTCAACCTGAGTTCCGTTACTGGCTCTCTGGACGTGCCATGCATCAGCAGTACATCGGTATCGGTGCGATAATGGCATCTTTCAAGTGTCCTGTGGCAGGAAAGATTTATGATGGTTATACTGCTGGAGCCGGAGTGACTTTCGGTTACGCTCTCAAGCTCAATCGTCACTTCGTCATGAACTTCCATGCAGGCTGCGGTCTGCTGTTCTACAATCAGAAGGAGTATTTCGAGGGCGATGACTACGACAGTGCCAACACACATGGAGAGATTGAGTCAAACGCCAGCGGATATAATATCTTGCCGACTAACTTGGGTGTGACTATTTCATATATTTTACATTAAGGATATTTGTTTATTATGGCATCATATAAGTTAAATTCACATCTTTTAGCAATACTTTTATCAGTCTTTGCTTTCTTCTGTCTCGGTACTGTTAGTACTCAGGCACAGAATGTCGTGGTAAAGGGTAAGATCGTGGTCGCTAACAAGGCGGGCGAGGTCAGTGCTCAAGACGCCGAAGGTTACAGAGTGTGGTATTTCTGGACTAAGGATGCCGCTAACGACTTCGTCAAGCAACACAGGGACTATCCGTCAGCACGTAAGGCTGAGGGTGTTGCCTCTTTCACAACAGAGCCTGGCAGTAAGGGTGAGTTCACTATCCCTCTTCCTGTTGGAACTTGTCTGTTGATTTATAATATCGATACTTATGATCCGATGCCTATCGTTCAGGTTACTGAGAAGAACGCTGGTAACATCGTGTTCAAGGTGCTGAATGATAACATCACCCTCCAAGAGACAGTCGTCGAGGCTCGCCAAAAGGAGGCGGTGAAGATTAATAAGGGTAAGACGAGAGGTTATGGTAACAAACTGACGTTCTCCGTAGCTTTCGAGTTCCCTTCTGAGTTCTGTAAGTCAGAGTCTCGTCTCTTCGTGTCACCAGCCGCTATTGACTGTATGACTGAGGACACAGTGGCTTTCCTCAAGCCTTTCGTCGTTGACGGAGAGGAATATCACAAGATTCAGGACAGACGTATGTTGTTCGACTTCATGAATGTGGACCCTGTCGCTCCTCATTATAAAGATAGTGTTAAGGTTACTGACGATTATAAGGTGCCATTGACTATTAAGGACGGTGAGCCTCTCAGCGTTCGTGTGCCAATCGAGTTCACAAAACCAGACCCTAAGAAGAACTATAGTTGTCAGGGTAGTGCTATCCTCGAGGATTATACTCATGAGCTTCTCCGTATGTCTGATGAGTTCGGTTCTTGTAACACTTCTAACCCATTCAAGTTCATTGACTTCAACCTTCCGGGTACTGATATCGAGTTGACTCGTGAGTTCTATGAGCCTCCTACAGCAGGTATGCACGATGTGCCTCGTGACCTTCCTGTACGATTCATCACAGGTAAGGCTGAGATGGTGCAGGATGAGGAGAACATCGCCATCTTCGATAAGCTCGCTAAGGAGTTGAAGGCTTATGGTGATAAGATTATACGTATTTCTATTATGGGTACATCTTCTCCTGAGGGTTCTCTTCAGAAGAATGAACAGTTGGCTCGTCAGCGTGCTGAGTTCGCCATGTCTCAGGTGAGAAGTCGTATCAACACTCGTAAGATTCAGGTTCCACCAGCAACAGCCATGGTTTACACTTGGAAAGATGTTGCTGCTGAGATTGATAACAGAGTCAAGGCTGAGAAGGATACAATTAACAGACAGTTGCTTGAGTATCTTGGAACAAAACTCAAGGGCATGATAGATTCTGGTAAGGAGAACTCTATATATGGTGAGTTCAAGAATGATTCTGTGTTCAACGCAATTCTGTCAAGTATGCGTGTCATGAAGTGTAGTTATACTTACCAGGAGGAGAAAGTCCTCTCAGCTGAGGAGGCTGTCGAGGCGTTCTATCATGACGACAGATATGCACCGGGCGGTGAGCGTTCATTCGCAAATGGTGACTACTATAACTTGATACAGAATATCACTGATCCGAAAGATCAAAAGACAGTGGTGTTCAGAGCTTGGGAGTTTGTCTCTATGCAGCCAGGTCACACCTACAAGCCTTTCGCAGCTTACCTCGCAAATAGAATTGCGATGTATAATATGGAGGAGGAGAATGGTGATACTACGGTGCTTTATCCATTCCTCCGTGAGGAGATTAACGGTGTAGATCGTAAGACAACCATCAGTTTCAATGACCCGACTCTTTGGACTGTCAACCGTAAGGAGCTTGTTGCCAACCAGGCTATCATGCTTTTGAAGAAAGGTTATGTTGATCACGCTACATTCTGGATGGACAAGCTTCCAGAGAACATGGAGATTAAGAGATCACTCTCTCTATATAGAGATATGATTGAGACAGTGCTTCGTTGGGATGACCCAGAGCTCTCTGATGCTCAGAAGCAGCATGGTATCGATTGTATTCATGAGATTATGGAGCTCAGTGAAATCAATAAGGCTGTGTTGATGACCGAGTTGAAGACAGAGCTTGAATATAAGGATGAGCAGGTACTTGAAGCTATTAACGCTTTACCTGATGATGACGCAAGAAAGTGGTATCTGATGGGTGAGCTTGTAGCTGGTACGGCGGGTACTGGTGCAGACAAAGAAGTCATGCCGTCTGAGGGAGGTGACAGTTTCGACGACTTCGGTACAGGATATGTTCCTATGTCTGTTGAAGAAGAGGACGCCCTTATGGCTAAGAGTCAGAATGACTGGAAGATATGGAATCAGAAACGTGAGGAGTATGAGAGAATCAAGGCGGAGAGGGGAGCTTCTGAGCCTGCTCAGAACGTTTTGGCTGACAATGGCGTAGCTCGTTTCCTCGCTTATTTCCAGGCGTCATTCGACAAGAGACCGGCATATAAGAAATTCTTTGCGTTCGAGGGAAATATTGAATCTAAGGTGTTCAAGAACTTCCCATACATTCCTAAGGACGCGCCGAAATACAGGGATAAGTTTAAGTATCTGCTTGCTGTACGTGATGCCAAGAAGGCAGCGGCCAAGAAGAAGGGGGATACAAACGAGAGTAGTGCGGGACAGAGTACTCCGACAGACGGCGGAAATGCCGGAGCTGCGGAACAGACAACTGATCAGCCTGCAGAAGGTACATCAGGTGAAGAGAATCAAGGTGAAATATAATATATAAGAATTGTCTCGATATTATTATTATTGCGGTAATGAATTTTAGAATGAAAATATTGATAGCTGGTCTGGTCGCTATATCCACAAATGTAGCGGGTGCGCTTGCTGTTACTTCAAGTAAGGTAAATTCGATAAGTAGGGATTATAAGGAGGCACTTGAGGAATACTCAATGGTGAATGACTCTGATGTCATTTACGATGAGTACGACAGCTTGTATTTCCTTGACAGGGATAAGAAGAAAAAAGGTAAGAACCTCGCTACTAGTGAGTTTAATCCGAACGATTACATACTTGAGAAGCGTGTGCGTGATTATGGTGACACTGCTGGTGTGGACTTTAAGAAACTGTGGTACGTGCAGATTGGTGTCGGTGCGTCACAGATCCCGCCAGCTTCAGACGCATATAAGATGAACCTGCTCACAAACGCAAACCTTGGTATAGGTAAGTTGCTTAATGGTTATAACTCACTTCGTTTCTCTCTTGACGGAGGCATCGGTTATTTCAATAACAGCAATGAGCTTTACGTTCGTTACGGTGCGCGTTTGGATTACTTGTTCAGCTTCTCAAACTATATCTACGGATATAAGCCTTCACGTAAGGTTGACATATCTTCAGTTGTCGGTTTAGGTTTCCACCATAACGATTACCCTGGTGGTTACTCTATGCAGCAGAGCAACACTGCGGAGGGTCATGTCGGTTTGCAGTTCAAGTTCTTCACTGGTCCTCAGGGATACTTTGCTCTTGAGCCTTATGTTGGTGTCGCAGATAAGAACCAGGATATGTCCGGAACAGGATACTGGAGAAAGTATGACCTCTTCTACGGAGTAAACCTCAGCTTCATATACTTCCTCAACAACAACATGACTCCAAACGAGATGGCCATGTACCACCTCAAGAAGACATTTGCTGAGTTCACACATGAGGACTCTGTCAAGTATGAGTTGTTGAAAGGTTACCGTGAGCGTACTCCTTGGTTCATTCAGACTTCAGCTGGTGCGCAGGCCACAATGGGTCTTGACGATATCAAGTTCCTCAGAACAACAGGTCACACACAGACTTTCGCTGTAGGACGTTGGATTTCTTCTCGTTTCGGTCTTCGTGGATCATTCGTGTCTAAACAGACCACAGCATCACGTTACCTCTTCAACGTAAACCATGCTTCTTACTACGGTAACTACTCATGGGAGAGCTCATATGTACGTGACAACCACAGTATTTTCCAGGGATTCAATCTCGAGGCTATGGTTAACCTCTTCGGTTTCAAAGAGAACTACGACTGGAACGCTCCGTTCGGAGCCACTCTCCTCCTCGGAGCTGGTGCCGGTACGATGACCACATATTATATGGATGATGAGTGTGTCTCTTGGTACAGTGCTCATGACAATGACGCGCACACTGCAAAGCAGGAGATTGACCGTTACAAGTTCATCACAGACATCAAGCAGAAGAGCACTTCATTCAGTGCGGAGGATTACACAGTTGGTCTTCACTTCTGGGCACGTCTGACACAGGACCTCCAGATGTATATCGAGCCACGTTGGACATACTATATGTACAAGTCGATGACATCGGACACAGAGATGGAGAAGGATAATGACTTCAGTCTCTCACTCGGTCTAACGATGTTGTTGAGAGGAGAGAAATATCGCGAGCATTTCGATTATGAGTTCGAGTATGACAACAAACTTTATGTCGGACTCGGTGGTGGTCTCAACTACGAGTATACAAAGGGTGACTACGAGTGGCGTAACAATCTCCACAACTACAACGGTATAGGTTTCGTTGGTTATCGTTTCAACAGGTTCCATGGTCTTCGTTTCTCTGTTGAGTGCGCTTCAATGACACAGAACTCATTCGAGAACTCAATCATCTACAACCTTTCAAGCCGTAACATCAACCAGTTGTTGTTCAATCATGACATGACACTTACAGATGCCGGTCTTCACTATGCTGACATTGACGTTTATAAGCAGTCATCATATGAGCAGTGGACACGTAACTACTTTGTTCTCATGCCATCATTGTCATACACACTCAGCCTCACAAACTTGTTGAGTGGTTACAAGCCAGGCAGAAAGACCAACCTCGACCTCGTTGTCGGTCCGTCCTTCGCTATGCTTGTAGGTGAGCAGCATAAGTTCTATGGATATCTTGAGCCATACATCTATGCCTCAGCATACAATGCCGGCAAGGCAGTAGGTAGCCTTCCAAGTGACATCACAAACTTCATGACATATCCAACACTTGATCCTAATTCAAAGAGCGAGTTCACTAAGTTCGGATTCGGTGGTCATGTCGGTATGAACATCACATTCAAGTTCAACGACCGTATCGGTATGTTCGGTTCACCAATGTTCTACTTCTTTGGTAAGCAGTTCAAGTTTGACACGGATGAGTTCGTACATGGTTTGCGTGTCCTCATGACAGGAAACATCGGTTTGACATATACGTTCTGATTCCGATTAAGATAAAAGATAGAGAGGCGGCACCATATGCCGCCTCTTTTTATTATCTTCCCCTCAAGTAAAAAAATGAGTCGTCTCCTTTGCCGATTCATTAATATGTGTATATTTGCAGAAATAAAGACTAAAAGAAAAAAGAGATGATACTTCCCCGTAAGATACAGAGAACAGTGACATTCATACCGCGTGCGTGGCATCGTCGCGGCTTCGGTGTCCAGTCCCCTTATGACTATGAGTTGGTGCGTGATGTGTTGTTTGAGCGTCTTTCCTACTATGCTTATGAGGACCAGAACCTGCGCACACGTCGTCAGCGTCTTCTATATCGTCTCAAACTTCGTTTCGGTGACAAGCTGACGTGCGCCTCTGCCGGTGCTGATGAGGTCTACGAGAGGGTGGCGTCATCCTTCGTCGATGGTGATGTGTTATTCGTGGAGCGTATTTCCGGTTACAATGTGAAGCTGTGGCGTAAGATACTTGAAGACCAGAGAGCCCGTGTGACCTACGACCTTGGCTCCGACGGTTTAGTACTTTTCGACAGCCGGCGTTGCAAACAGAACTACCTTCTTTAACCTTATCCATTCGCCTTTGTTGTTCGTCGCCGTCTCCTATTGACGTCTGTTAGTCCATTCTTGAAGAACAGTTAGTGACGTACTCATTCATCTAATAAGGCCTAAATACTATATGCTATGAAAATATATACAAAGACAGGAGATCTTGGTGAGACAAGCCTTGTTGGTGGTGTTCGCGTCAGCAAATGCTGTGACAGGCTTGAGGCGTATGGTACTGTTGATGAGCTTAACTCCTTCATTGGACTACTCATGACGTACTGTGGTGACGCAGACCGTCAGTTTCTCACAGATGTGCAGAAGACACTCTTCACTGTTGGTTCCTACCTTGCAACCGACACCACTCAAACACAGCTCAGGGAAACTGCTGTTGTGACGACTGACATGGTCACCAGTGTCGAGCGTGAGATAGACAACATCAATTCCACACTGTCTCCATTCAAGATGTTCATATTACCTGGAGGCTCACGTCCGGCCTCTGTGAGCCATGTCTGTCGCACGGTGTGTCGAAGAGCGGAGCGTTGCATCCTGCGTCTTCAGCAGAGCGGCGTTCTTGTTGACCCTAACGTCATAGCTTATGTCAACCGTCTGTCCGACTACTTTTTCGTGCTTGCCCGCAGACTGAACCAAGATGAGGGCGGTAATGAAATTGTTTGGGACAGGAGAAATAAATAATTGTATTTTTTGGCAAATTCATATACAAATTGTATTTTTGCCCCCCATATAAATAGTAAACATATAATTGAATAAGCAAATATTATGTATTGGACTTTGGAATTAGCATCTAAACTTGAAGACGCACCTTGGCCAGCAACCAAGGATGAACTAATTGACTATGCCACACGCTCAGGAGCACCATTGGAGGTTATCGAGAATCTCGAGGAGATTGAGGACGAAGGTGACGTGTATGAGTCGATAGAAGAGATATGGCCTGACTATCCTTCAAAAGAAGATTTTCTTTGGGACGAGGAAGAGTATTAAGGCTTTCATTTAGGTCTAACGGGCTAATGAATCAGCGAGACAAACAAATAATATTTGTTTGTCTCGCTTCTGTTTTGTGGGTTATTACTGTGTTTAAAGAATAATTTTTGTGTGAATATGCTTTATCACATTGTCTTCGCCACATACATAGGATAATTCTTCTAGCACTCAATCATACAATTACAGTGTGAAAATGCATGACAGTTTGTCCTCGTCAGAAACATCACCTTGCGCCGACGTGTAGCAAAGCGTTCGGAGTTGTGTCGCATACGTGGATAGCGACCGCATTCCATGTGAGTGAAGAGTAGGTGGAATAACGGACAATTGGGTATGTGACGATATTTCCTGTCCCTATTTTTGACTGAAAATAGGATAACTTGCAGATAATTATGAAATAAGGTATTTTGAACGCTATTATCTCTTTTTTGAAAATCTCAGGTTAGGATATACACTACAAACAGGTCTGAGCTTTTAAAAATCCTAACCTGGGAATTTCAATGGCCTAACCTGAGATTTTCAGAGGCCGAATAAGACATGAGAAAAATCCGAAAGACATTTTTCTGTGAACACGCATCAACGTGAAAAGAGGAATATCGGACAACCAAAAAAGTGCGAAAAGGAATTGCTCTTCCTTGACAATAACGTGTGCCATCCTCGGTGTACGCTATTTGCCGGTCAACAAATTATAATATACAACTTCTAACAATAGAAGTGTGTCATTAGCGTGTCCGCGATGAGAGACACAGCGTATTGATAAACCAAGATGTCAAACCGTACGCAAATAACATACCCTTTATTTCTCTTTACTCTCATCTGTTCCTCTGAAAAGAAATAATCAAAAAAATCTGAGAAAGCCATTGTGATTTAAATGGAAAACAATACATTTGCGATATCAAAATGATATCACTTTATAAACTTAATAATCGCGTTTATGGAAAACAAAGAATTTTCTTTCAAAGGAATGGTGTTAAACGGCTTTCTCATGTTGTTCGTGAATATTGCAGTTTTGATTCTGTCAATTGTTGGCATTGTTTATGGTATTATTTTTCTTTCTGACAATGCAGGAAGTATAGGAGGTTTGACTTTTGCCGGTGGTATTGTCCTTCTCATCACAAATGTTATCATGTGGCGCGGAATGATTCAGCTTGAGCCGAATGAGGCTAAGGTGACCACTTGGTTCGGAAAGTACACGGGCACGTTCGGTCAGACCGGTTACTATTGGATATGTCCGTTCTATGGAACCAAGAGTGTCAGTCTTCGCGCCCGTAACCTGGACGCCGAGCCTATCAAGGTGAATGACAAGACTGGTAATCCTGTGATGATAGGTCTTGTGCTTGTGTGGAAGTTGAAGGACACCTATAAGGCGCTCTTTGAGGTTGACACGCAGACCATGGCGGCCAATCCTAACACTGTCGGCAACGACACCAAGGGGCTGATGAAAGCCCTCGAGAGTTTTGTGCGTGTGCAGAGTGACGCTGCCCTTCGTCAGGTGGCGGGTCAGTACGCCTATGATGACGAGGATGGCAAGAGCGATGGACCTACGCTTCGCTCAAGCGCTGATGAGATCAACGAGCAGCTGGAGCAAAAACTCGACGAGCGTCTTGACCTTGCCGGCATCGAGGTTGTCGAGGCTCGTATCAACTACCTCGCCTATGCTCCGGAGATCGCCGCTGTCATGCTACGTCGTCAGCAGGCGTCAGCCATCATTACGGCTCGTGAGAAGATCGTGGAGGGAGCCGTGTCAATGGTCAAGATGGCCCTCGACAAGTTGTCGGACGAGAACATTGTCGACCTCGATGATGACAAGAAGGCTGCCATGGTCAGCAACCTGCTCGTCGTGCTCTGTGGTGACGACTCCGCTCAGCCGGTGGTCAATACGGGCACACTGAACCATTGACGTGAGCAAATAAGATGATAAGATATGGCAGAGAAGAAGACCAAGAGTTTTATACTCCGCATTGACAGCGACACGATGGACGCTATAGAGGCTTGGGCTGCGGACGAGTTCCGCAGCACCAACGGCCAGTTGCAGTGGATCATCGCTGAGGCGTTGCGTAAAGCCGGACGACTGCCTAAGAAACGTTCCGTAAGTAGGGAGAAGACAGAGGAGGAGTGAAGGGAGTGTCTTGGGCGTGCGGGAGATGGCGACATGAGTGCACACGCCACCATCTTCCGGTGTTACCTGGACGCCATCGGAGCCTCACGTCCTATGTGGAATGAAAGAATTACGATAGTCATTAACCCAAAAAAGAAAGTTGTGAGACCGGAAAAAATCAAGTTTATCGCACGACAGAAGGCACAGTCTTCGAGATCGTCTTTCTAAATACTCATCGGTGCGGATTACAGTCGGTCCGCGCCGATGAGTCTGTCTGTATGTGAGACGGTCAAAATACAAACTACAATAGAAAACATGTCTTCACATTAACATCTCGGATTACAGTAGAGACTGTGTGAGCCTAAAAAATGTCCCTGATGTTATTAAAATCAAAAATTATTTTGGTGAGTCAACAAATTAAAGTATTTTTGCGGAGCATAATAGTTTTGTAAAGTATAATTATACATAATTCTGAATGAAAACTAAGATTATATTACTGTTCACGTTTGTGATTGTTTCTGTAGGAATGTCTGCCCAGAGCCTCAAAGGTACGTCCATGAATGAGCGTATCGGTCATGGTATGGACAGTATCTTGGTCATGCGAGCTTATAACACGTTCGAGAGTTATTATGCCAAGGGCGTCAACGAGGAGATGGCGCTTGACTCTGCTTTCCTCTACGCTTACGAGCCATGGCAGTTCGTGTTTGACAAAGCACCATACATCGGTGCCACACTCTACAAGCACGGTAGTTACATGTGGCAGAAGCTGGCGTCCGAGGGTAAGACATCTAAGGTGCGTAACTTCTTCTTCGACAAGCTTATGATGACATACGACAAGCGTGTGGAGAACTTGGAGGCCATCAACTCACTCTACGATGAGGACGGTGATCAGTCTCGTTTCGTGACGACCAAGGGTGACATCATCTGTCAGAAGGCACAGAATTTCCTTCAGTTCAACCCGGACACTGTCGTTCAGCTGGCATGGACAGCATACCAGGATAGCAACCCTATGACATACGAAATACCTTGGACAGAGAGTATGGAGAACCTGTACCAGATGTATAAGAGTGCCATCGGTGACCTTGGACGCTCAACGAGAGGTTACACTTTGGCGTACTTCATCCACACATACTACTACAGGTATAAGGCTCATAAGAGTGACTCCACATACGCCGAGGACTTCATCAACGACTACATACAGGCACAGGACCTCATCTCGTTCTTCCTCGACTCAGCTAAGCAGTTCATCCCTTCTGATGAGGAGCTTACTGCAGAGGACAGTATACGCTACCAGCGTGAGTTGTCTATCCAGAAGCAGATTGTCGATGAGTATACTTACCCTGAGTGGTATGCCAACAGATATTTCGAGGATAACCCTGAGGCTGCAAGCCCTGAGTTCCTCAACTCATTCTTCTCGGCTAAGATTGAGGAGAAGAAGGATGACGCTTCATACCTCTCTTGGGTCGTGTCAACACTTGACCGACTCAACCGTAACGACCTCGACGTGTATGACAAGGCGAGTGAGATGCTGTCGGCTGTCATGCCTGCGACGGGCGGAAGCAGCAACGTGGATAAGCATAAGGTCTACTTCTCACAGGCCATCAGGTATATGAAGGAGATGGACTTCATGACGGCTAAGGAGAGCATGCAGCAGTGTATCGAGGCTTGTGGAGATGATAACGTGCTGAAGGCTAAGTACCTCTATCAGGCAGGTGCGTTCTGCTACTCTAAGAGACGTTATCCGGACGCGCGTGAATACGCTAACCAGGCTATCTCATACAACAAGAACTACGGAGACCCTTACCTCTTGCAGGCTGACATCCTCTTTGCTTTGGCTCCTCGTACAGGTAAGAAACGTGACGAGGTTATGTGGGTACTCGGTATCTACGCCTGCGCCGCCACAGACAAAGCACAGCTCGCCATGCGTATGGACCCTGGATGTCGTACTAAGGCACAGAATAACATTGCGAGACGTTATGCTCCTTACTACTTCCCTAAGTCCGAGGCCTTCTTCCGTGGAGCTAAGGAGGGAAATAGAGTTTCTGCTAACGGTATCACAACGACATTACGTCTGAAGTAAACGATAAAGTCGTCATGACGACGGAGAAATGCCCCGGCTGCCAGACAGGTGGCCGGGGCATTTTTTTGTCCGCCAGCAATGTTTGCCAGTGGTCTGGTGTACACTTTTAAAATCTTTTACTAATTTTACCAGCAAAACAAAACTTGATGACTTATGGAGAAGTATGCTGACTACATACAGCGCATAGAGATTAAGAAGCTATGGAGTGGCGGACGTCGCATCGACTGGACACTCCGTCCTGACGTGAACATACTCAGTGGCATCAACGGGGTGGGTAAGAGCACCATCATCAATCATGCCGTCAACACGCTGTCTATGCTCGAGAAGGGAGAGCTGCGTCCCGACGAGGTGAGCAGCGTGGGTAAGGTGACACTCTTTCCCGCCGACGCCGACAAGATACGTTTCGACGTGATACGTAGCATCGACCGGCCACTCGTGCATGGCGACCTGCTGGAGAAGCTCTCCGACACACGTGTGCGCACCGAACTGGACTGGCAGATCTACCGTCTGCAGAAGAGGTACCTCGACTATCAAGTCAACATCGGCAATAAGATTATAGAGCTGCTGACAACGGGCGACGCTCAGGACGCAGCCCGCGCCGCTTCCGTGTCAGTGCCAAAACGTAAGTTCCAGGACATGATGGACGAGCTGTTCCGTGAGACCTCCAAACTTATCGACCGTAAGAGCAATGAGATACAGTTCTCGCAGTACGGCGACACGCTCACTCCGTATCAGCTGTCGTCAGGAGAGAAACAGATGCTGGTCATACTGCTCACTGTACTTGTGCAGGACAACCAACATTACGTGTTGTTCATGGATGAGCCTGAGATCTCACTGCACATCGACTGGCAGCAGCGTCTCATCTGCCTCATACGTGAACTCAACCCGAACGCACAGATAATACTAACCACACACTCACCGGCTCTCATTATGGACGGCTGGGTGGGTAATGTCACTGAGATGAATGAAATCGCTGACCGCTAATCTCACATCTAAATACCTCGAGGCGGCTCGTAATCTGCAAAAGAGCAAGAGGAAGAAAATCGTGGCGTATGTGGAGAGCTACGACGATATATTCTTCTGGCGTAACGTGCTGTCGGAATACGAGACCGAGGACCGTGTGTTCGAGGTCATGTTGCCGTCACGTGTCGACCTCTCACGCGGCAAGAAGACAGCGCTCATGAACCGGCTCGGGGAGAGCCTCGGAACATATATGATAGCATGTGTCGACGCCGATATCGATTACCTGATGCAAGGCGCCACGAACAGCTCACGACAGATGCTCGGCAACCCGTATGTTGTGCATACCTATGCCTACGCCATCGAGAGTTTCCAGTGTTACGCCCCAAGCCTTCATGACGTGTGTGTCATGGCGACGCTTAACGACAGGGCTATCTTCGACTTCGAGACCTATCTTCGTGACTACTCCGAGATAATATACGATATCTTCGTGTGGGCCATCTGGCTCTACCGTGAACGACGGTTCACCGAGTTCCCGCTCACCACACTCAATAACTTCATAACGGTCGAGAAACTGAATATACATAATCCGGCGCCGGCACTGGAGAAACTGCGTAAGACGGTCAACCGTAAGATGTCGTGGATGCAGCGTCGCTACCCCGAGGCGCGCGGAAAACTACGTCCGCTCAAGGATGAGCTGGCACAGCTCGGACTGCATCCCGATAATACCTATCTCTTCATTCAGGGGCATCACCTGATGGACAACGTTGTGGCGTCCGCCATTGAGCCTGTGTGCACCGTGTTGCGACGTGAACGTGAGAAGGAGATAAAGAACCTCTCGGACGGTCATAAATTACAGATGGACAACGAGCTGGCGTGTTACCAGCACTCTCAGTTCCCGGTCTCACAGATTATACGACGTAACACGGAATTCCGCTCCTCTGAGCTCTATTCCATGGTGAGAAAACATGTGGAACGTCTGCTCGCGCTCATAGGATAATGCTGGGATGACGCCAGGATGACGTCAGAACGGTCACGGACATACACAAATCAGCATATTTTATCAAAGATAAGGGTGTGGCTTGGATAAAAAGTCGTACCTTTGTGCGCATTACGTCTTGTCGTCATCATGAGAGGGTGAGACGGATGTAGTGCGTACATTGTGAAATCAGTCTCCGGCAGCCAAAGGTGGCGGGAGGGTAAAAACATAACTTAAACAGATGAAAGACTTTATTGAAGAACTTACGTGGAGAGGCATGATACATCAGATGATGCCTGGCACGGATGAATTGTTGAGAAAAGAACAGGTGACGGCTTACCTGGGTATCGACCCTACCGCCGACTCTCTACATATCGGACACCTCTGCGGCGTCATGATGCTGCGTCACTTCCAGCGTTGCGGCCACAAGCCATTGGCTCTCGTGGGAGGCGCTACGGGAATGATCGGTGACCCGTCTGGTAAGAGTACGGAGCGTAACCTCCTCGATGAGGAGACGCTGCGCCATAATGTGGCGTGCATCAAGGAGCAGCTGTCACGATTCCTCGACTTCGACAGCGACGCGCCTAACCATGCGGAGCTCGTCAACAACTACGACTGGATGAAAGACTTCACCTTCCTCGACTTCGCGCGTGACATCGGTAAGCACATCACTGTCAACTACATGATGGCGAAGGAGTCTGTGCAGAAACGTCTCAACGGTGAGGCTCGCGACGGTTTGTCATTCACGGAGTTCACATATCAGCTCCTTCAGGGTTATGACTTCCTCTACCTTAACCAGCATAAGAACTGTAAGCTCCAGCTGGGTGGTGCGGATCAGTGGGGTAACATAACCACAGGCTCTGAGCTCATACGACGCACTAACGGTAACGAGTGCTTCGCACTGACTTGTCCTCTCGTCACTAAGAGCGACGGACGTAAGTTCGGAAAGACTGAGAGCGGTAACATCTGGCTTAACCGTGACTATACTTCTCCTTACCAGTTCTATCAGTTCTGGCTCAACGTGCCAGACGAGGACGGCAAGAAGTATATCAAGATATTCACGTCTCTCGAGAAGGAGGAAATCGACGCCATCATCGCTGAGCATGAACAGGACCCGGGACGCCGCGTGCTGCAGAAACGTCTCGCCGAGGAGGTTACTGTCATGGTACACTCTAAGGAGGATCTTGACATGGCTATCGAGGCAAGCAACATTCTCTTCGGTAAGTCTACGAAGGAGAGCCTGCTGCGCCTGGACGAGAAGACTCTGCTCGACGTGTTTGCCGGCGTACCACAGTTCGAGGTGGCTAAGACTGACATCGAGGCGGGCGTGAAGGCTGTGGACCTCTGTGTGGAGAAAGCTCCTGTGTTCCCGTCAAAGGGTGAGATGCGTAAGCTGACTCAGAACGGTGGCGTGAGCATCAACAAGGAGAAACTGGAGCAGTTCGACCGTCTCATCACTGCTGATGACCTCATCGACGGCAAGTATCTGCTCGTACAACAGGGAAAGAAGAAGTATAATCTGCTGATATGTAAGTAAAAAGACGTGGCGTCGCATGAGCGACGCCACGAGTAAATAATACGTGATATATGCAAGAAACAAACACGGTGTCTGTCGTCAGCTCCGCTGAGGAGCTAATACTCATACGCATCACGGGTGTGGACCGTCCGGGACTCACTGCCACCATCACGGGTGTCTTGGCGAGGTATGACGTGGACATTCTCGACATCGGTCAGGCTGACATACATTCTACACTCTCACTGGGCTTTCTCATCAGAGTGTCGGAGGAGAACTCTGGATGCGTTATGAAGGAACTGTTGTTCAAGGCCAGTGAGCTGAATGTCAACATACGCTTCATTCCTGTCACTCACGCCGAGTATGAGGACTGGGTGGCGAGGCAGGGTAAGAACCGTTACATTCTCACCGTGCTCGGACGTAAGCTCTCTGCGTTGCAGATAGAGGCTGTCAGTCAACTCATAGCTGACCAGGGCCTGAACATCGACGGCATCAAACGTCTGTCAGGACGCGCCAGCATTGAGCATCCGGAAAAGAATAACAGGGCTTGTATACAGTTCTCCGTCAGAGGTACTCCGAAGAGCCATGAGGGGCTCCACCGTGAGCTGCTGCGCATGTCGAGTGAGCTGGAGGTGGACTGCTCGTTTCAGATTGATAATATGTACCGACGTATGCGACGCCTGATATGCTTCGATATGGATTCCACTCTCATACAGACAGAGGTCATCGATGAGCTGGCCATTAGGGCTGGAGTGGGCGACAAGGTCAAAGCTATCACGGAGAGAGCCATGAGAGGTGAGATTGACTTCAAGGAGTCGTTCACCGAACGCTGTAAGCTGCTTAAGGGACTCGATGTGAGTGTCATGAAGGAGATAGCGGAGAACCTGCCTTTCACGGAAGGTGTGGACCGTCTTATGTACGTGCTCAAGAAGTATGGATATAAGATTGCTATCCTCTCCGGAGGATTCACGTTCTTCGGTGAGTATATCCAGAAGAAGTACGACATCGACTATGTCTATGCCAATGAGTTGGAGATCGGAGAAGACGGCAAACTCACGGGCAACTACATCGGTGAGATTGTCGACGGCAAGCGCAAGGCTGAGCTACTGCGTCTGATAGCTCAGGTGGAGAAGGTCAACCTGCAGCAGACTATTGCCGTGGGTGACGGAGCCAACGACCTGCCTATGCTGTCTGAGGCGGGACTGGGAATTGCGTTCCATGCCAAGCCGCGCGTGTGGGCTAACGCTCGTCAGAGCATTAACACCATAGGACTGGACGGCGTGCTTTATTTCCTTGGCTTCAAGGACTCTTATCTCGACGAGAACGCTCCGGAATGACGTTACTCGTGACATGTGGCGATGGCTCTCTCGTCCGTATGAACACGGCTGGGGGAGTCATCGTCGTCGTTCAACGCTTCGACTTGAAGAAGTCCCTCATCATGTCGGCGGCTTCCTCTGCCATCACACCGTCGGTGACGCGTGTCTTGGGATGTAATGCGTCGGGAGCGTAACGACGGTATCCTCGCTTCTCGTCTCCAGCGCCGTAGACCACCCGGCCGAGCTGGCTCCATCCTATGGCACCGGCGCACATCACACATGGCTCGACGGTGACGTAGAGCGTGCAGCGGTTGAGGTACTTGCCTCCAAGATGCTCCTCTGCGGCTGTGATGGCCTGCATCTCAGCGTGGGCCGTCACGTCGTGAAGTGTCTCCGTCAGGTTATGCCCCCTGCCTATTATCACTCCGTCTGCCACTACCACGGCGCCGATAGGTATCTCGTCGCTGGCCTTGGCGCGTGAAGCCTCAAGCATCGCCTCACGCATGAATCTCTCATCTTCTGTCATAATAATGTCTGTTTGTCCGCCTGTGGCGGGTTAACGACGCGAAAATACTAAAAATATTATTACTGTCCGCTAAACATTAAAGCTCCATCAAAAAATTAGGGCTGGCACTTTGTATTGGTGTCAGCCCTTTTTAGTTATCTTTGTAGTTGACAAGAAAACAAACATAACCATGGGCAAAAGTACACATTTTTTCGGACAGCCGGTGTATGGTCAGCTAATAAGATCGCTTGACCGTGATAAAATCATTGAAATGA
>FLNY01003756.1_pt1 | contig 83179 bp, 72 predicted proteins | sample 1140381 | NCBI WGS metagenome assembly FLNY01 (sample SAMEA3878172, study PRJEB12797) | bioreactor metagenome | biome: Moose rumen | place: Sweden | collected 2011-10
ACCCCCCCCCCCCCCCGCACTCCCTGTCAGTGAGGGGAGAAGACCATGCAAGAACGAGGGAAATAGATATTACATCACTCAGTTATGACATTAGATATAAACCAACAGACAAAGGATTCTGCTCCCTCCCAAATAGGTGGGGAGGGGGGAGAGTCCCATATTACCATCCTCGGCATCGAAAGCTCGTGCGACGACACGTCGGCGGCTGTCGTGCGCGACGGCTATCTGCTGTCGAACGTCACGGCGTCGCAGGCCGTGCATGAGGCTTACGGCGGCGTAGTGCCAGAGCTGGCTTCTCGCGCGCACGAAAAGAATATAGTACCCGTAGTGGATCAGGCGCTGAAGCGCGCGGGCGTGAAGAAAGAGGAACTGAGCGCCATAGCGTTCACCCGCGGTCCCGGGCTGATGGGCTCGCTGCTCGTGGGCGTCAGCTTCGCCAAGGGGCTGGCTGCTTCGCTCGGCATTCCCATGATAGACGTCAACCATCTGCAAGGTCACGTGCTGGCGCATTTCATAAAAGAGCCAGCTCCCGAGCCCTCACGCAGTGAAGAAGCAAAGTTACCTTCAAGCTCTGAAAGTAACTCTGATTCGTCATCCGTCATTCGTCATTCGTCACTTCCCCCCTTCCCCTTCCTCTGCCTGCTCGTCAGCGGCGGCAACTCGCAGATTGTGCTGGTGAAGGCTTACAATGATATGCAGATTATCGGTCAGACCATAGATGACGCTGCCGGCGAGTGTATCGACAAATGCTCGAAACTCATGGGCTTAGGCTATCCCGGAGGCCCCATCATCGACCGCCTGGCGCGGCAGGGCAACCCCGATGCCTACCACTTCTCGAAGCCGGCCATACCGGGCTACGACTACAGCTTCAGCGGCCTGAAGACCTCGTTTCTCTATAACCTGCGCGACTGGCTTCAGGAGGACCCCGAATTCATCGAGCACCACAAGGAGGACCTCGCTGCGTCGCTCGAGAAGACGGTCGTTGACATCCTCATGAATAAACTGCGCCGTGCGGCCAAGGACTTGAAGATCAAGCACGTCGCCGTGGCCGGAGGCGTGAGTGCCAACACGGGGCTGCGCGAGGCCTTCAAGGAGCATGCCCGCCGCTACGGCTGGACGATCTACATCCCTAAGTTCAGCTACACTACCGACAACGCAGCCATGATTGCCATCACTGGCATGTTTAAATATGCCGACAAGGAATTCTGCCCCATGGAGGCTCCGGCCTATAGTCGCGTAGCACTCTGAATGGCAAATGGTGAATAGTAAATGGTAAATAGTTAAATAGTAAAATATATCGATGAACATTCAGATAAAAGTCCTCTCACGCGAGATCAGTGAATATCTTTGGCGAACAGAACAGACACTCTCTACCGCCGAGAGCTGCACGTCAGGCCTCGTTGCGGCGAGCATAACGTCGACGCCGGGCGCCAGCAATTACTTTAAGGGTGGCGTCGTAGCCTACGTCGACGAGATGAAAACGCAGCTGCTGGACGTGCCCGCAGCGCTCCTCGAAGAGAAAGGCGCCGTCAGCCCCGAAGTGGCAGAAGCAATGGTCAAAGGAGCCATCGAGCGCCTGCAGACCGACTACGCCGTGGCCGTGACAGGCTATGCAGGCCCTGGCGGTGGCTCGGAGGCTCCTGTCGGCACAATCTTTGTTGCCGTAGGCACGAAGGACGATGTTGTCGTGCGCGAGCTCACCGGCGACGATGGTCGCGACGAAAACGTGGCACGAGCCACCCTTACGGCCCTGAAAATGCTACTTGAGAAGCTCGAAAATGACTTTCCTAATCCTGAAGAGTGAAAAAAAACGGAAAAAACTTTGGGGATAAGGAAAAAAGCTGTACCTTTGCGCGCTGTTTGGAAGAAGTAATTTTTGGAAGTTACAAAAGGAAAGATTAGAAAGATGTCTAAGATTTGTCAAATCACCGGAAAGAGAGCAATGCACGGCAACAACGTGTCGCACTCTAAGCGCCGCACAAAGCGCGTCTTTGACGTTAACCTCTTCACCAAGAAGTTCTACTGGGTAGAGGAGGACTGCTGGATTAGCCTCACCATCTCAGCTGCCGGCCTGCGCCTGATCAACAAGATCGGCCTGGATGCCGCCATCAAGCAAGCTGCAGAGAAAGGTTATCTTCAGTGAGTCTGAGCGCTAACAGTAACTAACCTTTAAACAGAAGATTAACATGGCAAAGAAAGCTAAAGGCAATAGAGTCCAGGTGATTCTCGAATGCACAGAAATGAAGGAGAGCGGCCTCCCCGGCACCTCTCGCTACATCACCACGAAGAACAGAAAGAACACCCCTGAGCGCCTCGAGTTGAAGAAGTACAATCCGATTCTCAAGCGCATGACGGTTCACAAGGAAATCAAATAAAAAACTGAAGCACAATGGCAAAGAAAACAGTCGCTACCCTGCAAACGGGCAAGACCGATGGCCGTAGCTACACAAAGGTCATCAAGATGGTGAAGAACGAAAAAGGTTCTTACTCCTTCGATGAGCGTATGGTTCCCAACGAAGCCGTTCAGGACTTCTTCAAGAACTAATCTTCGCAAACAGAACTTCCAAATTGGCTCTCTGCTGACGCCGCGATAACTTCAAGGCGAACACAAGGGCTACAAATGAATAATCCCTCCCCAACCACGACGGTTGAGGAGGGATTTTTTTTCGTTCGTGACTCCGTTGGGATTCGAACCCAAGACCCACAGCTTAGAAGGCTGTTGCTCTATCCAGCTGAGCTACGGAGCCGACGCAACAAATTTCTTTACGAAAGGAAGGCTCTTTCCGAGCTCCGCTGTCGGGGCGACCCGACTCGAACGGGCGACCGCCTGGTCCCAAACCAGGAGCGCTACCAACTGCGCTACACCCCGGAAACGGCTGCAAAGGTAGACATTTTTCTCGGTACGACAAAAATATTTCTTACTTTTTTGTCTTGCAGGCATATTAAATTATAAAGATGTTTAATTCTTGTCTTATATTTTATTAAACACTTGTTCCTTTAGGAACAAATACGTATCTTTGCACTCGCTTTGAATATAAGCATATTAGTACATAATCTACGAAGATAGAATGGGATTCTTTAATTTCTTTTCGAAAAACAAAGAGCAGCAGAAGGAGACGCTCGACCACGGCCTGGAGAAGACGAAGGAGAGCTTCTTCGGCAAGTTGACGCGTGCCGTGGCCGGCAAGAGCAAGGTCGACGACGACGTGCTCGATGACCTCGAAGAAGTGCTCGTGACCTCAGACGTAGGCGTTGAGACGACTCTCAACATCATCCGCCGCATCGAGGGGCGCGTGGAGCGTGACAAATATGTAAGCACCAGCGAGCTCAACGGCATCCTGCGCGACGAGATTGCTTCGCTGCTCACCGAGAATAACAGCGACGACACCGAAGGCTTCGTGATTCCCGAGGGCAAGAAACCCTATGTTGTCATGGTCGTAGGCGTCAACGGCGTGGGTAAGACCACAACCATAGGCAAGCTGGCATGGCAGTTTAAGCAGGCCGGCCTGAAAGTGATGCTCGGTGCTGCCGACACTTTCCGCGCTGCCGCCGTGGAGCAGATTGTTATCTGGGGCGAGCGCGTTGGCGTGCCTGTCGTGAAACAGCAGATGGGCAGCGACCCCGCGAGCGTAGCCTTTGACACCCTCTCGAGCGCTGTGGCCAACGACGTCGATGTCGTGCTCATTGATACAGCCGGCCGCCTCCACAACAAGAAAGGCCTCATGGATGAGCTCTCGAAGATCAAGCGTGTGATGCAGAAAGTAGTGCCCGAGGCTCCGCATGACGTCATGCTCGTGCTCGACGGGAGCACCGGCCAGAACGCTTTCGAGCAGGCCAAGCAGTTCACCGCGGCCACCGACGTTACCTCGATGGCCATCACCAAGCTCGACGGCACAGCCAAGGGCGGAGTGGTACTCGGCATTTCCGATCAGTTTAAGATTCCCGTCCGCTACATCGGCCTGGGCGAGGGCATGGAGGACCTCCAGCCCTTCAATCGCCGCGATTTCGTAAACAGCCTGTTCGGAGACAACAAATGAGAAGGCATCATATAGACATCCTCACGATGGGCTGTTCGAAGAACCTTGTGGATTCGGAACGGCTTATGGCGCAGTTGAGCCATGCAGGCTACGTCGTTCACCACGACCCTGACACGTGTGAGGGCGAGATATGCGTTGTGAACACCTGTGGCTTCATAGGCGACGCCAAGGAGGAGAGCATAAATGTAATTCTTGAGCAAGGCCAGCGCAAGAGCGAGGGCCAGCTAAAGCGTCTCTACGTGATGGGATGTCTCTCGCAGCGCTATCTGAAGGAACTGCAGGAGGAACTGCCCGAGGTCGACGGCTGGTATGGCAAGTTTGATTGGGCAGGCATCGTCGACGAGCTGGCGCAGCTGTCAGGGCAGAACATCAGCTGGGACGAGCGGCTGCAGCCCGGCCGAATACTTACGACTCCGAAGCATTACGCCTACATAAAGATCTCCGAGGGCTGCAACCGCCGTTGCTCTTACTGCGCCATACCTTTAATAACAGGTCGGCACGTGAGCCGCCCCATGGAAGTGATCCTCGACGAGGTGCGCGCTCTCGCCGCTCAAGGAACGAAGGAGTTTCAGATTATCGCTCAGGAACTTACCTATTATGGCATGGATCTCTATCATAGGCGTGCCATAGCCGAGCTCATCGACCAGATGGCCGACATCGAGGGCGTCGAATGGATCCGCCTCCACTATGCTTACCCCACTGATTTTCCGTGGGAGCTCCTCGACGTCATGCGCCGTCACGACAACGTCTGCAAGTACCTCGACATTGCGCTTCAGCATATCGCAGACCCGGTGCTCGCTGCTATGCGTCGTCATATCACCAAAGAAGAGACATACACTTTCGTGGAGCGTCTCAGGAAGGAAGTTCCCGGAATATGCATCCGCACGACTCTTATGGTAGGGCATCCGGGTGAGACAGATGAGGCCTTCGACGAATTGTTGGAATTCGTGATATGGGCCCGCTTCGATCGTATGGGCGCTTTCGCCTATAGCGAGGAGGAGGGCACTCATAGTGCCGAAGCGTTTCTGGATGCCATCCCAGAGGATGTCAAGCAGGCCCGCCTGAGCAAACTCATGCGTGTGCAGCAACGTATTTCCGACGAGCTGCAGGAAGTCAAGGTAGGGCAGACGTTGAAAGTCATCTTCGACCGTCTGGAAGGAGAATATCTCGTCGGGCGGACGGAATTCGACTCGCCCGAAGTGGACCCGGAGGTCCTCGTGCATATTGGCGAACAAACATTGCCTGTTGAGCCGAAAGCCATGATAGGCAGATTCTACGATGTAGAGATAACGTCGGCTGAGTGTTTCGACCTCTATGGCACAGTGGTAGGGGAGAGTGGAGAATGATGAATGATGATTGATGAATTAAGAAAGGTCAAATAAAAATATGAATAACAAAGAGTTTATAGCTGCCCTGTCGCAGCGCGAGGGTTATCCCTTACGCGATACGAAGATGCTGATTCAGCACCTCATAGGGGAGATGTCGTCTCAGCTGGAAGAAGGCAATGTCCTGACAATCCCCAACTTCGGCGTCTTTGAAGTTAGGAAGCGAATGGAGCGTGTTGTCGTGAATCCAGGCACAGGCCAACGTATGCTTGTGCCTCCGCGTCTGGCTCTGGTCTTCCGCGCCAGCTCGTCGTTGCGCGGCAATACGAAGAAAGGAGGTGAGGTGAAATGAACAGACGCTTAACCGTAGCCGAACTGTCGGATGGCGTAGCAAAGAGGGCTACTGTCCCCGTCAGCTTCGCGGAGAAGTTCGTGCAGTCGTTCTTCGACGTCGTAGAGGAGGCGCTGGTCAAGGAGAAACTCGTCAAGGTCAAAGGCCTTGGCACGTTTAAGCTGGTTGATGTAGAACCTCGCGAGAGTGTCGACATCAACACAGGCGAGCGCATCATCCTGCCTGCGCACTCCAAGGTCACGTTTACCCCGGATACACAGCTGCGCGACACCATCAACCGGCCGTTTGCTGACTTCGAAACCGTGATCTTGAACGAAGATACTCCTACCGAACAGATGGAGGCGCTGGGCGATGAGAACTCCGAGGCTACCGAGTCACCTGCCGCGGCTGTTGCTCTGGCTGATATTCCTGAAGATAGCGTAGAGAAAGTTGCCGTAGAGGATGCGCCAGCAGCGGTCGAAACCCCGGCAGAACAAGAACAGGAGCCTGAAGAGAAAGACCTTGAAGAGACAGCACCAGAAGAGACAGTTTCTGAAGAAATAGCCTCTGAAGAGAAAGAGCTTGAAGAGACCATTCAAGAAGAGACGGCCCTGGGAGTACAGGCCACAGAAAAGCGGATTCCCGAAGTGACGGAGACTGTGGCAGGCGAAACAGCAACAACTGAAGCAGCAACAACTGAAGCAGCAACATCAGAAACTTCATCAGCTGAAACAGCATCAGCTGAAACAGCAACAGCTGAAGCTGCTCCCGAAGCTTATCCCGATTCCGAGGCTGAAACCATCGTGGAGCCTCAAACAAAAGAGAATAAAGTACTTGAAACAGTAGAACCAGAAAACGTAAATGATAAAAGTATGATACGCAGGACACTACTTAATATACTGGCAGCCCTCTTGTGCCTGTTCTTGGGCTATGCCATCTGCTATTATTTCAGGCCCTTCGAATTGCCGACGCTAAGTCCCGCGTCGCAGACCACAGAGCCCACGGAAGTGGAAAAGACCGAGAGGCCGGAGACGTCACAGCCAGCAGAAGCCTCGGACGCTAAGCCCGCAGCTGCCGAGACAGCTGCTGCCAAGCCCGCAAAGAGCTATCCTCAGCTCGAGGGCGGCGACTACGAGATCGTAGGCGTGCAGGGCACTGAGGTGATGTCGCCAGGCAAGACGCTTCTAAATATATCGCTGAAATATTTCAAGAGCACCGACTTCGTGCCTTATATCTGCGCGATGAATGGGATTGAAAACCCAGATATAGTGCCCTTGAACAAAGAACTTCAGATACCCGAGCTGAAGAAAAAATAATAATTGTAAATTCTTAAACAAAACACATATACAATGGCAGAATCAATTGATATTCGTGCGCTCAACGACCTTATCGAGCGCCAAAGTGCTTTCGTAACGAATCTAATGACTGGTATGGACCAGACTATTGTAGGGCAGCGCCACCTCGTTGAGTCCCTCCTCATCGGACTTCTCTCCGATGGTCATGTGTTGCTCGAAGGTGTGCCCGGTCTGGCAAAGACCTTGGCCATAAAGACCCTGGCTCAGCTCATCGACGCTAAGTTCAGCCGAATCCAGTTTACGCCCGATTTGTTGCCTGCCGACGTAACGGGTACCATGATCTACTCTCAGAAGGACGAGAAGTTCATGGTAGAACAGGGACCGGTGTTTGCCAACTTCGTCCTTGCCGATGAGATCAATCGTGCACCGGCCAAAGTGCAGAGCGCTCTGCTCGAAGCCATGCAAGAGCGAGAGGTGACTATCGGCAAGCAGACCTTCACGCTGCCTTCACCTTTCCTGGTGCTGGCAACGCAGAACCCCATCGAGCAGGAAGGTACCTATCCGCTGCCAGAGGCACAGGTCGACCGTTTCATGCTGAAGGTGGTAATCGATTATCCCAAGCTCGACGAAGAGAAGCGTATCATCCGCCAAAACATAGGCGGCGAGCGTCCGACCGTGCGCCCCGTGCTCTCAACGCAGGAGATTATGGAGGCCCGCAAGGTCGTGCGTCAAGTTTATCTCGACGAGAAGATAGAGCAATATATTGCCGACATCGTTTTCGCTACTCGCTATCCGGAGAAGTATGGTTTGAAGGAGATAAAGGACTATATCGAGTTCGGTGGTTCACCGCGTGCCAGTATCAATCTCGCGCTGGCGGCTCGTGCCTTCGCCTTCATCAAGCGGCGCGGTTATGTCATCCCCGAGGATGTGCGCGCCGTGGCTCACGATGTCCTCCGCCACCGTATCGGCCTTACCTATGAAGCTGAGGCCAACAACGTTACGGCAGAGGAGATTATCTCAAAGATTCTGAACAAGGTTGAAGTGCCCTAATGAATGGAAACAACTGAGATATTAAAACGCGTTAGGCAGATAGAAATCAAGACCCGTGGCCTTTCGAGCAACATCTTTGCGGGCGAATACCACTCTGCGTTCAAGGGACGTGGTATGGCCTTCAGCGAAGTGCGAGAATATCAGTATGGCGACGACATACGTGATATCGAATGGAATGTGACGGCCCGATTCAACAAGCCCTACGTCAAGGTCTTCGAGGAGGAACGCGAACTGACGGTAATGCTCTTGGTAGACGTCAGTGCCAGCCATGACTTCGGCTCTACTGTTCAGACGAAGCGCGAAATGGTGACCGAGATTGCGGCGACGCTGGCTTTCAGCGCCATACAGAACAACGACAAGATTGGCGTCATCTTCTTCTCCGACCAGATCGAGAAATTCATACCGCCAAAGAAAGGACGTAAGCACATACTGTATATCATACGTGAGTTGCTGGACTTCAAGCCTGCGAGCAGCCGCACAGACATACAGATGGCGGTAGAGTATCTGACGCAGGTCATCAAGCGCCGATGCACTTGTTTTCTGCTTAGCGACTTTATTGACGAGAAGAATTTCCGGCAAGCACTGACCATCTCCAACCGTAAGCACGATGTCGTGGCTATTCAAGTCTATGACCGTCGCATCGCAGAGCTACCTAATGTGGGCCTTATGCGTGTAAAGGATGCCGAGACAGGTCATCTGCAGTGGATTGACTCGTCAAGCCGGCGTGTCCGTCAGGCTCATGCTCAATGGTGGCAGGAGCGACAGAACGTGTTGGCTGATACCTTCTCGCGCAGCAATGTAGACTACGTCAGCGTCCGTACTGACCAAGATTATGTAGTAGCTCTAAAGAGCCTATTTGCTCAACGATCATGACACGCAGATTATTTATTATATTATTATATGTGTTGCCCTTGGCTGCGAGCTCGCAGGTCGTCTTCGAGGCACGGATAGACACGCTGGTGATGCTCATCGGCGAGCAGCGAGAGTTGACCCTCGACCTCACGTGCGATGCCGGTCAGAAGGTCAAGATGCCGGAACTGAGGCCCGGGCAAGCCTTGACAGACCTGGTCGAGGTGGTAGAGCGTCTGGGCTCTGACACCATCTCTCTCGATGACGGACACCGCCGCCAGGTCATCGACCGCTATGCAATCACGGCTTGGGATTCCACCTTCACACTTCTCCCGTCCTTCGTGGCTGAAGTAGACGGTAAACGATATGAGTCTAAGGGTTTGGCACTGAAGGTAATGACTGTGCCCGTTGATACTACTGACGTCAATATGTTCTTCCCGCCGAAAGACATCCAGAACAACCCCTTCTCATGGGATGATTGGCGCCTCGTCATCTGGCTCGTGGTCATCAACCAGATACTGGCATTGCTTCTTCTGTGGATTTATGGACATTGGCGCGAGAACAAACCGCTTATTCAACTTATTCGCAGGAAACGCAAGCTTCCTGCCCATCAGGTAGCCATGAACGAGATAGAGCGCATCAAGAACGAGCGCAAGTGGACAGAGGAGGACAGCAAGGAGTACTACACCGAGCTCACCGACACTCTCCGCAACTATATCCACGAGCGTTACGGCTTCAACGCCATGGAGATGACATCCTCAGAAATCATCGAGCGCCTGCTCCAGGTGCAGGACGAGGAAGCCCTGCGCGAGCTCCGTTCGCTGTTCCAGACGGCCGACCTCGTCAAGTTCGCCAAGTATTCCACGATGATCAACGAGAACGATGCCAACCTGGTAAGTGCCATCGAGTTCATAAATCAAACAAAACAGGAAGTAGACCCAGATGCTCCGGAAGAAGAGATAATTATTCCGGAAGAGGTCAAGCAGAGCCAGGCCCGTTCGCTGACGATGAAGGTCGTAATGATTGGCTGTGCCGTCGTAGCTTTTGCCTTGGCCGTGGCTGCTCTCTACTTCACGATAGATCTGATACGATAACTGTTAACTATGCAATTTGCTTATCCATATCTTCTTCTGCTGCTGGCTTTGCTCGTGCCATATATAGTGTGGTATGTTCTGAAGAGCGGCGATAAAGACCCCGCGCTTCAGATATCCTCGACATTAGCCTACCGCAATGCACCTAAGACGCTGCGCCAGTATCTCGTTCATGCCCCTTTTCTGCTGCGCTGTCTGGCCTACGCGATGATAGTACTTGTGCTCTGTCGGCCACAGACGAGTAACTCGTGGAGCGACCGCACCATCGAGGGTATTGACATTATGCTCTGCGTCGATATCTCTACGTCGATGCTGGCTGAAGACCTGCGCCCCAATCGTATTGAAGCAGCCAAGAAAGTGGCATCGGAGTTCATCGCCGGGCGCCCCAACGACAACATCGGCCTCACAATCTTTGCAGGAGAGTCGTTCACGCAATGTCCCATGACCACCGACCATGCAGTGTTGCTGAATATGTTCAACAGCCTGAGTTGCGATATGGTGCAACGCGGGCTCATGGACGACGGTACGGCCATAGGCATGGGTCTGGCCAACGCCGTGACGCGCCTCAAGGATTCCAAGGCAAAGTCGAAAGTCATCATTCTTCTGACTGACGGCTCCAACAATGCCGGCGATATATCTCCGCTGACGGCGGCCGAGATAGCCAAGAGCTTTGGTATTCGCGTCTACACCATTGGCGTAGGCACTAACGGCACGGCGCGCTATCCGTATCCCGTTGCCGGTCATATCGAGTACGTCAACATTCCCGTAGAGATTGACTCCAAGACCCTGGCATCCATAGCTACTGCCACAAACGGAGAGTTCTACCGCGCCACCGACAACAATAAGTTGCGCGAGGTCTATCAGCAAATTGACAAACTTGAGAAGACAAAGATGAATGTCAAGGAGTACTCCAAGCGTTACGAGGCTTTCGCTCCGTTTGCCATCGCGGCCTGCATGCTCTTGCTGCTTGAACTTCTGCTTCGTGAAACTATTCTAAAGAATCTACCATAATGTTTCGTTTTGACCAACCATATTACCTCTATGCTTTAGTAGTCATTCCGGTCATGGCGCTCTTGCACTATTGGACCGACTACCGCCGTCGCCGCAGGCTGCGTGAGTTCGGCGATGCGGAACTGCTGAAGCCTCTGATGCCTGACGTCTCCCGATGGCGTCGTGAACTTAAGTTCTGGCTTCTGGCTACTGCCTTAGGCATGATGATAGTATGCCTGGCACGCCCCCAGTATGGCACAAAGATTGATACACGTAAGCGTCGCGGTATCGAAGCTATTGTTGCACTCGACGTGTCCAACTCAATGCTTGCCAACGATGTGTCGCCAAGCCGCTTAGATAAGGCTAAGATGCTCATCAGCAGCCTTGTCGATGGTATGACGGATGACAAAATCGGGCTTATAGTCTTCGCCGGCGATGCTTTCACGCAGCTCCCTATCACGTCTGACTACGTCTCGGCAAAGATGTTTCTTGATAATATCTCACCATCGATGATCAGCGTTCAGGGAACTGACATTGCACGTGCCCTGGAGCTGGCAACACACAGCTTCACTCAGCAGGAAGGCGTCGGACGCGCCATCTTTGTCATCACCGATGGCGAGGACAACGAGGGTGGGGCAGAGGCTGCCGCTGCCGAAGCCGCTAAGCGCGGCATGAACGTCTATGTCCTCGGCGTTGGGTCGCCCGAGGGCAGTCCGATTCCTGTTCCCGGCAGCAATCGCTATGTCACCGATAATGCAGGCAACACTGTCGTCTCGAAGCTCAACGAAGACATGTGCAGACAGATTTCTCAGGCTGGGCGCGGAGCTTATATTTACGTCGACAATAGTTCGTCGGCACTCTCATCGTTGCAGAAATATGTCGACAAACTGGCCAAGGCTGATATGGAGTCGGTACTCTACAGCGAGTTCGACGAGCATTTCCGCGATTTCGCTTGGGCGGCACTTATCCTTCTGATAATCGAGGTGCTTATACTTGCTCGCCGCAATAGGGTCCTGAGCAAGTTCCGCCTCTTCCCCTCGGCAAAGGTTGCAATGCTGTCGGCGCTGTTTGTGCTGCCGGTGCTTCTGCCAACTGTTTTTGATGCCTCTGCAGCCATGGCACAGAAGAAAAACGACCGCTATTTCATACGCCATGGTAACCGCTTCTACCGCGACAGCCTCTACGCTAAGGCACAAGTGGATTATCAGAAAGCCATTGAGAAGGACAATGCTAATGCAGTGGCTCACTACAACCTCGGCAATGCTCACCTCATGCAGGGGCAGCCGAAGGAGGCCATGCAGAGCTTCGAGACGGCCGCCCGCATACAGACGGATAAGCTCAGGGCCGCTCAGGCCTATCATAATATGGGCGTTATCCTGCAAAGCCAGAAGCAGTTCAAGGAAGCCATCGAGTGCTACCGCAATGCCCTGCGGCGTAACCCGTCGGATAATGAAACACGCTACAACCTTGTCCTTTGCATGCGTCAGCTGAAGAATGACAACAATCAGGACGGTGGCAACGACCAGCAAGGCGAGGATGAGCAGAACAAGGATCAGCAGCAACAAGACCAGCAGCAACAACAGCAGCAGCAACAGGACCAGCAGCAACGGGACCAGCAGCAGAACCAGCCTAAGATGTCTAAGGAAAACGCTGAGCAACTGCTACGCGCAGCGCAGCAGGAAGAGCGACAGACTCAAGACAAAGTTAACAAAGCCCAGCATCAGCCTCAGCGCCGTCAGCTCGAGAAGCAGTGGTAGGTCAAGTCGAATGTGAAATGTAGATAGGAAGAAAAAAGGATGATAAAGAATAGATTCGTTTTACTCTTCTCAATATGGATGCTCGCCAGCGCGCTCATGGCACAGATCACGGTGCGAGTGCAAGCGCCCTCAGAAGTCGTAGAGGGCGACCGTTTCCGTGTGTCCTATGTCGTCAACACTCAGGACATCGACGATTTCAGTGTCGGTGAATTCGAAGGCATCAATGTCGACTTCGGGCCGTCGACCAGTCGCTCCTCGAGTTATTCTATGGTCTATGGCAAGACCACATCGTCGAGCAGCACCACCTTCACCTATACCGTGACTGCCGATAAAGCAGGTTCCTTCCGAATCCCTTCGGCAACAGCTGTGTCTGATGGCAAGAGCTACAAGTCGTCGTCGCCCTCGATAAAAATACTGCCCGCCGGCTCGTCGTCGCGAGCAGGTGCACAGCAAGGCCAGTCGCAGGAGGCGGCTCATTCCAGTCAGCAGGCCGACCGCATGCACACTCAGAACGTCGGCGACAAGATTACCGGCAAGGACCTGTTCATTGCCGTGACAGCTTCGAAGCGACGTGTCTATGAGCAGGAAGCTGTGCTTCTGACCTACAAGCTTTACACGTTGGTCAACGTCTCGAGTCTCGAAGGTAAAATGCCGGAACTCGACGGCTTCCACGTGCAGGAGCTCAACCGTCAGCGTCAGCCCGAACTCAAAATGGAGCACTACAACGGCAAGAACTATGGCACTGTAGTATGGAGCCAGTATGTCGTTTTCCCGCAGCAGACTGGAACGCTCACGATACCCGAAATCAAATACGAGGCCACGGTGATGCAGCAGAACCGCTCCGCTGACCCCTTCGACATCTTTTTCGGGGGTGGCTCCGTGATGCAGGAAGTACGCAAGACAGTGGTGGCTCCGGCCGTAACACTGCAGGTCGATGCCTTGCCCTCGCCCAAGCCTGAGAATTTCAGCGGAGCCGTAGGCAAGTTCTCCATCTCTACTGACCTCACCCCTCAAAGCCTCAAGGCTAACGATGCGACCACGCTACGTCTCACCGTCAGCGGCACAGGAAATATGAAACTTATAAAGGCGCCTAAGGTTGAGTGGCCAAAGGATTTCGAGAGCTACGACCCGAAGACCGAAGAACACACCTCAATAGGAGCCTCTGGCTCGTCGGGCAAGATTATCTACGATTTCATTGCTGTGCCACGCCATCAGGGAAAGTTTGACGTGCCTGCCGTGGAGTTCTGCTACTTCGACCCTGATGCACGTGCATATCGCACTTTGCACGGCGAGGCTTATTCAGTTGATGTGGCTAAAGGAAAGGGCGGTTCCAGTGCAGCCTCGGGCCTCTCGAAAGAGGAGATACAGATGCTGAATTCTGATATACACTATATCAACACCTCAGCACCGACATTCCAGACAGGCGCATCTGCATTCTTTGCCTCGAAGCGCTATTGGGCCTTCTATGCTATAGCACTTGCAGCCTTCGCAGCACTCATCGCGGTATTCCGTCGTCGCATCGCTCTCAATGCCGATGTAGCCCGGAGGCGAACACGTGGAGCCAACAAGGTAGCCAACCGGCGCCTGAAGCAAGCCCGCAAACTCCTGCAGCAGAACAATCCGACAGCATTCTACGACGAGGCAATGCGCGCCCTGTGGGGCTTCGTCGGCGACAAACTGAATATCCCGACGGCTGAGCTTACGAAAGACAATGTTGCCGCTCAGCTAAAAGAACGCGGTGTGAGCGACGGGCTCATAGATCAGCTCATCAAGACCCTTGACGACTGCGAGTTCGCCCGTTATGCTCCCGGTGATCCTGCCGAGAACATGGAGAAAATTTATGATTCTGCCGCACAAGTCATCACCCAGTTGCAGAATGCGTGCTAAACCATAAGCTCAGAACGACAAATGAAACATACATTCCTTCTTTTAGTATTAAGCATCATCAGCATCGTAGCTTTTGCTCAAACAGATGAGAACTTAACCGCAGTTCCTCAGCTACCAGCCGACTCCTCATTGGTCAATGCCAAGCGTACATCGCCCGTTACCAAGGCTGAGGCAGACTCGGCCTATGCAGCCGAGCGCTTCGACGAAGCCATTGCCCTTTATCGACAGCTCACAGACTCTCTTGGCGAGAGTCCGCAAATCTACTACAACATAGGCAACTGCTACTACCGCCAGGATTCCATTGCACGGGCTATCCTCTACTATGAACGAGCCCTCCTGCTCGATCCCTCCAACGACGATGCCCGCTTCAATCTTGACATTGCCCGCTCGAAGACCGTAGACCGCGTAGTGCCAGCTTCTGAGATGTTCTTCCTGCAAGTCTTCCACTCGCTGATACTTTCACTCAGCATCAGCCGGTGGGCTCTCATCGCCATAGCGTCATTCATTCTTGCGCTGCTCTGTCTGGCTGTATATCTGTTCATTCCAAATATCACGGCCAAAAAAATCTCTTTCACAGCAGCCGTACTGCTGATTGTCGTTACCGCCTTTGCCAACATCGCTGCCTTCGAGCAACGGTCGCACATTCAGAAACGCTCTGAAGCTATAATAATGGCACCCTCGGCTGTCGTCAAGAGCACGCCAAGCGCCTCCGGTACAGACCTTTTCATCCTGCATGAGGGCACTCACGTACACATCAGCGACAACTCAATGCGCGACTACGTCGAAGTACAACTTACAGATGGCAAGCAAGGTTGGGTTCCCCGCAACCTCATCGAGATTATATAATAAAAAGCCCTTCACAGTCAGCCGCCTACGGGCGTGACTGTGAAGGGCTTTTTCATTCATAAAACAATTCTGATTAAAATGGAACAGATTGACAGGCAACTTCTCTTACTTCTCAATGGCAGCGACAGCACGTTTCTCGATAGCTGTTTCCTCACCATCACGCGGACATCAACCTGGATTCCTTTGCTGCTGGCCTTGGTCTTTATTGTCTACCGGACGTCAGGAGCCAGCGATACACCTTTGCGCCTAAAGCGTTTGCTTCTCTTCGCTGTCGCGTTTGCCCTCGTCATTGTCATCTGCGACCAGACGGCAAGCGGAATATGCAAACCGCTGTTTCATCGTCTCCGCCCAAGCCACGAACCTGCATTATACGGGCTCGTAGACCTCGTCAATGGTCACCGCGGAGGGCTTTACGCCTTCTTCTCGAGCCACGCAGCCAACTCTTTTGGCGTTGCCACCTTTCCGGCACTGACCCTCCGCAACCGCCTCTCGACCCTGACTCTCTTCTTATGGGCTTGTCTTACCAGCTATTCGCGAATCTATCTCGGCTTCCATTATCCAAGCGATATCCTCGTCGGACTGCTCTTCGGAATATTTACGGGATGGTTTGTCTATAAGCTTGAGCGACGCTTGCTCCCCACTTTTGCCCCGTCGCCTTCTACTCCCGCCGCTTCTATTCATCTGCTTTTGCCCGTAGCTTTTGTTCTGACGCTTACTGTCGTAGCTATAGTGTCGCTGTAAAAAATACTGAACTCAGGCGTTATAATAGGTAGATAGGGCGTGTGGGTTTATGCATCCGTGTATATGCCTATTTGCCATGCGCGAGCCAGTCGTCGATAAGGCGTCGGGCAATGGAGGCCCGGTCGGGGATGGACGGCATCATGTCGCGGGTGAACCAGCCCCCTTCGCTGAGTTCTGCTTTCTGCAGAAGAAGCTCACCTGAGTCGTAGTCGGCCGTGAAACCGACCATGAGGCCGAATGGGTAGGGCCACGGCTGCGAGTCGAAGTATCTGAGGTTCTTTATCCGTATGCCTGTCTCTTCGTGAACTTCGCGCTCGACGCATTCTTCAAGCGACTCGCCTGTTTCGAGGAAACCGGCGACGAGGCCGTAGTGGTTGCCGCGGAAGTTGCGGGCATGGATGAGCAGAATGGCTTCATCTCTGTCCTCTTCGCGATAGGAGAGGGGCAAGTTCCATGACTGTCGGAGGGCACTGTCGTGCAATTTCCTCTCTCCTCCCTGTGGCAAGGGGGCGAGGGCGAGATTTCTTACGACTCTCACTATAATTGCAGTTGACACTGATGGCCACCACTCCTTGCCACACTCGGGACATTTCTTGCTGATGTCGGTCATCCAGCGCGTGGGCGAGCCGCAGACGCCACAGTAGCGAGTACTCTGATCCCAGTAGAGCAGTTCGGCGGCCTTGCCCGCCAGCTGATAATCTTCAGCGGAAAGGACGGCATAGGTCTTGCGTAGTCCCATCATCTCCAGCCCCTCGATACCAGTTACCGGTTTGTCAAGGCGAACGATGTTTACGATAAAAGATGCCTCTTTAGCCTCCAAACTTGTGACGCGTTGCCAAGGCTTAAGCGGCACTGGCGGCTCGTCACCAACGGGAAGAGAGAGGGTATCGCCCTCTCTCTTTAATAGTATGTCGCCTGCACATAGGCAGGTCCAGATGATTCTCATAAGTGTGTGGGTTATTCCAAGGTCATGGAACAATCATTCCAAGGCCTTGGAATAATCGTTCCATGACCTTGGAATGATGATTAAGGCTTAACATTAGATACCGAGGTCCTTGCAAATGGCTTTTACTTTATCCATTGCCTCGTCGCAGGCGGCAGGATAGCACTTCGGACATTGCATCTCGGCCGGAGCTTCGATGTAGAACTTGATTTTAGGCTCCGTGCCCGAGGGGCGCACGCTGACCTTGGTGCCGTCCTCGGTGAACCACTGGAGGACGTTGGATTTGGCGGGCATCTCAAGCGGGAAGACCTTGCCTTCGCCGTCGGTGGCGGTCAGTGCCTGGTAGTCCTTGGTGCAGATAACCTTGCTGCCGCCGAGGGTCTTGGGAGCCTTCGTGCTGCGGAAGTCGGCCATCATCTGCTTAATCTCGTCGGCGCCAGTCTTGCCTGGACGTACGACGTTGACGGTGTGGTTCAACGTGAAGCCATACTCGAGATAGATGTCCATCAGCAGGTCGTAGAGCGTCTTGCCGTTGTCCTTGGCCCAGGCGGCTATCTCGCAGATGAGGCAGATTGAGGCTGGGCTGTCCTTGTCGCGAACTTTGTCGAACGGCAGGAAGCCGAAGCTTTCCTCGCCGCCGCCGATGTATTTCTTCACGCCTTCGTTTTCGCGGATGAGGGCGGCAATCCACTTGAAGCCAGTGTAGCAGTCCATCATCTCGACGCCGTTCTTGTCGGCAATCTTCTTAATAAGCTCGGTTGTAACGATGGTCTTGACGAGGAACTCGTTGCCGCGGAGTTGTCCGAGCTTCTTCTTGTTGGCGATGATGTACCAGGCAAACATCATGCAGGTCTGATTGCCGTTGAGAATCTCCCATTCGCCCTTCGGGTTGCGGCATACGATGGCGAGGCGGTCGGCATCGGGGTCGCTGGCAATGACGAGGTCAGCGTTAAGTTTCGTGCCGAGCTTCATGCCCAGCGTCATGGCCTCGGAGTTCTCGGGGTTAGGACTTACTACGGTGGGGAAGTTGCCGTCGATGACCATCTGTTCGGGAACGACGTGGATGTTCTGGAAGCCCCATGAGCGCAGGGCCTCGGGGATGATGACGCGGCCGGTGCCGTGCAGGGGCGTGTAAACAATATTCAAGTCCTTCTGCCGGTTGATGACTTCCTGATCCACCATTGCTTCCTTTACGGCCTGCAGGTAGTCCCAGTCCATTTCGCCGCCGATAATCTGGATGAGGTCGGGGTTGCCTTCCCACTTGACATCCTCGACGCTGACCTTGTTCACCTCGTCGATGATGCCTGTGTCGTGCGGACTGAGCACCTGAGCGCCATCCTCCCAGTAAGCCTTGTAGCCGTTGTACTCCTTCGGGTTGTGAGATGCCGTGACGTTGACGCCGGCCTGAGCGTGGAGCTGGCGTATGGCGAAGCTGATCTCTGGGGTGGGGCGGAGGCTTTCGAAGAGATACACCTTGATGCCGTTGGCCGAGAAGATGGCGGCCACCGTCTCGGCAAACTCGCGCCCATGGTTGCGGCAGTCGTGACCTACGACTACGGATAAGTCTGTGCGCCCGGGGAAGGCCTTGAGGATGTAGTTGGCGAAGCCCTGTGTGGCAGCGCCTACGATGTAGCGGTTCATGCGATTCGTGCCGGCACCCATAATGCCGCGCAGGCCGCCTGTGCCGAATTCCAGGCTCTGATAGAAGGCATCTACGAGGGCGCTCTTGTCCTCGGCTGCGAGCAGGGCTTTCACTTCGGCTTTCGTCTGTTCGTCATAGACTGGTGAGGTCAGCCACTCCTGGGCTTTCGCCTCACAACTTTTAATCAATTCGTTGTCCATACATGTATATTTTAGGTGATTATCACTTATTTCTCTGCAAAGATAGCATAACGTTCGTAAATCACCAAAGAAACAAAGAAAATTAAGTTTTATTAGCCAAAAAGTTTGGCCATGTCAGCGGAATATCGTACCTTTGCGCCCGCTGTCACGAGCTGGCAGTATAATTTCAAACCTATTAACTCATTATTAAACATTTATGGCAACTAAAATCAGATTGCAACGTCATGGACGCAAAGGCTATGCCTTCTATTCCATTGTCATTGCTGATGTAAGAGCTCCGCGCGACGGTAAGTTTACAGAGAAGATTGGTACCTACAACCCCAACACCAATCCTGCCACTGTAGATTTGAAATTCGATCGTGCCCTCTATTGGGTAGAGACGGGTGCACAGCCCACGGACACCGTGCGCAACATCCTCTCCGGTGAAGGCGTTTACCTCATGAAGCACCTCCGTGGTGGCGTCAAGAAAGGCGCATTCGACGAGGCAACCGCACAAATCAAGTTCAATGCTTGGAAGGCCGACCGTCAGAAGGGCCTCAAAGCTATTGAGGAAAAGGTCGCTGCTGACAAGAAGGCCGCTGCTGCTGCCGCTCTCGATGCAGAGAAGAAGACCAATGAAGAGATCGCTAAACGAGTAGCCGACAAGAAGGCTGCTGAGGCTGCTGCTAAGGCAGAGGCCGAGGCTGCTGCACAGGCTGAAGCTGCTGCTGAGGAACAACCCCAAACAGAGGAGGCTCCCGCAGAGGCTTAAACCCGACTCTCCAAATATTACATTACTTCCAAACAAACATACACGAAGGCGTGGCTGTGAAGCCGCGCCTTTCTTTTTGGCTTTTTTTCTCAGGTGCTTGATGATCGCAGCTCAATAGATTAATTGTAGCTGCCGGCCAAGTTTTAAGATTCTTCCAGTCGTGATTGCAAATCCACCCGTATGATATTGCAAATCCACCCGTATGTGTTTGCCGAAACGACCTGTTGTTTTTGGAAATACGAATAGACAGAAGGCGGTATTCATGTGGGTTGCTTTGTTTTTCTACTTGTTTTTTTGTTAAATTATGTAAACGGTGAGCCTTTTCTTTATTATCGCGCGCGCATACGTCATTAATAAATAGTATCTTTGTGCCGCTTTTGTAAGGCTAACTTATCAAACTGTGAAGAATAACGAAGTAATCAGTCATGACGGCGTTGTAAAAAACGTTCAAGATGAGTGCGTTCGCGTGCTTATTCTTCAATCGTCGGCATGTTCGGGCTGTGCAGCCCGGCAGATGTGCTCCAGTGCAGAGGCCAAGGAGAAAGAGGTTGAGGTCCGCACTTCTGATGCCATGAAGTATAGAGTCGGGCAGAAGGTTGTGCTCGAGGGGCGTATCTCTGATGGACGTCTGGCAGCAATCATAGCCTACGTTCTGCCTCTGCTGCTGATGTTGCCGGTTCTTTTCCTCTGTGTTCATCTCACCGGCAGCGAGGCTCAAGGGGCTCTCTGGGCTTTGCTTGTCGTAGCTCTCTACTACCTTTGTATTTATTTCTTTTTCCGCGACAGCTTGCAGGGCCGGTTCTCGTTTCAAATAAGAAAGATAAAGGATAACCAAAATCTCGATATTCTGTAATACGATAATCCCGAATCAATTTATTAAAACAATAAAAATTAAAAATTTAAATCTATGAATGTAATCCTGATTGCAGTGATTGTTCTTGGAAGCATCGGATTGGTGGCAGCACTGATTCTGTTTCTAGCTGCCAAGAAATTCGCTGTTCATGAAGACGAACGCATCGGCAAGGTTGCTGAGGTGCTGCCGCAAGCCAACTGTGGCGGTTGCGGTTTCCCCGGTTGCTCTGGTTTTGCCGGAGCCTGCGTGAAGGCAGCCGACAAAGGTTCGCTCGAAGGTCTGCTCTGCCCCGTGGGCGGACAGCCCGTCATGGAGAAGGTGGCAGACATCCTCGGAATGAGGGCTGAGGCTAGTGCCCCGAAAGTGGCTGTGGTGCGATGTGGCGGAACGTGCGAGAGCCGTCCGCGCATTGCCGAGTTCGACGGTGCTCAGAGCTGCCGTGTGCAGCAGATGCTGGGCTCTGGCGAGACGGCCTGCGCCTATGGCTGTCTGGGCTGCGGCGACTGCGTGGCAGCCTGTCAGTTCGACGCCATCCACATGAATCCCGAGACGGGTCTGCCCGAGGTCGACGAGGAGAAGTGTACCGCCTGCGGTGCCTGCTCCAAGGCTTGTCCGCGCGGCGTGATTGAGATTCGCCTGAAGGGTCTGAAGAACCGCCGTGTCGTGGTGCTCTGCAACAACAAGGACAAGGGCGCCCAGACGCGCAAGGCTTGCAGCGTAGGTTGCATCGCCTGCCAGAAGTGCGTGAAGGTCTGCAAGTTCGAGGCCATCACCGTAGACGCCAACCTCGCCTATATCGATGCCGAGAAGTGCAAGCTCTGCCGCAAGTGTGAGGATGAGTGCCCGCAGAACGCCATCCACGCCTTCAATTTCCCGCCCCGCAAGCCGAAGGCAGAAGCTCCCGCCAGTGCCCCTGCCACTGCGCCCGCCGGTTTACCCGTCGGGAATCCCGCTGCAGCAAAGCCCGCTACTCCCGCTGCAGCAAAGCCCGAAGCCAACGAGGCCGCCGTTGAGAATCCTGCAGCAAAGCCCGCTACTCCCGCCGCTGCAAAGCCCGAAGCCAACGAAGCCGCCGTGCCCGTCGGTTCTCCGACGTGTATCCCAAATGTTGAACCCGCAAAAGAACAAGAAGCATGAAGACATTCCACATAGGCGGAGTACATCCCGCCGAAAACAAACTTTCTGCAGCCGAGCCGATTCGCACTGCTGCCATCCCTAAGCAGGCTGTCTTCTCTATGTTCCAGCACATCGGCGCGCCCGCCGTTCCCGTCGTCAAGAAGGGTGACGAGGTCAAGGTCGGTACACTCCTTGGCGAAGCTGGCAAGGGCCTCAGCGTCCCCGTATTCTCCAGTGTCAGCGGTAAAGTCAACAAGGTTGATGCCATACTCGACAGCAGTGGCACACGCCGCATGGCTGTCATCGTGGACGTAGAGGGCGACGAATGGCTTGAGACCATCGATCGATCCGATAAACTTGTGACATTCAAGGACCTCGGTACCATTACGGCCGAAGAAGTCGTTAATCGAATCAAGGCTACTGGTATCGTGGGTATGGGTGGTGCTACCTTCCCCACAGGCGTGAAGCTCATGCCTCCTCCAGGTACTAAGGCAGAGGCCATCATCGTAAACGCCGTGGAGTGCGAGCCTTACCTGACCGCCGACCATCGCCTGATGCTCGAGAAGCCCGAGCAGATTCTCGTCGGTATTCAGCTTATCAAGCATGCTGTCAACTGCCCTAAGGCTTACATCGGTATCGAGATGAACAAGCCTGATGCTATTAAAGTCCTCACTGATCTTTTGAAAGAGAAAGCCGCTCAGTACCCCGGCATCGAGGTCGTACCTCTGAAGGTTAAGTACCCTCAGGGCGGTGAGAAGCAGCTCATCGATGCTGTCATCGGACGTCAGGTGCCTGCACCTCCTGCACTGCCTATCAACGTTGGCGCCATTGTGCAGAACGTAGGTACCGTTTATGCTATCTACGAAGCCGTCACGAAGAACAAGCCTCTCATCGAGCGCATCATCACCGTGACAGGTAAGAGCGTCAAGCAACCTTCCAACTTTCTCGCTCGAATCGGCACGCCCATGCAACAGCTCATTGACGAAGCTGGCGGTCTGCCTGAGGATACCGGCAAGATTATCGGTGGCGGTCCCATGATGGGACGCGCTCTGATGTCGCTCGAAGTCCCAGTGACTAAGGGTTCCAGCGGCCTGCTGCTGATGACCCAGAAGGAAAGTCGCCGTGGCGAAGTATCGCCTTGCATACGTTGTGGCAAGTGCGTCAGCGCCTGTCCTATGGGGCTGGAGCCTTATCTCCTCGCTTCCTATACCCGCCTGAAGGACTGGGACGGCTGCGAGAAGAACGACGTCACTTCGTGCATCGAATGTGGCTCCTGTGCCTTCACCTGTCCCAGCAACCGTCCGCTTCTCGACAATATCCGCGTTGCCAAGCAGACAGTCATGGGTATCATCAAGGCTCGCCACATGGAGGCCATCAGTAAGAAATAAAAAGACCCCTCCTCACTCCCCCTTAGGGGGAGGGTTGTCACTTTTCAAGATCTGAATATATTTTAAAATTTAAAAGAATGACCCTATTAGCCTCTACCGCTCAAATACATTCTACTCTCCCCCTTGAGGGGGAGCGGGGAGGGGGTCTCCTCTTATGAAACCAATAATTTCCCTTTCACCTCACGTCCATGGTGGCGACTCGGTGCAGAAGAACATGTACGGCGTGTGCATCGCCCTCGTTCCTGCACTGCTTGCCTCGTTGTATTTCTTCGGACTGGGGTCGGCCATCGTCCTCGCTGTTTCGGTGGCTGCGTGCGTGTTCTTTGAGTGGGCCATCACACGCTTCATCCTGGGGCGCGATCGGCTGACCATTTGCGACGGCAGTGCCGTACTGACAGGTCTGCTGCTCGGTTTCAACCTGCCCTCAAACCTGCCCATCTGGATTATTATCATTGGCGCCCTTGTGGCTATCGGCATCGGCAAACTGACCTTTGGTGGTCTTGGCTGCAATCCCTTCAATCCTGCCCTTGTAGGACGTGTCTTCCTGCTTATCTCTTTCCCCGTGCAGATGACCTCCTGGCCGCTCAGCGGACAGATGGGATATGTTGATGCCGAGACGGGTGCTACGCCGCTGGCGCTCATGAAGACAGCCATCAAGACAGGTGATGCCTCTCTTTTAAACGATCTGCCTTCGGCCTTCGATATGCTTGTCGGTCAGACGGGCGGTTCTCTCGGTGAGGTCAGCGCACTCTGCCTGCTTATCGGCTGTTGTTTCATGCTTTGGAAGAAGATAATCACCTGGCACATCCCCGTGAGCATCCTCGCTACGGTCTTTGTGCTGGCAGGCCTCTTCCACCTTATCGATCCAAGTTATGCTAACCCTGTGCAGGTTATCCTCTCCGGTGGTCTGATGCTTGGTGCCTGCTTCATGGCAACCGACTACGTCACCTCACCAATGACCGCTAAGGGACAGCTTATCTACGGTTGTGCCATCGGTGTGCTCACCGTTCTCATCCGTGACTTCGGCAGTTATCCCGAGGGTATGAGCTTCGCCATCCTCATCATGAATGGCTTCACGCCGCTCATCAACACTTATGTTAAACCTAAACGCTTCGGGGAGGTAAAGAAATGAAAAAACTACCATCAACATTACCTAATATGCTCTTGGTGCTGACCCTCATCTCGGTCATTGCCGCTGGAGCATTAGCCTACGTGAATAAGATTACCGCAGGCCCCATCGAAGAGAATAAGGCACGAACACTGGCCGAAGGTATCAACTCAGTGCTTGGCGTTTCTGATGCCAAGGTACAGGATACTACTGAGGACAATGACGCCAATGGCAACCCCGTTATTATTTATTCTACTGATAAGGGCGTTGCAGTGCAAGCTATCGACCCCAATGGTTTCGGTGGCACGCTGAAGGTGCTAGTCGGTTTCGACGAAGCTGGTGCTATCAAGGGTTACACCGTCCTCGAACATGCTGAGACCCCAGGCCTCGGTGCCAAAGCCAGCTTCTGGTTCCTGAAAGGCGAGAAGGGTGACATCATCGGTAAGAACCCCGGCGAGAAAGAGCTGACCGTCTCCAAGGACGGTGGCGACGTGGATGCCATCACCGCCTCCACCATCACTTCCCGCGCCTTCCTCCGTGCTGTCAACGTGGCCTTCCATGCCTACGCTGGTGCTTCCGCTCCTGCTGACGCCCAAAGCGGAGCTTCTGCTCAGCAATCAAGTCATGATTGATAATTCATAATTCACAATTATTCACCCGTTAAATAAGAACAATGAACAACAGCACTTTTTATCATGCGTTGCATTGCGCAGCAAATTATGAATTGTGAATTGTGCATTGTGAATTAAGAAGATATGAAATACATAAAAATCTTATGGAACGGCATCCTTAAGGAGAATCCGACCTTCGTCCTTCTCCTTGGTATGTGCCCCACGCTCGGAACCACTTCCAGCGCCGTGAATGGTATGTCGATGGGTCTGGCCACGATGGCTGTCCTCATCTTCTCCAACTTCATCATCTCGTGTATCAAGAACGTCATTCCCGACCAGGTACGCATCCCATCGTACATCGTCGTGATTGCCTCGCTCGTCACCGCCCTGCAGATGTTCATGCAGGCCTACACGCCTGAGGTCTACAAGACCCTCGGTCTGTTCATTCCCCTCATCGTAGTGAACTGCATCATCCTCGGTCGTGCCGAAGCCTTCGCTGCCAAGAACGGTCCTGTCGAGAGCATCTTCGACGGCCTCGGCATCGGCCTCGGCTTCACCATCGCCCTGACGCTGCTCGGCGGCATCCGCGAACTCCTCGGCACGGGTAAGCTCTTCGGTGCTACGCTCTACTCAGAGAACTACGGCATGCTCCTCTTCGTCCTTGCTCCCGGTGCATTCATTGCTCTTGGCTATCTGATTGCAATCGTCAAGAAGACTGCGAAGATATAAGAGACCCATCCCTTACCCTCCCTGTGAGGGAGGGAGTGGTTACATTTCAAGAAGTGCAACAAGAATAATAAACATCATTAAAAGAATGACCCTAATGACCTTCCTGTAGTCAAAGCATTTTACTCCTCTCCCTACAAGGGAGGGGCAGGGGGTGGGTCTATTATTATGGCATATCTACTTATTTTCTTCTCGGCCATCTTCGTCAACAACATCGTGTTCTCGCAGTTCCTCGGAATCTGCCCGTTCCTCGGTGTGTCGAAGAAAGTGGACACCGCCCTCGGCATGTCCGCTGCTGTGGCCTTTGTGCTCACGATAGCTACCATCGTGACCTATCTCATTCAGATCCTGCTCGTCAAGTACGACCTTGTGTACCTGCAGACGATAGCCTTCATTCTCGTCATAGCAGCCCTCGTGCAGATGGTGGAGATCGTGCTGAAGAAGGTGTCTCCCGCCTTGTATCAGGCTCTTGGCGTGTTCCTCCCATTGATTACGACCAACTGCTGCATCCTCGGCGTAGCCATCCTTGTGGCACAGGGAACCTACAACTCTCAGGGCTTGGAGCCAAACCTCCTCTCAGGTGTTGTCTATGCCGTCAGCACAGCTCTTGGCTTCGGCCTCGCCCTGACCATCTTCGCTGCCATCCGTGAGCAGCTCGCTATGATGGATGTTCCCAAGGGAATGCAGGGCATGCCCATTGCCCTCGTTACCGCAGGCCTTCTGGCTATGGCCTTCATGGGCTTCGGTGGTGTCGATGGTGGCCTCGCCAAGGTCTTCGGACTTTGAATCGTGCTCCAGTCTCATCGGCAAATAATATTTTTTTAATTGAAAAAGACTACAGACTACAGGTATCACTTTGCCCCGCACATCCTCATTTGTGTGGGGCAAAGTCTTTTAAGATAGTGGCAACATTAGAAATAAGTAGCTGTTCCTAATATACAGGCTCATAGTGTTCGCCTGTCTAAAATAAGAATGTAGCCTATGGTTTCCTTATAACCGCTTGCAGCCTTCCGTTCTTGCGAAGGCAGCGCTGTACACTTTCGTAAACTCGCTTACAGACAACTCTTTCAGATGTTTTGATGATCTCATCCTGTAAATAGTGGATAAAAGGCTCGCAAATAGTTTATTGGATGAATTTGTTTATCATTTCCTTAATAGTTTCCTCGGCCTTATCAGTACCAACAAGCTCAATGAGTCTAATATAGTCTTCTATTTCATCCCCTGTAAATGTAAGAATAATCTGACGTTGTTCTTTCCCTGCAATATGTGTGTATTCTTCAGGATGAGCCCAAAAGCATTTCATGCAATAGTCGGGGTTCTTTTGCTCCCAGTTAGGGCAATGCTCACAAGTCCACGATTTTGCTCACTAAACAATCTTAAAAGAGATGATTTTACCGTATTTTAGGCCTTAAGTCCTCTGTTTCCTGTCTTTTTGTTAAAGCGGATTGTGTTTGTTTCAGTTTACGGAACTGCAAATGCGCCCCGCCTCTACCATCAGCTAAAACACTTCTCAGTTCCGTCTCGATGAAGCGCAGCATCGCGTCCGTCTCGTCTTCCGGCTCGCCCGTCTGCAGTTCCTCGCTCACGTCCTCGCCGATGGGCAGCAACCTGTGTACCCGTTCCGACAGACGCTTGTGGCACAGCAGGTTCAGGCAGCGGTTGCGCACGGCCGAGAACAGATAGGCGTGGCTCCGGGCCCGTTGTTCCTCAGCCAGGCGGGCGAAGACATCGCTCACCACGTCGCGGCTCTCTTCCTCGTCGCCCAATAGGCGCAAAGCCAGCCGCAGCAGTGCCTCGCGGTGCTGTTCATATAGTCGTTTGATGTCAGGGTTAACACTCATTCGCTGGGTCACTTTTTACATATAAGACACTCGAATGGCTGTTTTCCCAACCCCTTTCCCGAATAAATTTTCAAAAAAGTTTGTTGAAATAGCTGTCACATGTCACCGCTACCTCCCGAAATGCCCCGGTGCGGCGCTGTAGCGGGTCAGTGCACCTTTGCCTATGGCGACGAGGCGCCCTTCGCTGACGAGGCGGTGGAGGAGGGTAGAGATGCGGCTGCGCGTCAGCCCCTGCTCGAAGGCAGAGCTCACATCCTTGTGGGTGATGCTGTCCTTCGTGGCAAAGAGCTCTGTGAAGCGCGCGTTGATCTCGTCGTCCTCGACGTGAAAAGTCATACCGTAAGGCACCTGGTCAACCTCGAAGTGGCGGGCTTTGGACAGCAATTCGCGGTCTGGCGTGAAGAGGATGTTGTCGACGTGTACGTCGCGACCGTGGTAGTTGCCCTCCTTCACCTCAATCTCCCCTTTCAGCGAGAGGCGGAACGTGCCGATGCCGGGCAGGGTGACGGCGTTGCCTTTCTCCATCTCGTGCAGCAACACAGCCTGCATCGTGCAGAGCGCTGCCAACAATTCACCCTTGGGCATCACCGACGGCAGCCGGAAACTACTGCTCTGGAACTCAACGGCATCTACCGTGGGGCAATGCTCCAACCGTGGACGCAAGCTGCGCAGGAATTGCTCGTCGGTGTTCTTAATCTCTCCTTCTTCGGCGGACAGCAGTCCGCGCTTTGCAATAGTAAATCTGATGGCCATAATCGTTTCTCCTTTAAGTTTCTATGTTTTGTTTGTTCGCTATCTCCGATGTGATAGCTTGTTTCACTCCGCAAAGATAATCATTCAGCCCGACTCATCCAAATCTTTTACCCCAAATATCTATATTCTCGCATTGCACGATGATGATTCGTCCATTGCACGATGATGATCGTGCAATTGCACAATCATCATCGTGCAATCAAAGGGATAGTGGTTATGGCGGTGAACTATTGGATGAGTCAGCTGTTGCAATTAAGTTCAATACCCTGTGAGTGCTGTGAATTCGGGTTGCGGGTATGTTGAAATGACGGTGTAGTTACTTTCAATTACCTCGCCCTCGTCATTTTTCTCGGTCATAATATACAGATTAAACTACGATTTACATTCCTTTTGGGTTATTTATTTGCCTAAAGACGTATCTTGTGCAAAATAAGTTATATATTTGCAGCGTCAATGATACAACAGAATCTTTAGCACATCCATCCGGAAATGACAACTTCATCCTTCTCACGAATTCTGCGCTCCTCGGTTCTCGCAGGCGTCTGCATCGGCATCGCCGGCTTCGGCTACCTGGCAGAGAAGAGCATCGTTGGTGCCGTGCTCTTCGCCTTCGGCCTGCTCACCGTAGTACACTATGGCCTGAAGCTCTACACCGGCACGGCCGGCTTCATCCGCCGTGGCGAGATCGGCGACTTGTTCCTTATATTAATTGGTAATATCATCGGTTGTCTGGTCGTAGCGCTCATCGCCCGCTGCTCGCCAATGCCGTTGCAGGAGACGGCGCAGGGTGTGCTCGAAGGGCGACTGGCGGCGGGTCCGCTCAAGGGTGGCGTGCTGGCCATCGGCTGCGGCTTCATCATGACCACGGCTGTCACCTTCGCCCGCCAAGGCAAGAACCTGCCTCTGCTCTTCGGCGTACCCCTGTTCATCATGTGCGGCTTCCCCCACTGCATAGCCGACGCCTTCTACTACCTCTGCGTGCCCATCAACTTCTGGGCAGCACATTGGCAGGCCATCCTCGCCTTCTACGTCGCCATCGTCATTGGTAACTTCGTGGGCTGCAACCTCTTTCGCGCCATCCTTCCGCCCTCCAAGGAACTGCCGTTCTGACCTTTTGGCTCCGATTCTAACCCAAACGCTATACGACAATGAGAAGAAACCTGATCAAGCTGAGCCTCTGCTTAGCGCTCGCCGTGCCAGGCCTCGCAGCCATGGCACAGAAACCAACCCGAGACGTGGTCATCTGCCGCGGCCCTTATCAGCCCTCGTGGGAGAGCCTTGCGGGGTGGGAGTGCCCCGAATGGTTCAAGGATGCCAAGTTCGGCATCTGGGCTCACTGGGGTCCTCAATGCCAAGCTGAGGACGGCGACTGGTACGCCCGCTTTATGTACTACAGCGGTTCAGGGCAGAACAAGTGGCACGTCAGCCATTTCGGAGACCCCTCAGAGTATGGCCTGAAGGAGCTCATCCGCGACTGGAAGGCCGAGGCCTGGAACCCCGAAGAGCTGGTGGCGCTGTACAAGAGCGTCGGTGCCCGCTACTTCTTCACGCTGGGCCAGCACCACGACAATTTCGACCTTTGGCGCTCGCCCTATCAGGAGTGGAACTCTGTGAACATGGGACCTAAGCGCGACATCGTGGGCGAATGGGCCGAGGCATGCAAGAAGCACGGCCTGCCGCTCGGCGTCTCGATGCACGGCAGCCACACCTGGACGTGGCTGGAGCCCTCGCAGAACTTCGACGGCAACCTCACGCGTGAGGACGGCGAAGGACAATGGTGGGAAGGCTACGACCCGCAGGAGCTTTACGCCCAGCGCCACGAACACAGCACAGGATGGGAGAAGAGCGGCAGCATACATGGCCAGTGGAACTGGAACGGCGGCGCCTCGCTGCCTTCGGAGGCCTATAAGCGCAAGTTCCTCAACCGTGTGCTGCAATGCATTAACGACTACCGTCCCCAGATGCTCTACTTCGACGACACCGTGCTGCCCTTCTACGGCTGCGACGACGAAGTTGGTCTGCGCATACTGCAACACTACTACAACACCTTCGCGGGCGACGACGGCTCTGCACCCGTGGTGGCCATGGGCAAGATTCTTGAGGCTCAGCACAAGCGGGCGATGCTCTGGGATGTAGAACGCGGCGTGCCCGACCGCATACAGAACGACTACTGGCAGACATGCACCTGCATTGGCGAGTGGCACTACAACCAAGCCGTCTACGCTCAGAACCGCTACAAGAGTGCCGAGCAGGTCATCTCGATGCTTGTCGACATCGTATCGAAAAACGGCAACCTGCTTCTCAGCATCCCCATAAAGGGCAACGGCACCATCGACGAACGCGAGCGCGAGGTGCTCAGCGGTATCAAGGAGTGGATGGATCAGAACGGCGAGAGCATCTACGGCACACGCCCTTGGAAAACTTACGGCGAAGGGCCGCTGGCCGAGTCCGTCAACCCGATGACTGCGCAGGGCTTCAACGAGAACATCAAATACTCCGCCGCTGACGTCCGTTATGTCCGAGACAAGGAGGGAACGGTCTACGCCACCATCATGCGATGGCCTGAAGCAAAGACCTTCATATTCAAAGCCTTCGGCGAGCGCTCAGAATACTATAGCGGCAACGTGAGCGAGGTGCGCCTGCTGGGCTACGGCGATGTTACCTTCGCACAGACCTACGATGGCCTCCGCGTCTTCCTGCCAGCCGAGCGAGTCAACAAGATAGCTCCGGTGTTTGCCATAAAGTTTGAGTAAAAAGGCACCTGCCTCGGCGTCATCCCCCTACTTGCGCTCTGATGCCGTAGCTGGCGAACTGATTGAGGCAGCGCTGCAGGACCTCGTCAGAAGGCGTGGCCATGACTACGTGTTCGGGGTTGTAGACAGAAGCCATGCGTATATGTTTGTCGCGCCCCATCTCGTGGTAGGGAAGCAGAGCCACGGCCGCGAGAGAGCCCTGCCCGCAAAAGTCTTGCCCCAAGGAAGCAATGAATTCGGCCGTAGCAGATATGTTAGCCTCGTCGGCATTTACGCCATCGATGAGCGGGAGACGGAATTGGATTGTAGCACCGCTCATGGCAAGCTGCCTGGCGTTGTTGAGAATCAGCTCGTTGGAGACCCCTGTGTAGAACTTGTGTTTATGGCTATCCATCACCTTGAGGTCGACGAGCCAGAGGTCAACGTCAGGTGCTACCTCTGCAACGATAGTTGATGGCGCGTAGAGCGTTGTGTCGAGAGCACGGTGTACGCCCCTGCGGCCGAGAGCCTGTAGCAGCTGTCTGAGTTCCCCGGCCTGCAGCAGCGGCTCGCCACCGCTTATGGTGGCTCCCCCGCAACTCTGCGTCATGATGTCGTACTCCTTCTCTGTTTCCGCTATCAGTTCGTCGACGCGGCTCTCGCGTCCACATAACTCAAGAGCCAGCGTGGGACATTCGTCGGCAGGTAGCAGTAGGCCGGCGGCGATGAGCTCCGGCTGTCGCGGGTAGGCTCCGCAAGTGTTGCAGCCTATACATTTGTTGCGTTTGAAAAGCCACTGCGTCTGCGCGGCCCACGACTCGGGGTTGTGGCACCATATACATCTGAGCGGACAGCCTTTCAGGAATATCGTTGTGCGGATACCCGGTCCGTCGTTGATGGCATATCGTTTTATGTCGAAGATAATCATAAGGAAGGTTTGAAGAATGAAGAATTGTCGGTTACGCCTTTTAATGGCGAGTCCTCATTCTTCATTCTAATTGTTTGGCCTTGTGAGTTAATCTAAATGCAAAAATAGAGGAAAAAGCGTTCGCGACCAAACATTTCTGATGTTTTCTGCATTTTTCTTGAAACTTGATTAAATAATGGCAATTCAACTTTCGCAAGCTCTGCTTGCTTGGAAGTTCTCCAGGTATGGAGCGACCAGAGGTCGAGCGAAAGAAGTTATGCCGCTCCGCGGCGGAAGTTCTCCAAGTATGGAGCGACCAGAGGTCGAGCGAGACTTGAGTAATAGCCCTATTTGTAGATAAAAATCAAGTCGACCATAACGCGCTGTGGCACAGAGTTTGCAGCCCTTCCTGTAAACTATAACAATAATACTATACTAAGAATAATCATGTCAGAAGAATTGAGAGAGCAAGATGAAATCCTCGAAAGTGCCGAGGTAAGAGCAAACGACGAAACAGCTGATGATGCCGCAACGACAGGCACATCAAATGCCGACACTCAGGCAGAGACAGCTGATGAGGCTTCTGAGCCTACGCCCGAGCAACTGCTGGCTCAGGCTAAGGCTGAGATAGAAGAGTTGAAGACACAGGCCCTGTATAAGCAGGCTGAGTTTGAAAACTATCGCAAACGCACGATTAAAGAGAAGGCCGATTTACTACTAAACGGCTCTAAGTCAGCCGTTACGGCTTTGTTGCCTATCGTAGACGACCTTGAGCGCGCGCTGCCCTCGATGAAGGCTTCCGACGACGTCTCAGCCGTGGCTGAAGGCGTAGAACTCATCTATCAGAAGTTCCTCAAAGCGCTCGCCGGACTGGGCGTGCGACAGATAGAAACGGATGGCAAGGATTTCGACGTTGACCTGCATGAGGCCGTTGCTCAGGTGCCAGGCGTGCCTGACGAGCAGAAAGGGCGCGTCATCGATTGCATTGAGAAAGGCTACACACTCAACGACCATGTCATTCGTCACGCCAAAGTGGCAGTAGGGATGTAGTTTTGGCATAGCTGGGCGGTTCCCTAAACATGAAACATGAAGGCGTGTTTTATTAATAAAAACAACGAAGGGCTTTAGCCCATGATGATATGGAACAGAAACGAGATTACTATGAGGTCCTCGGGGTCGCCAAGAATGCTACGGAGCAGGAAATCAAGGCGGCCTACAAGAAGATGGCCATAAAATACCACCCCGACCGCCAGGGCGACAAATCTGAGGCCGAGAAGAAAGAGGCAGAAGCTAAGTTCAAGGAAGCTGCCGAGGCATACGATGTCCTGCACGACCCACAGAAGCGCCAGCGCTACGACCAGTTTGGCTTTGCAGGCGTTGGCGGTGCGTCAGGCAACTACCAGAATATGTCTATGGACGACATCTTCTCGCAGTTCGGCGACATCTTTAGTGACCTATTCGGAGGCGGTGCTTCGTTTGGCGGCTTCGGCGGTTTTGGCGGTTTCGGCGGACGTGGAGGACAACGCAAGCCCGTGCATAAGGGCGGCGACCTGCGGCTGAAAGTGCGACTGACGCTCAAGGAGTGCGCCACGGGTGTGACAAAGAAATTCAAGGTTAAGAAAAAGATCACCTGCAACCACTGCCACGGCAGCGGCACTGAAAACGGGGCGGGAGACACCGTGACCTGCCAGACTTGTCATGGCACCGGCTACGTCCTGCGCTCGCAACGCTCGGTGTTCGGAATGATGCAGACCCAGAGCGTCTGTCCAGACTGTCAGGGCGAAGGTCAGGTCATAAAGAACAAATGCCACCAATGTGGAGGTACGGGCGTCACCACGGGAGAAGAAGTCGTAGAGGTGAAGATACCAGCCGGCGTTCAGGATGGTATGGTGCTGACCGTGCCTGGCAAGGGCGATGCTGCCATACGCAACGGCGTGCCTGGAGATATACAGGTGTTCATAGAGGTGGAGAAAGACAAGGACTTTATACGTCAAGACAATGACCTGATCTACAACCTGCTCATTGACGTGCCTACGGCAGCCTTGGGCGGAAGCGTAGAAGTACCGACTCTCGACGGCAAGGTCAAACTGAAAATTGACGCTGGCACACAGCCTGGTAAGGTACTGCGCTTGCGTGGCAAGGGATTGCCTTCGCTTCAAGGATACGGCTACGGCACTGGAGATCTGATCGTAAACGTCTCAGTATATATTCCTGAAACTCTCTCGCGCGACGAGCGCCAGACACTCGAAAACTTGCGCCAGAGCGACAACTTCCGTCCTGATGCAAGTGCAAAATCCTCCTTCTTCAACCGTTTCAAGCAGATGTTCGACTGATGACCTACTCTCAGACCATAGATTATCTATACCACGCAGCCCCCATGTTCTCAAACATAGGGGCTGGCGCATATAAGGAAGGACTCGCAACGACAATAGCTCTTGATGAGCACTTCGGGCATCCACACCGCTACTTCCGGACCATACACGTCGCCGGCACCAATGGTAAAGGCTCTGTCTCCTCGACGCTGGCAGCTGTTCTGCAGGCGTCAGGCCTGCGCGTTGGCCTCTATACATCGCCGCACCTCGTAGATTTTCGAGAGCGCATCCGCGTCAACGGCGTGATGATTCCTGAACAGCGCGTAACTGACTTCGTCGAGAGTGAGCGACACTTCTTCGAGCCCCTTGCTCCCTCGTTCTTCGAACTAACCACAGCCCTCGCATTCCTCTATTTTGCCGAGCAAAAGGTCGACGTAGCCGTGGTTGAAGTCGGGCTGGGCGGGCGCTTAGACTGCACTAACATCATTACGCCCGATCTTGCCGTCATCACCAATATCTCATTTGATCACCAGCAGTTCCTCGGAGATACACTCGCTCAGATAGCAGCAGAGAAAGCTGGAATCATAAAGCCTGGAATTCCAGTCGTAATAGGAGAGACAAACGGTCATGCCGACGTGCGCGACGTATTCGTTAGCGCTTTTGAGCGCTCCAATCCTCATGTTGCCGCTTTGCTCCCAGGTCACATTGGTTCCTCAACTGTCACGTCCGGGGTGAATAATGGCGAGGCTCCATCCTTGCACTTTGCTGATGAAGAACACATCGAACATGTCGACTTCGAGTTGAAAGGCGACTACCAACGGGCTAACGAGGCCACCGTACTGTGTGCTCTTGCAGAGTTGCGCAAACAACTATATTATGCCACACGGATTACCGACAAAGCCATTGCCCGGGGCTTCGCACACGTCGTTGAACTCACAGGCCTGCGCGGCCGATGGCAGCTGCTACGAACGGAACCCACCGTCGTCTGTGATGCCGGCCACAACGTTGCCGGCCTCGAATGTGTGGCCGCCCAACTTAAGCGTGAGGCAACACGGCTTCAAAAGCAAGGGAGAGGATGCTTGCGCATCGTCATAGGCATGGTCGGCGACAAAGACTATGTTCGAGCTGCTGAGTTGCTCGCCTCAATCGGAGGCAACGTCCGTTTCTATATCACTCAGCCTTCGTGTGCGCGTGCGTTAGATAATAATGTGTTGGCCACTGAGTTTGTCAAGCAAGGAGTCGAAGTCAAGACCTACGCCAGCGTAGACAATGCCGTAAAAACGGCTTTACTCGACGCCGCGCCCTCCGACTTCATCTTTGTCGGCGGCTCTTGCTATGTTGTGGCAGACTTGTTGGCTTGAAGCTTATAGATTCACATTTCTGTAATCAATCACGACGTCAAACAGCAGAAAACGGAAAAGCCCCGCAACAGACGTATTTATGTCGGTTGCGGGGCTTTATGTATGATTCGTGCGCAGCTCAAGCAATGCACGATCATTACTTCTTGCTCATGGCAAGGCCAACTTTCATGCCTTTATAATTGTCGCCCAGCACGCTGGCTACACTGCCAACGCTAGAGCTGACTTGGCCGAGGATGGAACCAACAGAGTTCATGACGGAGAGGAGCTTGTCGGCATCGTAGAGGAAACAGAGATTGGTGCCGTCCATGCCTACCGTGCAGTTCTGGTTGAGCAGACCCATGGTGCCTTGCATCTTCAGCGTCAGGGATTTGGCGTTGAAGGTGTATGTGCCTTGTGAGATGGTTTTGCCTCCGGTGGTGATGGCGTAGGTCTTGTCCTCGTTGAAAGTGTAAGTCGTGACGCCTTTCTTGATACCTACCTTGGTAAGATACGACTCCAGCTTGCGCTCGATGTTTGCTGCTACGACCTGGCCGCCAGCCTTGGCGAGCAGGTTCTCGCTCTCGAAACGAACTTCAGGAGACTGGTAGACCCAAGTGCCGTAGATGCTCTGCTCGGTGAGGCCTTTAGTAAGTAGGCCGCCGAGTATGTTGTTGAGAACGTCACCGCCAGCCTGGGCAATACCGCCTTGGCCGAGAATGCCGCCGAGGATAGAGCCGGCATCTGAACCTGTGGAACTTGTCGTACCGGTGCCGGTGCCGGTGCCGGTGGTGAAGCAGCTGGTAAGAGTGAGGGAGGCGGCTGCGATAGCTGTGATAATACTAATTTTCTTCATTGTCGTTTGGTGTTTGAGGGTTATTGAAAAGTTTTAAGAAATCCTTTGGAAACGGCGTCTCGAAGAGCATAGGCTCTCCTGTGCGAGGGTGAAAGAAATGCAGACGGAAGGCGTGCAGACAGAGACGCCCAAGAGGGTCACGGCCATCGCCATATTTGTTGTCGCCCAGAACTGGGTGACCTATGTCCTTCATGTGTACGCGAATCTGATTCTTGCGTCCCGTCTCAAGCTTTAGTTCTATGAGGGACTGTCGTGGCGAGGTGCGCAAGGTGTGATAGTGTGTGATGGCGTATTTGCCGCCGCCAGGGTCAGTGGGAGAGGAATAGGTGATGTAGGCCTTGTTATCCTTGAGCCAACTCTCAATAGTACCTCCTTCGCGTTCCATTTCTCCGCTGACGACAGCTACATAACGGCGGTCGTAAACGATTTCTTGCCAATTGTCTTCCAAGATCTTGGCTATTTCCAAGTCTTTGGCATACATCATCAGGCCACTTGTGTCGCGATCGAGGCGATGAACGGTGTGAGCAGTGCATTTGAAATGGCGCTTGGCGAAATACTCATCGAGCACTTGCTTCACGGAGTACTGCTTAGCCGTAGCAGGCATAGAGAGTATACCGGCAGCTTTCTCAATGACGATGAGGTCTTTGTCTTCGTAGACAATCTTAACGTACTGGTTTAGCAACTGGGTGTTACGCTTATGTTTGCTGATGCGTACTACTTGTCCAGCGTGTAAAGGCTCATCGTAGCGAGTGGTGTTACGGCGGTCAACGGTTACTCCATGTCCCGCAAGAATATCTTTGGCCTTGTTTCGCGAGATGCCATCCAACGCCTGAATGATGAACTCGAGAAGCGAGGTCTCCTCGTGCACGATGTGTTCGCTGTACTTTGTTGCCGCATAGGCGGCACCTGTCTTATTTCTCATATTCTGCGCGACGTTTGGGATTCATTGGGAACCAACCCTTGCGGACTCGCTCGTGCTGCTGAAAGACCTCACGTATGCCCCATAGTGCTGAGAATGCAACGACACCAAGGATGATGCTGAGGTTGTCGCTGCCGACGAACAGTGAGGCCGTCAGAGCGCCTAATCCAACAAGCAGGAATGCCAGCCAAGAGCGGCGTCCAAAGTGGTATTCGGCTTTTATTACGAGCGGGTGAAAGATTCCTATGGTCATGAATGTGGCAAAGCCTATTAATAAACCTGTATAGTTCATTTTGAATATATTGCAAAGATTTCAATTATCATTTTATTCATGGTGATAAGGCTCGCCTCGGAGTATGGTGTGAGCCCTATAAAGTTGCTCAACGAAGAGCAGACGTATGAGCTGATGTGAGAACGTCATCTGCGACAATGAGATTTCTTCGTTGGCCAAAGCGTGAATAGAGCGGGCAAAGCCATAAGGTCCACCCACGACAAACACCAGGCGCTTGGTGCTCACTGACAAACGCTTCTCGATCCATTGGGCGAAGTCCAGAGAGCGGCGCTCGACGCCATGCTCATCGAGCAGTACAACGTAGTCGCCTGCTTGAAGTTGCTTGCGCAGAACTTCGCCCTCCAAAGATTTCTGTTCGTCAGCGCTGCGCGACTTCGTGACGCGTACCTCAGGAATAACATCTATGGCGAAGGGTACGTAGTGATTTATACGTTTGACGTAGTCGTCGATTAGTGCTTTGACGTAATGATTGGTGGTTTTACCTATGACTAAAAGTGTCAGTTTCACGGAATATGTGTTCTTATTTCTGTTCTTTAAGAGTCTTTGAGATCTCGTCGCCTAAGCTGATGGCTCTGTCGAATGCGTCTGTAGCTCCCTGTTTGTCGCCCTTTGTCTTGAGCGCGATGCCCAGGATGCGCCATGCGTCGGCGAAACCATCATCGAGAGCTATAGCCTTGCGGGCGGTGGCTATGGCTTCATCAGGCATGTTGAATCGATAGTAGAGCGCAGCCAATTCCGCCTGGTATAGAGGCTCGTCTGGCTCCAAGGCTGTGGCGTGCTCCATGTCGGAGAGGGCTTGTTGGTACATACGGCACTTCAGTTCGGCCTGTTCGCGCTGGTAGAAGAAATTAGCGTTAAGGGTATTACCGCAGAGGTGTTCGTAGTCGATAAGATCAGCTACGGCCAGGCGATAGTGGCCCATCGAAAGGTGAGTCTGGGCGCGCATGAGCAGCGAGGGGGCTGCTTCAGTAGGGTAAGGCTTGGCGAAGCAAGCTACGGCGCTGTCCTGTAAGGCGAGCACAGCGGTGGTGTCTCCTAACATCTGATGGCACTGTGAAGCATAGAGAAAATAGCTGGCGTCGCGCATCTGACCTTGGGCAACTTCGAGAAATTGTGCGCAAGCCTCGTCATAGCGCTTCTGAGCATATAGTATGTGCCCTTTAAGAGCCGTGTAGACGGGTGACGGAGTCTCGGCTAAGGCTGCATTGATGTCGGTCATTGCGTCATCGAGAGTCCAATTGGCTGGTTGTGAGACGGGGCTCTGCGCGGCTCCGAAAATTGTGCGAGCGCGTGAGTAGAGAATCTCTGCTTTGCTGGCTTTGGCCTTCAGGCCAGCATCCCAGGTTGCCTCAGCTTCTGAATAGGCGCCTTTGGAGGCAAGCATTTCAGCTTTCATCGTGTAGCCGCTCGGCTGTTGAGGAAAAGAGGCGATGAAATCGTCGACGTATGAGAGGTAGAGAGCAGTGTCGCGCATACCGCTGAGATATATGAAACTATTGGCCTGATCAACGTCTGAGGGCAGGGCTTTCTTGATTTGCAAATCACGATAATCGGACATGGTGGCAGAGAGTGCACTTATGCTGAGATCGCGGGCAAAGGGTGCTGAAAGGGCATAACAACGTTCAGCAGAGCTGCCTACCGCGAGTTGTAGCAAACCGATAACCTCGCCAGATTCGTTAAGCACCGGGCACGACACGGAGCGCTCGGCTGCCTGATAGGGCAAAGAGTACTGGGCATACATCTCATTGAATGTTTCCACTTTGTCGATGTTGACAATCGTAGGAGCCGCAGCTTTGCTTGATAGATATGGCATAATGTAGGCCTGTGAGCCCTTAACAGAGATTGTCGAAGCCACGCTTATGGCAGATGCCTTGCTTGTCGCCACTTTGATTTTGGCAACATCGTAGAGGGAGTTGGCCCCTGCTATGGCGGCGACAGGCCATTCCTTGCCACTTTCGTCAATGGCTATAGCTCGCGACGCGCCCTTTAGTGAAGCGTAGTCGGTAAGTGCTGTTCCATCGGAATCGATATAGAAACCATTAGTGCTACGGAGCATCTGTCCAGAGGCATCGTAGGTGATAATGTTCAACTGAGCCTTGCGTGCTTTCTTAAACCACTTTGAGGGCTGAGCTTGAGCCAGGCTGCAGACGCTTATGAGGAGAATGATAGAAAGTATATGTCTCATTTCTTAGTACGTTGTTGGTCTGTTATTTATTGTGAATTAGAAGCTTTTAGAAGTTCGAGAGCGTTATCGATGGCGGCTTGGGTCAGTTCTGCACCGCTGAGCATGTGGGCTATCTCTGTGACGCGTTCGTTGAAGTTCAATTCTTCGATTCTGCTTTCGGTGGTAGTAGCGCCCTCTGTTTTAAAGACTCGGTATTGATGTTGGCCGAAAGCTGCAATCTGGGGCAGATGTGTGATGGATATGACCTGACAACCTTTCTGTGCCATTTCGAGCATCATATTTGCCATGCGGGCGGCTATATTTCCGCTGACACCTGTGTCAATCTCGTCAAAAATGATAGTCGGCAGTTTTCGCGCTCCGCTCAGCAGGGCTTTCAGCGAGAGCATGACACGAGATATCTCGCCGCCGGACGCAACCTCGGCTATAGGCCTCAATGGACTGCCTTGATTGGCACTAAAGAGGAACAAAACCTGGTCGTTTCCGTTAGCGCTGGGCTCACTATTTGCCGTGATATCTATTTTGAATTGAACGTTGGCGATGCCTAAGGGAGCCAAAAGCTCTTGCATCTGATCTTGAAAAACGATGGCTGCTTGCTGCCGTTTCAATGAAAGTTGTGTAGCTAAATCGATAAGCGCAACATGTGCTGCCTCACGCTCGCGCGTGAGAGTATTAATGTGTTCGTCGCTTTGTTCAATGGCTTGAAGTCGCTCTCGAAGTTCATCGCGTAGGGCTATGAGTGAGTCCTCGTCGTTGACGTGGTGTTTCTTCATTGCGGAATAAAGAGCACTGAGCCACTCGTTGACGGCTTCGAGACGCGATGGGTCAATGCTTACGCCTTCGGCTTCAGAGTCAATTGAAGAAGCAATATCGCGCAACTCAATGGTGGCGCTTTCGAATCGTTCAGAGAGCTCTGCAAGCGAAGGCAGCAACTCTCTGGCTGTCAGTAGATGTCTTGCAACCGTTCGAAGTGCGGCGATGGCCCCTTCAGAACTATGGCCGTCACCTTGAAGAGTAATGGTTGCCTCCCATAGTGAATCTTTAATCTCCTCGGCATGCTCGAGCATCTGCTGTTCGCGCTCCATTTCTGCCTGTCGACCGCTTTCAAGACGGAGATCATCAAGCTGCTGGAGCTGAAAGCGCAAATAATCCTCCTCGGCCTCAGACTGCTCGAGCGCAGTACGCGCTTCGGTGAGCCGTTTGCAGGCTTGGTTGTAGAGGGCGTAAGCTTGGGAGTAGCTGCTGAGCAGCTTTGAATTGTCGGCCATGGTGTCGAGGACTTGTATCTGGAAGTCTTCTGTGCCTAAAAGCAGGTTTTTGTGCTGCGAATGGATATCGATGAGTCGCTCACCTAATTCTCGCAGTACGGGTAGTGCAACAGGTGTATCATTGATGAAGGCGCGACTCTTGCCGTTGATCGTGAGCTCACGACGGATAATGCACGATGTGCCATCGTTGTCAATGTCAAAATGCTCGAGCAGAAGAGGCAAGTCTTGGCCTTCGAGTGAAAATTCTGCTTCTATAGTGCAACGCTTCTCGCCTTCGGAAATCATGCGGATGTCAGCTCGTTGGCCCAAGAGTAGGTTTATGGCTCCGAGTATAATGCTTTTGCCAGCGCCAGTCTCTCCCGTAACTACGGAGAATCCGTCGTGAAAACTGATGTCGAGCTCTTTTATGAGAACGTAGTTATGTATTGTCAGGGTTTGCAGCATGAAGTTGCTATTGTTTCAATTTCTCCCAATAATTGTTCTGAGAGGGATTTATTCTGAAAAGAATATTGTAGATTTTTTCGCGGTCCTGACTCGTGCCTTGGCCTGAAAAGATGCTGACGAGCTCGTCGCGCTTGATGTCAGTGAATATTTGAGGGAGTAGGCTTAGCGACTTACCTTCTCGGGCTTTTTGAAGCAGGTCGAGGGATTCGGATATGGTTGTACGAGCCTGATTGGCACTCTCAGAGAAATGATCCAAACCAGAGCGGTAGTATGCGTACTGTAGTCTACGGAAATCCTCCATCGCCCCATCAAGATAATCGTTGATGATGGCGAAGCGATTGCGGGAATCGTCGAATGCTTTCCATCCCTTATATCCCAATCCGTCGGCCTGGTTGCAGATGTCTTGGGCTATGCGCAAAACGTCTGTACCGCCCATTGGAGACATACTGTCGAGGTCCAGTCCAATGATGAAGTAGGCCCAGTAGGCGAGCAAGGCCGTGAGGTTATTGTCAATCTGGTCTGGGTGCCACTCGAGCTGGTCGAATTCCTGAAACGTGAAGTCGCAGTCCTTGTCATTAGTGTTCCATATAGTAGTCGTGTAGTTGCTGCCCCAGACTGGGCGGTTGCTGGCGACAAGCAAGCTTGCGCGGAAAGAATTGTCTGTCTCACTATATGTGTTGATCGTGAAATTAAACGAACATTGAATCCGCTCATTCTCGCGAAAAGGAATCTGCGTCCATGAACGCTCGTTCAGGAATTGGGTGATGGCTTTCTCCAAGGCCTCGAAAACGCCGGACTTAGTGTTTGATACCTGCTGGCGATTGATCATCACGCGGGCATTCAGTTCCTGCGCCTCTGCGGTCAGGCTGCAAAAGAGAGCTGTTATCATTAAGAATATTAATCGGCGTAACATAGGCAGGGATTGGTGTTTCATTATTCCAAGAAAAGTGCTTCGAGGCGGTCGACGATATCTGATGCAACTTCGGTCTTCGGCTTTAGCGGATATGGTGTCTCGCCGTCGCGAGTGATGATTGTTATCTTATTGGTGTCGTGGCGGAAACCGGCTCCTTCGTCACGTAGCGAGTTGAGCACGATGAAATCCAGGTTCTTCTTCTCGAGCTTTGCTTTAGCATTGCTCTTCTCGTCAGTAGTTTCAAGGGCAAAGCCTACGAGGCGCTGGTGGGCTTGCTTCATTGCGCCGAGTCCTTGGGCTATGTCCTGAGTAGGCTTAAGGCGCAACACAAGGTCATCGCCTTCGCGTTTGATCTTGGCCGGGGCAACTGTGTCAGGTGTGAAATCTGCAACAGCAGCACACAATATTGCTGCATCGGCACTGGGGAAAAGGTTGTGGGCTCTCTCCCACATCTCTCCTGCACTTTCCACTTTTACAACTTTAATATTAGGCGAATCAGGATAGCTGTGGACGGGACCGCATACGTAGTCAACAACCGCCCCTCGCGAAGCGCATTCCTCGGCTAAGGCCATGCCCATCTTGCCACTTGAGTAGTTGCCGATGAATCGCACGGGGTCGATGCGTTCGTAGGTAGGCCCGGCTGTAATGAGGATATGGCGGCCTGCAAGGTTGGAATGTGCTCTCTTGTCGATGCTGGCTAAGACTAATTCAGCTATGCGCTCTGGCTCTTCCATACGTCCCTTGCCCACGAGGTGGCTGGCGAGTTCACCTGAAGTGGGCTCTATGATGGTGACGCCATGCTTGCGCAGCACCTCAAGGTTGTGCTGTGTAGCGTCGTGCGCCCACATGTCGAGGTCCATGGCCGGCGCTACGAACACTGGAGCCTTCATCGAGAGGTACGTAGTCACGAGCATATTGTCAGCTATGCCGTTAGCCATCTTGCCTATGGTGGAAGCTGTGGCTGGTGCCACTACCATGGCATCGGCCCACAGACCGAGGTCGACGTGGCTGTGCCATGTGCCATCACGCTGTGCAAAGAAATCGCTGATGACGGGTTTTGACGTTAAGGCAGACAGGGTGATAGGCGTGATGAACTCTTTTCCTGCAGGAGTTATTACGACTTGCACCTCGTGGCCAAGCTTGACAAACTGACGAATCAGCGTGCAGGCTTTGTAGGCAGCGATACTTCCAGTTATTCCGAGTACGATGTTCATTGATTATTAGATAGTACCTTTAACGGCAATTTGGTTGAGCACTTGTTTTGTGTTGAGGGCAAAATCGCCTTGCATCATCCAACTATAGTAGCTGGGGTCACGCCGAAGGACCTCTTTTACGGGCATACCACGATATTTGCCGAAGTTGAATGTGGGAATGTCTGCGTCGTTAAGAACGATACGTCCGGCATAATCAACGTTGCGGTTCATGCGAGAATATTCGGCAAGAAACTCCGCATCGTTCTTTAGCTCGGTAGGATAGTGGTCGAGCTGGGCACATAGCACCTCGTATGTAGCCCTGGTGTCTGCTAAAGCGGAATGGGCATTCTCGAGATCCTTGTGGCAATAGAACTGGTAGGCGGCAACGAGTGTGCGACGTTCGAGCTTGTGGTAGATGTTCTGAACATCGATGCAGAGAACATTATGGAGGTCAGCATTGATGCCGGCCCTAAGGAACTCTTCGACGAGCATGGGGATATCAAAGCGGTTGGAATTGAAACCGCCAATGTCGCAACCTTTGAAGAAGTCCCAAACGCCGGCTGCAACATCTTTGAAAGTAGGGCAATCAGCAATGTCCTCGTCCTTTATGCCATGAACGGCAGATGCTTCTTCAGGTATATGTATGGTAGGATTTATGCGCATAACTTTGGCATCCTCGTTACCATTTGGGAATACCTTCAGCAGACAAATCTCTACGATGCGGTCTTTGACGATATCTGTACCAGTTGTCTCGAGGTCAAAGAATACGATGGGGCGTTGTAAATTTAGTTGCATGAGAATAAATACAAAAAAGCATTGACAGATTAGCGATAGTACTTGTTAATCTGCCAATGCAATATAACATATATTGTTTAGTCGTTGAGCATCATCGGCATAAGCAGCATCAGCACTTCTTCATTCTCTTTCTGCTCAGCAGGCTTGATGATGCCTGCACGCCCTGGATCTGCCAACTCAAAGACGACTTCCGAACTGTCGAGATTGCCCAGCAGGTCGAGAAGCAGGGTGCCCTTGAAGCCGATATTGATGGCGGGTGAATTGTAGTCACATACGAGGCGTTCTTCAGCAGAAGTGCTGAAATCAATGTCCTGACCACTTACGGTAAGTGCATTCTTCTTGAAGGCCAACTTGACTTGAGCACTGCTTTGGCTGCTGAACACGAGGACACGTTTAAGTGTAGACACCAGTGCCGCCCGGTCGATAGTAGCCTTGTAAGGGTTGTTCTGAGGAATGACGCTGTTGTAGTTGGGGTAGCGCCCATCAATGAGGCGGCAGGTCATTGTGAAGTCGGGTGCGACGAACTGTGCCATCTTGTCGTTGAATGTCAGAGTGGCAATAGCTTCATCGCTTTTCTGAAGAAGTGACTTCAGTATGTTTGCAGGCTTCTTGGGCAGGATGAAACCTACTTGTTGCTCATTCTTTATTGTGAAAAGTTTCTTACGAACGAGTTTGCGGCCATCGGTGCCGACGAAGACAAGGCATTCAGGAGTGAAGTCAAAATAGATACCGGTCATGACGGGGCGTATTTCGTCATCAGCGGTGGCAAAGATGCTATGGTTGATGCCGGCGAGCAGGCTACTTTGGGCTATCTCGTAGTTATTGGCTTCGCCGTCAATATGATGGGGTGTGGGGTATTCATCTGCACGTTCGCCTACGATGTTGAAGCGGCCATTCTTGTATTCGCCATGTATTTCCATCGTGTCGAGGTTAATGTCGAGTGTGATGGGTTGGTCGGCGATTTCCTTGAGAGAATCCTGGATGGTCTTGGCCTTGATGCAGAAACGAGCGTTCTGGTCGCATTCGATTAAGTCGATACTGGTGACAAGCGTTGTCTCGCTGTCTGAGGCCGTTATGGTCATCTGCAATCCGTTGGTCTCAAACAGGTAACAATCAAGAATAGGGAAGGAGTTTTTGCTGTTGAGCACGCGATTTACTGACGTTAGGCGGCCGAAGAGAGCCGCGCTGGCTACTTTGATTTTCATTGCTTATTTGTAGTTTAGTTGTTGTATGCTTTGAAATGAGTATATGTGTGAATGTTGTTTTTGTCCTAAAACCGAGCAAAGATAAGCTTTTTTGCGGAGGTGAACAAAATTTTCTTCTTAAAATTAGCAAAACCGACAAGAAAGACGTACTTTTGCAACGCAAAACGGAAAAAACGCCCTCGGGAGAATCCGTGAGCTCCGCATGTTTACACATTATTTATATAACTACTACATAACAAAAAGAAATGGAAATTCAAGGAAAAATCATTGCAGTGCTGCCCGAGCGCGGAGGTGTCTCTCAACGTACGGGTACAGAATGGAAGGTTGCCTCCTATGTCATCGAGACGATGGAGCAATTTCCTCGTAAGTGTATGTTCGAGGTCTTCGGGTCTGACAAAATCAGTCAAATGAATATTCAGGTAGGTCAACTCTTGAAGGTGAGTTTTGATATTGATGCTCACGAGTATAATGGCCGTTGGTACAATAGCATCAGAGCATGGCGAGTTGAAGCTTACGACCCCAATGCGCCTGTTCCCGCAGCTCAACCTGGCGCTACTGCATTCCCGCCTGCTGGGGGGCAGCCAATTGCTGAGGCCGCAGCTCCTTCCGCTCAACCTGTCGATCCTGCTGTCTCTGCCCCGGCTCCTACACCAGCCTTTAGTGGCGAAAGTACAGACGACTTGCCCTTCTGATATATTTTTTAGTAAAAGTTTAACTCTACAACATTAAAATAATGGAAAAAAGCGCATTACAGATTGCACGAGCTGCCTATCAGCCCAAATTGCCCAAGGCTCTTCAAGGTCCCGTAGTTGCTCGCGAAGGAGCTGCTACTCAGAGCGTTGGTGATCAGGATAAGATTCGTCAACTCTTCCCTAACACCTATGGGCTGCCAGTGATTGAGTTTGTGCCAGGCGAGGCTCAGGCTTACGCTCCCATCAACGTAGGTGTCATCCTTAGTGGCGGCCAGGCTCCTGGCGGCCATAATGTCATCAGTGGCTTGTTCGACGGAGTCAAAAGCATCAACCCGGATTCGAAACTTTATGGCTTCATCCTTGGCCCTGGCGGCCTTGTTGACCATAAATATATGGAACTTACGGCTGATATCATCGATGAATATCGCAACACAGGTGGCTTCGATATCATAGGTTCCGGCCGTACGAAGCTCGAGAAGGTGAATCAGTTCGAGAAAGGTATTGAAATTCTGCGTGAGCTTGGCATCAAGGCTCTGGTCATTATCGGTGGCGATGACTCCAATACTAATGCCTGTGTCCTTGCTGAGTACTACGCAGCCAAGAATTATGGTGTGCAGGTGATTGGCTGCCCCAAGACCATCGACGGCGACCTCAAGAACGAGCAGATAGAGACCTCATTTGGCTTCGACACCGCATGCAAGACTTATTCAGAGCTCATTGGTAATATACAGCGCGACTGCAACAGCGCCCGCAAATACTGGCATTTCATCAAGTTGATGGGGCGCTCAGCCAGCCATATCGCCTTAGAGTGTGCGTTACAGACTCAGCCGAACGTTTGCCTCGTCAGTGAAGAGGTCGAACAGAAGGAGATGAGCCTCGATGATGTCGTTCGCTACATCGCCGACATCGTAGCAGCACGTGCGGCTGACGGCAACAACTTCGGTACCGTTCTTATTCCAGAAGGTCTTATTGAGTTCATCCCTGCCATCAAGAAACTTATCCGCGAACTCAATGAGGTGCTTACAGACCCTGCTACAGGTGAGCCTCGCGAGTTTAGCAATGCCGATGAGCAGATTGCATTTGTCAAGGCCGGTATAGCAAAAGATAACCTTGCTGTGCTCGAGAGTTTGCCTGATGACGTGGCACGCCAGCTGTGTCTCGATCGCGATCCGCATGGCAATGTTCAGGTCAGTCTTATCGAGACCGAGAAACTGCTCTCGCGCATGGTTGCTAAGCGCTTGGCTGAGATGAAGGCTGAGGGCAAGTATGTCGGTAAGTTCAGCACACAGCACCACTTCTTCGGCTACGAAGGTCGTTGCGCAGCTCCTTCTAACTATGATGCCGACTACTGCTATAGCCTCGGCTACAATGCCAGCCGCCTGATTGCAAATGGCAAGACGGGTTACATGTCTATCGTCAAGAACACTACGGCACCTGCTACCGAGTGGGTCGCCGGCGGCGTTCCTATCACTATGATGATGAACATCGAGCGTCGTAACGGTGCCGACAAGCCCGTGATCCGCAAGGCTCTCGTAGAGCTTGATGGTGCTCCCTTCAAGTTCTTTGCAGCTCATCGCGAAGCATGGGCTCGCCAGACGGCTTACGTCTATCCTGGTCCTATTCAGTACTTCGGGCCATCGGAGGTTTGCGACCAGTGTACAAAGACTCTGAAACTTGAACAAGCCTAAGAAACCATCTCTTGGTGGCGTACCTGCGACTCGTCTTGCAGGTACGTCATCTCAAAAGAAAGCAGCTGCGGCTAAGCGTGCTCCTTCCGCACAGCGCAAGGCATCACTCAGTCGTAGCACACGTCGCAAGCTGGGGCGCAAGCCCTTCTGGCGGCGCATACCTTTTTGGGCTCTCATGACAGGCCTTGGGCTTGTCGTGGGAGTCTATCTTTTTTTGTTCTACTACTTCTTTGTCGGGCCTTTTTCTTTTCGCTGGAAGGCTATTTATGGCGAGCCCGACTACCCTCAAGGCTATGATGTTCATGGCCTTGACATCAGCCACTATCAAGATCGTGTCGATTGGGAGCGTCTGCGCAATGCCACGATTCATGACCAGCCCATTCGCTTCATCTTCATCAAGGCAACAGAAGGTGTGAGCATCATTGATGAGAACTTCAACGAGAATTTCTATCAGGCTCGGCAGAACGACATACTGCGCAGCGCATACCATTTTTTCTCGCCTGACGTCGATGCGAAAAAGCAAGCACAGTTCTTCCTTAAGCAAGTGCACCTTGAAGCCGGCGACCTGCCACCCGTGCTCGATGTCGAGAAGGCTGGAAAACTTTCTGTAGCGCAGCTGCAACATGCAGTTCGGCAGTGGCTCGCAATAGTTGAGAACCATTATGGCGTCAAGCCGATACTCTATACAGGTTACAGCTTTAAACAGCAGTATCTCAGCGCTCCAGATTTCGATGAGTACCCTTACTGGATAGCCCACTACTATGTCAGAGAACTTGCTTACAAAGGTTCTTGGCGTTTTTGGCAGTATACTGATGTCGGCCACGTCGACGGCATAAGTGGTTATGTCGACTGCAATATCTTCAACGGAACATTAAAGGAACTTCACGCCCTGACAATCGATTCAGATGTCATTGATCTTGTGGGGCTCCACGATGATAATTTAAAACAACAGACACAATGAAACGTACATTCTTAATTCTTTTTGCCTTACTGGCCACCGTCTCAGCCGATGCTCAGAACGCTCAATTGAAGTATTCCAATTTTGATCAGTGGATTACGCGCGACATTAAGGAGAGTAAAATCATTGGAGGTGCTACGCGTACGCTCTATGAAGTAGGACCTACAGGCACGTGGAACGGTGCTGTGCCCTATATCAATCAGGGCGGTTCGCCTTGGGCTAACAGTAATGTTTTGGCCAAGGTGGCAGGCGTCACAAAGAGCAACGTCTCAGTCTATCGCGAAAAACGAGACAACGGCTACTGTGCCCGCTTGTCAACTCACGTTGTTGGAATCAAAGTGCTCGGGCTTGTCAACGTCTCCGTGCTTGCTGCCGGCTCGGTCTATCTTGGCAATATGATGGAGCCTATTACCAGCTCGAGCAACCCGATGCGCTATCTCGACTACGGCATCCCCTTCACGGCACGTCCCTCGGCCATTCAGTTTGACTACAAGGTTAAGCTTTCAGGTAAGTCAGGGCGTATTCGCCAGACGGGCTTCAGTCCTATCAAAGCAGTTGCCGGCGACGACCACCCCTCGTTCATCCTGTTGCTTCAGAAGCGCTGGGAAGACGCTGCAGGCAATGTCTACGCCAAGCGTATTGGCACAGCCATACAGTATTTTACAAAGGAAACAGCCGACTGGGTCAATGGCGCTGAATTCACCATTCACTATGGCGATATCACGGGCGACAGCTATTACAAGTCATATATGAACCTCTTTCAGGGAGGCGACGACCAGAAGTATGCTCTCAACAGCAAGGGTAAGATGGTGGCAGTCCGCGAAGTGGAGTGGGGGGATGCCAATGATATACCGACTCACCTCTGCCTGCAGTTTGCCAGCAGCCACGGTGGCGCTTACATCGGAGCTGAAGGCACCACGTTTTGGCTCGATAATGTCAAGTTAGTTTACTAATCTTCATTTTTCACTTTTCACTTTTCCTTTCCCCATTGACAACACCTTACTACCTTGTTGAGGAGGTCAAACTGCGGCGTAACTTATCGCTTATCCGCGATGTTGCAGAACGCTCGGGTGCTGAGATTATCTTGGCATTCAAGGCTTTTGCGTTATGGAAGACATTCCCTATCTTTCGCGAGTATATAACGCACACCACCGCTTCGTCGCCCGACGAGGCCCGACTGGCTCTTGAGCAGTTTGGCTCCCCGGCTCACACGTATTCACCAGCCTACACAGAAGCTGATTTTTCCGAGATTGTGCGTTGCTCGTCGCACATCACGTTTAACTCTCTCTCGCAATATCGTCGTTTCAGCCATTTGGCGGCTGCTGGCAGCAACAAGCCGTCGCTTGGATTACGTGTCAATCCCGAGTATTCCGAGATAGAGACGGAGCTCTACAACCCTTGTGCCCCTGGCTCGCGCTTCGGCATCCTGGCTTCCGACCTGCCAGCAATGTTGCCTTCAGACATCGAGGGCTTTCACATACATTGCCACTGTGAGAGTTCTGCCGAGTCTTTCGCGCGCACGCTCGTACATATAATAAATAAGTTCTCAGCATGGTTTCCGCAGCTTAAGTGGATTAATTTCGGCGGCGGACACCTGATGACGCGGCAAGGCTACAATACGGAGCTGCTCATCGAGACGCTAAGAACGTTCCATTCACGCTGGCCTCACCTGCGCATGATCTTGGAGCCGGGCAGCGCTTTCGCCTGGCAGACGGGGCCGTTAGTGGCTTCGGTAGTCGATGTCGTTGAGAACGGGGGCGTTCGTACGGCCATTCTCGACGTGAGCTTTACGTGCCACATGCCTGACTGTCTTGAGATGCCCTATTACCCAGAGGTTCGCGGCGCACGGCATGTTGATGACGGCGGTGTAGGGCATCATCTCTACCGTCTGGGCGGCAACTCCTGTCTCTCGGGCGACTTCATGGGGCAGTGGGAGTTCCCGCATGAGCTGTCTGTGGGCGATGAAGTTGTCTTTGAGGATATGATTCACTATACCACTGTCAAGACGACAACATTCAATGGCGTTCGCCACCCGTCAATAGTGCTCGAGCACGTCGATGGTTCGCGCGAATTGCTGCGCCAATTCGGCTATGAAGACTACCTTGCTCGAATGGATTGAGGCCTTTTTCTTGTCGTCAACACACTTTTTTTAAAAAAAAACATCAAAAACGTTTGTCGGGATAGAAAAAAGCATTACCTTTGCACCCGCAAATCAGAAATGCAGACGTTCTTTGAAGTCTTGACGAACAGCATACACTTAGGTTTCGGTATGCGGCAATAGCTCAGTTGGTAGAGCACGACCTTGCCAAGGTCGGGGTCGCGAGTTCGAGTCTCGTTTGCCGCTCGGACTACGGAATCGGGTGTTACAGAGTACTTATTGAGTCATGCAGAGCCTGCCCAGGTGGCGGAATGGTAGACGCGCTCGTTTCAGGTGCGAGTGTTGAGAGACGTGCAGGTTCGAGTCCTGTTCTGGGCACTGTGCTTTCAATAGAGTACTTCCTACATGGAGAGGTGGCGGAATTGGTAGACGCGCTACTTTGAGGGGGTAGTGTCAATTGTGACGTGGGAGTTCGAGTCTCCTCCTCTTCACTTAGTTGTTCGCAAGACGAGAACGTACAAGAGAGGTCAGGGCGTATGTCCTGGCCTCTTTTTGTTTTGTGCGGAATCTTTTCATTCATCATCCCAACGTTTTTCATCTGGTATTTCTTTGAACTATGTCATACAACTCCATTCTTGTTTCCGAGCAGCTACGACGCTATGCCAAGTGCTACGAGACGGCCCGCTTCATCGATGGCGACCCGTCGTGGTTCATGCATCGGGTGTCAGGTGTTGCCAACCAGGAGGCAATGGCGTTCGTGGCAGCCAGTCTGAGCTATGGCAGCCGTAAGCAGTTCCTTCCGAAGATCCAGTTTATCCTGGATGCTGCCGGCGGTCAGGTCGACGCGTGGCTTCGCTCCGGTCGTTTTCGGGAGGTCTTCAGGTCGGATGATTCGAGCTCGTTCTATCGGCTCTACACCTATGCGGCCATGCATGCTTTCCTCAGCACCTACTCACGCCTCCTGGCAGATTGCGGTACGCTTGGCGCCTATGTCAAGGCTCATGCCAGCGACGGGTATGGAGCTGTTGAGGCCATAACATCCTATTTCAGGCAGCATGGCAGTGGTGGCGTGATTCCAAAGGACGCGACGTCGGCATGTAAGCGTATCTGTATGTTCTTGCGTTGGATGGTGCGTTCCGACTCACCTGTCGATCTGGGTCTGTGGTCTGACTTCATCGACCGCCGCACTCTGCTTATGCCTCTCGACACACATGTGCTGCAAGAGGCTCAGCGCCTGGGGCTGGTGTCGAGTCGTACAGCCTCGATGGCGGCCTGCAAGAAACTTACGGCCCGCCTCGCGGAGATATTCCCTTCCGACCCCCTGGCCGGCGATTTCGCCCTATTTGGCTACGGCGTTGATGCCCTGTAGCCATACATCCATAAAGACACATGCGGTCGTGTAGGCAGATTCATGCGGTCGTGTAGGCAGATTCATGCGGTTGCGTAGGCGGATTCAAGCGGTTGCATTTTTTAGCTTGACTGAAGAGCTGATTCTGTTTGGTAATGCTTAAAGCAGGAATAATTAGAAAGGGGATGTGCTAAGCTTTAACGGCTTGCACATCCCCTTATTTGTTTTACGGATATTAAAAGGCTTCTTGCCAGACTGTGCATCACTTAGATGCCAATCTCTCCTCCCTCATAGAATCTGAGGAGTTGGGTGTTGAGGATTGTAGTGTATTTGCTTTGCAACTTATTTTGCTGTGCCTGCAACAAGTTGTCACGAGCTTGCAGGAGGTCGACGATGTTCTTCAGTCCGGCTTTGAACTGCTCGTTGATGAGTTCGAAGTTTGTCTCCTGGCTTTTCACTGCAGCGTCTGCGCTGATGAATCTCTGCTGTGCGCTGGTTGCTTGCAGCCAGATGTTCTCGATGGTCGAGCCGAGAGTTGTCTGGCGGTCGAGCAGGTCGAGTGCGGCCGTCGTTTTGTTGATTTTTGCTCGCTCTACGGATGTCTTGTTGCGTCGGTTGTCAAAGATTGGCACGCTCACTCCGAGGCCGGCACTTCCATTGAGGTTGCGCTTCATCTGCTCGCCGATGCCGCGGTTGTCGGCGCTGTAGTGGCTTGCGCCTACTCCGGCGTTGACGCTTATTGAAGGCAGGTATCCGCGACGTGCAATATTGAGTTGGAGGTCTGCGGCGTCGGCTTGCAGCTGTGCGTTGCGAATCTCGGGGCGAGCGAGCACTGCTTTGTTGTAGACGTCGGTCTTGTCGGGTATGGGTTGCAGTGCGCGCTCGTCGGCCATTTCTTCTGTAGCGACGTCGAATGGGGTGGCGATGTCAAGCTGGAGCAGAGCCTTGAGCTGACGCTTGTAGCCATCGATCTGTGTCTGGGCGTTCACGACGTCATACTGCGTTTGTGCCACTTGCGATTCCAGCTGAGCTACGTCGGCCTTGGCCAGGTCGCCCACTTTGTAGCGCTCTTGCCCTCGTTCCAGCTGCTGCTGGGCTGTGGCGGCGAGCTGCTCGTTCACTTTCTTGGCCTCGATGGTGTAGAGGATCTGCACGTATAGCTGTGCTATCTGTTCCTGTATGTTCTTGAGCGATAGCTCGGTCTGCACGTTGGCTATTTCGTTTTGTACGCGCTGTGCCTGTATGTTCTTGCGGTTGATGCCTCCGTTCCAGACGGTCCAGTTGGCGTTGAGCCCGTATGATCCGTTCTCGGTCACTTTGTTATTGGTCGAGGTGGCCATACCGTTCTGCACGATGACTGTCGCTTGTTGGAAGGGGCGGTATCCGAGTCCCTGGCTCATAGAGAAAGAGAGACTGGGGAAAAGAGCCGCTTCGGCCTGCTTGAGCTGCTCGGAGGCGTCGAGCTCCGCAAGTCGGTTTTTCTGCAATGTAATGTTCTGCTCGGCAGCGTAGTCGAGGCAGCGTTGCAGCGTCCATGCTTCCTGGGCGCTCATGGTGCCCGAAGCTATCGTGGTGGCTATGAAGCCGAATAAAAGTTTCTTTAGCATTTTGTCTGTTTGTGTTCTCGGGTTTATGTGAATTTTTTTTAGTTCTCTTTTTCGAGAGTACAAAGGTAGATGTTTTTTTCGGTTGCGCAAAACCTTGGCCTTAAAAAAGCCTTGTTTTAAGTGAGTTTAACGCTCGATGTCATTTTGGCAGGCCTCAGGGTCTGGATTAAAGACTTACTCTTCGCTCAACATTCGTTCGCTCTGCTCTGGGCGGAAAGCACTTCTGAGGTCCTGAGTTTGCAGCGTGCAGGTGGAACCTGATTTTGTGATACGTCTTTCAGCCGACCTGTCAGTAGGCGTAACCGACTTGTCTGGCTCCTACGGCAGGGCGTAGTAAAAAAATAGATTGGCCCTTCGCAAGTAAAACAAGTTGTTTTACCGCGAAACCCTTAAGCCTTTTGGCCGGAACCCTTAAGCCTTTTGGCCGGAACCCTTAAGCCTTTTGGCCGAAACCCTTAAGCCTTTTGGTCGGAACCCTTAAGCCTTTTGGCCGAAACCCTTAAGCCTTTTGGCCGGAACCCTTAAGCTGAAGCGCGTTGACAGTTTTATTATTCATTGTAAAACGTCGAGAATAAAAATGGCCAAATATTTGCGGAGTAAAGTTCTTATTTCTGTCTTTGCATCGCTTTACTGAGAAATCTCTTTGACCTTATTTAACTCAACTTTCGCAAGCCAATATCCTTTGAATTTCAAATATTTATTTTTATCAAGAATTAGAGCGCTCGACCTTAGGTCGCTTGACACTTCAAGAATTAGAGAATTTCTTGTCCTCGGTCTTGAATTGATGAGGATTTGAGAAGGTTTTTGCGAAGCAAAAACATTTCTATAATTCCGATACATTCGTGTTCCGGAGGCTGTGGCGTTGCACACAGCAGGCGAAGTTGCTTCCATACGCCTGACGGCCGACAAGCCAGAGCTGAGGGCTGATGGGCAGGACCTCGTCTTCGTCGCCGTTGAGCTGATCGATGCCAACGGGAATCGTGTTCCTGAGGCCGCCGTGTCGCTGACGGCCAGCGTCATCGGAGCAGCGACGCTTGCGGCCTTCGGCAATGCCGACATCAGGGAGTGCGACCCATACATCGACGCCACACATCCTACGTGGAAAGGACGGGCGCTGATAGTCGTGCGCTCAACGCAAAAGGGCGGCGCCGTAAAGCTCTCCGTCAAGGGCGATGGCCTGCCTGCGGCCCGCCTGGACCTGCGCAGTATTGCCTCGCGGTAGCAAGAACTTGTTGGGGTATATAAAAACTCCACTCTGCTACTCTTTTTCTTCCTTATTTGTGCTCTCGTTTCAAGAATTTTAAGTAATTTTGCGCCCACAATTCAGATATGGCAGGCACAAAAGACGAACTTCTCCTACGCATTCGTGAGCATGGCAAACTATCGTCAGCCGAGCAATTGCGGCTGACGGTGCTTTTGGCTGTGCCCGCGATTCTGGCACAAGTTTCCACCGTGCTCATGTTCTACATCGACGATGCAATGGTGGGCTCGCTCGGCGCCTTGGCTTCAGCCAGCATAGGAATCATCGCGACGACGACGTGGCTCTTCTGGAGCATCATATCCTGCGCGGCAACAGGCTTCTCGGTGCAGGTGGCTCACCGCGTAGGCGCTAATGATATCAGCGGTTCGCAGAGCGTCTTCAGGCAAAGCCTCATAGCATCAATGGTCCTTGCCGTGGCTACGATGATCATAGGTGCCCTTATATCACAGCCTCTCCCTCACTGGCTCGGCGGTCAAGACGAGATATGCCATGATGCTTCAACCTATTTCCTCATCTTCACGCTCGGAGCTCCCTTGGCCATGGCCAACATGCTGGCCACATCAATGTTGCGCTGTGCAGGAAACATCAAGGTGCCCTCGTTCGCCAACATTGCCATGTGTATCATGGACGTCGTGTTCAACTTCTTCCTCATCTTCCCCACACGCACGCTGAACCTCCTTGGATCAGCCATAACGATTCCTGGAGCTGGACTTGGGGTTGCAGGCGCTGCCTTGGGTACGCTTACAGCCGAAGGCATTACGGCAGCATACCTTATGTGGTACGCTATGGTGCACCAACCCGAACTACGGCTCTCGGGTAAGAGAAAGTCTTTCACCCCAGAACGTCGTACACTGGCCAAAGCCGCCGACATTGCAGGACCAATCTTCCTGCAACGTGTGCTCATGAACGTAGCGCAGATTGTCACAACAATCATCGTAGCTCCCCTCGGAGCTGTGGCCTTGGCTGCCAATGCTCTTGGTATCACAGCCGAGAGCCTCTGCTACATGCCGGGGTATGGCATAGGCGAAGCAGCAACCACGCTCGTAGGGCAGAGCTACGGAGCCCGGCGCTACCGCCTCACCGACCGCTTCGCGTGGATGACGACCTTACTCGGCATGGCCGTTATGACGCTCATGGGTGTCGTTATGTACTTGGCTGCGCCACTGATGATGGCATCACTGACGCCTGACGAGGCCGTGCGACAGCTTGGCACAGAGTGCCTCCGTATTGAGGCGTGGGCAGAGCCCGGCTTTGCGGCCAGCATCGTCGCCATGAGCTGTTTCGTAGGCACCGGAGACACGCGCAAGCCCTCGATGATGAATCTGTTCTCGATGTGGGCCGTGCGAGTGACGCTGGCCGCATTGCTCGCTCCACGCTATGGGCTACATGGAGTCTGGCTCGGGATGGCCATTGAACTCACGTTCCGAGGACTAATCTTCCTCATCAGGCTTAAGTGGGGACGCTGGATGAATATCAGCTTGAAAATTAATAGTTAAAAGCGTAAATCAATAACCACAAGTTTAAATATGCAACTCATTAAAGACAAGACATTCGGAGGCGAACGACCACTCTTCGCCATCCACGACACACGGCTTGAGAACGTGACAATCACAGAAGGCGAGAGCGGCATAAAATGCTGTCAGCGTCTCGAAGCCGACCACTGCAGGTTCATAGGCAAATATCCCTGGTGGCACGTCGACACTTCATTAATCACCAACTGCTTCTTTGAGGTGGGCTCTCGCTCGGCAATATGGTACAGCAACGACATGACCATGCGCGATTCCATAATCGACGCTCCAAAGTTCTTCCGCGAGATGAAGGGCCTGACGCTCGAGAACGTGCAGCTGAACGATGCCGACGAGACATTCTGGCGAGTGAAAGACCTCGTAGTAAAAAACGTTAAACTACACGAGGGTACATATCCTTTCATGTTCTGTGAGAATGTCGACGCCGACGGCCTCGAGAGCGATTCTAAATACGTGTTTCAATATGTAAAAAACGCCGTCATACGCAACGCTCATATCGTCACTAAGGATGCTTTTTGGGAGACCGAGAACGTCACCATCTACGACTCGCATCTCGACGGAGAATATCTCGGCTGGCATTCGAAGAACCTCAGGCTCGTAAGATGTCATATCGCCGGAGAGCAGCCTCTCTGCTATATCGACGGACTCACGCTCGAGGATTGCACCATTGACGCCGCCAGCGACCGCGCTTTCGAGGACAGCTGCAATGTCCAAGCAGACATCAGGGGTGCCGTCACCGAGATAAAGAATCCCATCAGCGGACGCATCGTTGCTGACCAAATCCTCAAGGTGACTATAGACGAGAACATCAAACAACCGGCAAACTGCGAAATCCTTACCCGCTGAAGTTAGGTCACCATAATCCCAGGTGGGGGATAAAGTGCAGAAAATGAAAGGGTAAAGAATATAAAAAGGAATATGTAATATGTAAAAAGATATGAACTACGATTTCGATAAACTAATCCAACGGCGAGGCACCGATTGTGTCAAGTGGGATGAAGCCGAAGAAGGAGTCATACCCATGTGGGTGGCAGACATGGATTTTGAGACGGCCCCTTGCGTAAAGCAAGCTGTAGTCCGACGTGCCCAGCACGGTGTCTATGCCTACAACCTCATTCCCGAGTCATTCTACGAGTCCATAACGTGGTGGAACTCTCATAGGCACGGTTGGGCTCCTCGCCGCGACTGGATGCTCTATACCAGCGGCGTAGTGCCTGCCTTCTCGGCTATCATACAAGCTCTGGTGCGCCCCGACGAGAAGGTCATCTTTTTTACGCCCGCCTACAACTGCTTTTTCTCCAGTGTTCGCAACAATGGAAGTCGCGCCGTGGAGTTCCCCCTGACGTGGACACCCGCCGAAGAGCGCTACAGCATTGATTTCGAAGCCCTCGAACAAGTCATTGCCGCCGAGCAGCCCCGTCTGTTCCTCTTCTGCAACCCCCATAACCCTACAGGCCGCGTCTGGACAGCAGATGAGCTCCGTCGAGTTGCCGGGCTTTGCAAGCGCTATGATGTCATACTCCTTTCTGATGAGATTCATTGCGAATTCATTGATCCACAGCTCGGACGGGCATTCCTCCCCTTCGCGCCTATAGCAGAAGAGGCTGGATGTCAGTGGGTAGTGGCCAACGCCCCAAACAAAGCATTCAATACGGCCGGGCTTATGGCAGCCTACATCATAACACCGTTTGAAGATTTGCGGCAGCGTATAGACCGGCGAATCAACATTAATGAAATCTGCGACATCAACTGCTTCAGCTTCGTAGCGTTGCAGGCGGCATATACGCCTGAAGGCGAAGAATGGCTCAACAGCCTCGTTGCTTACATCTACGACAACTACCGTGTTTTCCGCTCAATGCTGAAGGAAGCTTTCCCTGATTTGCCTGTCGCACATCTCGAAGGAACTTACCTCGCATGGATAGACGTCAGCTCCTTCGCCCAGACATCCGACGAGCTATCAGCCCTGCTGCGCCAGAACAACAAAGTATGGATCAATGGGGGCGAGATGTACGGACAACAAGGTTTCATGCGCATAAACATTGCTACACAGCGACAGAGATTAGTAGAAGGTACACGGCGTATAATCGCCGGTTTCAAAGAGCTCTGACGTTTCCCTGACCGATGAGCCATTCTCTCCGTGTAGTGGTCAAGCCATAGCGTGTTCTTCCTGTTCTCGCTACATTGTGGCTCGTCAGCACTCAAGCCTACTGCGCTTTACATGACGCACGCATGGCTTATTCTTTACTATCGAAGCCCTGGGAGTGTTCTTCCAGGGCCTTTTTTTGTGAAAGACAAAAGATTTTTGTCTAAATGTTTTGTCTTTAGCCTGTTCTTTTTTAATTTTGCACCCGTTTTTACGAAGCCTCCTTTTTGCAGAGCATCGTATGGATGGGATAATAACTAAAAGAAAAGATATATCAACATCAGTTATGACAAAGAAATTTCCAGAACACAGTCGCCTCAATCTCACCGAGGTGAATCACGAAATACTTGAGCAATGGAACCGTGAAGACCTCTTCCACCGCAGCATCAGCGAGCGCGAAGGATGTCCCTCGTTTGTCTTCTTCGAAGGACCGCCCTCGGCCAATGGACACCCCGGTATCCACCACGTGCTGGCTCGCTCCATCAAGGACACCTTCTGCCGTTTTAAGACCATGAAAGGCTTCCAAGTCCATCGCAAGGCTGGATGGGACACCCACGGCCTGCCCGTAGAGCTCAGCGTGGAAAAGGAACTCGGCATCACCAAGGAAGACATCGGCAAGACCATCAGCATCGAGCAGTACAACGACCGCTGTCGCAAGAACGTGATGATGTACACCCACGAGTGGGAAGACCTTAGCAACCGTATGGGCTATTGGGTCGATATGGAACACCCCTACATCACTTACGATAATAAATATATTGAGACCCTCTGGTGGCTCCTGAAACAACTTTACCAGAAGGACCTTCTCTATAAAGGTTACACTATTCAGCCATACAGTCCCGCCGCAGGCACAGGCCTTTCAAGCCATGAGCTTAACCAGCCCGGATGCTACCGCGACGTGAAGGACACCACCGTCACGGCGCAGTTCCGCCTACTGCCATCTTCACTCTCTGAGAACGCAGCCCTTAGTAGCGCCCTCGGCATAATCACCGAGAGTAGCCTTCCTGTCTACATCCTCGCATGGACGACCACGCCCTGGACACTCCCTTCGAACACAGCGCTCTGTGTAGGCCCGAAGATTGACTACGTTGCTGTCAAAGGCCAGAACCCCTACACTAAAGAAGAGGCTGTCTATATCCTTGCCAAAGCCCGTAAAGACGTCTATTTCCCAACTCCGAAGGAAGAGGGCACTCCCATTCCTGAGGTCCTGGGCGAATGTCTTGGTTCCGACCTCATCGGTCTCCACTACGAGCAGCTCTTCCCCTGGGTGAAGCCCTGTGCCCTGGAGGACGGTCAGGTTGTCGTCAAGGAGCAGGATGCTTTCCGCGTAATACCCGGTGACTATGTCACCACTGAAGATGGTACCGGCATCGTTCACATCGCGCCGACATTCGGTGCCGACGACGCTAAGGTGGCTAAGGATGCAGGCGTTCCCGCGCTCTTCGTCATCGACAAGGCTGGCGATACGCGTCCTATGGTAGACTTTACGGGTAAGTACTTCGTCCGTGAGGACATGGACGAGGCTTTCGTCAGCCTCTGCGTGCGCGACAGTTACTGGCACCACGCTGGCGACTTCGTCAAAAACGCCTACGATCCCAAGTACGCAGATTTCGATGAGAAGGCGTTGGCCAAGACCGAGGACCTCAACATCGTCCTCTGCATGGAGATGAAGCAAGATGGCTCCGCTTTCAAGATAGAGAAGCACGTCCACAACTATCCCCATTGCTGGCGCACCGACAAGCCCGTTCTCTACTATCCCCTCGACAGTTGGTTTATTCGCTCTACAGCTGCCAAGGAACGCATGATGGAACTCAACAAGACCATCCTGTGGAAGCCCGAATCAACAGGTTCAGGTCGTTTCGGCAAGTGGCTCGAGAACCTCAATGACTGGAACCTCAGCCGTAGCCGTTACTGGGGCACGCCGCTGCCCATCTGGCGTAATAAGGAGACCCGCGAAGAGATATGCATAGGGTCTGTCGAAGAGCTGTTTAACGAGATAGAGAAGGCCGTGGCGGCCGGCATCATGAAGGAGAATCCTCTCAAAGCCAAAGGCTTCGTGCCGGGCGACATGAGCCAGGAGAACTATGAACGCATCGATCTCCACCGTCCTTACGTTGATGAAATTGTCCTTGTGGGCGAGAGCGGACAGCCGCTGCATCGCGAGCTCGACCTCATTGATGTCTGGTTCGACAGCGGTGCCATGCCATACGCCCAAATCCACTATCCGTTCGAGAATCGTGAAGCCCTCGACAAGCGCATTGTCTATCCTGCTGACTTCATAGCCGAGGGTGTCGACCAGACGCGAGGATGGTTCTTCACGCTTCATGCTATCGCCACGATGGTCTTCGACAGCGTTTCCTACAAAGCCGTCATCTCAAACGGTCTCGTCCTCGACAAGAACGGCCTGAAGATGTCCAAGCGCCTCGGCAATGCCATCAACCCCTTCGACAATATCGAGAAGTACGGTGCTGATGCCGTACGCTGGTATATGCTCACCAACTCCCAGCCCTGGGACAACCTCAAGTACGACGAGGCCGGCGTGCAGGAGATAGCACGCTCGTTCTTCGGCAAGCTCTATCAGACCTACTCTTTCCTCGCCATGTACGCCAACGTCGACGGCTGGCACTTCGAGGAACCCGAGGTGCCGATGAGTCAGCGCTCGGAGATGGATCGATGGATACTCTCGTCGCTCAACTCGCTCGTCCGTGATGTTGAAGACAGCTACGAGAACTATGAGCCGACACGTGCCGGACGTCTTATCCAGGCTTTCGTTATCGACAACGTCAGCAACTGGTTCGTACGACTCTCGCGCAAACGCTTCTGGGGCGGCGAGATGAGCATCGACAAGCTCAGCGCCTACCAGACGCTCTTCACCTGCCTCGAGACCGTAAGCCGTCTCATGGCTCCAATTGCCCCCTTCTATGCCGACCAACTCTTCCGCGACCTGCACAGTGTGCTCGGCGATTCTGTCGTCGAGAAGACTGTGAGCGTCCACCTCGCCACCTTCCCCATGGCTAACGACGCTCTTATCGACAAGGAGCAGGAATCGCGCATGGCTCTCGCACAGCAGATTACCTCTATGGTGCTCTCGTTGCGCAAGAAGGAACAGATCATCGTTCGTCAGCCTCTGGCCCGTATCGCTATCCCTGCCATCTCGCGTGAGCAACAGCATCGTATCGAAGCTGTCAAGCAACTCATCCTCGACGAGGTCAACGTCAAGACACTTGAGTTCGTAGAAGGTGCAGGCCTGCTCACGAAGAAGGTCAAGTGCAACTTCCGTACCATGGGTAAGAAGTTCGGCAAACTGATGAAGGACGTCAATGCCGCCGTCACATCTCTCACTCAGGAGCAGATTGCCGAGCTCGAGACTGGACACCTGCCTCTGACTCTCGCCACGGGTGACGCCGTCACCATCGACCTCGAGGATGTTGAGATCTTCTCGGAGGACATTCCCGGATGGACCGTGGCCAACGAAGGTGCCCTCACCGTGGCCCTCGACATCACAGTCACCGATGAGCTTCGCAACGAAGGTATTGCCCGCGAACTTGTCAAGCGCATTCAGAATTTGCGCAAGGAGAGCGGCTTCGAGATTACCGACCGTATTGCCGTATGCCTTGGGCATAACAATCTCACCGACCGTGCAGTAGAGGCTTTCGGCGATTATATCAGCACGCAGGTGTTGGCCGATAGCATCATTATTGCCGATGAGGTAGAGGGTGATACTGAGCTCGATTTCGACGACTTCAAACTGAAAGCAAATATTCAACGCATCACTTTATAAACTAACACGTTTTATTATGGCAACAAAGAAAATGTCGGACAAGGATACGACAAAGCCCTCCGCAAAGAAGACAACTGCTGCCAAGAAGACCGCTTCTGCTACAAAAAAGACTAAGGCAGTGAAAGTAAAAGCAGAACCTGAGAAGACTCGCTACACCGACGAGGAGCTGGAAGAGTTCCGCGCGCTGATCAACGAAAAACTCGTTGTTGCGCAGAGCGACTATGAGAAGACTATGGATCGCATTATGGGGCGCGATACCAACGAGATTGACGACACGGCTCCCACCTACCATGCACTCGAGGAGGGCAGCGAGACGCAGTCTAAAGAGCAGCTGATGGCTATGGCTCAGCGTCAGCAGAAGTTCATCACGGGCCTCAAGGCAGCCCTCGTGCGTATCGACAACAAGACATACGGAATCTGTCGCGAGACGGGGAAACTCATCCCTAAGGAGCGCCTGCGTGCCGTGCCTCATGCTACGCTTAGCATAGAGGTGAAGAATGATAAGCACCGTACTCATTGACCAAGCACCCCGTACACATTAATTATATAATATAGGAGAACCTCCTCATGCAAGCTCCAGATCAGCGAAAACGCCTGCAAGCATGTGTCGTAGCCCTTATCTTCATTGGATTTCTGGCAATTGACCAAATCGTGAAAATATGGGTCAAGACCCACATGGCCGTGCACGACAGCATCCGCGTCACCGATTGGTTCTACATAACTTTCATCGAGAACAACGGGATGGCTTTCGGCATGGAGCTCTTCGACAAGCTCATCCTTACGGGGTTTCGTCTGCTGGCGACGGCTGCTGTGGCGGTCTACATCTCCAAGTTGATCCGCAAAGGAGTGTCGTGGGGATATCTCATCTGTCTGGCTTTCATCATGACAGGTGCTGCCGGCAACATCATCGACTGCGTGTTCTACGGGCTGATATTCAACGAGGCTCAGTGGCCTGAGATAGCTCATTTTGTGCCCTTCGGCGAAGGCTATTCGACGTGGTTCAGAGGCAGGGTAGTGGATATGTTTTATTTCCCACTGGCCGAGTGGACGTGGCCCTCATGGCTACCTGCTATCGGCGGTACTCACTACACGTTCTTCTCCTATATATTTAATGTGGCGGATGCTTGTATCTCTTGCGGTGTCATAGCTATGCTGCTGTTTTGTCGGAAGACACTGACAGGCGAATTTGCTGACAACGATGAAGCCTAACCCCCTTATTCTGCTCCTCGCATTGATGCTCCTTGTGGCGTGTCAGGTAGAGCTCCCGAAAGGTGTTCTCTCTGAGCGCCGGCTTGAGCGTGTGCTTTACGACTACCATAAGGCACAGGGCTTAGCGGATGTCGGTGTGCTCGAAGGAAAAAGCGGTGATGCGCAGCGCTACGAGCTTCAGGAAGCTGTCTTTAGGAAACATAATATAACGCGCGCGCAATTCGACTCCTCGATGAACTACTATTGTAGTAACCTCGAGCGACTAAACCGCATCTACAAGCATTTGGACCGTCGCCTCAAGCGTGAGGCAGAGGCGTTAGGCGAAATCGAACAGTCGGGCTCTGCCTTCACCAGTCTCAGTGCTGAAGGCGATACGGCAAACGTGTGGGGCGGCGCTCAGATTATTGTCGTTACCAATGTACCGGGCAATAATGTCATCACCTGGCGCCAACCTTGTGATAGCACTTGGCGCAGCGACGATGATCTTATGTGGCATTTCGACAGTAAATATCTTTCGCGGGCAGGAACGCCCGAACTCTATGCGGATATCGTAGTTACATACACTAACGATTCCGTGAGAGCTTTCCAGCGCCGCGCCCGTAGCGAAGGCTCTACAGAACTGAAGATGCCTACGCCTTCAGGTTGGACTCCGCGTTCCGTCGCTGGGCACTTGTATATGCCTGCTACTACTGCTGCCGAGCAACGTTCCCTCTATGTCGTCCACAATCATTTGCTCGTACGTTTCCGAAAGGAAGTGAGGACGCCTGCAGCCTCCAGCCTTGTTGCCGACTCGCTCAGCAATGGTAGTGCCCTGGCCGATTCCCTGCAGACAGATTCTATGGGTCAACCCGCTGCTGACGACGACCGCCGACTCTCTCCCACGGAGTTCCGCAACCGTCAGAACGTCGACCAGAAGCTCGACATCGTAAAAGAGAAACCTTATCAGCCTACGGCTCGCCCGTCTCGAGGACACCTCCAGCCCAACCGTAAACGTGTGCAAAGATAAACTTATGCGGCGTGCTTATAATACCATAATTATGCCTGACGGCCATCGCATTAGTCCTGCCGTCTGCACATTCGACGAGCGGGGTGAGGTTCTATCTGTTGAGCTGTTGACGAAAGAACTGCCTTTTGTTGAATGGGTAGGCGGAACTTTGGACTTAAGTGCTTAAAAGGTGTCAGAAACCACTTAAAAAGCAGAGAAAGCTATATTTTTTTCTTGAAATCTTTTGGCGATATTCAAAAAAAGGCTAAATTTGCAACGCTGTGTAATGAAAAACACCATCAAAAGACAAAAACAAATAATAACACCTAATAAGATGAAACAGACAATTCTAGTTACCGGAGGAACCGGTTTCATTGGTTCACACACCACGGTCGAGCTCCAGAATGCCGGCTACGACGTCGTCATTGTAGACAACCTCTCGAATTCTCGTGAAGACGTGCTCGATGGCATCGAGAAGATTACCGGTAAACGTCCGGCTTTTGAGAAAGTAGACCTTCGTGATTTTGATGCCACCGAAGGCGTGTTTAAGAAATATCCTCAGATTAAAGGTATCATACACTTCGCCGCCAGCAAAGCCGTAGGCGAGAGCGTAGAGAAGCCTTTGCTCTACTATCGCAACAATATTGTCTCGCTCATCAATCTGCTGGAGCTGATGCCCAAGTACAATGTCAAGGGTATCATCTTCTCATCAAGCTGCACTGTCTACGGCCAGCCCGACCAGCTCCCAGCCACCGAAGAGACGCCCATCAAGAAAGCCGAAAGTCCTTACGGCAACACCAAGCAGATCAATGAAGAAATCATCCGTGACACGGTGGCCAGCGGCTCACCCATCAAGGCCATCATGCTGCGATATTTCAACCCCATCGGCGCGCACCCCTCAGCCTTAATCGGCGAATTGCCCATCGGCGTACCTGCCAATCTCATCCCCTACGTCACTCAGACAGCAATAGGCATCCGCGAGAAGCTCAGCGTCTTCGGCGACGACTACAACACACCCGACGGTAGCTGCATACGCGACTACATCTACGTTGTTGACCTCGCCAAGGCTCACGTCTGTGCCATGACACGCATCATGGAAGACAAGACCGACGAGAACGTCGAGGTATACAATATCGGAACGGGCAAGGGCACCAGCGTACTTGAGCTCATCAACGGTTTCGAGCGTGCCACTGGCGTCAAGCTCAACTACCAGATCGTAGGCCGTCGTGCCGGCGATATCGAGCAAGTATGGGGCAATGTCGACAAAGCGAACCGTGTCCTCGGGTGGAAGGCCGACACTCCGCTTGAAGATGTCTTAGCTTCTGCCTGGAAGTGGCAGCTGGCTCTTCGCGAGCGTGGCATTATGTAAGATAGTAAGTAATTGCTCTCATGCAATTCCCCCTATGCGTTAAATGAGGCGACGGTGCAAGGGATGTCTGCGGTGTACGTGAGTATAGTTCAGGCTGAAGCTGCACATTAACTCTCTGTTTCATAACTTGATAATTGTCGACCTCAACGCATATTGTCGTGTTTTATTTTGTGTTTGTGTTGTGCTGCCTTGAGACGTGAGTCACGAGGCAGCATCTTTTTTATCTGTTCAGAATTTTGAAAACAATCAGTTGTATAGATCTACACAATCAGTTGCATAGATCTACACAATCAGTTGCATAGATCTACACAATCAGTTGCATAGACCTGCACAACCAGTTGCATAGACCTGCACAACCAGGTGCATAAGCCGATACAGTTGGTTACATAAGTCGGTATATCTGGTTGCAGAAGTAGATGTAAAATCATGAGTTCCTTATTTTCACCGTCACTTACACTTTTCCTTGCAACATGGTATTTCTCAAATACTTAGATGCAGCGTAGGTGAATGCTTCACCGTTATTCACTTACACCCGGTCAAAACGATGTAAAACAATGTTTTACTTCTATACGACTGTCCGAATCAGGCTATGCAAATAGTCGCATCAAGGGAAGCTGCAGGCGATACAGCAGTGACAGCAGAGACGGCTGTGGTAGTAGTGACGGTGAACGATTCACTTACATACAACTTAATCAACACACCTTCAATTGGTTATGAGAGAAAATGTAAGTGACGGTAAAAAATCAAATATTTACTGAGCCAGTAGGGGGGGCTTACAAGTTAATGGTTGTAAGCGAATTCTTGAGTCGTTTCGTTTGGCGTTACAGCTTAGTCCAGTTGCCGTTGGCGCACGAACATGCCTGCGAAGGTCTTGTCAATATCGTCGAGCGGCTGCTTGAAGAGGCCGAAGACCGCACTTCCGCTACCTGACATGGCCGCATAGGTAGCACCGAGGTCGAGCAGGAGGTCGCGCGTGGCTGCTATCTCAGGGTGACGCGCGAACACGCTCTCCTCGAAGTCATTGCGCAGGACTCCCTGCCATGTTTCAACAGGCTGGCTGATGATATCGGCGAGAGTCCTCTCTGGCAGATGAGGAGTCACTGCGGCATAAGCGTCAGCGGTGCTGACGGCTACATCGGGCTTCACAAGCACCAACGTCCATCCGGCTAACGAGAGGTCTACAGGCATCATCACGTCGCCAATACCGGTAGCCAGCACTGGCCGGTTCTCGATGAAGAAGGGACAGTCAGCTCCCAGCGCAGCGAGTCTCTCTTTCATCTCATCCTTCGAGAAGCCCAGGCTGAAGCGCTCGTTTAGCAGCATCAGCATGAAGGCGGCGTCGGACGATCCTCCGCCCAGTCCGGCGCTAGAGGGTATGTGCTTGTATAGGAATATATCGAGTTCGGGCAGCTTAGTCTCTTGTTCCACCATCTGTAAGACTTTGATGACGAGGTTGTCGCCGGCCGGGCAATCAAGAGGCGTGCCAGCCATGCGGAAGCGGAAGGTCTGGGCGTCGGTCACCTCGAGCGCGTCTTGGAGTGGGATAGGGTAGAAGATGGTTTCGATATCGTGGTAGCCGTCTGGCCGACGTGCAACGACGTTGAGTCCGAGGTTGATTTTGGCGTTTGGATAAACTATCATTTTGTCTTTTTGCTTTATTCGTCCGACCAGCAACCTGCTCGTGTGCGTGTGCCAAAGTTAAGCTGTGGGTAGGGCGGTGTTGTTTAATATAATTAAGCTGGTGGCAAATAGCTTTTCGGCTACTGCTCATTTCCGTTTCAAAAGTAATGTGTTTTTCATACGGCTACAAGTTTTGAGGCGAATAAGTAGCAATAAGTCGTGAGCCTACGTTTTTTAACTCTTTTTCTTTGCTCACGCGCGCGAAAGTTCTTATATTTGCACACTTTTTCATGCTTATTCACTTTCCATAATGAAGAAACTATTCACCCTCAGTCTCCTGATTGCCATAGGTATAGCCGCTATGGCAGTACCTGTCCAGCGCCATCGTTTCATGCTCCGTCTTGCCGACGGCAGCGAAGCGCTTGTCTTCTTCGCCGGCGATGAGCATAACTCATGGTTGCAGACGACAGACGGCCGTATCGTTGACGAAGTAGCCCCAAACCGTTTCGTTATCAGCTCTCGGCGTGTAGCCGACGAGCATGCCAAGCTCGTCAGTCGGCGCCGTCAGCTGGCTTCTGCAGGCCGCCATCGCATCGGCAGCCAGGCCACAGCCCCTCTGCCCTCGAAAGGTAGTCCTAAGGTGCCAGTGGTGCTGGTAAATTTTGCCGACTCGGTGTTCACGGTGGCTCCTACGGACGAGGAAGTTCGTGCCTACTACGACCTTTACTGCAACGGCTCGCGCGATGGCAACCGCTATCAAGGCCACGGCAGCTATGGCAGTATCCGCGACTATTTCAGCGACCAGAGCGAAGGGCAGTTCACGCCGGAGTTTGTCGTGATGGGGCCGGTGATGGTCAGTCGTGAGGAGGCTTACTATGGTCAAAATAGAGGCACAGTGGCTAAGGATGTTTACTACAGCGATTTTACTAAAGAGGCCATCGCCCAGGCTACGCTCATCTACGATGGCGACTGGGCCGACTTCGACAACCGCGGCCAGGGACAGGTAGATATGGTTTTCTTCATCTTCGCAGGCTGTGGCGAGAACTCAAGCCATAACAGCACCGACCTCTGGCCAAAGGAACTGAAGCGAAGCACCGTTATCAACGGCATCACTTTTGCAACCAGCGCCTGCTGCAGCGAGAGGTCTGCTTCGGTGAAGCTCAATGAGGATCGCACCGGATTCATAGTCACTGGCTCGAAAGTCGATGGCATTGGCGTGATGTGCCACGAGCTGAGTCACGCTCTTGGCCTGCCCGATTTCTACAACACCGAATACAAGGCTTTCGGCATGGATCTCTGGAGCCTCATGGACTATGGCTGCTATGCCGGCAACGGTGCCCGTCCCTGCGGCTACACAGCCTACGAACGCGAATTCATGGGCTGGCGGCAGATGGAGACCCTCAACGAGGCCGGCTGGGTAACGATTCATCCTCTTGAGGCCGGCGGCAAAGGCTTGAAGGTCGTAAACGACGAGAACCCCGACGAATACTATGTCCTCGAGAACCGCCAGGCCGTTGAATGGGACTACTCCTTGGCTCGCATGGGACACGGCTTGCAGGTGACGCATGTAGACTTCTTGCAGTCAGACTGGAACAGCAACGATGTCAACTCTGATGTCGACCACCAGCGCATGACCATAATTGCCGCCAACAACCGCTACGTCGGCACCTATCTCGATGACGCGTCCACCGACGACCTTATACTGACGTGGAACGGCAACCTCTATCCCTACAAGACAACGCTCGACGATGGCACCACCGTGTGCAACGACTCGCTCACGGCCCACAGCGTGCCCGCCGCCACCGTTTACTCCTCCTCGGGCTTTATGAACAAGGACCTCCATGCCATTCGCGAGAACGACGACCAGACGGTAATGCTCTACTTCGGAAACGACTTTGTTGACGCCATCGAGGGCATCCGCGATGATGCCGTGGTGCCTCCATCGTCGTTCATAGACCTCGCGGGCCGTCGCGTGACCACTCCTTTGCGCCGCGGTTTGTACATCGCCGGCGGTCGAAAATATGTGGTGAGATAATTCGTTTATCGACGATCAACAATAACTCAAACAATATTAGTGCATTGATGAAGAAACTTATAACACTTTTAGCTGCAGTAATACTTGCAGCCTCAGCCTCGGCTATTCCTGCCCGTCGCGGTTTCCGCACGGTAACCAACAGCGACGGCCGTCAGCTCACCATCAGCCTCATCGGCGACGAAACTTTTCACTACCATATTACTACAGATGGTGTGCCCGTACGCCAGAACGCGCAGGGCGACTGGGTCGCTGACACGCGCGATGTTTCTTCTCTCTGGCGACAGGCTTCAGCCCGCCGAAACGCCCACCGCAAGCAGCTAGCCCAGAAACTACAGCGCACTAAAGCGCCGCTGCGTGCCGGTGAACAGGCCACGAGTAGTAGCAAGCGCGGGCTGCTCATCCTTGTCAACTTTCAAGGTACCGTAAAATTCTCCAACACCGATGCCAAGACGAAGGAAATCTTTACGCAGATGCTCAATGGCATCAACAATCCCTATGGCAAGAACCATGGCAGCGTGCGCGAATATTTCCGCGACCAGAGCTACGGGCAGTTCGATATTGAATTCGATATCTTAGGGCCTGTCACCGTAAGTCATGAAATGGCTTATTATGGTGCTAACGACAGCAACGGCGATGATGTCCGCCCCGGCGCTATGGTTGCTGAAGCGCTGAAGCTAGTCGATGCTCAGGTTGATTTCCGCCAATACGACTGGGACGGCGATGGCGAGGTGGAGAACATCTACGTCACCTATGCCGGTTATGGCGAAGCCGTCGAAGGTGCCGACGAGAACACTATTTGGCCTCACCAATGGCAGCTCAGCGACCCCAGCAACTACGGCAGTTCGCTCAAGCTCGACGGTGTGGTGCTCGATACCTACGCCTGCGGCTCGGAACTTATGGGAATCTCGGGCAAGACGCTCGATGGCATTGGCACCATGTGCCACGAGTATAGCCACTGCCTCGGCCTGCCCGACTTCTACGACACCCGCCCCACAGGCAGTAACTTCGGCATGAGTTCTTGGAGCCTTATGGATTACGGCTGCTACAATGGCAACGGCTTCTGTCCTGCCAGCTACACGGCTTATGAACGTTGGTTCAGCGGATGGCTGGAGCCCGTAGAACTGAATTCGGCAGTCACCATCAACGCTATGCCCAACATTGCCCAGAACGCAGCAGCCTATGTTATCTACAACGACCAGAACCACAACGAATACTATCTTCTCGAGAACCATCAGAAGGTGGGTTGGGACAAGAGCGCCCCTGGACACGGACTGCTGGTCGTACACGTCGACTACGACGAGAACGCATGGTATGAGAACACCGTCAACAACACCGCTTCGCGTCAGCGCATGACCATAATACCAGCAGACAACAAGGCAACGGACGTGACACTCGCTGGTGACCCCTACCCAAACAATGGCAAAACTACTGAACTCACCGACGAGTCGACGCCAGCCGCTAAACTATATCGCGCCAACACCGATGGAAAGAAGTTGATGCACAAGCCCATCACCGACATTACTGAGACTGGCGGCACCATCAGTTTCAACTTCATGGGCGGCAAGTTAACCATTGCGACTCCTGTGGCCGAGACTGATGTCACACAGCTCGATGTCCTCTCAACGGGCTTCACGGCCAAGTGGAGTGCTGTTGAGGGAGCTTCCAGCTACAATCTCAGGCTGGCAGAAAAAGAGGAGTCGGGCGGGGGTACTACTGCCGATGAAGTCCTTGAAGCCTTAATCTTTGTAGAGGATTTTGAAGCTTTCTATGTTGATGAAGACAAAATTTCAGATGGCTCTTCCGATCTCACAAATAAAATTGGTTATTACACCGCAGAACCTGGCTGGGACGCTTCTGCCGTCTATCAAGGCGTGTTTGGCGCTAAGCTCGGTACTGGCTCCAAGAGCGGGTTCCTCGCAACTCCCAAAATATCATGCGCGTCAGGTGAGCTGACTGTTTATGTCGAAGCCTGGGATTGGTTCAACTACAAAACATATTATGAGGATGGCACTTATAAGCCTGATGGATCTAATGTTGAAGTTTCCCTGCTTGATGAAGATGGCAAGGAACTGCAATCTGAGACTGTAGCTGCCGCCGACTTTATCGAAGGAGCATATCTGCCTTGCTTCCATTTTTCTGACGTGCCGTCAGTATGCATGATTAAGATCTCGTGCACAGCTATCAAGAAGCGACTCTACTTGTCGTATCTCCTTGTCTTCGATGGCAATTTCACTGATGACGAAGTCGACACCGTATGGGAGGAAGAGGAAGATACAGAAGCTCCGCTCCGCCTCAACCGTAGAACTGCTATGCGCAGGGCTGTTCAGCGTATTCAACCGCGCCTTGCCCCAGGCGAAGCCCAGACTATCACAGGCATCACAGACACCTCCTACACCTTCTCAGGTCTCACTCCCGGCGCCACTTATACATGGCAGGTCCAGGCTGTAGCCGATGACGGCTCCGTATCGGATTGGAGCAACCTTGTCGAAGTGGCACTGCCCGAAGGCGGAGAAGATGGCATCAAGGAAATGGATAATGGAAAATGGAAGATGGATAAAGTCTATAACCTGGCTGGCCAGCGCTTAGATGGCTCACAATTGAAGCGTGGCATCTTTGTCATCGACCGCAAGAAGGTTGTCATACGCTAATGTTATATCAAAGCCTAATCCCTATTCTCTAATACATCCCTCATGGACAACGATATTCATCTCGTAGTCATGGCAGGCGGCATAGGCAGCCGCTTCTGGCCGATGAGCACCACAGAACGTCCCAAGCAGTTCATCGACGTCTTGGGCTGTGGGCGTACGTTGTTGCAGCTGACCGTAGATCGTTTCAAGAACGTTTGTCCCGAAAAGAACGTTTGGATCGTAACCAGTGCTGCTTATGTCCAGACTGTTCGCGGCCAGATGCCGGATGTGCCTGCCAGCCATATCCTGCTCGAACCATGTAGGCGCAATACAGCCCCTTGTATAGCTTACGTGAGCTGGCGCATCAAAGCCGAGAACCCGCGTGCCAACATCGTCGTGGCGCCATCTGATCATGTCGTGCTCGACACCGCCGAGTTCCGACGTGTTGTCTCTTCTGCATTACGCTTTACTGCCGAGAGCGACAGCATCGTCACCTTAGGCATGAAGCCTACACGCCCCGAGACCGGCTACGGCTACATTCAGGCCGACCTCAGCACTCCCTGTGCACGCAACCGCGAGATTTACCGGGTCGACTCGTTCCGCGAAAAACCTGACCTGGCTACGGCTGAGCGATATATCAGCCATTCCAACTATTTTTGGAACAGCGGTATCTTCATCTTCCGCGTCTCTACGATTGTCAACGCTCTCCGTGTTTATGCCTCAGAGATATCACAGATCTTCGAAAGTCTTCAGGACATCTATGGCACCGATGCCGAGCAGGCGGCCATCGACAAGCATTTTCCCCTTTGTCCAAACATAAGCATTGACTACGCCGTCATGGAGAAGGCCGATGAGATCTACGTCTTCCCCGCCGATTTCGGATGGAGCGACCTCGGCACCTGGGGCTCCCTCTACGAACGCATGCCTGCTGACGCCAAGGGCAACGTCTGCATTGGCGAACGCATAGAACTCTACGACTGCCACGACTGCATCATCCACACCACCGACGAGCATCGCGTCATCCTGCAGGGACTTGAAGGTTACGTCGTCGCAGAGAAAGACAACTCCCTCCTCATCTGCCGGCGTGTCGAGGAGCAGCGCATCCGTCAGTTCGTAGAAGGGTAAGGCCGACGTATCGACTAATAACACATAACCATAATAACTATTCAGCGTACTAAGTGTTTCAAGTTCAAGATACAATCCGTTGGGGCTTCATCGGTTGTGGCGAAGTCACCGAGAAGAAGAGCGGTCCTGCCTTCAGACTCGTTCCCGGTTCCTCCGTAGTGGCTGTTATGAGTAGACGTGCAGAGCGTGCACGCGACTATGCCGAACGCCATCACATCCCACGATGGTATGCTGACGCTCAGGCTCTCATCAACGACCCCGACGTCAATGCCATATACATCGCCACTCCACCTTCCTCACACACAACCTACGCCATCATGGCCATGAAAGCCGGTAAGCCCGTCTACGTCGAGAAGCCCCTCGCCGCCAGCTACGAGGATTGTCTGCGTGTCAACCGCGTCAGCAAGGAGACCGCCGTGCCCTGCTTCGTAGCCTACTACCGTCGACTCCTGCCTTACTTCCAGAAAGTGTTCGACATCGTAGAGAGCGGCACCATAGGTACCATCGTAGGGACCCAGATACGTTTTGCCGTGCCGCCACGTGATGTCGACTACCACCGCACCGACCTCCCATGGCGCGTTCAGCGAGACATCGCCGGCGGAGGCTACTTCTACGACCTTGCGCCACACCAGCTCGACCTCCTCCAGCAACTCTTCGGGCCTATAACACGAGCCGCCGGCTTCTGTTCCAACCGAGCTGGACTCTACGAGACCGAAGACACCGTCAGCGCCGCCTTTCAGTTCCAAAGCGGGCTGCCAGGAAGCGGCACGTGGTGCTTCTGTGCACATGAGTCCGCACGCACCGACCGCATACAGATCATCGGCGACAGAGGCCGACTCGTATTCTCCGTATTCACCTACGACCCCATCCAGCTCTACACACAGGACGGACGCCAGGAAATCCTCATCGAGAACCCGCCACATGTCCAGCTACCCCTCATCGCCAAGGTCGTCGAGCACCTTCAAGGTAAGTCACTCTGCGATGTCGACAGCGTCAGCGCAACCTCCGTCAACTGGGTCGTCGACCGCATCTTAGGGAAAATATAAGATTCAGAACATTGCCAATTAAGAGTTGCGTACCCTACTATCCATACAGCTACTCATAGTGCTGAGCATCTCCTGCTCCGCACAAGACCTTAAGCCCGATACCCTCATACACCTCAATGACCTACCTGGCGTGCGGATGCCGGTTTCGCCGGCTGCGCCCGATACCGTAATAGTCCTTGATGCCCCCCTCGGGATCTTCTCCACCGCCACTTCCCCCCTCGTCTCCCCCGACAGCGTCTGTGTCGACCCCGATTCAGGGCGCCCTTTCTCCCTGCCTAAGCTCAGCGAGTTCCGCACTATCCACCGTGATTCCACACTCTCACCTTTCGACAAGATGAGAGGCTATGGCAACTTCTTCGTCCGATTCATCGATGCCTTCGACTCCATCGATTCCAACTACGTCCAGCGCATCGACTACAACTTCACAGCCATGCTCCAAGCCACACAGAACTACGAGTTCTACACCCTTGGCACACGCGACTACGCCTCGCGCCTCGCTTTCGCACAGCATCCCGACCTCCGCATAGGACCATACTTCGGATGGCGATGGCTCTTCTTCGGCTACACCTTCGATGTCACTAATCTCGGCATCCACAGCGTCAAGAAAGGACAGAAGTTCGAGTTCTCAATCTATACCTCAATGCTCAACTTCGACCTCATCTACCGCAAGACAGGCTCCGACTTCTTCCTCCGACGCGTCACTGGCCTCGGCGACGAAGCCCGTAGCCTGCAGGGCAGCGACACCCGTTTCATTGACGCCAGCATTATCGGTGCAAACATATACTACAATTTCAACCACCGCCGATTCTCCAGCCCTGCCGTCTTCTCACAGAGCACAATACAGCGCCGCTCCGCAGGCTCATGGCAATTAGGGCTCGGAGTAACACACCACGACATCCACTACGACTATTCAGCACTCCCCGAGCAACTCTTCGCACATACCGACAACGAAGAAAACTACCGATCTCTCGAACGACTCAAATACATCGACTACAGCATTACCGGAGGCTACGCCTACAACTTCGTTTTCCATCCCCGATGGTGCATCGGAGTTGCCGTCACACCAGCCATTGGATACAAACGCACCAGTGCCAAGACCGTCATCGTATCGCCCGACGCACAGACCGACCAACAACCCTACGACTCGCCCTTCCGCAACAAGCTCGACGAGATCTTCCGCCGACGGGGAAACATAAATTTCGACATCACCGGGCGCATCGGCATCATATACAACACAGGACGATGGTTTGCAGGGGCCTTTGCCGTCATCCACAACTACAACTACGTCGGCGGAGGACTCCAGTTTTCCAATACTTTCGGCACGGCCAACGTCTGCGTCGGATTCTATTTCCAGCACAAACGTAAATGACGAGGCCTCTGCTTGCCCTTAGCCGCAGACAAGGTATTTCGGGCGGCCAGCTACCACTACACAATCAAGTCCTGAACCAAAATACTCACGGCAAATACATTTATCTTATGAAGAAATCGTTTTCGTCACTTGTGCTTTTCGCGCTTATTTCAATCTATTCCCTGCAGGCAGTGGCGCAGCCTAAAATCTCTATTTTCTTTGACCATGTGAGCGAGATTGCCCGGCAGGAGAACATCTCACTCCGCCAAGCAGCGCAGAAAGTGGGGCAGCTCGGCTACGATGGTATCGACGTACGGGTCAATATGCCCGCAGAGCAGTTAGACATGCTGGACTCGCTCGGCTTCCAGCATGCATGTGCCATAGCAGATATCAATTTCATTTCCGCCAATCAGCCTCAAGCTGTGAGGCACGCCTTAGACTTCATGCATCACCGCGGCTATAAGCGTCTGCTGGTGATACCAGGGCTCCTGCCCGAGAATGCAAGCCGCGCTCATGTTGAGGAAGTATGCAACCGCATAGCCTCCTTCGTGCGCAAGGCTTCCGACGAGGGCATCGACGTATTGGTAGAGGACTACGACAACCCGCGGTCCCCATGTTTTAACACGTCTACACTCGACCACCTCTTCGCTGCAGCGCCACAGTTAAATCATGTTTTCGACACAGGTAATTATCTCTTTGCAGATGAGGACGTTATGGTAGCGCTTAGGCACTATAGCGAGAGGGTCCACCACGTACACCTCAAGGACCGCAAAGCCGTGCGCGACTACGCTTCTCTGCCTGTAGGCACAGGCATTATGCCGCTGCAGGACGTCGTCTGCCACCTCTTACGCAGCGGATACTCAGGATGGCTCTGTGTAGAGCATTTCGGTGCTCCCAAGATGCTGGACTACGCAGCGCAGTCGATAGCCAATGTCAGGAAGGCAATTGAGAAGTGCAATTGAGATAATAGCGATACATCGTATTCAATAGCAGCATCTATGGCATGAAGCATGATTTGCTTGCCATAGCCTTTGCCTCGGTCAGTAGTGATAACCCTGCCCGATGGTAATCACTTCAGCTTGTCGTAAACGTCGTCTGCCACTGGTTCCAGCCACTCATTCGATTGCTCGCCACCTGTGGCCACATGCGTGGTGAGGTGCTGGAACCACGAGTCGCGTTGCGCGCCGTGCCAATGTTTCACCTCGTTGGGGATGTCGATGATCATGCCGGGCGCGAGAGCGATGGCAGGCTTGCCCCACTCCTGATACCAGCCGCGACCGGAGACACAGATGAGAATCTGGTGAGCGCCGTGATGGATGTGCCAGTTGTTTCGGCAGCCGGGTTCAAAGGTGACGTTGGCATAACTGGCGACGCTTGCTGCGCCCTCAGGCAGATTCGCTGAAGCGATGGGGGCCAGATGGCTGTTGCCGATGAAATATTGGGCGTAGCCAGTGTTAGGCTCTCCTTTAGGCCAGGAGCCAGCACTGGCATCGGCCGCGCAATCCACTTGACTGTAGCCATTATCCGAAAGCCATCTGCAGAGTTCCTCCAACTGCTCCTTGCTGTTTCCCATGTTCACGGCTCCTGCCTTGTGGGCAGCCAGCTGCGGCTCCACGCCCTTCAGGCTGCTGAGGGCTGCAACCGTTACGAGTTCGCGGTCATCTGCTGTGAGCTGGTCGCCGGCAAAGATGTCGCCAAAGAGGTGTGATTTCAGGTAGTAATCGTCCTGTGGACAGAAATCGTAGTTGAAAGGCTTGCCTGAGAGGCGTGTCTGCACCTCCGTACCTTGCTGCAATGCCTGTTCGGCATTATCCCATACATCAGGGCGCGTCCATGGTTTACCTTCAGCATCGGTGATGCCCTGCGCCTTACGGTCATTGAGCACCTTCTGCAACGTACCCAGTGCGTTTAGCGAGCGGGGAAAGCCCGTGTAAGCATAGAGCTGCGAGAAAGCCTCCTTGAGCTCATTTACGGTGACACCACCATCCAATGCACGCCTGATAGCAGGGTCGAGACGTCCTAAGTCGCCATGCGCCTCCAATGAGGCACAGGAGCAGAGCAATAACTGACGCTCAGTAAGCGTCTGGGCTGAGATATTCATTGTTGCTACTATGATAAAAATCGATGTTATTAGTTTCTTCATCATCTAATATCTGCTTGCGGCAGCATAGGTGAAAAGCCTGCGCCTATGTTCTTATCCGCATAATCTTCATCTATAATGATGCAACCAGGATTTCTCTGATGTCCTGCTCTGTCAGCTGAGCATAGGCATTTTCCAGGCCTTCATTCTCGGCAACATGGTGCGCCATATCGTCGATGCGGCTATCGTCGATGCCTACTTCGCGCAGGTGCATCGGGAGGTTGATGCTCTCGAAGAAAGCATATGTAGCGTCGATGGCTTTCTCTGCGATTTCCTGTTTAGGCAAAGTAGCATCGATGCCGAATACGTTGATGCCGTACTTCACGAAGCGGTCGATAGTCTTCTCGCTCAATATGTGGCGCATCCAGCGCGGTGTGATGATGGCAAGGCCTTCGCCGTGGGTGATGTCGTAGTAGGCCGAGAGTGCGTGCTCGATGCCGTGGCAGGGCCATCCCGACTCGCTGTTGCCGAGCGACAGGATGCCGTTGCAGCCATAGGTGCAGCAGAGCATCATTTCGGCACGGGCGGTGTAGTCATCAGGATTGTCCAGACACTTGCGGGTGTTCGTCATCAGGCTCTTCAGCATCGACTCGCAGAAGCCGTCGTTCAGCAGCGTCGTATCGGCTGCAAAATACTGCTCGATGGTGTGGTTCATCGCGTCGGCACAACCGGCAGCCGTCTGCTTCTTCGACACCGTGAAGGTATAGACGGGGTCGAGAATGGAGCACACGGGGAACAGCAGCGGGTCCATATAGCCAATCTTGTCGTTGGTTTCGGTGCGCGAGATCACGCCGCCGCAGTCGTATTCCGAACCCGTGGCCGCCAGCGTCAGGATGTCGACAATGGGTAGGGCCTTCTTGGCCTTCGCCTTGTAAGTGATAAGGTCCCAGGGGGCGCCGTCGTAGCAGGCACCTGCGGCTATGGCTTTCGAGCAGTCGAGCACCGAACCGCCGCCCACAGCCAGGATGACGTCGATCTGCTGCTCCTTGCAGATGCGCACTCCTTCCAGCACGCTTGGGGCATACTTCGGGTTGGGCTGAATGCCGGGGAGCTCGAACACCTCGACGTTCTCGATTCCAGCCAGCAATTCCTTCACATGGTCGTAGAGACCAATCTTCTTGATGCTGCCGCCACCATAGGTCAGCAATACCCTGAAATCGGAATGCGACGTTTCCTTTGGAATCTGCATCATTACCTCAGGGAGTTTCTCAATCGAATTCCGCCCAAAGATGAGGCGGGTCGGAGTCATGTAATCAAAGTTCTGCATAAATACTCTTTACAGCTATATTATTGCCTTATTATTCAATTTTTCTCTTTTCTCATCTTCTCTTAACATCCCTTTTCTACCTGATAAACAGCAGTTCACGGTACTTGGGAAGGGGCCACAGTTCGTCGTCGACTATTAGCTCGAGTTTGTCTACATGTTTACGGATGAGTTCAATCAGCGGCGCTACGGTGTCGTGGTATGCGATAGCTCTCTGGCGGACATCCTCGATACGGTTTGCCACACGGCGTGCATCGATGAGCTTTTCTACGTTCGAAGTTATGAACGAAGTGTGTTCGGCTATCTGTTCTATGAGCGAGGTGTTGTTAGCCGAGAGTTCGCGAGCCTTCTCCTTGTCGAAGATGTCAAGCATCTTGTGCACACTGTCGATGAGCTGGCTTTGGTAGCGTGTGGCCACGGGCACGATGTGGTTGATGCAGAGGTCGCCGAAAATGCGGGCTTCAATCTGAATCTTCTTCGTGTAGGTATCCCATTTAATCTCGTTACGAGCCTCCAACTCCTTGCGCTCGAAAACGTTTGTGCGGGCAAACATTGCTACGCTTTCCTCATCGAGGTAGCGGTCGATGATGAGGGGCATGGAGCCCTCAGTGTCGAGGCCGCGTTGTGCAGCTTCTATTTGCCATTCGCTGCTGTAGCCGTTGCCGTCGAAACGTATGGGACGGCAGAGGGCGATGTCCTGCCGTACCACTTTCAGTATGGCGCTCATTGCGTCCACGCCCTTTGCCGTGAGTTCGTCGACGCGCCGGCGGAAGTCCATCAGGGCCTCTGCCACGGCAGCGTTGAGGGCTATCATGGCGCTGGCGCAGTTGGCCTCGGAGCCCACGGCCCTGAATTCGAAGCGGTTGCCGGTGAAGGCGAAAGGCGAGGTGCGGTTGCGGTCGGTGTTGTCGATGAGCAGTTCAGGTATCTGCGGAATATCGAGGCGCAAGCCGTGCTTGCCATCGAGGCGGATGTCGTCGTCGGCCGATTTCTCGAGATGATCGAGCACATCCGACAGCTGTGTTCCCAAGAAACTCGAGATGATATTAGGCGGAGCCTCGAAGCCTCCGAGACGGTGGGCGTTGGCGGCGCTTACGATGCTGGCTTTCAACAATCCGTTGTGGCGCCAAACGGCCACGAGTGTCTCCACGATGAATGTGATGAAGCGCAGGTTGTCCTTCTGAGTGCGCCCTGGTCCGTGGAGCAGTACGCCAGTGTCGGTCATCAGGCTCCAGTTGTTGTGCTTGCCCGAACCGTTGATGCCTGCGAAAGGCTTCTCGTGTAGCAGACAGCGGAAGCCGTGGTGGCGCGCCACTTTCTTCATGAGCATCATCAGCAACATGTTGTGGTCCACGGCCAAGTTCGTTTCTTCGTAGATAGGCGCGAGCTCAAACTGGTTTGGCGCAGCCTCGTTGTGGCGCGTCTTGCAGGGGATGCCGAGTTCGAGGGCTTGTATCTCGAGGTCGCGCATGAAGGCTGCCACGCGCTCCGGTATGGAACCGAAGTAGTGGTCGTCCATCTGCTGGTTCTTGGCTGAGTCGTGGCCCATGAGGGTGCGGCCGGTCATCAGCAGGTCGGGGCGGGCGGCATAAAGGCCTTCGTCAACGAGGAAGTATTCCTGTTCCCATCCAAGGTTCGAGACCACTTTCTTTACCTCAGGGTAGAAGAGCTGAGCCACGGCCGTAGCAGCAATGTCCACGGCGTGCAGCGCCTTCTTCAGCGGTGCTTTGTAGTCAAGGGCTTCACCGGTGTAAGCTATGAACACTGTTGGAATCATCAGTGTGTCGCCTATGACGAAGACGGGCGATGCCGGGTCCCATGCCGAGTAGCCACGGGCCTCGAACGTCGAGCGTATGCCGCCGCTTGGAAACGAGCTGGCGTCAGGCTCTTGCTGTACGAGCTGCTTGCCTGTAAACTCTTCCATCATACCGCCGCAGCCGTCGTGCACGACGAAGCCGTCGTGCTTCTCTGCCGTGCCTTCGGTCAGGGGCTGAAACCAGTGCGTCGTGTGGGTCACGCCCAATTCCATGGCCCATCGCTTCATGCCCTCGGCCACGATGTCGGCCGTTGCCAGGTCAAGGGTGGCGCCGCCGTCCATGACGTCCAACATCTTTGAATAGACGTCGGCAGGCAGGTATGTGGCCATCTTCTTGCGGTCGAAGACGTATTTGCCGAAAAACTCTGAAGGCCTCTCTGCAGTGGCCTTGACCTCTAATGGGCGCTTCTTGAAAGCTTCTCCTACGACTTGGAAACGTAATGCTGATGACATATATAATTAAGAATTGTGAATTAAGAATTATGAATTCTCACTTAATACCCCTCTCGTTCAGCGCCCGTTGGTACTTCCTCGCGTTCGCCATATGTTCGGCGTATGTCCGTGCGAAGTTGTGCGAGCCGCTGAAATCCTCCTTCGCGCAGAAGTAGAGGAAGTCGTGATGTTCTGCCTGAAGCACTGCGTCAAGGCTGGCTATCGTGGCAATGCGTATCGGACCTGGCGGCAGGCCCATGTTGCGATATGTGTTGTATGGGCTGTCGGTGCGCAAGTGCGTGTTCAGTATGCGTCGCAAGTCATCGTCGCCAAGGGCGAACTTCACCGTGGGGTCGGCCTGCAGAGGCATACCTCGGTGCAGGCGGTTCAGGTAGAGCCCCGCAATACGTGCACGCTCTGGATCGTAGTTCGTCTCTTCGTCGATGATGCTTGCCAGCGTGGCCACCTCTTCGTGGCTCATCCCCAACTCGTCGGCTTTCTGCTGACGCTGCTCGGCATTCCAGAACGTCTCGTTCTCGCGCTGCATCCTTTGCATCAGTTTCTCCATCGTCACGTCCCAATAGAACTCGTACGTGTTAGGGATGAACAGCGAGGGTAGGGTAGCAGTCGTGTAGCCCCAGCTGGCTGCAAAGGCGCTGTCGGCAAAGGCGTCGGCCACTTCCGCGGAGTCGAGCATCAGGTTCTCGCCCAGCACACCGGCCAGACGCGACAGTCGGCGCACCGAGGGAATGGTAAGCCGCACGGGCGTCTGCTGTCCGCGGCGCAGACGGTTGAAAACGGTGAACAGATTATCCTCGCTGTCGACGACATAGCGTCCGGTGTGGAGCTTGAACGTGGCTGCTTTCTTCAGCAGGTCCCAACCCACCATCGAACTCACACCGCACTTCTCGCGCAGCTGCGGACGTATGTCGGCTTCCGTAGTGCATGGACGGACGTACAGGCTCACGGGCTCATCGACGTGTAATGTACTGAAAAGATTATGCCACACGAAACCCGCAAGTATTCCAACAACGAGTGCAATACATGCTAAGGCCCATAGTATTCGGCGATGATGTGTCTTCATATATAAGCAAAACGCAGACACTTATGTTAGAAAGTATCTGCAGTTAATCATGGAGCCGATACGGGGACTCGAACCCCGGACCTACGCATTACGAATGCGTTGCTCTACCAACTGAGCCATATCGGCGTGGCCTGTCCGGAAAAGTGCGGGCTGCTGCTTAACAACGAGTGCTCTGGCACACCCTCATTCCGAAAACCGAGCGCAAAGGTAGCACTTTTTCCGTTAACGCCCAACAAAGTCGCTTTTTTTTTTTGCCTACAACTGATTTTTTCCTTGAGAAAGTAGCCTCCGTGCAACTATTATACCTAAAATCCGAAACTAATTGTCTAGAAGTCTAATTTTCCTCTCCACCATTTCGTTTTGCGATTTTTCGGACATTGCAAGGACGATAATGAATAGTAAGCTCATACCTTCCCCTTACCCCGTCAAGCGTTACGGGGGCTTTACGCTGTCATTAACCAGCGAAGCCGGCTTCTTAGCCGTCACTGGGC
>FLNY01000008.1_pt1 | contig 83026 bp, 68 predicted proteins | sample 1140381 | NCBI WGS metagenome assembly FLNY01 (sample SAMEA3878172, study PRJEB12797) | bioreactor metagenome | biome: Moose rumen | place: Sweden | collected 2011-10
AGTTTAAAAAAGGTTGTTGTTCCAAATATAAAGAATTGGTGCAGTATTAAATTGGGCAGGTCAACAGATAATCCGCTGTACTACGCACATCATCTGTATAACAATGAGAATACAGAAATAACAGAACTCGTTATTCCTGATGAAGTGACCAGCATCAGCGATTATGCGTTCTATGGATGCAGCAGCCTAACCTCGGTAACCATTCCCAGTAGCGTGACTGACATCAGTACTGGTGCATTCTCTGGTTGCAGTAGTTTGACATCAGTAACCATTCCTAACAGTGTGACTAACATCAGTGATTATGCATTCCAAGGTTGTAGTAGCCTAATCTCGATGACCATTCCCAATAGTGTGACAAGCATCGGTTCTTCTGCGTTCGAAAACTGCAACAGACTGACATCGGTAATATGGAATGCGAGAAACTATCCTACGTTCTCCAGTTATTCTGACAATCCGTTCTATGGTATAAGGAATCAAATAACGAAGTTTATTATCGGTAACGGAATAACAAGTATTCCGTCATATATGTGTTATGAAATGAGCAACTTAAAATCCATAACCATCCCCAACAGCGTGACAACCATCAGTTCTTCTGCGTTCTCTGACTGTAGCGGACTGACCTCAATGACCATCGGTAACAGCGTGACCAGCATTGGCTCTTCCGCATTCGAGAGTTGCAGTGGTTTGACATCAGTAACCATCCCTAACAGCGTAACCAGCATCGGCTCTGATGTGTTCTCTGGCTGCAGCAGTCTTACATCTGTAAGGTTTGAGAACAGCAAGGATAATACCCCCGTGACATTAGGTAGTAATTCGGTATTCTCTGGCAGTCCACTTGACGAGGTGTATATAGGAAGGAAACTCAGCTATACGACGACAAGCAGCGCCGGGTATTCTCCATTCTATCGTAACACTACGCTGCGCTCAGTGAAGTTTACGGACAAGGAGACGGAGATTTCTGACTATGAGTTTTATGGTTGCACGAACCTGACAGACGTGAGCATGGGCGACGGTGTGAAGTCAATAGGCACATACGCCTTCAGCGGTTGCAGCAGTCTGGAGCACTTCACCTGTGGCAGGCAGCTGGAGAGCATAGGCAAGGAGGCTTTCTCTGACTGCACGTCGATGACGAAATTCAGGACCAGGGCAGCCGTGCCTCCGACGTGCGGTGCGCAGGCACTTGACGACATCAACAAGTGGGAGTGTACGCTGTACGTGCCGACGGAGAGTATAGACGACTATCAGGCGGCAGACCAGTGGAAGAACTTCTTCTTCATAGAGAAATTCCGCGTGGAAGGCGACAGCAACGGCGATGACACGGTAACGATGGCAGATGCCAACGCTATAGTGAACAATTTCCTTGCAAAGGGTACTGACGGTTTCGTGGAAGGAGACTTTGACGAGGAGGCTGCTGATGTGAATAGTGACGGAGAGGTCACCATGGCGGACGCCAACCAGGTAGTGAATATGTTCTTGAGCTCAGGAAAAGAATAGTTTATACAGACAATCTCTGTTTTACACAAAAGCATATAAAATAATAAGAGGGTGTATCAAAACATTGATACGCCCTCTTATGTTTATTGTCTAATTACTGTATGCTATGCATTAGCATGGACGAGTCTTAGGAAGGTTGAATACGTCTGTACTTCCTTCATTGCCTCAGGCGTCATGCCGTCTGGCTCGCTACCCATGCTGCGTGCGCACATGTAGATGTTGCCAGCCTCGAAAATCAGAGGACGGCAGTGAGTCCACTCAAGGTACTGCTGGTTGATGCTTGTTGCCTGTGGCAGGGTAACGGCATTGTACCAACGATTATTCTGCAACACATATCCCTTAACCTGACTGCGTGGATCGATGGCGCGGAGTTTGGTCAAGGGAACGAGTGGGCATACTTTAGCAAACTCCACCAGCGGTCGTACATTTCTTTATCATCCACACAATCCTCATTGTTTCTTTTGCTGATACCCTAACTCCATTTCTGTCAATGTCCAACGGCATCATTCCTTTGATAGTACCGATGATTATTATCCCAACTCTATCCATCAAGAGATTGCTCGGGAGTTTACCGACATTGTCAGATAGGAGAAGGTACCCATCGTCAAAGAGTATAGCATCTATTTCTGTATTTTCAGATTGTCAATTCATAAAGTTTTTCCTTGGGGAATGCATTATCAATTGCTTTGAACGAATACTTGTGCAATGTCTCTTTTGATACAATTAAGTTCTTGATAGTCATCATCTATGGAGAACGAAGGAATGAGAACCTGATATTCAAATGATTCGTCAAGTAAAGCCCTGCCGATTCGGTTTACGAGATTAAAGATGGAATGTCCTTGCATATAAAGATAACAGTTGGCTTGGTTGATGCCTAGTTCTTCCATTCTCTGTATAGTCCGGCTAATGTCTTCAGTCGTTTCGGGTTCGACATTCTCCATTTTGAGATTTATATTTTTTGTTATAGCAGCCAAAACACCTTCTCCATTATGGAGTAATGCCTCCTTCTGATTTCCTTGTACTTTATCTAAACAGTTGCAGAGGGTATCAAGTGTAAATCCTTTGTGATACAGGCGTTTCTTAGTGAGCATCAACACAAAAGCATCATAGATAACTGCACTCAATCCAGACAAGAATGTGGTGAAATCAAACTCTACATTCTTTTGCCATTGCATCCACGTCGATTGCAGAGACTGGCTCCAACAATAATGGTTTTCCCATGAGTAGGCGTAAGTCTGCAAGATGTAATGTTCGGCATCAAAACCCTCCTTGCCAAGGATATGATCAAGGTCACTGTCAACACAAAGTATGTAGTTTTCATTTGCTTGTGTCTGGTGCTTCATGATGTATGACTTGCCAGTAATACGCTTGCTTCCACTCTGAACGAATGGGAAGAACTTCACCTTCTTTTCCTTTGTTTTCGGAGCCAACAACTTCTGCCAAAAGGTAATATCCACAGCATCCTCCACACGAAAGCAGATGTCATATCTGGCAAGGATGGTTCCTGCGGAGATGTTTCTTGCTATCGCTGCTTCATAAGCATTCAACTGACTATTTGTTACTGCCATAGCTCACTTTATCAGATTATCAACGAAAACGAGATGATCGCGCCAACCATTTACAAAGATGCTTGGTGAGTGTGTTGTCGTAATGATTTGACATGCTGGATTCAACTTTCGGAATGCATCCAACAGTTTCTCTTGCCAAGTAATATGCAACGAGAGTTCTGGTTCATCGAGCAACAGGACAGATGGCTTTTCGTCCATCAGGAAGACTGTCAGTAAAAGGTAAAGTAACTGTTTTTCGCCAGCAGATAAGTCGGATAATTGCAAAGTCTCTCCACTCTTGGTCACGAAAATGATAGTGTTCTTTACTTTGTCAATGTCGATAGACTTCTTCGTTTCGCAAAAGAAGCTATTGACCAGTTTGAAGAACATTTCAATACGAGCATTGATGCGCTTCGTTTCGGAAGGATAATTGATTGGTATCATTCGGTAGTTGAAGAATGACATCTGATCAAGATTCTGGAGTACCACGGAAAGCAGACGGTTAAGCAAAGGACTATTGTTTTTCTTCTTGGCGTCAGCAGGGACATCAAAGGAAGAAACCTGTATTACTGGAATATCAATCTCGTTACCTGAAGCCTTAGTATAAAGTTTTGGCTTAGCCTTGGTGCAATAGTAGTTGTAAATGGCATCAAGCAAAGTCGTTTTACCTGCACCATTAATACCGACTACAATATTCAGATCTTGGCGTATATTTTTCCATTTCAGAGCCTTTGCCCCCCAAAGACCTTCTATATTAAATTCATTGATATACATAGTTGTATTTTTTTGACAATAATTAAAACTTAATCCTTACGGACGAGATCACTCAGTTTGACATTAAGAATCTCTGATATTCTGTTTAGGGTTTCTAATGAGGGTTGAGAAGAATTCGTACACCACTTGCTAACTGTGGCAGGATCTTTCCCAATCTGCTCCGACAGCCATTTTGCAGTTCTCTTTTGTTCAACCAGAACAACCTTTAATCGGTTCAAGTCTTTACTTTCCATGAGTTACACACTTTATTTTATTGCAAAATTACACTTTTTTCTTCAAATACATGTATAAAATCATTAAAAAGTGAAGAAATAATCAAAATTACTTTGCGTTTTAGTCCAATCCATAGATAAACTTTTCAAAAATCGAGGTGTTATATGTTGCGTCAAGCCACAAAACTCTTTCTTCACTCTCTGCACAGTACTTATTCCTTTCCCTGTGAGTTTTACAACATCACGGATGGCATTCCCCTTATTCAGAAGGTTTATGACCTCTTTATATTCTTCCCTTTTTTATCCTTGGACTAAGTGGAACCTGTAGGTCTGCCGAGTTTTCCGCCTTTCTCTACATACTGCTTTCTACCTGAGTTCAGCCGGAATGAGATATTATCACGTTCCAACTGGGCACAAGATAGAAAGGGGTGCAAGCATGATAGGGGCAAAGATGGAATGTTTACCATCATCACCCAGTAGTGTCATATATTCTTTCTGCATTTAGAGAGGTAAATGTAAGAGCGGCAAGCTCTTACACAGTTTCAAGTACCTGACATTCTTACCCAATTCTCTTTTGGCTCAGCTATGCAGTCATAGGCAAAGAGGCTTTCTCTGACTGTACGGCTATGACAAAACTGATAAGTCACGCTATGACTCCACCAGTATGCGATTCACAGGCTTTGGATGATATCAGCAAGTGGGTGTGTACGCTTTCGGTGCCTAAGGGCACAGTGTCAAGCTACCAGCAGGCAGCACAGTGGAAGGAGTTCTTCTTTATTGACTCACTTGCTGTAATGGGTGACAGCAACGGCGATGACGCAGTAACTATGGCAGATGCCAACGCAGTGGTGAACTACTTCCTTGCAAAGGGAAGTGTCGCTTTCGTAGAAGGAGACTTTGACGAGGAGGCAGCCGACGTGAATAGTGACGGAGAGGTAAGCATGGCGGACGCCAACCAGACAGTGAATATGTTCCTGAGTGAGGAAAAGTGATTACCCGAAAGAAGCAGTAATGATAACACCGCACCTTATCAGGGCTAAGTCCATTGGTAAGATGCGGTGAAATTATATTTTCTTTTTGTACTTTTGCTCAAGTTTTTATATAAAAATTAAGTCACCCCCAGTTGTAAATGGGGAAATTTAATCATCAAAATATCAATGTTTATTGTTCCACAGCCTGAATATAGCTGGCTGAACAACGTATGACAGTACTACGGCGGAAATCATGCCGACAAGTGTGGCGAAGCCCACAGACTTGATGGCAGGGTGGTTGGCTACGAGCATTGATGCCACGGTGACGATGAGGATGAAGGCAGAGAAGAAGATGGCAGTCTTGTGGTATGCAAGTACCGAGGTGTCTTTCTCCTGACTATCGCTTATCAGTCCGTTCATGATGAATATGCTGTAGTCAACGCCGATACCGAAGATGAACGTTGATATGATGATATTGATAAGGTTGAAGCGTATGCCGAAGATAGCCATTGCGCCAAGCACTATCAGCCATGAGAGCAGAATCGGGGCAAAGCCCAGTATGGTGTGCTTGATGTTGAAGTGAAAACTGAGCAGCAGCACTACGAACACAAATGCCATGCTCACCCACTGAAGGACGTTGAAGTCGTTGTTGAGGTCATTCAGACCGTCGGTGGTGTAGTAGTAAGTGTCGAGCACCAGCATATTTGGCTGTGTTGCTATGGCATCGCATATGCGGTTATAGTCGGTGTCTTTGCCACGTATGGAGTCGTTGGTGCAGCGTACGGAAGTAAAGCAGAGGTAGTCGCCTGCTGCTGTCTGTTCCATCAGCGTTGACTGATAGCCTGGTGGTATGATGCCAGCTTCATAGAGTGGGGTAGGGGTGTACTCGGCTGTGGCGAGGTCGAAGAACGGAGCAAAGCCGTCGGCAGTCAGTCCTGCCTGTGATGCCGTTGCACTGATGAGGCTGCGCACCTTGGCAAGGCGCTCAGGTGTCCAGTAGCTATGCCATGCGTCGATACGCTTCTGTTGCTCTGCTACAGGCACGAATATTACGTTTGTGCGTGTATAGTCTTTTACCAGTCCGAGTTTCTGCAGAGAATCAAGTTTGGCTGACAAGAGAGTGAAGTTTTGCAATGCCTCCTCCATGGTCTTGCCCTGTGAGGCAAAGTATTTAGACTTGTCCTCGGTGTATGTCTTGTCGCGTAGCAACTTTTCAGAGTATTCCGTATTGTCGGAGAGATATCCGAGGTTGCCCATGTCTGCGTCGAAGTCAGTGCCTTTTATTATATAGGCAGCTATGCACACCACTGTCACAGCACCTATGGCATAGAGCAGAGGCTTCTTCTGGTCAAAAGGATAGGTGTTGAGCTTGTCTATAAGAGCGAAGGCTTTGCTGTTTACACGGTTCTTCTCAAGCGGCAACAGGTGAGGCAGGTATATCAGTGCGAACACCGTGGTGCCGACGATGGCGAAGGCAGCGAAGAGTCCGAAGTCTTGCAAGAGGTCGGTCTTTATGAAAATCAGTCCCATGAACGAGCCTATGGTGGTGAGGCAGCCGAGAAGCACGGGCTTAGTCTCGTCGCGCAGCACCTGCTCAGGGTCACTAACGTATTTATAGTGTGTCATGATGTGGAGCACGTAGCTCATAGCCACACCGAGCACCACGGCACCGATGCCGAGAGCAAGCAGGGAGAACTGACCTTTGATGAAATACATCAGTGAGAGTCCGAAGAGTGTGCCGAAGACTACAGGCAGTATGAGTAAGGGAATGGTGTTCCAGTTGCGCATACAGAGGAACAGTACCAGCAGTACAATGATGAGCGACCCGGCAATGGTGGTGGTGAGGTCGTTCTTTATGGTAGAAGAGTTGTAGTAACCACTGGCAGGAGTACCGTGGTAGCTTATTTTCACTCCAGGGTGTGCCTGTGCGAAAACATCGATAAGCTCGTTGAGATTCTCGAAAAGTTCAGAGCCTTGTCCTGTGTTGGTAGCAGAGAACTGTGGTGAGATGAAAGCCACGCACACCGTGGAGTCAGGCACGAAGAAATGTCCGTCTATAGTCTTGTAGCTTCCGCCGGTGGCTTGCATCAGCGGAGCCATTTGTTTCATGAGCACGTTCCGCATACCTATAGGGTCGCTCTGTATTAGTTCTGGGAACATCTCACCGAACTCGCTCTGCATATCCTCCGCATTCTGTGCCATCTGCCTGCGCATGTGGTCCGTCGTCAGAAGGGTATCGAAGGCAGCGTAAGCTGAAGTGTCTATATATGCAGGCAGGTTCTCTTGCATAAAGGCGATGCCGTCGAGCATGAGGTCCTCAGGAATGTTATAGAATATATCGCCTATTACGCGCAGTGTGGAGTCCTTGGCGTTGTCACGCGCCATGAGGGAGTCCACGAACTCATCACATACAGCGGTGAGGGTATCGGTGTCAGCGCCCTTCTTAGCCTCAAAGAGCAGGAACGTCTTGTCCTTGATACGCAGGTCAGCGAACGCCATCTTCGTTGTGCCATCAGGGTTCTTCGATGATGGCATCAGTTTGTTGAGGTCCTCCTCCAGATGTATCTGACTGGCGAAGAATCCTGTTACGGCGAACAGTGCCACCATGGACAGCCACATTTGCCACTGGTGTTTGTGAAAATATCGGTAGATTGAAATGAAAAGTTTTGTCATGATTTTTTATATGTTATCCTCTTTAATTATGAGTGTGTGCAAAGTTATACATTTTTTTTGACACAAACAAACATTTCTGTTGTTTTTTAACATCTATAATTTAATCACATAACATCTTTTATAATATAAAATTTGTACATATGTGAAAAAAGAAGTAATTTTGCATTTTGATATGATTTAAAATAAAACAAATATTATGAAACGGATTATTGTTAGTTCTTTATTCTTTATTATGGCTGTACTGTCAATGAACGCACAGACATTGATTGAAAACCACAGTATTTTATTTAAGAAAGATTCTGTAAATGTAGATGAAACACAGATGGCACATTTAGAAATGATGGCAGAATATTTCAAAGCACATCCTAAAGAATTATATTTTATTGGTGGTTTCACTTCTAAAGATACACCAGCAGAACGGATAGACTATATTTGTGAACAACGTGCAAACGCAGTTAGACAAGTACTTGCTAATAAATTTGGAGTGGACTGTTCGTACATATTTGCTATAGGAGTAGGAGTGAGTACAAAGTCTGAAATGACAGAATTTAACGAGAAAGTGGAATTCTTTAAGAAATGAAGGAAATATTGCTACATAGTTGTTGTGCACCGTGTTCAAGTGCAATTATCGAATGGATGATGGCAAATGCGGTGAAACCTATTATTTTTTATTGTAATCCAAATATATATCCCGAAACAGAATATTTAATACGCAAAAACGAAATAACTAATTATGCTCATAAATTAGGACTTACAATAATAGATGATGATTATGACCATGAGTCATGGAAAAAAAAGATAGATGAGAAGTCTATTCAAATGAGAATTGACTTAGAAAAAGAACCAGAACGTGGCAGGAGATGTTTAGAGTGTTTTAAGATACGTTTACTTAAAAGTGCTATAAAATGTAAAGAATTAGGTTTAGAAGAATTTACTACTACATTAGCATCAAGCAGATGGAAATCACTTACTCAAATAACCGAAGCTGGGCATTGGGCAGCTGCAAAAGTTAGTAATGTTCGTTTTGACGATAGAAACTGGAGAAAAGGCGGTTTACAAGAGCGTCGAAATCAATTGTTGCGTGAAAATAATTTTTATAATCAAGTGTATTGTGGTTGTGAATATAGCATAAGATCCAAATCATAATATTATCAGTATCTTATAAGTTAGAAACAGTATTATGATAAATAGATTGTAACAATTATACTATTGGGTAGTTATCTCTAACAAGAGACATTTAAGGTACATTTAAGGTACAAAGAATTAGTCCTTACGCCATTTATTCTTTTTTGACGCACGGTGAGCAGCTAAAGAACTACTTACAGGGTCGGTATAATTATCTTCGTTATAATTCTTGTTTTTTACAGTAGAAACTATAGCCTTGCCTGTTCGCAATGCCTCACGATATTTTTGATGACGTTCAATAATCATATCTACGTAATTGGCAGTTTCGGAACCGCGCATATATCCATATCTAACAACAGGATCACTATAATACTCTTTATTAGATAATAATAAAATATATTTTCTTACGTCAGGCCATCTTTGAGTGATACCTCCGTATTTCTTGGTTAGCGCCATTGCATCACGTACATGGTTATAGCCAGCATTATAAGCTGCAAGTGAAAATTTTAATCTTTCTGTTGGATTACTTATATCTTTAAATTGTGCCTGTAATTCCCTTAGTAATCTGGCAGCAGCTGCAACGTTTGGTTCAGGTTCATACATTTGGCTACGTGGTAGTGATAAATGATCGGCAGTGCTTGGAATTATCTGCATCAAGCCGCATGCTCCAGCCCATGAATGAGCTTTAGGGTCAAAGCATGACTCCTGATAACACTGTGCCGCGAGCATCACCCAGTCAACACCTGCTGTCGTTGCATATTTGCGAAAGAGATTATCATACGCTGAAATCTGTCCTTTACTTGGTGCAAGCATCATAGGATATACATGACGTTTGACATTACCCATTAAGAGCATACGTTGTTGCTGCTGCTTAATATCTGTCAGCATTGAACTCTTATACCATTTTTTTATAGTATCAGCAAGATTAGAATATTCTTTTGTTACCAACCAGTCTTCACAACAACTTATAAAATCTGCATTATCTGTTTTTTTCATAGGATATGCAATGATGTCACCTTCCCTATTTTTCAGTCGCGTAATTAGTTCTACTGAGTCTTTACAAACATCCACTCTTAGAACTACTCCAAGATGCTTCGCAAGTTGTTCACATAGTAAATAATGTAGTCCCATACCTCTTCCATGGTATTCGTAATAAGTATCGGGTCCACTTAAAGTCAACATTATGAGTTCACCACACTGTTTAATGTTAGATATTACATCATTTACTTCAGCTGTATCATCAGTTATAGTATTACCATTTTCATCAACTGTCATCTTTGTTCCCCAGGGAGTGACAATTGTTGAGCGTTTCTCTTTGCAACCTATAATTACAATTATAAGAAGTAAGAATAATATTTTAACAGTATGATATTTAATTTTTAAGCGCATTAAATTCTTTTCCCATATTCAAGTTTAGGTATGCATCATAAAGTACAGGATACCATTTTTCACGGTCCTCAGGAACTGTAGAACGGTATCTTTCCATATAAGGCAACAGAAACTTATAATACTTCTGTGCATCCTTCATACGCAAACGGAGATTTTTACCTGGTTGCTTCAATGCTTGCTGGGCTTTTATGTAGTATATATATCCCATATTATAGTCAAGTATAGATTGACTATCACCATGCTCTTTCAAAAGATAGGCATAACGCAATGCGTCATCGTACTTCTCTTTTGACATAAGTACGCTATGCTTTGCAAGTAAGAAAAGAGAATATGTAGAATCCACGCGCAATGCTTCATCAACATAATTTTCAGCGATATCATACTCTCCTTTTGCTGTATAATAATCTATTAAGCGTGGAAAAAAATATTCAGATTTTGTAAAATTTTTAAATCCTCTCTTAATATAGTCTATATATAGAGTGGTATCACCTTTTTCTATACTTAAATTTGACAGAAGAATAAGGGCATTTTCATAACGCGGTTTATAAGTCAATGCTTCTTCTGCGTATTTTTTTGCTTTTTCAAGATTATTCAGATTGTTTGCTGCCAGAATAGCATAATATGCTGTCTGTGTATCATTTGTGGTATCGCGTTTTACAGATGCAAAAACTGGCCATTTTCGACAGTCCAAATACATGTCGAAGCAATTCCATGCTTCACTCCAATCCTTATGATGAAGAAAATATATACCTCCCTTTTGTATATTGCCTATATATGGAGCGTATGTCTCTGCGTGTTTTTTTCGATATGAAGGGGTACTAACACCTTTTGCATCAACTCTACTATCTAATGAATCAAAACTCTCTATCTCAAGGAATAATCGACGTCCAGTTTTAACATACCATGCAGTATCTGTTTGTTGTTTAAGGTACATCTTGTTGTTACCTACTTCATATTGTTTCCATATTAATTCTATAAGTAATAGATGTAAATCTTCCCTATCTTTGTATTCATTCTGTAAAATATATTTGCGTATTGTATTCTCGTTTTTTTCCAATGCTGCAAGTTTGTTTTTTGCCGCATTGTCGTTTTTTTCCATATCAACGGCATTCTTTATTGCTGCTTTTGCTGCAGCAATATCAGATTTTAATTGTTTAGCACGCTTAGGATTATCATTAGCGTTTACCACCGATATGGAAAATATTATCAATAATATGAATACGAACTTACGCATATATATAACACAATGATATGATTTAGTAAAAAGGTATGATTACAATGTGACGAAACAATATGTAGGTCTCATAGTAATCATACCTTTTGCTTGACAGTTATTAATGAGATTAGTTCTCTCCAAGAATTTTGTTTATTTCTTCTACTTTTGCCTTATTTCCAATTGCATTGTAAAGCATACGCAACTGCATTGGCCAGTTAGAAACAGTTTTACGATCTGGATCTAACTCACGAACTTTTTCGTAAGCCTCAATGGCACCATCAAAAGCAGCTTTCTGCTTAACAAGATAATCACCTAAAACGCGTCCCGTTCTCTTGTCTGCGTGATTTATTTCTATATCTGATGCGATGTTTGTATAACATACTCCAAGATTCTCCCAACCAGTTATATAGTTTGGATCAATCTCAACAACTTTCTTGTAATCGCCTAATGCTTCTTCGTATTTCTTTTGTTCTCCAAGCATTGTTCCGCGTACAAGATATGCCATCTTGTTATTAGGATCTTTTGCTAAGGCCTGTTTTACTATTTCGTCAACTTTGCCACTCTCGCCTGTATAATAGTACAGAAGTGCAATCTGGGTGAAATACTTGTCTGGATTAAGTTCCTGCAGGGCTTCGATGTATTTGATTGTATCTTGCTTTGTGTCCAGATTTTGAGCAATACAACTCAGATAAATCTGTTCGGCATTCTCTGATACCTGTGCGTCAGCAATAGCAGGCTTTGAGTATTTAGCAGCATTTGCAAAATCTTTCTTTTGATAAAAGCTTACACTTGCGAAGAAGTTTGCAAGATTTACATAAGGATCGTCACCTGCAAGTACACCTGCCATAGACTTCAGATTTGTACTGTTGATATAAGCCATACTATACAACAATTTGTCGTCAGTATCTGTCGTTGAATTGGCAGCATTGATTAGATGTGGCCTGTAGGCCATCATTTCAATGTTTACTTCTTTTGCATTTTTAGCATTGTATTTATCACACATCGTTGCCATTTCTACTGCAGTAGCTATAGCTTTATAGTCAATACCAGCCTCATTCTTCGCTTCTATGGCCTCAACAGTCTTCTTCGCTGCAGGAAGAGCCAATTTATAAAGCTCAGAATATGCTTGTCCGAGCTGTTCGTCTGTTAATGTGGAAATCTGCTGGTCTAATACAGCCTTACCTGCGTTAAAATCCTTTGTTGCTTTAATTTCCTTTGCAATCTTAGGATTGCCTTGTGCAAATGAGCTGATTGCTGCTACAGCAGCCAGCATCGTAATAAAAATCTTTCTCATAATTGTTTATTCACAGTTGTTAGTTTTTCTTAATTATAGTAAGTCATTGTAAGTCACAAATGACTCCTCTGCTTATCTATTCATTTGACGTTTCTTCTATTTGAAGGTTTGATGATGTTTCTATATTATCGTCTTCTTCATCATCTATTTCCTCATGCGGAACAACACAAACACTTGCAATGGCTTCGCTGCGTTTCTTTAAGTCGATGAGTTTAACGCCTTGAGTATTACGTCCTTTTTCTCCGCCTGTGTCAGCGATGGCGAAACGAATAGCTATACCGCTTTTATTGATAATCATAAGATCCTCATCGCCTTTCACACACTTTACAGCTACGACTTTACCTGTCTTATCAGTTACGTTAAGAGTATTGACACCCTTTGAGCCACGCTTGCTCAGACGATATCCACCATCTTCTACTTTCATATAGGTTGTACCGTCTTCACGTGTCACTTCTGTCAGCACGCCAATCTTAGAGCGTTTTCCATAACCCTTCTCTGATACTACCATCAATGACTGTTCAGGGTCATATGCAACCACCATTTCAATAACAGCATCGTCTGCACCAGAAAGTGTCATACCCTTCACACCTGTTGCCAATCGGCTCATAGCACGTACATCTGTTTCATTGAAACGAACGGCTTTACCATTGCGACTAGCAAGTATCAATTCGTTATGTCCATTGGTAAGCATTACGTTTACGACCTCGTCATCTTCTCTGATGTTTATTGCTTTCACTCCTAAAGAGCGAGGACGTGAGAATGCATCAAGGCAGGTACGCTTCACAACACCAGTCTTCGTTGCAAACACGACGAAATGATTCTGTAAGAACTCTGTGTCCGTGAACTTATGGCTCTGAATTCCGAGGAAAGCATTCACACTGTCATCTGGGTCAAGTTGCAACATATTCTGTATTGCACGCCCTTTCGAATCACGCGCTCCCTCTGGTATCTCGAAACAGCGCTGCCAATATACCCTACCCTTTCTTGTAAAGAATAGAATCATGTCATGAGCATCAGCCGCATATATATACTCTGTAAAGTCCTGCTCACGTGTGCGGCTTCCTCGACTACCCGTACCGCCACGTGATTGAGCACGGAAATCAGTCTGCAACGTACGCTTAATATACCCCAGATGACTCATTGTTATGACCACAGGGTCATTAGCATAGAATTGCTCAGGGTTAAACTCTGCATTAGACAACTTTATCTTGGTACGACGTTCGTCGCTATACTTCTCCTTAACTTCTTGCAGTTCGTCTTTCATTACTTTTTTGCAAAGTTCAGGATCATCAAGTATTTGCTGTAAATACGCAATGAGTTTTTCTATTTCAATATATTCATTACGCAGTTCTTCTACACGCAGGCCGGTAAGTTGTCCCAAGCGCATATCAACGATAGCCTTTGATTGTATTTCATCGATAGCAAAGCGAGTTTCCAATGAGCGTTGTGCATCACTCGGAGCCTTTGAGGCTCTAATTATTTTTACGACTTCGTCAATGTTATCAACAGCTATTATCAATCCTTCAAGGATATGTGCTCTTGCTTCTGCTTTTTTCTTGTCATATTTTGTACGGCGTATCGTAACATCATGACGGTGTTCTACAAAATATTTTACACAGTCCTTTAAAGTAAGCAGTCGAGGACGGCCTTTAACCAAAGCAATGCAATTTACAGAGAATGAGCTTTGTAAAGCTGTCATCTTAAAGAGTTTGTTGAGTATAACGTTTGCATTGGCATCACGTTTTACATCAACAACTATACGCATACCTTGACGTCCAGTCTCGTCATTAACATTTGATATGCCTTCGAGTTTTCCCTCTTTAACAAGGTCGGCAATATTCTCTATCATCTGAGCCTTGTTAACACCGTATGGGATTTCCGTAATGATAATCTTATCGTGCTGCTCGTCTGATTCTATTTCAGCTTTTGCACGCAGAATAATCCTGCCACGACCAGTCTCGTAAGCATCCTTGACTCCTTGTATGCCATAGATATAAGCTCCAGTTGGAAAATCTGGTGCTTTGATATATTGCATCAGTCCGTCAGTATCGATTTCAGGATTATCTATATATGCGCAGCATCCATCAATGACCTCTCCGAGATTGTGTGTAGGGATATTGGTGGCCATACCCACCGCAATACCATTTCCGCCATTGACAAGCAGGTTTGGTATCTTTGTAGGCATTACCGTAGGTTCTTGCAGAGAGTCGTCAAAGTTGTTCATCATATCTACGGTGTCCTTTTCAAGGTCATCCATGATATGCTCGCCCATTTTACTAAGACGGCACTCTGTATAACGCATGGCAGCAGGAGAGTCACCGTCCACGGAACCGAAGTTTCCTTGTCCGTCAACAAGTGTATAACGCATGTTCCATTCCTGTGCCAGACGTGCTAACGCACCATATACAGAAGAGTCACCATGAGGATGATATTTACCAAGAACCTCACCTACTACACGTGCACACTTCTTGTATGGCTGACTGCTTGTGTTATTGAGTCCCAGCATACCGTACAGAATACGGCGGTGTACTGGCTTAAATCCGTCACGCACATCAGGAAGTGCACGCGCAACGATTACCGACATAGAGTAGTCAATGTAGCTTGACTTCATCTCATCCTCTATATTGATTTTACGAATGCGGTCAAAGTCGTAAGTTTGTGTTTCGTCCATTATCTGTTGTTTGTTCTTTTGTTTTTAGTGGAATAATGCGTTTTTGGCACTTTAGATGGTCTCTATCGCATTTTATGCTCAAAATAACTCTTGCAAAATTACGAAAAAAAGTTGAGAAACAGAAACCCTTACAGTCTAAAAATGCGCATTTTAAGGCTTTTTTGCATATCCATGAGTTATTACTACAGATTTGAAGTTTCTATAGCTTAAATGCCATAGCCATTTTCAAAACCTTTCATTTCTTTCAAATTCTTATATATTTTAGTATCGGGGGCAATATTGTCAGTAACCCAACGGTTTGCCCCTATGATGCTTCTGTCGCCAATGGTTATGCGCCCGAGTATTGTTGCATTTGAATATACTATCACGTCATTGCCAAGAATAGGATGGCGCGGAATACCCTTTATCAGATTGCCATTCTCATCAAGCGGGAATGAAAGCGCACCAAGCGTAACTCCCTGATATAATTTCACGTTGTTACCAATGATACACGTTGCTCCGATTACTACGCCTGTGCCATGGTCAATGGTGAAATGATGGCCGATTTCTGCCGCAGGATGGATGTCAATACCTGTTTCAGAGTGAGCCAACTCAGTTATCATTCGCGGTATCAATGGTACTCCGAGCAGGTGCAACTCATGAGCCAGACGATAGTTTACCAATGTTCTTATTACTGGATAGCAGCATATAATTTCGCCTACGGAGGTAGCTGCGGGGTCACCATAGAATGCAGCTTCCACGTCAGTAGCCAACATTTCGCGTATTTTCGGCAATCTTCGTACAATTTCCATGGTTATCTCCATGGCACGTTTGCGAATTTCGTCAATCGAGAACTCGTCCTCATCGTTTATTACAAAGCACAATCCGGCAATTATCTGTTTCTTCAATAAACGACTGAAGCGCTCCAGTGACACCCCAATATGATACTTCATTCCATGCAGGGTGACCTTTGATTGTCCGAAATAGCCAGGAAAAATAATACACCTTGTCAACTGAATTACTTCTTTCAAGGCATCATTTGATGGCAGAGGAACATTGTCATGAACCTTATGAAATAATTTGTCAAGACATTCCTGACACGACAATTCCTCTACAGTATTATCTACAACTGTGGCTATTTCTTTCATTATATCAGTTTTCATTATATATATAATAAGGTGTTTGTAAAAAGAAAACAGATACAAAGTTACAAAAAAAATCAGAACCTGCAAAACAATCGCATCACTACTGCTTAAAATTTGTTAAGGAAAAGAGAAAAATTTGTTGTTCTCGCATCTTTTATATAAATTTGCATACAAAAGGAAAACTGTACAACAACATTATTAACTTTAAAACAAAAACACTATGAACAAGAAATTTATTTGCACCGTATGTGGCTACATACACGAAGGTCCGGAACCACCAGAGCGTTGTCCTCAGTGTAAAGTGCCAGCTTCTAAATTCAAAGAGTTGGAAGACAGTGAAGGCGGAATACAGTTCGTACAGGAGCATGTTATTGGCATAGCTAATGAATATGGCATTGATGAAGAGATGCGCAAAGATCTTAATGCTCACTGGATGGGCGAATGTACTGAGGTAGGCATGTACCTTGCCATGAGCCGTCAGGCTGACCGCGAGGGGTATCCAGAGGTGGCAGAAGCCTTTAAACGTTACGCATGGGAAGAGGCGGAGCATGCTGCTAAGTTTGCAGAGTTGCTTGGTGACGTAGTATGGGATACCAAGACCAACGTTGAGAAGCGCATGAATGCAGAAGCAGGCGCATGTGAAGATAAATTCCGCATTGCAAAGAATGCCAAGGCACAAGGTTGGGATGCAATTCATGACACTGTGCATGAAATGGCAAAAGATGAAGCTCGCCATGGCAAAGGCTTCGAAGGTCTGTATAATCGCTACTTCAAGAAATAAAAAGGATTAGGGCAATACGTCCTATTTTAGAAAAGAACTGAAAGGAGAAGAACTTGAAAAAAGTTATTTCTGTTTTAATCGTACTTTTAATATTATTCCTCGCTGCAACCGTTACGCTACACTTCAAGGGTTGCGGCGGGGATTTATTGTGTGAGGATAGTACTGCTGTGGAATTGCCAGATATAGACGATTCCCTTCGTATGAGAATTGATACGTTTCTTTCAGCGGTTCCACCATGTGGCGATTTTGGTATGATGGTATATGATATCACGGCGCAGAAGGAAGTATATTCATACAATAAAGATTCGCTTATGCGTCCTGCTTCCTGTATGAAGATATTGACTTGCATGGCAGTGCTAAGATATATAGGAGCAGACAAAAAGCAATACAACAGACTATATACTACGGGAAACCTCGCAGGTGATACTTTGAGAGGCGATTTAATATTGAAAACTCAGTTTGATACATCATTTAATCGCGATACTCTAAACCTTCTTGTAGATACGCTGAAGAGTATGGGTATCAAGCATATAAGTGGCAACGTTGTCATTGATATGGCTTTTACTGAGGCAATGGACCACGAAGAACACTGGATAATAGGTGATCTTCGCACACGATATATGGGACTTGTTCTGCAGGGATTTCCACGTATGCGAAAGGAGTTGATGGGCGCTCTATATATGAAGGGGATAAAATTAGATGGTGGCGATGTCTTATTGGGCAAGCTGAACCCCGCCATTTCGCAATTAGTAGCAGAAAACATCAACACTTATCATACCATGATAGAGAAAGCGCTGAAGGTTTCATCCAACATAAATGCAGAGGCATTGTTGTATCCACTTGGCTATATATATGACAAGAAAGGAAATTACAGGGAGAATGGAAAGTTGTTCTTGAATAATTTTCTGCAAAGGGAACTCAATGTTATTCCTGCTCAGGTGTGCAACATAGATGACGGTTGCGGTCTCTGTCCTAATGACAGAGTTACGCCAGAGTTGCTGGTCAGACTGCTTATATATGCACATAACCACAAGAGTATGTATGAAGAGGTACTAAATGACATGCCACTTGCAGGCGTTGATGGTACGCTTTATAAACGTATGCACCATCCTGAAATCAAAGGGAAACTTCGAGGTAAGACTGGTACATTGACACGAGAAGGAGGAGTAAGTTCGCTAGCAGGATATTTCATAGGCAAGGATGACCACTTGATTGCTTATTCAATTATAAACAACGGATGCGGTGTAGAAGATGGACGCGCATGGCAGGACAAGTTCTGCCAGAAGGCCTTCAGACCATACAAGTATATGGGTAAGTTGGAAGAACAAGTAATTGAAAATCAGTTAGAATAACCTACAGATGTAATAGTTATCTTATTACAGTGTAATCAGATGCTAATTACGGTGTAATCAGATAGTTATTACCACCTAATCAGATACTGATTACGGCGTAAATAGAATGTGATTACAAAGACACATTGTCATTGTGGAAAATGATGGAGAATTTTAATGTAATAATTCTGACTCAGCCTGATTTCATTTCTGATGAAATAACACGCATAAAGGAATATCTGAGCAGGGGATTATTCGTAAATATTAGGAAGCCTTCGGCTTTGGCTGAAGAAGTGGAGCAGATGATACTACAGTTGCCTGCAATTTACTATGGCCAACTGACACTGCACGACTTCTATTTCCTTGCAGATAAATATCATCTTGGGGGCATTCATCTAAATTCACGAAATAAAGAAATACCCAGCGGATGGACTGGCAGGGTAAGCAGGAGTCTGCATAGCATTGAAGAGGTGGAAAGATTGCGTGATGAATATGACTATGTGTCATTGTCACCAATCTTTGATTCTATATCCAAACAAGGATATAAGTCTGCTTTTTCAGAAGGACAGATAAAAAAAGCTAAAGAACTTGGAATTATAAACAAAAAGGTATATGCTCTCGGCGGAGTAACATTCAATCGTCTCGATGAAGTGAAGCGAATGGGATTCGGAGGTGCAATGATTTTAGGTGACGCATGGAGATAATTCTTTCTATAGCAGGCAGTGACTGTAGTGCTGGTGCCGGCATACAACAAGACTTGAAGACTGTTACGGCCATGGGGCATTATTGTGCTACGGTTGTGACTGCGGTTACGGCTCAGAACACTTTAGGTGTAAGTAGTGTTATGCCTGTTACGCATGATGTTGTAACAAGTCAACTTATGGCAGTACTTTCTGACCTGAAAATAAAAGCTATAAAAACAGGTATGATACCTAATCGCAAATGTGCCGAGGCTATAGTTGACGTGTTAAGGTTAGTAGATATACCAATAGTCTGTGACCCTGTTATGATTTCCACAAGTGGTACACCGCTGATGAGTGATGACTGCATTGACTATATAAAAGAAAATCTTTTCCCATTATGTAGGTTGGTAACCCCCAATATTCCTGAAGCAGAACGTCTAAACATTCTTAGTGTCATAGAAAAGGAGAGTACTCTCCCCTACTCTATTCTGATAAAAGGCGGTCATGCAGAGTCAGAGGAAATGACAGATAGATTGATAATGGCTAATGGCAAAGAATATTCAATTACTTCGCATCGTATAGATACACACAATCTTCATGGCACAGGATGTACACTTTCTTCGGCAATAGCCGTGGGATTGGCAGAGGGTCGTTCCCTACCAGATGCCGTTAAGCAAGCAAAACAGTGGATAAACAAAGGTATCGAGGGGGGCAAAGACTTGGCTGTGGGTCATGGTAATGGTCCGCTTTGGTTCTATAAGTAAAAATCGCGCGTAATGTCAGCATACCACTTACTGCGACATCCATCACACATTAGGTTCTGTTCTGTACATATTATCGTGGATGAGTGTTTCTCTATTCTTAGTAATACTCGTTTTGCGAGTTTTCTTTCCGTGGTACGTATTAACAGCTTCTCTGTAATAAACAGAGAGTTGTAGGCACACACACTTTCAATACGAGAGATATAATCTACAGGTATAATGATATTTATTATACCACTGTCTGACAAGAGTTTATTACTATGATATACTAATTCTTCATACGATAAGGAGTCAGTATGACGAGCAGTGTTGCGACTTTCACTGGGACAACGAAGACTTTCTTCAAAAAAAGGTGGATTAGAGACTATGCAATCAAACTTATTCGCGAATAGATTATTATCAGCATATTGTTGCAAACTATAGTGTTTTACGCTTACTCTGTCAGCAAAAGGAGAACAATTTATGTTTTCCTGCGCTTGTCTTATAGCCCCATCATCTATATCGATGGCGGTAATATTTGCATTTGGAAAACGCTGTGCCATCATCAAAGCTACGAGGCCTGTGCCTGTACCAATGTCAAGTATATGCTTTCCTCCATAAGCCCATGCTCCAAGTAGCACTCCGTCGGTACCGACTTTCATGGCACATTGGTCATGCTTTATAGTGAATTGCTTGAAAGCAAAGCCACCTTCTATTCTTTTTATATCATTTGACATAGGCTGTTATAACACAAAACGTACTTCCTTAAACTCATAATGAGACAATGTTCCGTCTCTTCGTTCTAAAGTCATGATGCCGCTTGCCGCCACTCCTGACAGCCTTGCTTCAAAGCTACCATCCTTGTCCGCATAGCTGTAAAAGCCATCTTTCCTATATAACTTATCGTGATATAAAGCCATTATGGTTTGCTTATCACCATGCTTCAGCATATAGTGATACATGTCAAAATTACGTAATAATTCGCTAAGCAGAGCTTCACGGTCATGTTCGCAGTCGGTTATTTGTAGCAGAGAGATTGGATTAGGCGCCTCACTCACAAAGTTCTTCTGATTTACGTTTATGCCAGTCCCTATTATCATGTCTTTCATCATGCCACCTTGCAGGTTAATGTCAATCCTTGTGCCTGACAATTTTCTATTTTTATAATAGATATCGTTGGGCCATTTAATTGTCAACAGGGTTTTGTCTGCAACGATTTTTTTTAGAGTATCATATAGAGCCAAAGCCTCTGCCATTGACATGAGATACTGTTCGGCTATGGGTAGCCACACAGGATGTATCAATAATGAAAACAAAAGGTTCTTTCCTGGTTCACTTTCCCACGTGTTAGTTCCCATACCTTTACCACTTGACTGATAATCCGCTACGACACAGATTTCTTCCTGACTTGCAAGAGACAGTAAGTATTCATTTGTTGATGTGGTGCTGTCTAATCTTACTATGCGCATTATGCTATCACTCTTCTATTGCCCATTTATCCTTAAATTTCCGTTCTTTATCTCTCGTCTGCTCTAAAAACTGGCGGAATGACTCACTTTGTGGCTCTAATGGTCGGTGGTTTAGAGCTTGCCGTATCGGCCTCCATTCTTCTGAAAACAGCCTTGCATCGTCGCTCATCACGGCATTGCAGAAATGTTGATGAATATAGTCAACAGCCTGATCTGACGGGTGGAGCATATCTGGTTTGTAAAACCTATAGTCTCGTAGTTCATCATTCATCAGTTCGTAAGCGGGGAAATAGTATGTCTCATTCTTGTGATGCTTAACTACTCTGTCTGCAGCCAATAGCAGTATTGCCTTTGACAGACGGCTTTCATGATACCCATATTTCTTGTAACGTATAGGGCTGACAGTAATAATCGTTTTTACATTCTCTGCAATATCATGCAGTAGTACTATCGCCTGCTCCAAATAATTTATACACTCATCAATTTCCAACTCTTTTTCCACAAACAGAGATGCAGGACGTTTCTGACAGTTATCCACAATCTCACCCGTTTCTTTTAGTATATAGACGTGATTGGTGCCAAGAGTAAATACTGCGGTGATATTTCGGTACTTTTTGCTTATCTTATTTCTGTATTTATCTATGGTATGCAATATTGATGCAGGGTTATACATTACACCGTAGGGATTTACTATCGTAAGGAAAGCATCGTCAGAGAAGCGTTTTCCCATTTCCGCAGCGAAGCATGAACCAACAAACAAAAGCCTGTCAGAGGGATAAATCATAAATGGTGCATTAGGTATTTGCACACGAGTCGTAAGTTCTAAATCACTGCTTTGCATACTAACTTCTGCTGATTTGCAAACCGTTTTCTGATAAGCGCATGTCAACGAAACGCGCATTCTTATTTTGTGGTGATGCCGTGAGAGTTTGTTTTATCCTGGCAGCGGCTTCAGGGTCTTTGGCAACAACATACAGATAACCTCCTCCACCAGCACCTGGCAACTTATAACCAAGGCACAAGTCATCTATCATATCCGTCAGTATCTTGATAGAATCAGGGTTGGTACCTTTGTCCATGGCTTGGTTTTGCAACCATGTGCGGCGTATAGCCTGTCCTAATCCGAAGAAATCGCCACGTTGTATTGTTTCATACAATTGCTGGGTATGCTCCTTCATCTCTCGCAATATAGCAATTTCGTCATGATGATTAAGAAACATACGGCGCACAATCTCAGCCAGCAGAGTCTTCGCCGTGCGCGTAATACCTGTATAATATAATAGGTGACACGAAGCATATTCCGGGTTGGTATATAGTTCATTAGGTAACCATCTTACCTGAGGAGTTTGATCGAAACCACGCTCTGTTTGCAGCATTTTTATTCCGCGGAGTATCCCTCCATACTGATCCTGCCATCCACCGCCAGTGGTGAGTAACTGTTCAAGCACAAGAGTACGATGCCCTATTTCAGTCTTATCCCATGCCAGACCGCAGAAATCATTAAGTGCGCCGAGTACAGTGCTGGCAAGTATGCTGCTCGTACCTAAGCCAGAACCTGCAGGTATGGCTGAAAGCATAGTGAGTTCTATACCACATCCGAAAGCCTCCATTTGTTGTCTGAGACTTTCATAGTGTTCCAGACAGAAGTCAGGATAAAATCCTGCGAGTGTAAGTGCGGCCTTTGGAATGGAGAAAGGCGAACCTACTTTGCTGAAATCCTTGAGTTCTTCAAATGTGGTCACACGCTCTTCGGCTCCGAGGTCAATGCTTCTAAGAATAATAATCGGTTCCTTACAAGGCTTGATGTAAGCCTGTAATGGCGGTTGCCCGTTAAGTTCTATAGCAAGATTTATCACCCTTCCGCCTTCCATAAGACAATAAGGCGGAGTATCAGTCCATCCACCGGCAATGTCAATACGCACGGGTGAGCGTCCCCATACTATCTGGTCGCCATATACCGACATGCGTGGCATCTGTCTGTCGTTTAGCACTGCAGCGGTCAGTCCTTGCTTCAACAGATTAAAAGCTGTAGCAGATTCTTGCTGGCCTCTGTCTTCTCTAAGTCTTAACACTTCCGAACGGAACATACTGTCGTGTATCCTTCTCAACAAAGGATTACTCTCTCCTATCGGTTTAGGTAGGACTATCCCATAATTCGCATAGTCTTTTGCAACATCTTCAAGGTCGATTTGATAGAATACACTATGCTGATAATTGGCAGCAAGCGACTCCATATTCTTTACGCGAAGCATAATTCGTTGTGCTGTAAGTCTGCGCAAATTTGCCTCTGCAGATATTTCGTCGGCTGACATCCATCGCTGAATTTCGCAAGGACAATTTCCTTCGCCGCATAACATCCATTGCAACACCTTTCCCATCATCACATTATCCTCCATTACTGGGAATATCTTTGATGATTGTATGTCAGTGTTTCCTACTATCATATCTATGTTGATATTTCTTTTAGCAGCCCATTCTTTATATGGTATGCCAAGGAATGTAGTATCATCCGAATGTATATCACCGCGGAATTTATCGTTAAAGCCATAGGTACGTAGCACATAAGCCTTTTCTCCAATAGGCACTATGTCAACGCATTGCCCCGTGCTCAATGTCACCTCCCAATCATTTTCTGGCACACCCGTAATGACATTCTCGTTTGAAAGATGCCAGTTCTTTCCAATAACGGAATTTTCTATCCATGTATTCACATTACTTACCTGTATAGGGATGCGCACTTCAGAGTTTTGTATGAATATAGACGGATGCGGTTTGCGCGAGTTGTGCATTATCTCGCGCTGATCATTAACGATATTTTGAACTGCAAGCGTAGAAGATATAATCTCATGTGTTGTGCCATAGTGATAGAACTCTCCTCCTGGCAAAGGCAATATTGCGACGGATAACTCAGCTACTTCAGGGTCAAGTATCGTTGGATGCGTACCAAGAGCGCAACCAAAGTCTGTGTACATATCATAGTTTATTATGTCATCAGGATTATCTATGTTGCCGCCTGTCCTTACAGTCTTTTTCATCATTACTTTCAGTGCTTTGTCTGATAGCAGCCATATTCCTATGTCCGTAAGGTAATATCCACTTTCAAGCACTTCCGAGAGTTTCTGTATAGAGGGTTTCTGTAGCATGCAACGCATCTTTGATGGTTCTTCACGTGATGAAACAAATACGCCATGGTCTTTCGCAACATCAGCATTGAGCCACAAACCGTAGCATACGACATCTGCTTCTGGTATTATGCCCAATGGTTCTGTAGCACGAATAAACACATCACCACTGACAATCATTGTGCGGAGGCTGTCAGGTGCCACGTTCATTATGCGTTCATAAAGTGGTACTTGCAGAGAGAGCAAATCCTGAGAAAGTTTCTGCCCGCGCTCCCAACGGAACACGGGTATCGGCGTCAGTATCTTTCCCGATGGTGCATAAGACGGTAATCTACGACTTTGCCCTCCAGCATGAAGTATCAGTCTGCGGTCACAGTTAAGCCATTCTGCAAAATCCTCTTGACTGTCTTTGCTCTTACCGCTTTCTCTTAAATATGCTTGACGTAATAACCATGTGGTTCCGCCACCTGATCCTAATTTATGGTTTATGGGGTCATTGGTACAGAACCACTCTTGACTATTTAGTTTCGTAATGTCATGAAAGCACTCCACAAGATTTGGAGGCAATGATAGTAATTTCTTCATGCTATTGTATTAGTCGTTTTCAAACATACCTTTGAACCATTTCAGTTCACTGTATGTCTGTTGTATATCTTCGCGTGTTATCTCAAATGAAGTATCAACCTTGCGTGGCTTGTCTTTCAGTGAATGTGAGAATAGCCAGTCATACGTCTTCTGCAGGAAAAAACATCGTGCATATACTCCATGCGAACCTCCTTGCATCCAATCATAGCGCAACAGTTTGTCTTGACCAGTCTTTTGCAAATATTCCACTACGCGCTTTGAACAATTTATACCTACGGCGCGGTCGGCCGTACCATGCATTATCCATAAGCAGGTCTTGCCCAATCCATCTGGCTGCTTTGCTGAGCATCCACCGCAGAAGGCTATGGCAGCGGCGATTTTCTCAGGATAGGCATTCACAAAATCCATCGTACCATAACCGCCGAGACTCATGCCCAAGACATAAACGCGTGTAGTATCAATGGCAAAGTTTTTCTTCGCCCATTCCAATAGATCGTTAAGTTTTTTCGGACTCCATGCCCCGCGTGTCTGTGGTGCAATGACAATGGCTGGTACAATCTTACCTTTGGCTATTGCATCAATGGTACCATAACGTCTGACTTTATTCAAGTCGTAGCCACAACATGACGCTCCGTGCAGGTAAAAGACAAGTGGCACGGGGTGGACATTAGGGTCATAGTCACCAGGTGTGTATAGCCAGAAGTTATAATTGTCTGGCAATACATTATGTCTCGCAACAATTGTGCCTTTTGCTATTTTTTCTTGCGCTACCATTGCTGTGACAGCACAGAAACAGAGAAATATAGTCAGTATTATATTATTCTTTTTCATAGTTATTTTTTTTCATGTTATACATATTCACAGCAAAATGCAATAGCAGAAGAATCATGACAATAGCAAATATGCCTGCCAACCACCACTTAATACTATTATCCGTGTCCGACTTAACATTCTTCGTTTTATTAGTATTGCAGGAATTCTGTTGCAGGCTATCCTCTGTTTCCGCTGTCGGTAATGTCGCTTTATATCCTTTTCTCTCTTGCTCTTCATCCTGATAAGTTACCTTGAATACATTCACTGCATTACCACCGGTACCTCCACTGCCTTGTGAGGTGGTAATTAGTATGTGTCCGTCGGGCGATATATCCAAACCAACAGGATAAGAGTCAATCACTGTTTGACCTATTGTCTTCATGTTTTTCGTATCAACCACTGCAAGTTGACTACTGTAACTGCAAGCAGCAAAAAGGTATCTTCCGCTTGGCGACATGCTTATGGTACGCGTGCCAGTGAATACATTACACGTCTCCCACCCCTTTACTGTTTTGCATCTCTCCATATTTCCTATAGCCTTGTTTATGCTGTCTATTGGTATGCGTTGTACTTTCCCTGGCATGTTACAACTAAGGTACAGGTAATTGTTTTTTATTAGTAAATGCCTTACGTTATTTATACTGCCATAAAGCATTCCCATGTATTTCCTTCTGGCAATATCGACGACCGCAATGCCCGTTCCACACATACAAGCTACCAACACGTGTTTGCTGTCGGGCATAAACACTGTACCACGAAGTTTGAACCCACTGACGGCATCCCGATTGATACTGTGAGTGGTGCTAAAGTCCATCTTCAGTTTATGCTCTATCGTAACGCAATCAATATGCCTCCATTGTTGTGGATTATTAGAACTTATGTCAACAAGTCCTATGGTGTTGTCTCCCCAGTGCGTAATGGCAACGGTGTGCCCATCTGGTGACATTGTTATCATCTTCGGTAGAGGTCCCGTTTCCATCATTCTGACAATAGTGTCTTTTTCCGTATCTATTATAGCAACGGCTGATGGATCTTGAGCATTTATGTCATACGACCTACGGTAATATGGTACCCATAAATATCGCCCACCATGAGTGAATGTGCTTTCTACAGGCTTACCCATGAATGTATTTTGATTCTTCAAGTACTTCCGAAACGGATACAAGCCGCTTGGCTTTGCCCACAGTTCTGTTTCGTTACCATTGAATATGTGCTTGATGACCTTTATTTTCTTGTTGGTATTTGCATCATATACTACCGTGCGTCCACCTTCAAGTGAATTGACATAGTATTTCTTTCCGTCAGGACGGAACTTTACGGATTTGGGCGAACTGATGTCACCGTCGATGGTAGCCCTATCGTTCCAATTGAAATTCTGGTGCTTAGTAATAAGTTCAAGGGTCAAGGCATTTTTCAAAACGAGCCTGTCTCCCACCTTTGAGTGCCTCACTCCCTGCGCATGACATGTGGCAGTCAATGCGATGAAAAGTGACACTATGATGGTTAAAGATGATTTCATTTTTATGTTTATGGCTGATTCACGAGCGCAAAGTTACAAAATATTTTTCACTTATGCAACTCTTGCAGTGCTATTATTTCATCTCTATAGCGCGCTGCAAGCATGAAATCAAGGTTCTTGGCGGCCTCCTTCATACGCTCGGTAGCCGTTGCAATTGCCTTTTCTATCTGCTCTTTGCTCATGTGGCTTATTACAGGTTCTGCCGCCATTGCACCATACCCATTTTCTGGTTCAATGTAAGGTACAGGCTTGTTGGCACCTACTGGTGATGCCGTGGTTATCGGACCATCTGCACGGCCGTTCATCTTCAGTTTTGCAAGTGTATCCTCATTTTTGTTTACGCGTGCTATACTCTTCCGGTTTATGGCCTTGCTAATTTGCTGAGGAACGATACCATTCGCTTCATTGTATGCTATTTGCTTCTGTCGGCGACGCTCGGTTTCATCTATGGTCATTTGCATACTTTCAGTTATCACGTCGGCATACATTATCACCTTGCCGTCAACGTTTCTCGCAGCACGTCCTGCTGTCTGCGTAAGACTGCGGTGAGAGCGCAGAAATCCTTCTTTGTCAGCATCGAGTATGGCTACAAGCGACACCTCTGGCAGGTCAAGTCCCTCACGTAACAGGTTAATACCAACAAGCACATCATACACTCCTGCACGCAAGTCGCTGAGTATCTGTACGCGGTCAAGCGTGGTGACATCAGAATGTATGTAATTTGTCTTCACACCGTGATTGAGTAGATACTCAGTCAACTCCTCCGCCATTCGCTTGGTAAGTGTAGTTACAAGCACTCTTTCGTGTCTCTCTGCTCTTCTGTTTATCTCTTCAAGTAGATCGTCAATCTGATTTTCCGTGGGTCGTACTTCTATCGGAGGGTCAAGCAACCCCGTTGGTCTGATTACCTGTTCTACCACCACACCGCCTGCAGCCTCTAATTCGTATTCAGCAGGAGTGGCTGAAACATAGATAATCTGGTGTGTCATCTCCTCAAACTCCTCAAAACGCAGAGGTCGATTATCGAATGCAGCTGGCAGACGAAAGCCATACTCTACGAGGTTTTGCTTACGTGAACGGTCTCCTCCATACATTGCCCTTATTTGTGGAACAGACACGTGGCTTTCATCTATAAGCATTAGGAAATCATCAGGAAAGAAGTCGAACAAACAGTATGGGCGTTCGCCTGGTTGGCGACCGTCGAAGTATCGCGAATAGTTTTCAATGCCCGAACAGTGCCCCAGTTCCTTTATCATCTCTAAATCATACTCTACTCGCTCTTTAATACGCTGTGCCTTAATGTCATCGCCGATACTTTTAAAGTAATCAATCTGCGCTATAAGGTCGTCTTGTATCTGTCTTACCGCACATGTCTGTTGCTCTTTCGTCGTAACAAAAAGCGTAGCAGGGAATATCTGATATTCGTCAAACGACTCCAAACGATGGTAAGCTACGCTATCTATTTCCTCTATCGTATCAATCTCGTCATCCCAGAACACAACCCTTAGCACACGCTCCGAGTATGCCATAGCAATATCTACGGTGTCTCCTTTTACACGAAATTCCCCTCGTTCGAGTGCGATATCGTTGCGTACATATAAAGCCTCTACAAGTTTTCTGAGAAAATCATTGCGCTCTATGCGCTGCCCACGCTTTATGGATATAATGCTACCCTGCATCGTGGTAGGGCCTCCCATACCGTATATGCACGACACGGAACTGACTACTATCACATCTCTGCGCCCTGACAATAGTGCCGACACTGCGGAAAGGCGCAGTCTGTCTATCTCCTCATTTATGGATAGGTCTTTCTCTATGTACGTGTCTGATGCTGGCAGATATGATTCTGGCTGGTAATAATCATAATAAGACACATAGTATTCCACTGCATTCTCAGGGAAGAAGGCTTTCATTTCCTCATACAGCTGAGCTGCGAGTGTCTTGTTGTGTGACAGTATCAATGCTGGTCGTCCTACCTGCTGTATGACATTGGCCATAGTGAAGGTCTTGCCAGAACCTGTCACACCCAACAATACTTGTGCCTTGTCGCCACGCCTCACACCATCAACAAGCTGTTCAATAGCTGCTGGCTGGTCGCCAGTGGGTTGGTATTTTGATATAAGTTTAAACTCGTTTTTCATTCTATATCAATACTTTATGACAGCATCTGTACATTATTGTATAATAACCTTAGTCATTCTTTCATCAGCAAGCCACGTGTTCATCAGAGTATGAATGTCATCTGCCGTCACACGGTCTATCTCTTCAAACAAAGTAGTGTTGTCACGCAATTCTCCGTAATGCAGATAATATTTTGCCATATCAATGGCGAAGCTCTCCTTGTTTTGTGCTGCCAGTGCCATCTGTCCTTTTATCTGTTTCTTGGCAGATGCCAGCATTGACGCTGAAAGTGGTGAACGCTGCAGTCGATGCATTTCGTTCAGCACCAATCGACTGCATTTTTCGATGTCATGCTTATCGCAACCGAGGTAAACCGACCATACCAGTGCGTCTGTATAAGTTGTCACCATGCTTTCTACTGTATAGACCAATCCGCGACGTTCGCGCAGTGATACATTGAGGCGCGAGTTCATGCTTGGACCACCAATTATATTGTTCGTGAGAAATAGTGGTGTGCGCCATCGACCAATATCTTTTGTTATGGTTGTGCCGAGCATCAAGTGGCCTTGGTGCGTACTATGGTTGAGTGTCAGAACTTCTGAGTGCATTTCTTCCTTAGTAATGCAAGACTGTAAGGGCTTTGTATATGTTATGTCGCGCTGTATTGGTTTGGTCAATACTTCAAGCTTCTTAATGAGTTTAAAGAAGTCAATGTCGCCCACAACGTAAAACACGGCATTCTCTGGTATGTACATGCGCTCAGTAAATATTCGGCAGTTATCACCTGTAAAACTACGCACGTTATTCTGCTCCCCGAGTATGCTATGACCAAGACTTGTACCCTTGAATATACAGTCCTCAAATTTGTCATATATTAGTTCGGCAGGCGAGTCATTATAACTCTCTATCTCGTCGCATACCACTTCTTTTTCTTTGTCTGCAGCTTGGTCGGGGTATATGCTGTAGAACACTATGTCTGTAAGCAAATCCACCGCACGGTTAAAGTATTGCTTTAACACTGCTGCATAATATACCGTTTCCTCTTTTGCCGTAAAAGCATTCAGTTCACCTCCTATTCGTTCGAGCGTGTTTATCACTTGTAGCGAACTGCGCCGCTGCGTACCCTTAAAGGTCATGTGTTCGCAGAAATGCGCCAATCCGCCTTCTCCCGCTTCCGTGCGTTCATCACGCGTGCCAGCCCTTAGGGCATATCCGCAATATGCTACCTCACAGTCATGCTCCAGCCATACTATGCGCAGTCCATTGCCAAGTGTGTGTGTATGGTATCTATTCATTTTGTTAGCAAAGTTACTAAAAAGAATTCAATTACGCAAGTTTTATGCAGTAATATAGTGAATTACAATTGCTATCCGATTACCTCCTAATCACTATCATATTACACGGTAATCGCTATCTGATTGCACAGTAATCTCTATCTGATTACTCCCTAAAAGCATTGCTTTTACATTTCAGATACTTTGATGAAATAAAATCATGGCTAATCTTTGCTCTTTTTTATTAAACCACATTGCATGTTATAGCCTGACATCTAAGGAAATAGCATACGTACGCTGAGGCATAGGATAATTGAGTATCACATCATAATCCTGAGCAAAGATGTTATTTACTTCAAGCGTCAGTCTCAGTTGCGTACGCGCCACAGCCATGCTGTATGACAACGACATATCTGAAGTGTACCATGGTTCAAGGTGGTTTACGGCAATATTGTCCTGCAGACTGTAGCGCTCACCTGTATATATAAAGGAGTAATTAAAAGAAAAATGCTTCCAATCTGCATTGAAAATAACAGAACCGCTGTGACGAGGTGTGTACGGTATCTGATGGCGGTAGTATGAATCCTGGTTGTCTGTTACGTCGATTGATTTCTGAAATGTATATTGTAATCGCAACGAACACTTTAACGGATTTCCATAAATAGGTAAAGTTTCGTATGTTACATCGGTCTCTGCATCTACACCAGTTATATGAACCACGCCCAGATTAAGCATCGTCCAACGAAATTGCTGCCCCTTGGGATAGGCTATTATCTTATCCTTCACATTATTATAATATGCATCAGCCGTTGCCGTTAAGGTCCATTGTTTACGTGCAATCGTGTATCTTATGCCGAGATCGTATTGCGATGCCTTCTCTGGCGTAAGGTTTGAATTTCCCATTTCTGCATAATACAGGTCGTTGAAGGTTGGCATTCGGAAAGAATTCTTCATGTAGCCTCGTACGGATAGCGATTTGTCACGGGTGATATAATAATTCAGGAACAAAGCAGGCGTAAAGCGGCTTATGTCAGACATTACGCCTACTGGAGTAACTCCTGTAGCTGATGCACGACCTTTATCACGCGTATTGTTATATAAAATAGATGCCTGTGCACTAAATCTATGCAGTGATACTGCCGTGGCAAGGCTTATGAAATGAGTCCATCTCTGAGGTTCTGGACAAGCATACGCATCAGAAGTCAGGCCTGACCACCTCATGTCGTATGCCATTGAGGCAGAAAGCCACTTGAAAAATTGCACGCAATGCGTTGTGCTAACATAGGCCTCTTGCTGCGTATAATGATTATCAACAAGCATGGTAGTTGTATCACGATTTGCATAGTGAGTACGATAGTTGGCATATTTTGCCAATACTCGGAAGGAATAAGCACTACCTATATCCTCTTGCCATGTGCCTTGAAAGAACGTGTTACCATCAGTCTGGCGCTCTCCGCGCTTCCACACATTGTTAACTATAGCTCCAGGAATTCCACGTCCTGACTGATAAGTATAGCCTTTTAAACTCCATGAACCTCGATTAAGCAAACCATTCACATTGCCTTCGATGCGTATTGACTGCACATCGCCATTCTGTCTGACCGCAGTAGTGTCGTATGCTAACTCGCCTGAAATAGTATAACGACGATAGCGGAAATCGTATCTTCCGTTTGATGTAAGTGTACCAAGGTTTAATGACACGTTAAGACGTTCTGAAAACTTATGCTCATAGAGCGCCGACACTCGCAGCATATTACTCGAACCATACTTTATGCCTCCACGGAAATGGTTATTCTTCCCGACTTCAAAATGTGGTACTCGTGTACGTATATAAACGCTACCGGCATTGCCGTAATCAGAAGCAGTCTGCATCAATGAACTCTTTTGCCCATTATACAGAGATACACTCTCCACATTGTCGAGCGAGAATTGTCCGAGATCTATCTGACCATTTTGAGCATTACCCAGTTCGATGCCATCATAGTAGATTCCGAGATGCTGACTGCCCATCGAACGTATATTGACAGTTTTAATACCACCCACACCTCCGTAGTCCTTCACCTGCATGCCTGAGAAATAACGCAGTGCATCAGCTACGTTGAGGGCGTTTAATTTCTCAAGCCTCTCACCGCCAAGTGTCTGTACTGGGATGATATCAGAAAACGTATGATGAGACACTACTTCTATCTCTTCAAGCGAATGTTCTTCGGTTTGCGCAAATGCCTGCACACAACACACAGCAACAAACGATGTCGTCAGTATATATTTATTTATAGTTGCCACGTTGATATATTTGTTACTTATGGGATACAAAATTACAATAAAAATTGCATATAAAAGATTATTTTACGATAAAAGTTTGTCATTACGATTTATTATTTGTAACTTTGCACATTGTAAATTACTTGAAAAACTACACAATGGATTGGTTATTTTCTTTATTCACTAACAGCGAGAGCATGGCTCACATAGCTTTGCTATATGCTGTTGTTATTTCATTAGGTGTATATCTCGGAAAGATTAAAATTGGAGGTATTTCACTCGGTGTGACATTCGTGCTGTTCGCTGGTATCTTAGCTGGTCACATAGGTTTCACTGCTCCACTCTCTACATTGACTTTCATGCAGGATTTCGGACTTATTCTGTTTGTATTCATGATAGGACTGCAGGTAGGTCCGGGCTTTTTCTCTAACTTTAAAGAGGGCGGTGTAACGCTAAATATATTGGCAGCATCAGTCATAGTGTTGAATATCGCAATAATGTTTGCCTGTTATTTTATGTTCTTTGACACAAGCAATCCTGAGAATTTGCCAATGATGATTGGCGTGCTTTACGGTGCAGTGACAAATACCCCTGGTCTTGGTGCAGCTCAAGAGGCCTTGGGTTCAATAATGGGGAGCAATACTCCTACAATTGCCAACGGTTATGCTTGTGCATATCCGCTCGGCGTTTTGGGCATAATAGGAGGTACTATAGCTATAAGATATATCTGCAGGGTTAAACTTCAAAACGAAGAAGATGCTCTTGATGCACTCGAAGTGAATGACGCAACAAAGCCACATCTGATGCACCTTATTGTTGAAAATCAGTTCTTGGCAGGACATACAATGCTTGAGATACATGATTTTATGAAACGTGACTTCGTTTGCTCACGCATACTTAGAGACGGACAACTCATCATACCGAAGAGCAGTACTACACTTGAGAAAGGAGATAAAATCTACATTGTATGCTCAGAGCAGGATGCTGAAGCTGTGCAGGCATTCATCGGTCACGAGATTGTAGTACCAGAATTTGCAGAGCAGGAGAAGACTAAGCAGATGATAAGCCGTCGTATATTAATCACAAAACCAGAGATTAACGGCAAAACGCTTGCTAAGCTTCATTTCTCCAGTGTATATGGAGTCAATGTTACTCGCATAACACGTCAAGGGATGGATATATTTGCACGCTCAAACCTGCCTCTGCAGGTCGGTGACAAACTGATGGTTGTAGGTGATCAAGTTTCTGTAAACCGCGTTTCTTCTGTATTGGGAAATGCTATCAAACGACTTGACCATCCTAACATTGCCACAATTTTCGTTGGTATAATCCTTGGTATAATCTTCGGTAGTCTGCCATTTGCAGTGCCTGGTATTCCTATCCCACTGAAACTCGGTATTGCAGGCGGACCATTGATTATAGCAATATTGATAGGACGCTTCGGATATAAAATGCATCTTGTTACCTATACCACGACATCTGCAAATCTAATGTTGCGCGAGATTGGGTTGGTTCTGTTTTTGGCAAGTGTAGGCATTAAGGCTGGAGCAAACTTCGTGAACACAGTTGTAGAGGGCGACGGACTAATGTATGTGTTGACAGGTTTCCTTATTACCATCATACCTATATTGATAGTTGGTACTGTAGCTCGCAAAATCTACAAGTTTAATTATTTCACAATTATGGGTATGCTTGCTGGTTCCACCACTGACCCTCCTGCTCTGGCTTATGCTAACGCAAGTTGTTCAAAAGATGCACCTGCTATAGGCTACTCGACTGTGTATCCTTTAAGCATGTTTTTACGTATATTCACAGCACAACTAATTGTACTCCTATGTTGCAGTTGATTTTCATAACATTATCTTCTAAGAGCGATCAACTGAAGATTGACGATCCTCATGGCTTCGGTATCAGTCTTTTGTGTATGGGCATAGTTTTTATGTGCCTTGCATTGCTCTATATTTTCTTCCTCGTATTTGGCTGGATAGCTGACAGACGCAGCAAACTGGCTAGTCATCAACCAATAAAACCTGTCATACAGACTGCAAAAAAAATAGACAAGGTAAGACACGTTACTACCAACATCCTACAGGATGGCTTCGAAACACGTGGTAGAGACAAGGAAATCTATATCGCTGTAATAGCAATGGCGTTAAGACAATATGCAGACGATATGCACGACATCGAATCTGGAGTGATATCTATAAAACCACATCATACAATATGGAACGAACATATGCATAGTGAGTTTAACAAATAAGACACCTGTTAGAATTACAAAATACTTAAATCTTTAATATTATGGCAAGATATAACTATACGATACAAGGTGTTGACTACGAGGTAAACATCAAAGATATAGAAGGAACTATTGCACACGTAAGTGTAAATGGTACAGACTTTGAGGTTGAATTGAAACAACCAATTTCCACAGGAAAACAGTTAAATAGACCTAAGTCTATAAAACCTCAAGCAGCACCTGTAACTGGTGAAGTTCAAAAAAACACCACACCAGCTCCAGTCAAAGCAGGTGAAGGAACAAAGGTTTGTTCTCCGCTTCCTGGAACAATCACTTCTGTGTCCGTAAAAGTAGGCGACGCTGTCGCTGCAGGAGATACCGTAGTTGTGCTTGAAGCCATGAAAATGCAAAACAATGTAGAGACAGAAACTGCAGGAACTGTAACATCTGTAATGGTAAACACTGGAGATGCTGTCATGGAGGGAACTGTTCTCGTTACTATTGCATAAAGTTTTTTCTTCTACACCAAGGAAACTATTAATTATTAATTCTTAAATTATTAATAATTATGACCGACTTTATTATAAATAACCTAAATGAATTTCTGTCATATACTGGCTTTGCCAATGCATCATGGGGAAATATCATCATGATATGCGTGGGAGCTCTATTGATATGGCTTGCCATAAAAAAAGACTTCGAACCTTTATTGCTTGTTCCCATAGGATTAGGAATAATTCTTGGAAACATACCATTCAAGATTGATGCAGGCTTGGAGATTGGATTATATGAGGAAAACTCTGTATTGAATATCTTCTATCAAGGAGTAAAGGGCGGCTGGTATCCCCCACTCGTATTTCTCGGCATTGGTGCAATGACTGATTTCTCAGCTCTTATCAGTAACCCGAAACTTGTTCTAATTGGAGCAGCTGCGCAATTTGGTATATTCGGAGCATATATGACCGCACTTGCTCTTGGTTTTGCTCCAAATCAGGCTGCAAGCATCGCTATTATAGGAGGAGCTGACGGACCTACCGCTATATTTCTCTCTGGCAAACTATGTCCTGCTCTCATGGGAGCCGTAACAGTTTGCGCATATTCATATATGGCACTCGTTCCCGTTATACAACCCTTCGTTATGCGTCTGTTAACAACAAAAAAGGAACGCGTCATTCGTATGAAGCCTGGCAGAAAGGTGTCACAGACAGAACGTATTCTGTTTCCTATTATAGGTCTATTACTAACCACTTTTATCGTTCCATCAGGTCTTCCTTTATTAGGAATGTTATTCTTTGGTAACTTGCTGAGAGAAAGTGGAAAAACATCTCGATTAGCCAAGACTGCATCAAATGCACTTAATGATATAGTAGTAATTTTGTTGGGCCTGACGGTTGGATGTTCTACACAGGCGTCAGAGTTCCTCACCATAGACACAATTAAGATTTTCGCCCTCGGCGCTTTTGCATTTATCATAGCGACAGCAAGTGGTGTATTATTCGTTAAGGTGATGAACTTGTTCCTACGTAGCGATAATAAAATAAATCCATTGATAGGTAATGCTGGTGTTAGCGCAGTGCCTATGGCGGCGCGTATATCTAATAATCTTGGTTTAGAATATGACCGTCATAATTATCTTCTTATGCATGCCATGGGACCAAATGTTGCAGGAGTAATAGGATCAGCAGTTGCTGCAGGTACATTACTAGGATTTTTCAGTTGATTATATAAAATAAAAACGAACAGAACAATGACTGATTCAAAGACAACACCTCTATACCATACCTCAGCAGATGCTTTCCACTGCGACTTCCTGAAAAAAATGTGTATAGGACATTTAGGAAACGACTTGCTAAATGCCTCTGATATGCATTCAACAGAACGTGGATTTGGAATGACATATCTTTGGACTCAAAATAAGACTTGGGTTCTGTCACGCTTAGCAATAGAACTCGAAGATATTCCACAGGAGCATGAGCATTTCTTCATAGAAACGTGGGTAGAGAGTGCTATGAAGTTCTTTACCAAACGAAATTGGGCTATTTGCTCAGAAGACGGGAAGAAAACGTATGGATATGCTAAGAGTATCTGGGCTATGATTGATACCAACACACGTGAACCTCAAGACATTCTTGCTGTCAACGAAGGAAAGATTAAGGATTACCTTTATCCAGAGAAGGAATGTCCTATAAAGGATGTATCACGCGTAAAAACGCCAGAAATGACAGAATATACTGATTTTCGCGTGCTTTATGGAGATTTGGATGTTAATGGTCATCTTAATTCCATGCGCTATATAGACCATGTACTCAACACTTTTTCACCAGAATTCTTTCTGAGTAATCAATTGCATCGTATCGAGATAGCATACGTTGCAGAAGGACATTGGGGCGACACGGTACGAATTTACTATACAGAAGGAGAAAACAACCGCTTTTACTTCAGACTTGTACGACAACAAAATGATGAAGATACGGAACTAGCACGTGTACTAATAGATTTCCAAAAGATATGAAATAAAAACAGAGCAAGAAACAAATCATTGTTTCTTGCTCTGTTATTTTTATGTGACAAATAACAAGTTATTTACTTAGTTTATAGTGCCTTAATTATTTTTCAGTGCCTCCATTAAGTCTGCTACTACATAACTGCTACCGCCTACAAAAATAAAATCATTGGCATTGGCATTGACAAGAGCTGCTACATACGCATCTTTTACGCTATTATACCCAGAACCATGCAGACCGCAATTTAAGGCTATATTACATAAACGCTCGACAGGAATAGCCCTATGTGTATTTGCCTGCGTAAAATAGTATGATGCTTCAACTGGTAGCAGATTTAATACTGACACAATATCCTTATCATCCACCATTCCAAAGACGATATGCAGATGCCCGTGTGATTTTGTTGTCAATGCTATCTGCTTTGACAAATACTCCCATCCTGCTAGATTATGTCCAGTATCACATATCACAAGTGGTGAGGAGTTTATCTTCTGCCACCGTCCCATTAAACCTGTCATACGACATACATTGCCTAACGCATCTTTAACACAATCCAAAGGTTTTCTATTATTTAGTATTATTGGAATATGTGCTTTTTTCATAGCCTTTGCAAGAGGAATAAGACAATTCAGGAAAGTATTTATATTTTTTTCTTGATAATCCCCACCAAGTTCACCATACAAATGTCCAAAACATCGTGTTATATAATCTCTACCCAACGTGTCAGTATTGACACTACTTGATATGACATATTGACAATCAGAAGCAAACACAATATGAGAATTATTCTTTGAAGCCACTTCTTCAAAAACCTCACGTGTATCTTTATTATACTCGCCTACAATAACAGGAACATTGTATTTTATTATTCCAGCTTTTTCCCTTGCTATTTTTGCCAATGTGTCACCTAAAAATCCTACATGATCAAAACTGATATTTGTAATGACACTTAACAATGGTGTTATAATATTAGTACAGTCAAGTCTTCCTCCCAGCCCTACTTCAATGACAGCTATGTCAACGTTGTTCTCAGCGAAATACTTGAATGCCATAGCTGTTGTTAGTTCGAAAAATGATGGAGATAATGGTTCAAAGAAGTCACGCTCTTGCTCAACGAAATTTACCACATACTGTTTTTCTATCGGTTGTCCATTTATTCTTATACGCTCACAGAAATCCACAAGGTGTGGCGAAGTATAGAGACCAACCCTGTGTCCAGCAGCCTGTAGCAGAGCCGCAAGAGTATGAGAAACAGACCCTTTTCCGTTAGTACCAGCTACATGTATGGTATGAAACTTCCTATGTGGATGATTGAAATGCTCATCCAGCGCAAGCGTATTACTCAATCCTTCCTTATAAGCACCAGCGCCCACCTTCTCGAAGGCAGGCGCTGCGTTGTAAAGATAATCTATCGTCTGATTATAATTCATCATGATAAAGCATCAACTAAAATAACTGCGGAACTTATTGAAGAAGTTGTCTTTACTACTTCCATCACTCTTGAAATTATCAGAGTTACGAAGTTTCTCAAGTGCATTTTTCTCATCCTTTGACAAGGATGTAGGTACAAATACATTGATATTTACGAGTATGTCTCCATTACCGTAACCATATCCTTGTACTGAGGGCAATCCCTTACCACGCAAACGCAGAGTTTTTCCAGGCTGAGTACCAGGCTCAATCTTTACCTTAAACTTAGATCCATCAATACTTGGAATGTTCACATCACCGCCAAGTGCAGCAGTCGGGAAATCAAGTGTCAAGTTGTATATAAGGTCACGTCCATCACGAATAAACGTATCATTTGCCTCTTCTTCTACAAACACCTTTATATCTCCTGGTACACCGCCACGCTTACCCGCATTACCCTTACCTGGAGCATTCACGACCATGCCGTCCTGTACTCCGGCAGGTATGTTGATTTCTACGATTTCCTCACCTCGCACGACACCATCGCCATTACATTTCGTGCATTTATTCTTCACAACCCTTCCTTCTCCGTTACAAGTTGGGCACACGCTCTGTGTCTGCATCATGCCAAGTATGCTACGCTGGGTAGTAACCACATATCCACTGCCATGACAAGTCTTACAAGTTTCTGTACCAGAACCATCAGCCGCACCACTTCCTTGACACTTGTCGCATACGACATCTTTGCGTACTTTAAACTTTTTTGTGACACCCGTAGCCACTTCTTGCAGGTTCAGTCTAACCTTCAGACGAAGGTCACTGCCACGATGCACTTGGTGTCCGCTACGTCTGCCGCCTCCGCCGAAGAAATCTCCGAAGCCGCCTCCACCAAAATTGAAGCCACTACCGAATACGGAATTGAGTATATCATTTATATCAAAACCAGCTCCTCCAAAACCACCTCCCATATTAGGTCCGTCAAAACCGAATTGGTCATACTGTTGGCGCTTTTGTTCGTCTGATAATACAGCGTATGCTTCTGCAGCTTCCTTAAACTTTTCTTCTGCCTCTTTTTTCTCTGCATCACTCTTGTCACCCTGTCTGTCAGGGTGATATTTTATAGCAATCTTACGATATGCCTTCTTTATGTCAGCTGCACTGGCTTTCTTGTCAACGCCAAGTACCTCATAGTAATCTCTTTTAGCCATATTTTTCTCCTTAATTACTGTCCTACAGCTACTTTAGCAAAACGTATTACTTTGTCGTTAAGCGTATATCCTGTCTGAATACAATCTATCACTTTACCTTTCTTGTCCTCTCCCATCCCAGGAACGAGTGCTACAGACTCATGATAATCAACATTGAAGTCAGCGTTTTCAGTTTCTATCTTCTTCACGCCCAAACCTTCAAGTGTTTTGCAGAATTTACTAAAGATGAGTTGCATACCTTCACGAATGGCAACAGGATCCTCACTCTTATCGGCAAGCGCTCTTTCAAAATCATCAAGTACAGGCAAAATGGCAGTAATGGTTTTTTCACCGCCAGACAATATAAGGTCTGCCTTCTCTTTCAAAGTACGCTTACGATAGTTATCGAATTCAGCCTGCTTATATAATGCTTGTTTTTTAAGTTCTTCTATCTCTGCCAAAGCAATATCAAGCGGGTCTTTTTCTTCTGCCTTTTCTCCTCCTGTCTTTCCTTCGTCGTTATTCTCATCTGCAACGACATCTTCGTGCTTTACTTCTGTCTCAGTACCTGTCTCTTCTGCTTGAGGTTCTTTGTTAAGTTCCTCACTGACGTTCTCATTCATATCTTCACTCTTCACTGTGTTTATTTCTTCCTTTTTCATGTTTTGTCTAAATATATAAACATTGTTGGCACGCATATATACAATAAGCGTGCCAACATAACACGATGTCGTGCTATTCTTTAATTATACATTTGCTCTTTCTGTGCTTTTATGGCTTCATCATAGATATAGTCATCATATGTCATCAGTTTGTCGATGGTTCCTTTGGGTGTCAATTCTATAATACGATCAGCCACCGTATTTATAAATTCGTGGTCATGTGAAGCAAATAATATATTTCCCTTGAAGGATATCAGATTATTATTAAACGCTTGAATCGACTCCAAATCAAGGTGATTGGTAGGTGTGTCCAATATAAGGCAGTTAGCATTTTTGAGTTGCATACGTGCTATCATACAACGCATTTTCTCACCACCAGAGAGTACGCGTGCTTTCTTTTCCACCTCTTCTTGCTTGAAAAGCATACGACCGAGGAAACCTTTCATTGCCACTTCATTACCAGGACCATATTGTGACAACCAATCTACGAGATTCAAGTCTGTATCAAAGAATGCAGTATTATCAAGTGGCAGATAAGCAGTTGTTATTGTAACTCCCCACTTGTATGTACCCGCATCAGGTTCACGGTTACCGTTAATTATCTCAAACAGAGCCGTCATAGCCTTTGGATTATGCGAAAGGAAGACTGTCTTCTGTCCTTTTTCTATATTAAACGATACATTATCAAATAATACCGTACCGTCCTCTTCTACGGCCTTCAATCCCTCTACCTCAAGTATCTGGTTTCCTGGCTCACGTTCCATTTGGAAGATTATGCCTGGATATTTTCTCGTTGAGGGCTGTATCTCTTCCACATTGAGTTTCTCAAGCATTTTTTTGCGTGAAGTGGTCTGCTTTGATTTTGCCACATTTGCAGAGAAACGACGTATGAACTCTTCAAGCTCTTTGCGTTTTTCCTCAGCCTTTGCTTTCTGATTCTGTGCCTGACGCAAAGCTAACTGGCTTGACTCATACCAGAAAGAGTAGTTGCCGGCAAACATTGTAACTTTACCGAAGTCTATGTCAACGGTTTGTGTAGAAACTGCATCAAGGAAGTGACGGTCGTGTGACACAACGAGAACAGTCTGCTCTACATTTGACAAATATTCCTCCAACCACTGTACAGTATCCAAGTCAAGGTCGTTTGTAGGCTCGTCAAGCAACAGATTGTCAGGATTACCGAACAAAGCCTTAGCCATCATTACACGCACCTTTTCATTATTCGATAGTTCTGACATCATAGAGTAATGAGAAGCCTCCTTAATGCCCAGTCCTGACAGTAATTGTGCAGCATCGCTCTCTGCATTCCAACCATCCATTTCTGCAAATTTTTCCTCTAACTCTGCAGCACGTACTCCGTCTTCCTCTGTCATTTCTGGTTTAGAATACAAGGCATCACGCTCCTGCATGTTTTCCCAAAGTGGAGTATGTCCCATAAGCACGGTATTCATAACCGTGCAATCATCATACTTGAAATGATCCTGTTCAAGCACAGACAAACGCTCACCAGGGCCGAGTTCTATTGTTCCTTTATTGGCTTCCAATTCGCCACTGATAGCACGAAGCAATGTTGATTTACCAGCGCCATTGGCACCAATGATACCATAGATGTTTCCAGGAGTGAACTTCAAGTTCACATCTTTGTAGAGGACTCGCTTACCAAACTGAATAGCGAGATTGGTTACTGTTATCATTTTATTTCCTATAGATGTTGTTTTGAGGTGCAAAGTTACTAAAAATTATTCACATACACAAAATTTATCCCTAAAAACCTATAATCATCTGTTTCAGTATCATTCATAAACTGCATTGTAATCAGGTGCTAATTACATTGCAATCAGTATCTGATTACAATGTAAAAGCAATGCAATTACACAGTAATCGCTATCAGATTACTGCGCATGTATTATCTATTTGAAATTCAGTAGGATATTTATACGGAGTTGCAAATTATAGATGTCGATAGAAATGACCGACAAGATGCTTATATCCTTTGCGTGACACAGTATATATTTTATAGTGAGACGCTCTGAGTGAAGAAACATCTACAGTCTTATATCCTTGAATATCGCGTACTATCCTTACCACACTTAAGCCATCTTGCAACGTTTGGATTTCCATCAGATCACCACACGATATATCTTCGTCATTGATATACACATACTTCCCGTCACATTTAAGCATGTTATTTGTGGTATCTGACACGGAATTCTTGGTATTACCTGCTTGATTTCGCAGTCTAACAGGCAGCGATTCATTACCATAACGGTCTATCGCCGTCACGGCAAAGTTTCGTACAAGTCCCAATTCTGGCAATTTGATACTCCTTTCCGAATACTCACTCAAGAGCAGGTTTCGTACATCATTACAGTCAACGAACTCATCACAAGAGCCATAAACATTGTACTTGACAGCACTATCTGACACGGTGTTTGTACCATTTTCAACATTGCTCAGTTCATCGCAATTCCATACAAGATATATCTGCCCATCATCTCCCTTTAAAAAATGCAAATCATAAGGTTGCTTTATATTACCTGTTTGTTGGTTATTCTTTAAAGAGGTTAGTGAAATATATGGTGAATATGAAGTTTTTGTGTAATCAAATAATCCTTTAGTGTTGTCTGTGAAGAATTTAGACCTAAAAAAACACGAGCCTAATCCTAACCCACGACACACTTGCATCTCGCGTGTTATAACATCAAGTGGCCAGTTTTTTTCATTTTTATGCATGAAATAAATACCCAATCCTGGCACTACTGTTTTATCACCACAGCGTTCTTTCCAATCCACTATAAACGGATAGAAGTTATCTCCGTTGAAATACATCATCGGAAAAATCATATCCATCCAACTATTTTTCATCCATAAATCTACATCTTGACATACTGCATCTCGTGCATTCCAGCCACGTGAGCGAGCTCTTCGCGTATCCGCATACTTCCCTACAGGCGAACAACTCATTACTACCCACGGTTTTTCAGTCTTTACTACATCAAAAACACGTTTTACGATATTTGTAATATTATTGCGAGCCTTGTCACGATTAGAAATTTTCCCCCAAGCATCAGGATAACGTATGTAATCAAGGTGTATACCATCAATATCATAACGTGATGTGATTTCTTTGCATATTCGTGCAATATAATCTCCAGTCCCTTCTACTTCGGGATTCATAAAACCCTCATCACCAACCTTTTTTACTAATTTCGGCAACAAACGCTTTACGTTGTTGCAGCCCGCTCCGTTCCATTTACCCAATGGAATTGTTACCACCCAAGCATGAATCTTAAGTCCACGACGATGACATTCATTGACTGCATACTCCAAAGGGTCATAACCTGGCGACCGTCCTGGCTGCCCTGACACGCTTCCTTCCCATGGTTCTAATTGCGATGGGTAAATGACTGTACCACGCACGCGAGTTTGCAGAAGCACTGTATTGAACCCTGCCTCTACATAACTATCAAGTATATTACACAATTCCCTTTGCTGCGCTTCAATGCCCAGTCCATCATGAGCAAAGGAATGGGGCCAGTCCAAGCCACCGATTGTAGTAAGCCAAACCGCACGCACTTCGTATTTGGGAAATTCGCCATTGGGCATAAAAAGGCGTTCTACAGCCAGAAGTCTATTTGAAAAGACAACGCTATAAAATATAAAAATAAATAAATTCTTCATTTCAACGTGCAAAGTTACCTATTATTTTTGGCTGTTACAAATTTTTTTCGTAATTTTGCACAAAATATACACATTCAATCTCAAAAACAACAATATAAGATGTTCACCTTTTTAATAAGCCTTGTACTGCTAATATGCGGATATTTCGTATATGGCAGATTTGTAGAACGCATCTTTTCCCCTGATGCAGAGCGCATAACACCTGCTATCGAGAAAGCTGATGGAGTAGATTATATAGTACTTCCTGGCTGGAAAATTTTCATGATTCAATTTCTCAATATTGCTGGCACAGGACCTATATTTGGTGCAATAATGGGCGCAAAGTTCGGTCCTGTAGCCTATCTGTGGATTGTTCTCGGCTGCATATTCGCAGGTGCAACCCACGACTACCTTAGCGGCATGCTCAGTATGCGTAACAAAGGTGCAGGACTACCAGAATTAGTAGGTAAATATCTTGGTAATGGCGTAAAAAAAATAATGTTGGTTTTTACAGTACTTTTGCTCATTCTTGTGGGAGCGGTATTTGTAAAAAGTCCAGCAGACATATTGACAAGTATGTTTGGTAACGGTTTGCTATGGATAATACTTATTTTTACATACTACGTTATTGCCACAATGTTGCCTGTAGATAAAATAATAGGCAAGATTTACCCTTTATTTGCTTTCTCTCTGCTATTTATGGCAGCAGCACTCATGGTAGTGCTATTCATACGCTGGTATGACTTGCCGGAGTTATGGGATGCAGGATTTACGAATCTTGGTAATTCCCTGCACCCAGATACATTCACAGATGACATATTCCCTTGTTTATTTATAACCATTGCTTGTGGTGCTATCAGTGGTTTCCATGCCACGCAAAGCCCATTGATGGCTCGATGTATAAAAAATGAGAAGATGGGACGTCCTATCTTCTACGGTTCAATGATAACAGAGGGGATTGTTGCCTTGATATGGGCCACTGTTGCTGCTTATTTCTTTTATGGAAAGCCGGAAGCAGGATGTGATATCATGGAAGGTGCTAATGGATTTGCTACAGGTGCTCCAGTGGTGGTTAATCTCGTATGCAACAACTGGCTTGGCGTAGCAGGAGGCATCTTGGCTATGCTTGGTGTAGTGGCCGCACCTATAACAAGCGGTGATACAGCACTACGCTCTGCTCGCCTGATTATTGCAGAATGGCTGGGCGCGGAACAAAAAACTATAGCAAAACGACTTATGATAAGCATTCCGCTGTTCCTTATCACCATAGCAGTACTTGTATGGCAAATGGAAAATAGCGAAGGATTTGGCGTAATATGGGGCTACTTTGGATGGGCTAATCAGACACTTGCTGTTTTTACACTATGGACACTCACTGTATATCTGGCAAAAGAGAAGAAATGTTATCTCATCACATTGATTCCTGCATTACTTATGACTGCAGTATGTTCAGCATATATCATAGTTGCTAAAAACGCACTCGGTATGCCACCATACATAGGTTATGGTGTAGCTGCACTATTATGCATAGTGTTCCTTGCATTATTCATTAAATACCTAAATAAATTAAACGAAAAATGAAAAAAATATTCTTAGCGTTGACATTGCTGGCAATGACTTTAGCTGCTAACGCACAATTTGAGAAAGGAAAAGGATATCTTGAGGGTGCCCTCAACAGCGTAGGTGCCTCATTTAACGGTGCAGAGGAGTTTAAATTCGGTGTCGAAGTGAAGGCTGGTCTGTTTATTGCAGAGTGTTGGATGCTTAACGCACATGCAGGCTACCTACACCATAATAAGAGTATGAACCGTTGTGATCTTGGAGTCGGAACACGCTATTATCTGCAACAGAATGGTGTATACGCAGAATTCAACGTTAACGGAGTATTTGAAAAAGGTCATAATGACATTATGCCAGGTGTAGAATTAGGCTATGCTTTCTTCCTAAATGACAAGATAACCATCGAGCCTGCAGTATATTATCACCAAAGTTTTAGCAATCACAAGGACTATTCGACTGTAGGATTGAAAATAGGTCTGGGAATGTATTTTTAATACATGACACACAATTAACAACTACCCACCCCATTATTAACAACATATAACTAACGAAGTACAGCAATGTTAAGCGTAGAAGAACTTACAGATAAACTCATTGATTTGAGTTTTGCAGAAGATATAGGCGACGGCGACCATACTACCCTATGTTGCATACCAGAAAATGCTATGGGAAAGAGCCGACTTATCATTAAAGAAGATGGTATTTTGGCAGGTGTTGAAGTTGCTAAAGAAGTATTCCGTCGCTTCGATCCAAGTATGCATGTTGAAGTATTGATGGGTGATGGCTCACGAGTCAAGAAAGGCGATGTAGCAATGATTGTTACAGGAAAGGTACAGAGCCTTCTGCAGACGGAGCGTCTGATGCTGAATATCATGCAAAGAATGAGTGGCATTGCAACTATGACCAATCATTATCAGCAAGCTCTCATCGATGCAGGTACGCAAACACGCGTGCTTGACACGCGCAAAACAACTCCAGGAATGCGTATGCTTGAGAAAGAGGCTGTAAAAATAGGTGGAGGAATGAATCATCGTATAGGCCTATTTGACATGATATTATTAAAAGACAATCATGTAGATTTTGCGGGTGGCATACATAATGCCATTTCTCGTGCTAAAGCTTATTGCAAAGAGAATCATAAGGATTTGAAGATAGAAATAGAAGTGCGCAACTTCAAAGAGTTAGAAGAAGCATTGGCTGAAAACCCTGATCGTATTATGTTTGACAACTTTACACCAGAAGATACAGTAATAGCTGTAAAAATGGTCAATCATCAATGTGAGACAGAGTCAAGTGGGGGCATCACATTCGAAAATATGATACCATATGCTAAAGCTGGAGTAGATTTTATATCTTTTGGAGCATTGACTCACAGCGTGAAAGGATTAGATATGTCATTCAAAGCAACAGAATAGATGAATATACTTGTAACTGGTGCCAACGGACAGCTTGGTAACGAAATACGCATAGTCAGTAAGAATACTGCTGATAATTATATCTTCACGGATGTAAATCAAGTTGAAGGTGTTGAGACTACTTATCTTGATATTACTGACCTTGTAGCAATACGCGATATTGTTGCGAAATGTAATATACAAGCAATCATTAACTGTGCTGCATATACGAATGTTGATGCTGCCGAAACCAACGAAGCATTGGCTGAGAAGCTGAACGCTGATGCTCCAGAGAACCTTGCCAAGGCAATGAAGGAAGTAGGCGGATTACTTATACACATATCCACAGACTATGTGTTTGGTAAAGAACCGTACAACACTCCATGCAAGGAAGATCAAGAAGGCACTCCTACAGGTGTATATGGTACGACGAAATTACACGGTGAACAGAAGATTATTGCTACAGGGTGCAAATACATAATCATTCGTACTGCATGGCTATATTCTGAATTCGGAAAGAATTTCTGCAAGACTATGCTCAACCTAACTTCTTCGAAGCCACAACTCAAGGTAGTATTCGATCAGTGTGGAACCCCAACATACGCATACGACTTAGCACTTGCAATCATGGAAATTCTTAAATCTCCAGTCGTCGGCATATATCATTACAGCAACGAAGGCGTATGCTCATGGTATGACTTTACAAAAATGATTGCTGATTATGCTGAAAACACCAATTGTGATATACAGCCGTGTCACTCTGATGAGTTCCCAAGTCCAGTAACACGTCCTGCATACTCTGTACTTGACAAAACTAAAATAAAACAAACTTTTGGCATACAGATTCCATATTGGACAGATTCTCTGAAACGATGCATAAACAATCTTAAATAACAACCCTAAACTTCAAGAAGATGAAAGGCATAGTACTAGCTGGTGGTTCAGGGACACGTCTCTACCCTATCACTAAAGGCATATCGAAACAGTTAATGCCTATTTATGACAAACCAATGATATACTACCCCATCAGTGTGCTGATGTTGGCAGGGATACGAGATATACTTATTATATCCACACCGTTTGATTTGCCAGGTTTTAAACGTTTACTCGGTGATGGAGCAGATTATGGTGTACACTTCGAATACGCCGAGCAGCCATCACCTGATGGTCTTGCACAGGCTTTCACCATAGGCAAGGACTTCATCGGTAACGATTCCGTATGTCTGGTTCTGGGCGATAACATCTTTCAGGGAACAGGATTCACCAAAATGCTTAAGGAAGCTGTACGTACGGCAGAGGAAGCCAAAAAGGCAACTGTATTTGGATACTGGGTAAATGACCCTGAACGTTATGGTGTTGCTGAGTTTGATAAAGAAGGCAACTGCTTATCAATAGAAGAAAAACCAGAGAATCCAAAATCTAATTATGCAGTTGTTGGTTTGTACTTCTATCCTAACAAGGTCGTTGACATTGCTCATAAAATAAAGCCTTCGGCACGAGGCGAATATGAGATTACAACCGTAAATCAGTGGTTTCTGAATGACAAAGAATTAAAAGTACAGACGTTGGGACGTGGCTTTGCATGGCTTGACACAGGCACGCATGACTCTCTTTCCGAAGCATCTACATACATTGAAGTACTGGAAAAACGACAAGGTCTGAAAGTTGCATGTCTTGAGGGCATAGCCTATCGCAAAGGCTGGATTGATGAAGAGAAAATGAGACAGTTAGCTCAGCCCATGCTCAAAAATCAATATGGTCAATACCTGCTTAAAGTAATTGAAGAAGTAAAACGATATGGTAGCGGAATCATTGACTAATATTTGACCAAGGGATACTATAAATTATTTTAATCTCAATATATGGATATAATACAGACAGATATAAAAGATGTACTAATAATTGAGCCACGCGTATTCAAAGATGCTCGGGGATATTTCTTTGAGTCTTTTTCCAAAAGAGAATTTGATGATAAAGTAACACCAATCCTCGGACACAGCATAGATTTCGTGCAAGATAACGAATCGATGTCATCATACGGAGTAATGCGAGGATTACATTTTCAGTACCCGCCCTACTCTCAGACCAAGTTAGTCAGATGCGTCAGAGGCAAAGTGCTTGACGTTGCAGTTGACATTAGAAAAGGCAGTCCTACATACGGCAAGCATGTAGCCGTGGAACTTACAGAAGACAACCATCGACAGTTTTTTATTCCACGCGGTTTTGCACATGGTTTTGCTGTTCTCTCAGAAACTGCTATATTTCAATACAAATGCGATGAGTTTTATCATCCTGAAGCAGATGGAGGTATATCCATTATTGACGATTCTTTGGGTATTGACTGGAGAATACCAAAAGAAAAATATCTGTTATCAGAGAAAGACACCAAACATGCCTTGCTTAAGAATTTTGACAGTCCATTTGACATAAATATTTCATTATACTAATAAGTTATGAAAAATATAGTAATCACAGGTGGAGCTGGATTTATCGGCTCACATGTTGTCCGCCTGTTTGTAAATAAATATCCTGAATACAACATTATAAATCTTGATAAACTGACGTATGCAGGCAATTTGGCAAACCTTAAGGATATTGAGGATAAGCCAAATTATAAATTTGTCAAAATGGACATTTGTGACTTTGATGCGTTCTACAAGTTGATGCAAGACGAAAAGATTGACGGGATTATTCATCTTGCAGCAGAATCACATGTTGATCGTTCTATAAGAGACCCTTTCACTTTTGCGCGGACTAATGTAATGGGTACACTGTCGATTTTGCAAGCTGCAAAACTATATTGGGAATCACTCCCTGAAAAATACGAAGGCAAGCGCTTTTATCATATCTCTACAGACGAAGTATATGGTGCACTTGAAATGACTAATCCCGAAGGCATAGAACCTCCGTTTACTACTACAGCTTCAAGCGCTGAACACCATTTGGCCTATGGTAAGGATTTTTTTTACGAGACGACAAAGTATAATCCTCACTCCCCCTACTCTGCCTCAAAAGCCAGTTCTGACCATTTTGTGCGTGCATTCCATGATACATATGGACTGCCGACAATCGTTACAAACTGTTCCAATAATTATGGTCCTTATCAGTTTCCTGAAAAACTGATACCTCTGTTCATCAATAATATACGTAATCGCAAACCTCTACCCGTATATGGCAAGGGAGAAAATGTACGTGACTGGTTATATGTCGTAGATCACGCACGTGCAATAGACATTATTTTCCATAAAGGAAAAATCGCAGAAACTTACAACATTGGTGGTTTCAACGAATGGAAAAACATTGACATAATAAAAACTGTCATCAAGACCGTTGACCGCTTATTAGGACGTAAGGAAGGAGAAGACTTAAATCTCATAACCTATGTCACCGACCGTCTTGGTCACGATGCTCGCTATGCCATTGATTCTACTAAATTGCAGAAGGAACTGGGTTGGGAACCATCACTCCAATTTGAAGAAGGAATAGAAAAGACTGTAAGATGGTACCTCGAAAATGAGGAATGGATGAACAATGTAACCTCGGGGGATTATGAGAAGTACTACGAAACAATGTATAAAGGACGATAAATTTTTAAGATGAGGTCTATTTGTTTGCATTGTCAAACTTTCGGATTTGTATAGCTTGGCAGTCCAGAGGAGAAAACCAAAGAAAGTGTAAAGATGACATTGTATTCCCTTGTGAAACGAGAATGTTGGGGAAAATTCGTCAACACATATATTGAGTTTTATCCAATGAATAAACTTAATAGATCTCACCTTAATTAAGAGTTAAATAAAAGATTAAAAAACTAAGAACTTATAATATTGTGTTTGAAAATTTAAGTGACAGACTTGAACGCTCGTTCAAAATACTTAAGGGTGAAGGAAAGATAACCGAAATCAACGTAGCAGAAACGCTGAAAGATGTACGTCGTGCATTATTAGATGCTGATGTAAACTATAAAGTGGCCAAAAGCTTTACTGACACAGTGAAGCAGAAGGCTCTGGGCATGAACGTACTCACCGCTATCAAGCCTGGCCAATTGATGGTCAAACTAGTTCATGATGAACTTGCGACCTTGATGGGAGTTGAAGCTAAGGATTTAAATCTAAATGGCAAACCAGCTGTAATCATGATGGCAGGTTTGAATGGCGCTGGTAAGACTACGATGTCAGGTAAACTTGCTAAATTACTTAAGGAAAAGCGCAACAAGCGCCCTCTGCTTGCAGCTTGTGACACATTCCGTCCTGCCGCTATGGAACAGCTGCGTGTATTAGCAGAGCAAATTGATGTACCTATATATATGGAACCAGGTGCAACAGACCCCGTACAAGTTGCACAGAATGCCATTAAGGAAGCGAAAGCTAAAGCATACGATGTTGTAATCGTCGATACTGCAGGACGTCAGTCTATTGATGAAGAGTTAATGAAGCAAGCAGAAAACATCAAAGCTGCTGTATTGCCTGATGAAACGCTACTTGTTGTTGACTCAATGACAGGTCAGGATGCTGTAAATACAGCAAAGACCTTCAACGAACGCCTTGAGATTGATGGTGTTATACTTACAAAGCTCGATGGTGATACTCGCGGTGGTGCTGCGTTGTCTATACGTACCGTGGTTGACAAACCTATCAAGTTCATTGGTACGGGAGAGAAGATGGAAGCACTTGATGTGTTTCATCCCGAACGTATGGCCGACCGTATCTTAGGTATGGGTGATGTCGTATCACTTGTAGAGCGTGCGCAAGAACAGTTTGATCTTGAAGAGGCAAAGCGTCTGCAGAAGAAAATTGCAAAGAATAAATTTGACTTCAACGATTTCCTTGGTCAGATTCAGCAAATCAAGAAAATGGGTAATATTAAAGATCTGGCATCTATGATTCCTGGAGTGGGCAAGGCTATTAAAGACGTAGATATTGACGATGATGCCTTCAAAGGTATAGAGGCTATAATCTACTCGATGACACCAAAGGAACGTTCAAACCCCGAAATCATAAACCAGTCACGCAAAAACCGTATAGCAAAAGGCTCTGGTACCAACATCCAAGAGGTTAACCGACTGATAAAGCAGTTTGACCAAATGCGTAAAATGATGCGCATGATTTCTGGCCATAATATGGGTGGTATGGCAAAGATGGCTGGTATGATGGGTAAAATGAAGGGAATGCCAGGAATGCCAAGAATGTAAATCTTTCAAATTAAAACGATATGCAATTAATAGACGGAAAAGCAACTGCAGCTGCTATAAAAGCAGAGATTGCCGAAGAAGTAAAACAAATAAAAGCTAAAGGAGGCAAGCAACCACACCTTGCAGCTGTACTCGTAGGTCATGATGGAGGTTCTGAAACATACGTTAAAAATAAAGTATTGGCGTGTGAAGCCTGCGGTTTCAAAAGCACCTTGATACGCTATGAGGACAACATCACAGAAGAAGAGCTCCTAAAGTGTGTTGATAATCTGAACAAAGACGCTGATGTTGACGGCTTCATCGTACAACTTCCACTCCCAAAGCACATCAATGAGCAAAAAATAATAGAAGCAATAGATTACACTAAGGACGTAGATGGTTTCCATCCCATTAACGTTGGTCGCATGGCTATCGGATTACCTTGCTTCATCTCTGCCACTCCGTTGGGTATCATTACCTTATTGAAACGCTACAATATTGAGACGAGCGGTAAGAAATGCGTTGTTTTAGGACGCTCAAATATAGTAGGAAAACCTATGGCGCAACTTATGATGCAGAAGGAATTTGGCGATGCAACCGTAACCGTTTGCCATTCTCATTCTGCAGATCTGAAGAAAGAATGTCGCGAAGCTGACATTATTATTGCCGCCATTGGTCGTCCAGATTTCGTAACAGCCGACATGGTTAAAGACGGTGCAGTAATTGTTGATGTAGGCACCACACGTGTCCCAGACGCTACGCGCAAAAGTGGTTTCCGTCTATCTGGCGATGTGGATTTCGAACATGTAGCAGAAAAATGTTCTTTCATCACCCCCGTTCCTGGTGGTGTAGGTCCTATGACTATTTGCTCTTTAATGAAAAACACTCTTGCTGCAGGCAAAAAAGAGTATTACAAGTAACACTTTTATATACATCATATAATAAAAATACGCTCAGTGTTGGACATTTCGCCATTGCTGAGCGTATTTTTTTGTTTTCTATCGTAAATTACTCCACGCTGTAAAAGCTATGTGATTATACTGTAAAAACTATGCGATTACACTGCAATAGCTATCTGATTACAACGTAAAAGCATACTGATTACTGCATCTTGTTAAGTCCTTCCCACTTTACATTCCACTTGCCATTATGTGGAAAACCCGGGTTCTTCACATCTGGACATCCATCCCAACCTGCACACATCATAGCAACGGCATTAAGCAAAGCACCATTGCCAGGCAGATACAAACGCAGACGCTTAGGCTCTTGATAGTTATGACCTGAAACCAAATAAGTATTTTTCCCCTTATCTATCAACAATGCGCGCACTGCACTTTCGCCATCTCCAAGACGGGCTGCACACATGGCTGTCATACCGTAGTCCCATCCCCACGTTGTGTCCCAATTCCAATTGTCAAATACCCACAACAGAGTACGTTGCATTTTTGCCCTATCATATAATCCATAGTCAGGCAACAATCCACAAGCACCAAGTACAGCAGGGTGATCAGAACGACATTTTAATCTAAATTCCGTCTCTGTCAACTGTTTCTTTCCTGTGTCTCCACCGTAATTGAATGGATCGAAAGCCGAATTCTCTTCTGTTTTTTGTCCATCCTCTGTTAAGAATGGCTGCGAAGCCTCACCCGCTGTATATATATCCTCATATTCTGCAAGCGAAGCCATACGACGTATTATGTCATCCCATTCCTTATGGCGTTGCAACCCACGGCGCTCACGCCATTTCTGTGCAGTGGTAAGGCCATACACCCAATATGCCTGCTCGAACGGATGATTGAAAGAAAAATCCTTTGACATAGCCTCTTGCATAGCAGTCTGTCCATATAAACGTATTTTTCCATTCTTATCTACATCACATGACATAGCAAAATCAGCCATAAACTCAGCCGTTTCCTCTACTTGCTTAGCGTACTTGTCAAGCGTAACTGCATTAGGATAGCGTCTGTACAATTCCTCTGCCATATATATATAATGTGGCTGTTGCCAAGTGAGGAATGAGCCGACATTAGATGGAGACTCCCCTACCCATGGATCTGTCATTTTCATCCAACGTACGCCTTTAAATCCTTGTCTTTTCGCTATCTGCTTTGCATAAGGATATGCTTTATCATTATACCATTTCATTATCCTCTCAAGTACTTGCGGACGGTTCCATAATGAAAAATCAACCATATGCCACCATGTCATCTCTAAATGCGGACGACCATACCAAGAGTTATAGGTCAAACCTGTCTCCTGCGGAGGAGTATCGTTTGCGCAATTTATATACGTAAGGTATTGCGAGAGCACAACCCTACGCTCCAATTCTTTTGCTCTCTCGTCCGTGCAATCAGAAAAATCGACGATTGCTCCATCTTCCCACCAATTATTCCAATACTGCTTAACACTCTCAAAGGCTGTTTTTAGATTGAAAGCCTTTAATATCTGCGGATTATTCTCAACGTATTCTACACATACTGTCAAGTCTTCTGACTTTGTTCTCAATACAAATGTATGTTCTTTCGTTTTGCCGAAAGAAGCCTTACCCGTCCATGTTACTTTCACGTAGTATGAGGTATTGTCTATTATATGTCTCAATAATACAGCGTTATCATAGCGATTCACAATCTCTGAAGAATGTTTTTCACCGTTTTCCCAATCCGTTGCAGCATCAGCATGCTTACCTGTAACATATGGAAGTGAAAGACAGATATATGCCTTACCTTTCTTAAATGCTTTTGTTTTTACGTTAAACAACATACCTGAGCCATTTGTTTCAGATGCTGTCATAACACTATAAACCTCACCACTGACTGTGTAATTTGAGAAAATCGTCCCATCATATAGGTTAAGAGTCTGTTTGATATTCTTTACCTCGCTAACTGGCAAGTTTTTCCCTTGATCCGTAAATACCAATCCTATATTACCAAGATTTAAACGATGTGGATTAACGCGAAAATACTCTGTAGCATCTTTATTTTTTCCTTCCGTCTTATATTCTACAGCATAAACTTCTTCGCGACCATGCCCTAAGTTCATTTTCTTTTGTGTATCTTCTGGCTTCAGTCCTTTGGAATTAGGAAAAGAATGCCATCCCCAATCTGACATAGCACACAATGGTATGCCATTCTCACATTCCTGCGGATATGACTGCAAGCCTGTAACATCTACTGTAACGGAGAAATGACCATTTCCAACACTGAGAGAATTCAACGGATCAAAAGCACTTATTACAGGAGCATTACGTGTCACTACTGCCTTACGACTAATGTTACTTGCTGACAGATTTATACTTAATACAGAAAAAAGAGCTGTAAATAAAAGATTTATGCGCATAGATTATATTTTTATTATTTTGCATACAAAGGTAATATTTTTTTCTTTTACTGGCAACTTATTTTAGTCATAAATATAATCTAAAAGATAAAAAACGGATAAAAAAAAACGGATTCGGAAAAAACCGAACCCATTTTTCTTATAGTAGATAATAGTTGATTACTTAATCTTGTTGTAACCATATTTTGCAACGCTACCAAGTTCTTCCTCAATGCGGATGAGCTGGTTATACTTAGCCATACGATCTGTACGTGACAATGAACCAGTCTTAATCTGACCAGAGTTCGTAGCAACAGCGATGTCAGCGATTGTCGTATCCTCTGTCTCGCCTGAACGGTGAGAAGTAACAGTGGTATAACCATGACGGTGAGCCATCTCAATTGCGTCGAGAGTCTCAGAGAGAGAACCAATCTGGTTAACCTTAATGAGGATAGAGTTGCCAGCGCCCATAGCGATACCCTTCTGCAGGAACTTTACATTAGTAACGAAGAGGTCATCGCCAACGAGCTGACAGCGGTCACCTATGCGCTCTGTAAGCTTAACCCAGTTCTCCCAGTCGTTCTCATCGAGACCATCCTCAATAGAGTCGATAGGGTATTTTGTGATGAGCTGCTCAAGGTAGTCAATCTGCTCTTCAGCAGTCAGTTTCTTACCGTTAGGATCCTTCTGCTTACCATTCTTCAGTTGCTTGTAGTCATAGTAGTACTTACCGTTCTCAACTACAGCGAACTCACTTGAAGCACAGTCCATTGCAATCTTAATATCCTTACCTGGTTCATAGCCTGCGTCCTTGATAGCCTGACAGATTGAGTCAAGAGCATCTTCAACACCGTCAAGTGCTGGAGCAAATCCACCCTCGTCACCTACAGCAGTAGAAAGACCACGCTTCTTAAGCAACTTAGCGAGGTTGTGGAATACCTCAGCACCCATACGAACAGCCTCCTTGATAGAAGGAGCACCTACTGGACGAATCATAAACTCTTGGAAAGCGATAGGAGCGTCAGAGTGAGCACCACCATTGATGATGTTCATCATAGGCACTGGCAGAGTGTAGGCGTTAGCACCGCCGATGTAACGATATAGAGGAATGTTGAGAGCTTTAGCTGCAGCCTGTGCTACTGCAAGTGAAACACCGAGAATAGCATTAGCACCAAGTTTGCTCTTTGTAGGAGTACCGTCAAGGTCGAGCATTTTCTGATCAATAGCACGCTGTCCGAATACGCACTCACCAATGAGAGCTGGAGCTATTACTTCGTTGATGTTAGCAACAGCCTTAAGAGTACCCTTGCCAAGGTAACGGTTCTTGTCACCATCACGAAGTTCAAGGGCTTCATTTTCACCTGTTGATGCACCTGATGGAACAGCAGCACGTCCCATAACACCATTCTCAAGTACTACGTCAACCTCTACTGTTGGGTTGCCACGTGAGTCAAGAATCTCACGACCTACGATTTTCTTAATTTTCATTTTATTTTTATTTACTGTTTGTAAAATATTTCAAAAACGTTGCAAAGTTACAAAAAAATATCCAAATATTTACCATAATTACGATTGTTTTTAAGTTGTAACAACATATTTAGCGGTTTTATTGTTGTTTTTTAATTTTATTTTGTAACTTTGTAATCTGTAAATTACAAGTATCATGATAGAAGTAAAAATTAAAGACAGTGAACTGTCCGCTTGCGCTAAAGACGGCATTGACGCTTTTCTCAATCTCATAATTTCGCGAATACGCGAGGTTATAGGCGGTGAACTCTCAGTTGAGAATATGCCACTCATGTCATCAAGCCAAATAACGCTCATAGGTTACGCAACACTGCGTGATGAACTGATGGACGGGGGATTTATCCAGTTAATCCACAATGGCTACGGAGTTTTCTTCTTCCGTAATCTTTTTGACCTTGCTATGAAGCAATGGGGACTTGACGATTTATGTCGTATGATGCGGAAAGCAAAGAATAGATACATGAAATATCACTCCAAGATTGAACAAGAGATGAGTGATGAAGAATTCATGGCTTTATACGAACAATTACCAGACTTCGAAGAATTAGATGATGAATTCATAACTAACGAGGAAGAATGGACAAACATGGTGGCACATTATGTTGACGAACATCTTACAGACTTCATAGAAATTGAACAATGAACAAAGAACAGCAAGAACTACGCAAGAAAAGTCCTGTGCAGATTAAAAATAAACGCGCAGCATTCGATTATCACTTCGTTGATACATATACGGCAGGTATTGTACTTACTGGTACTGAAATAAAAAGCATACGTATGGGCAAGGCATCACTTGTAGATACTTTCTGTTATATTCACAATGGCGAAATCTGGGTAAAAGGAATGAATATCTCACCTTATTTCTATGGTAGCTATAACAATCATGAAGCACGACGTGACAGAAAATTACTGCTTAACAAACGAGAAATACTCCATCTGGCCGAAGATTCGAAATCGCCAGGTTTCACTATAGTTCCAATTCTTATATTTATAGATGATAAAGGCAGAGCAAAGGTTGATATAGCTCTTTGTCGTGGTAAAAAAGAATACGACAAACGCGAATCTCTTAAAGAGAAACAAGACAAGCGTGAAATGGAGCGAGCAATAAAAAGATTCTAACCAATACTCAAAAAAGTTTCTTAATTTGTGTATATAAAAAAAAATTCTTACCTTTGCACTCAATTTTTATATCCAAACAATACAACTATTATAAATGACGAACAATTTCTACACTGTAGAGTACCGCCTATATACAATAAAAGACGGCCAACAAACACTGGTTGAGGAAATCAATGCATCAGAGCCATTCGAATTTATCAGTGGTTTCGGTGTAACACTTCCTGCATTTGAAATGAATATTGAGACTCTTGGTAATGGCGACTCCTTCAACTTCAGCATCCCTTGTGCAGAAGCATACGGTGAATATGTAGATGAACGAGTAATCGACTTGGATAAGCAAATATTTTGTATAAACGGTAAACTGGATACATCACGAATATATCCTGATGCCGTAGTACCTCTGCAAAATGAAGATGGAAATCGTTTTATGGGACGTGTTCTCAGCATTACTGATGACAAGGTACGTATTGACCTCAACCATCCTTTGGCTGGCTGCGATTTGCGGTTTGAGGGCAATGTGATAGATAGCCACGAAGCTACAAACGAAGATATTCAGTCTTTCGTCAATCGTCTTTCTGGCGGTGGATGCGGAGGATGCAGTGGCGGTGGATGCCATGGTGAAGGAGAACACGATTGCGATGGTGGCGGCTGTGGTAGCTGCGGTGGTGGATGTAAAGCATAACTATGAATACTTACGGACAATTATATAGAATAACGACCTTTGGCGAAAGCCATGGCACAGGTATCGGAGGCGTAATAGACGGAATACCTGCGGGGATTAAAGTTGACATGGGGTTCATTCAAAGTGAACTTAATCGTCGGCGTCCAGGACAAAGTACTATTACGACAAGTCGTAACGAAGCAGACAAAGTCGAGATACTTTCTGGTGTTTTTGAGGGTATGACCACAGGTTGCCCCATTGGTTTTGTTGTTCGTAACAGCGACCAACATTCTCAGGACTATGAGAATATGCGATGCCTCTACCGCCCGTCACACGCAGATTTCACCTATCAACAGAAATATGGCTTACGCGACCATCGTGGAGGAGGACGCTCTTCTGCTCGTATTACTATAAGCAGGTGTGTAGCAGGAGCCTTTGCTAAGTTAGTTCTAAATCAGCTGGGCATTCATATCTATGCATTTACATCACAGGTCGGAAACATAGCACTTGACTGTGATTATTCGAAATACGACCTTACAAAAACAGAAAGCAATGTAGTACGCTGTCCTGATGCTGAAAAAGCTGCACAGATGGAAGCACTTATAAAAGAAGTAAAAGCAGACGGTGACACCATAGGTGGCACGGTAACTTGCATAATCAAAGGTTGTCCCGTGGGATTAGGCGAACCAGAGTTTGGAAAACTCCATCAGATGTTAGGAAGTGCAATGCTCAGTATTAATGCAGCCAAAGGTTTTGACTACGGCAAAGGTTTTAATGGACTTGCAGAACGCGGCAGTCAACAAAACGACCTTTACAAACAAGGAGGCAGACTCGGTGCTACCATAACAAATAACAGCGGAGGAATACAAGGTGGCATATCAAATGGTGAAGATATATATTTTCGCGTAGCTTTCAAACCTGTTGCAACGCAGTTACGTGAGCAACCCACAATAGACTTAGAAGGGAATCCTACCACATTGAAAGCCAAAGGCAGACACGATCCTTGTGTTTTACCTCGAGCCGTACCTATAGTAGAGGCTATGGCAGCAATTACCATACTTGACTGCTATATGCTTTATAATTCACGCAATAATTTTCCTGATATGATATGAAACATAATTTAGCAATATTCGTAAGTGGAAGCGGTACTAACTGCGAAAATATTATACGTTATTTCAACAATAATGAGGAAGTAAACATTAAGGTTGTCATTAGTAATCGTAGCGATGCCTATGCCTTGGTTCGTGCGACGAATCTCGGAGTAAGAAACATTGTCGTCACTCGCAAACAGTTTGAGGAAACGCCTGATTATGTAATGGCACAAGTAGCAGACTGTGATTATATAATACTTGCAGGTTTCTTGCTTAAAGTTCCCGACTATCTCATAGAGGCATATCCAAACAGAATAATTAACCTGCACCCTGCCCTCCTCCCTAAATACGGAGGTAAGGGCATGTATGGTCATCATGTCCATGAAGCGGTAAAAGCTGCGGGAGAAAAGGAAACTGGCATAACAATACATTATGTTAACAGTGAAATTGATGGTGGAGCAATCATAGAACAGTTTAAGACTGCCCTCTCTTCTTCTGACACAATAGAAGATATTGAGCAGAAGATACATGTACTAGAACAAGAAAACTTCCCACAAGTAATCGAACGGGTACTGAAAGCTAATTAACAGCCCAGCCCATAAATATTTTATAATTGTCAACTTTCAAAATAAAAATCCACAATATGAGAGCAAGAAACGCTGAATGGTTTGAGACGAAAGTCCGCTATGAGAGACAGATGGAAGATGGACTGCAGAAGAAAGTCACAGAGAGTTATGTAGTTGATGCCGTATCCTTTACAGAAGCAGAAGAAACAATAACAGATGAACTCAGCAGCTATATTACTGGTGATTTCATTATTACGGACATAAAGAAAGCAGCATACAAGGAAGTATTCTTCAGCGACAATCCAAATGACGACCATTGGTATAAAGTTAAGCTACAGTTTATCATAATTGACGAGAAATCTGGAAAAGAAAAATACTCAGCCCAAAATTTCCTTGTACAGAGTAATACATTGCAGAATGCTGTCAAGGGTGTAGAAAGCGTAATGAATACCGGTATGCAAGACTGGAAATTATCTTCTGTAACAGAAACAACGCTGATGGATGTATTTGAGCATGACGGAGTGAATAAATCACCAAAGCGACAGGAAGATGACCGCCCAGAATATGAGGATGCTCTCAATGCTGAGATGCAAAATAAAGAAGCAGAACAAGCAGTAGAATAACTTCACATGACACTATGATTAAAGACAACATCAAAGAGGTACGCGCCAACTTACAAGAGGGTGTTTGCTTAGTAGCCGTAAGCAAATATCATCCTATTGAGGCAGTGAAAGAAGCCTATGCTGAAGGACAGCGCATCTTTGGAGAAAGTCGCGAACAAGAATTGCGTATTAAATATGAATGTCTCCCCAAAGACATAAAATGGAACTTCATTGGTCATCTGCAAACTAACAAAGTAAAATACATAGCACCATATATTTCTCTTATTGAGTCAGTTGACTCTCTGAAATTGATGAAAGAAATCAACAAGCAAGCAGAGAAATGCAACCGCATTATCGACATACTGCTTGAACTTCATTTGGCTACAGAGGAAACAAAAAGTGGTATGTTGCCAGCAGAATGTATGCAGTTACTTGATGGAAACGAATGGCGCGAAATGAAAAATATCAGGATTTGCGGCATAATGATGATGGCATCTGCTACCAATGATGAGAGCAAAATAAGAAAAGAATTCAAGCAAGCTGACGAGCTGTTTAATCGCATCAAGGAACAATATTTCCGTGATGATGTGGCATTTAGCATAAAGTCATATGGTATGAGCAATGATTATTTGCTTGCACAGGAATGTGGTTCTAACCATGTTAGAGTAGGTTCTAAGATTTTCTGTTGACAAACAAAATTAAATATATAGTTTACGGACTGCTGATTGCAGTTGCTGTCTGTTATTTTGCAGGGTTTGTGTTGCTGAGAATACCAGCAACGCAAACCTTTATTGCTTCCAAGACTGCAAACTATATGTCAAAAAAGATTGGCAGCAAAGTCAGCATAGGAAAGGTTGATATACGTTTGTTTAACCGCGTTGTAATTGACAATGTCATTGTACTTGATGAAGAAAAGGATACCATGCTCAAAGCTTCCCGTTTCTCTGCCTCCGTCGATCTTTTACCCTTGATAAGGGAAAAGATATCTTTGTCATCAATACAACTGTTTGGGGCAAAGATAAATCTGAAAAGAAAAGACGCCAATTCACCTCTCAATTGTCAAAAACTGATAGATGCCTTTTCATCAAAAGATAGCAAAGACAGCAAAACGGACATACACATTTCCTCATTAGTTATAAGGAATGCTTTGGTAACATATAACCAGGAGGACAAACCACACGTTAATGGTGTATTTTCACCATATCACATGGCTATAACAAAACTTAACGCAGATATAGCATTTGACTACTCTACCGACGATAAAAAGCAAGACATCAAAACTTTAATCAACCGTCTATCGTTTTGTGAAACCACTGGTTTAACATGTAAGAGCCTCACGACAGAAATAAACTCTCACGAAAACGAAGGCATACAAACCCTATTATTAAAAAATTTCAAACTTGCCTTACCACGAACAAATATAGAATTACCCGAGGCACTGATATCATTCAAATCTTTTGGAAATGGAGAATTAGACACCAATTCTCTTATTGCAAAGGCTAAAATTGAAGCCGATGCCGTCTCACTTGATGATTTCAAAGCACTGACACGAATCGCAGAATTAAAAGACATACCTACGTTAAAACTCTATAGCAACATTGATGTTGTTAATTCTGGCGGCAAGGCAGATGTAAACCTACGCTCCGCAGATGGCAGAAATTTAATCATTGACTTAACTACAAAAGCACAAGATATTTTTACTACGCCACAATTTAATACCGTAATAAGAAAATTGAATGTCTCAGAAGACATTCTAAAACAAATATCCTGTATTTACGCTCTTCCACAGCAACTACTATCTCTTGGCGACATAAGTGCTGACGGTTATATCAACACGCGCGGCAAGAGTGCTTTAGAAACTAAGTTGTCACTTAATACGAGTAATGTAGGAACTGCAGATGTGGAATTCCGTATAAATGAAACAGCTGGCAATATACACTACGACACACACCTCAAGACAAACGGCCTCGACATTTCTAAATTCATGAACGATGCGAAATTTGGAATACTTAGGGGAGACATTGCACTGAAAGGCACGCTTACTGACAAGGGGAAGATTATCAGCACACACGCAAATGGAATTGTAAAAGAATTTGCTTATTCTGGCAATTCCTATAATGGTATTACGATAGATGCCGACTACAATAACGGCGTAATAAAAGGAAATCTATGCAGTACAGATCCTAAAGCTCGGTTTAATGCTGATGTAGATGCCAATATGTCTGCTCTTACTGCTGACGGCTTTAGTGGAAAGATTGTTGTCAAAGACATTTACTTAGCTCATAACGATGTAAATATCAGCAAACTTAGTTTAGAATCAAGTAACAACCAAGACAGCAAAACTATAAGCATAACAACTGATTTCGGTTATGCTGAAATTTCTGGTAACTTTCAGTTAGCCACTCTATCTCAGTCACTTGCCAATGTAGTAACAGCTCACCTGTCACACATCCCCTACATACCAGAATTCAAAGCAACCAACAATGACTACAGCATAAATGCCCACATTGACAATCTTAACTTTATAAAAAAGATTGTCAACATACCTATTGACATTAAAAAGCCTGTGGATATCTTCGGCAAAATTAACGATATGCAGAATTTTGCTGACATTACCCTCTCTGTACCTTCCGCAGAGATTGCCTCTAAGAAGATAGAAAACACCGTCATACATATATCATCTCCAATAAGACAATTATTTGCTGACATAAACACTACTATTTTAACTGACGCCGAGCCTGTAACTCTCAACATAAACTGCACTGCAGACAATGGTGTGCTTAATAGTGCAGTAACATGGAATAACCAACGAAACAACGTGTTCAAGGGACGATTGAACACCAATACTCAGTTCTTCAAAACGCCAAATGGAACTAATGCGTTCCACATAAATATTCCAAATTCTGATTTTGAAGTAGGTGATACGGTATGGGATATCAGTTCTGAAAAAATCACGTTTTCTGACAACAGACTATCAATTAACAATCTTAGAGTTGGAAATAAGACGCAGCATGTAGTCATCAATGGCACGGCCTCGGCATCAGTGCAAGACACTCTCGCCGTTGAACTGAAGGATATAAATGTAGAATATATACTAAATCTTATAAATTTTACATCCGTTGCATTCGGGGGCAAAGCATCAGGCATTGTTACTGCTAACAGCATATTTAAGGAACTAAACGCACAGGCGCACCTTGAAGTGGGGAATTTCTCTTTCCAATATGGAGATATGGGTACTCTATATGCCGATGCAACATACAATAATACAAAGCAACAGATAGATTTGGAAGCTATAGCCGACGATACGCTCGCTAAAGCAAAAACACTTATCAATGGATATATCTCACCGCAAATGAATAGCATTGACCTAAATATAAAGGCTGAAAACACACGACTTGACTTCATGAGAGACTTCTGCGGGTCTTTCCTTAACAATATAGACCTCAATGGTGAAGGAAACGTCAGGCTTCATGGAACGTTTAATGCGTTGGAACTCACTGGTCAGCTTGTAGCTAAAGGCTTTGCTACAGTAACCTCTACAAACTGTAGGTATGAACTCCCCTCTGACACTATCGTCTTAATTCCTGGAGACATGTTATTTTCCAATGTGCCGATTAAAGATAAGTACGGCAACATTGCCAACGTAAGTGGAGGCATACATCACCGACATTTAGGACGCATAGCATACGATGTGCATATCAAAACAGACAAGCTTCTGGCATACGATATTCCCACGTTGGATGGTTCGAATTACTGCGGAAAAGCAGTAATTCAGGGCAATGTTGGAATAAAGGGCAAAGGAAACGAATTAAATGTTGATGCTGATGTCACTACACTCGATGACTCATACATTATTTATAATACGACATCACCCGACATGGTGTCAAACAGGGACTTCATAACATGGGGAAGTTTAAACGAGAAGAAAGATGTCACTGACGACAGTACAGCTATAAATACAAGCCATGCTAACATTGACAATGGTAATCAACGCACAAACATACGTCTGAAATTCAATGTAAACGTAACTCCTAAAGCCAAACTACACTTGCTTATGGACGCTATAAGTGGAGATTATATCGACCTCTTTGGCAACGGACAACTACAGATAAGTTTTTACAATAAGGGAGCATTCCAAATCTTTGGCAATTACAATATCGACCACGGAATATACCGTATGACGATACAAAACATACTTAGACGCGAGTTTGCCTTCCAAAATGGAAGTCTGATAGCTTTCGGAGGAGACCCTTTTGAAGCCACGTTGAGGATGAAGGCTGCATATATGCTCAACAGTGTTTCGCTGGCAGACCTTAATATCGGAACGTCATTCAAGGCAAATAATGTGCCAGTTAACTGTCTAATGAATATCACAGGTACTGCAGGAAGACCGCTCGTTGATTTCAGTCTTGATTTGCCTACGCTTGACAACGAGGCAAAGCAGATGGTTTACTCCATAGTCAACAGCGATGAATCTATGAACCAACAGGTGTTATATCTGCTTGCCATAGGACGATTCTATTCTTCTGATAAAAACAGGAATGATGACAGCGAACGCACCGGACAGACTACTTTGGCCATGCAGAGTTTCCTAAGCGGAACTTTCTCGCAGCAACTCAACCAAGTGCTCAACCAACTGACAAACAACAATAATTGGTCGTTTGGCGCCAATATCGCAACTGGTACTGATGGAATGAGTAATGCAGAATACGAAGGAATACTCAGTGGCAGAATGTTGAATAACAGACTTTTGTTTAACGGACAGTTTGGATACCGAGACAACATCATGACCAACTCACAAAGCTTTATTGGCGACTTCACAATACAATATCTTCTCACACCTAATGGCAACGTGGCACTGAAGATGTATAATCAGACCAATGATCGCTACTTTACACGCAACTCTCTTAATACTCAAGGCATCGGCATCGTACTGAAAAAAGACTTCGGGAAATAAACCATATAATGCCGCCATCGCAATATGATACAGATTACAATGTAAAAGCTATCTTATTACGCTGTAATCTGTATGCTTTTACATGGTAATAAGATAGCTTTTACACTGCTATTGGATAGCTTTTACTATTATCACTAATAAGAAGTAGAACTCGATTCGTATTCATTATAACTACGCAAGAGGTTTACGTCTTTCTTTATCACGAACTTACGACCATCGGCACCACGTGCTTTGACATATACGAAATAGGTACCTTCCTTAACGTCAGAGCCGTGAAACTTTCCGTCCCAGCCTTTTGATGACACATCATTCCATTCGTATATTTTCTGTCCCCACCTATTATATATTGTAGCTGCAAACTCTATTATAGATTGATAGCTCTTGGGAGCATAATAATCATTATCGCCATCGTTATTGGGGGAAAAGGCATTTGGCATCACCAGACTGCTCTCGCTGGCTTTCAGCGTAAGAATATTCTTCGTGTTCCAATAGTCACGTCTGCAACTTACCACCCTGTCACCTTTTTTAAACGTAGCGTACAAAGCTATACTGTCCGTACCTGCCTGAACGAAAGTTACTTGCGGCTCTTCTTCGTACCTTATCATATAAGGCTCATCAAGATTACCGCCCTCATGGCAGAAACGCCACTCGTAATCACAAGTCCAATCATCTGCATCAGTCAACTCCATGTGAAAAGTAACCTCTATAGGAGCAGAACCCTCAAAAGTGGTCTGCATCGTCACTGTTTTCTCATCACTCGACTTTGCATCAAAAGATATACTCACCGTGGGCTCTGCCTCTACAGCATTTACCGTCATAGCGAAAAGAACAAAAGATATAATCAATAGTATTCTACTCATAAAATCCATATTTTTTGCAAAATTAGTCATTTTATTTCTAATATCTTTGATTTTTCGGAGTTTTTTTTATATTTTTGCAATTCAATAACGAAATAATGAGATTAAAACAATGAAAGCAAGAAAAATATTTCTTTTAGTTATGCTTCTTGTTTGTACTACTTGCTACACTGAAGCACAGCAGCAAAATGTAATCAACGTGGGCATAATGTTACCACTACACAATAACAACGGTGACGGCAGGCGCATGTTGGAATATTACCGTGGCATACTTATGGCTGTAGAGAAACTGAAGACTGAAGGTCACAATATCAACATACACACATGGAATGTGCCAGAGGAAGCCGACATTCGCACTACCCTGCTGCAGGATGGTGCTAATACCTGCAACTATATTTTCGGTCCACTATATACCCGACAAGTAAAACAATTGGGAGACTTCTGCAGAGCCTACAACATAAAAATGGTAATTCCTTTCTCCATAAGCAGTAACGAGGTTGATACTAATCCAATGGTATATCAGGTATATCAATCTAACACCGATATAAACAACACCACAATACAGCAGATTGCCGACCACTTCAACAATTGTCATATTGTATTCATTGACTGTAATGACTCTACCTCAAACAAGGGAAACTTTACCATGTCACTCCGTAATACGCTCACACAGCGTGGAATAAGTTTTAATATAACAAACGTTTCTTCACCTGATGACATATTCGTGCGCTCGTTTTCACTATCACAGCCTAATCTCGTGATACTCAACAGCGGGCGCTCGCCTGAGCTAACAGCCGTAATGAATAAACTTGACATTCTGACCTCCACAAACAATGGAGTACAAGTGACACTGTTCGGATATACAGAATGGCTGATGTACACACAGATGAACAAGGAACGGTTTGCAAAATATAATGCTTTCATCCCAAGCCATTTCTATTATAACGAGTTTTCCTCAGCCACTAATGAGTTCAAGCAAAAATACCGTTGGCGCTTTCATCAAGACATGATGACTGCCCTACCCCGATTTGCTGTTACTGGATATGACCACGCAATGTATTTTCTATCAGGAAACAACCAATGGCTACAGACCCCTTTACACTTCATCCAACAACCAAATGGCGGATTTAGAAATAAGGCCTATATGCTCATTCATTACAAACAAGACGGTGGGATTGAGGCCATAACTTATTAAACTGTATGAAAAAGAAACTTTGCTTCATACTGCTGTTTGCATTAACCTCCATTGCCATGACAGCACAAGTAGGCGACTATCGCAACGTCTTCAGTATCGGTGTAAATGGTGGTTATGCTCTAAACAGCATAACATTTCAACCTAAGGTTGTTCAAAAGATGCACGGAGGAATGACTGGTGGCATAACGTTTCGCTACACCAGCGAAAAATATTTCTCTACACTATGCGCTATACAGATGGAAGCTAACATCGCACAATTAGGTTGGAAAGAGGATATACTGACAAGAGACGGAGAACACGTGATTAACCCTCAGACGGGCATAGCAGAAGAGTACACGAGAAATCAAACATACATACAGATACCTATATTTGCACATCTGTCATGGGGAAAAGAGAGAAAAGGCATAAATGCCTTTGTAAATCTTGGCCCGCAAATCGGGTTTAACTTATCAGAAAACACAAAATGCAATTATGATTCCCCATATACCACAGGAGAATCGGACAACGTCCGTGTAAATACTGTAGTGGAACAAGAGACGATGCCCATAGAAAACAAGTTTGACTATGGCATCGCTGCAGGTGCAGGCATCGAGCTACATCTTAATCACATAGGACGCCTAAACATCGAAGGGCGATATTACTATGGGTTGGGAAACATCTATGGAGATTCAAAACGAGATTATTTCGGTACATCAAATCATAATACGATATTTATAAAACTTACATATCTTTATGACCTCTGAGAAGGAATATATAAATGTATGGGGAGCCAGAGTTCACAATCTGAAAAACATCGATGTTAGCATCCCACGCAATAGTCTCACCGTGATAACAGGACTATCTGGCTCTGGCAAATCATCTCTTGCTTTTGATACCATCTTTGCAGAAGGACAAAGAAGATATATCGAGACTTTCTCGGCTTATGCAAGAAACTTTCTCGGTTCTATGGAGAGACCTGATGTTGACAAGATTACAGGTCTCTCGCCGGTTATTGCCATAGAACAGAAAACCACGAATAAGAACCCGCGCTCCACCGTAGGCACCACAACAGAGGTTTATGACTATATGCGACTGTTATTTGCCCGTGCTGCCACAGCCTACAGCTGGGCATCGGGCGAAGAAATGGTGAAATACACCGAAGAACAAGTCGTAGATATGATTCTGTCGCGATATGAAAACAAACGAATTTTCATACTTGCTCCTCTTATAAGAAACAGGAAAGGACACTACAGAGAACTCTTTGAACAGATGCGCAAGAAAGGTTTTATCCAAGTACGTGTCGATGAAGAGATAACAGAAATAAGCGAAGGGATGAAACTTGACCGCTACAAAAATCACAACATAGAGGTAGTAGTGGACAAATTGAAGGTAGGCAAAGATAGTCAAGAACGCTTGCAAGCAAGTGTAGAGACTGCCATGCGACATGGCGATGGACTTATAATGATACTTGACAAAGATACTGACGAGACACGATATTACTCAAAGCGTCTTATGTGTCCTACCACAGGTATGGCATATAAAGATCCTGCACCAAATATTTTCTCGTTTAACTCACCGGAAGGTGCCTGTCCTTACTGCAAAGGTTTAGGTATCGTAAATAATGCCGACCCACTTGTTGAGGCAGAGAAGATAATAGAGAATGATGAAGAAGAAGAGTGCGTGTTCACAACTTGTCCGGCATGCAACGGAGACAGATTGTCACAAGAGGCTTTATCGTATAGGCTATGGGATAAGAACATAGCACAACTTTCCGCAATGGATATTGACCAACTATATGAATGGCTAAACGACGTTGACAAGCATATAACACCAAAACAGAAAAAAATAGCCCAGGAAATACTCAAAGAAATCAGGACAAGGCTGAAATTCATGTTAGATGTAGGATTGGACTATCTTTCGCTCGCACGTCAATCCTCTACCCTATCAGGAGGAGAAAGCCAGAGAATAAGGCTGGCAACGCAAATAGGCTCTCAACTCGTCAATGTGCTATATATTCTTGACGAGCCATCAATAGGACTGCACCAGTGTGACAATGAAAGACTCATAACATCGCTTAAGCAACTGAGAGACATCAGAAACACTGTGATTGTCGTAGAGCATGACAAGGATATGATGTTGGCTTCTGATTATATTATTGATATAGGTCCGTCTGCTGGTAGGAAAGGAGGAAATGTGGTTTTTCAAGGAAATATCAACGATATGCTCCTACAAAACACATTGACGGCTGAATATCTTAATGGGAAGAAAGAAATACCATTACCTGACAGACGACGTGAATGTAAGAAAGACAAAAACGGTAATCCTGTTTTTCTGGAACTTAAAAATGCACATGGCAATAATCTGAAGAATATAGATGTAAAGTTTCCTTTGGGAAACCTTATTGTCGTAACGGGTATGAGCGGTTCTGGGAAATCTACACTTATAAACGAAACACTCTACCCTATCTTATCGCAATACTTCTATCGTTCGAAGAAACAGCCATTGGCATACGAAAGCATAAACGGCTTAGAACTCATAGATAAGGTCGTCAACGTTGACCAAACACCAATAGGTAGGACTCCGCGCAGTACACCAGCAACATATACAGATGTTTTCTCACTCATCAGAAAACTATTCATTGAATTGCCAGAGTCTAAAATCAGAGGTTATAAGCCAGGACGCTTCTCTTTCAATGTAAAAGGAGGTAGATGCGAAACTTGCGGAGGTAATGGCTACAAAACTGTTGAAATGAATTTTCTGCCAGATGTATATGTCCCATGCGAAACCTGCCGAGGAAAGAGATACAACAGAGAAACACTTGAGGTAAGATACAAAGGAAAATCAATAGCTGACATATTGGACATGACAATAAATCAAGCTGTAGATTTCTTTGAAGCTGTACCGTCTATACTTCAGAAGATAAGAACACTTCAACAAGTCGGTCTGGGGTATATCAAATTAGGTCAATCTTCTACTACACTTTCAGGTGGAGAAAGTCAACGCGTTAAACTTGCTACGGAATTGTCAAAAAGAGATACAGGAAAAACATTATACATATTAGATGAACCTACTACAGGACTGCATTTCGAAGACATTCGAATGCTTATGAACATCCTGCAGCAACTTGTTGATAAAGGCAACACAGTTATAATCATAGAGCATAACCTTGACGTAATAAAGCTTGCTGACTATATTATAGACATTGGTCCAGAGGGCGGACGTAAGGGAGGACAAGTAATAGCTGTCGGTACACCAGAAGAAATCATAAAAAACAAAAAAAGTATAACAGCTAAATATTTAAAGCCATACCTGAAGACAAAAAAAGAACAGAGATAAATAGTATCTCTGTTCTTTCAATTCATAAATTATCTTTTCATATCTACAATGTACTAAGAGCGGTAAGCGGGGCTCGAACCCGTGACCTGCGGCTTGGGAAGCCGCTGCTCTACCAACTGAGCTATTACCGCAAAATAAAAGAGAGAACATAAACAACATATAGTTGTAATGTATCCCTCTTTCACAAGAGAGCCGATAACGAGACTCGAACTCGTGACCCACGCATTACGAATGCGTTGCTCTACCAACTGAGCCATATCGGCATTTTTCTTTTGCGACTGCAAAGGTACAAAGAAAAAATGAAACTTGCAAATTTTACAACGAAATTCTTTTAAAAATTTACTATAACCACTTTTAATCTTAAAAAAAATTAATAAATACATATTTTTATTACGTTTATTTGTTTGTTTCAAAAAAATATAGTAATTTTGCACACTGTTTGGAATAAGTATCATTTAACGATATTAAAAAGAAAAGATAGCAATGTCTAAAATCTGTCAAATTACCGGTAAAAAAGCAATGATCGGTAATAATGTATCACACTCAAAGCATCGCACAAAGCGTTCTTTTGACGTTAATCTTTTCGCTAAGAAATTCTTCTATGTAGAGGAAGGATGTTGGATTAGCTTAAAGATTTCAGCCGCTGGGCTTCGCATGATTAATAAGGTAGGACTTGACGCAGCTCTCAAGCAGGCTGTAGCAAAGGGCTACGTAGATTGGAAAGATATAAAAGTAATAGGAGAATAGTACTATGGCAAAGAAAGCAAAAGGTAATCGTGTGCAGGTAATACTTGAGTGCACCGAGATTAAAAATAGCGGCATGCCAGGTACAAGCCGTTATATTACTACAAAAAATCGCAAGAACACTCCAGAGCGTCTTGAGTTGATGAAATACAATCCTATACTCAAAAAGATGACTCTTCACAAGGAGATTAAGTAATCATCTAAATATTTTATTAAGGTAACACTATGGCAAAGAAAGCGGTCGCTACCCTCCACGAAGGCTCATCGGATGGTCGCGCATACTCAAAAGTTATCAAGATGGTTAAAAGCCCAAAAACTGGTGCTTACATCTTCGACGAGCAGATGGTTAGAAACGAAGACGTTCAGGCATTCTTCAAATAATATTTTGAAGAATTTCTATAAATCAGAAATGAGATTACATAGATATTAGAATAATAAGAGTCTATGTAATCTCTTTTTATATTCAACACATTTGAGATGGACAAATTCAAAGTCGTTATAGTAGAAGATGTAAAATTAGAGCTAAAAGGCACTGAAAGCCTATTGCTCTCAGAGGTTCCTGAAGCAGAAATAGTGGGTACAGCACAAAACGAAGCTGAATACCTAAAAATAATGCGAACAGTTACCCCTGACTTAGTACTTCTTGACCTTGGATTACAAGGTAACACCACCATAGGAGTTGAATTGTGCAGAAATACGAAAGCATCAAATCCTAATATTAAAATTCTTATTTTCACAGGAGAGATTCTAAATGAAAAATTATGGATAGATGTTCTTGATGCTGGAGCAGATGGCATAATTCTTAAAACAGGTGAAATGCTAACACGCGACAATATCATTGCTGTAATGAACGGTAGAAAATATGTCTTCAACGAACCTGCTATGAACATCATTGTGGATCATTTTCGCAAATCCGTCTCTAATGACACCTCAAGCAGAGAATCGTCAATCAATTACGACATAGACGAATACGACGAAAGACTACTACGTCATCTCGCACTTGGCTATACGAAAGAGCAAATAACAACCCTACGTGGTATGCCATTTGGAGTTAAAAGTTTAGAGAAGAGGCAAGCCGACCTCGTACAAAAGCTGTTTCCCAATAACCAAGCTCGCGGCATCAATGCGGTCAAACTTGTAACACGTGCTTTTCAATTACACATTCTAAACCCAGAAACTATACAACCCGATGAAATTTGACGAAATCTACAGATCAGTAGTCCGTTAAAAACTCTATAACACCCCGGTTAGGGATAAGTATTTACGAATTCCCTGAATTCTCGCAAACATAGGAGATATTTTCTGTAGCCGAGGACCTCAGTACCCAGCCAACCGTATCGACACTTGGAATCCGTGTGCAAGAACGGAGCAATAGCTTAGGTGCAAGCATGTTGATGTCCTCAAATCTGTCTCCACCGCAGGGATTGTTACAGAAGAGTGTTTCGAACATCTCGATGTATCGGAAGGCGTTCCGTTTCAGATTTTATATGTAACTTTGCAATGTAGCTCAATGATTTTTCTGGATTATTTACAGCACAAATTTAGGTAAAAATATAGACCTTCAAAATCCTGAGCAAATTTTTGTTGCTTAGTAACTTTTTAAAAAAAAATTAACACTGTGGAATTAAGTTTTACACATATGAGACGATTCCTTGTATTTATTGTGTTCATGATGCTATACGTGAACGTAACTGCTGCAGGCGTAAAATTGGTTGACCTGATAGGTGACTGGAAGTTCGTTCCTGCCGAAGGTATGGTGATGGCTGGTGACATAGTGATGAATGTTTCCTCTGTATCTATGTCACAGTCTTTGTATAGCAATAAGAAAAAGTCGAAGAGCGACTTGTTTCATGCAAGTTTTTATTTGTCTGACACACCAGAAACTCCATGGAATAGTAATATGGTAGGCAAGGTTCAGTCGGGCACCTATATAGTGAGAAACTCTAACGGAAGCGTTTCTTTAAGTGAGGTGTCATTTGACGATAATGGAATGCTTGTCTTGACACCTCATAATTCGCAAAATGGCTTTATAATGAGATTTCGCAAGATGACTGACGAAGAGATTTCTGATGTCAAGACTGCAAAAATAGCCGACGAGATGGGGTTGATGCAAGGATATGCTAAAGCCAAGAATATTGAAAATAAGAATCCGATGCTTTCAAACTACATCCCGGGAAGTTTAGCTTGGAAGTTAAGAGATTTTGTTTCGCGATATAACACAAAGGACATTAGGGTACTTCGAATAGGTGGACCTTTGAATGCCATTGACCTTTATATGCTCAGTCTCCCTGACGAATATAAGAAATTCTTCCCTAATATCAACACGCTTGATTTGTCAATGGCATGGTTTGTCACAGATTCGATAGCTTATCACTGTCATGAGTTTAGAAATTGCAATCATGATTATTTCAGTAATATTCGAGGAATGCACATGGTGAAAGACCTCAAGACTGACACTATAGGCGTGCTGTTCAAATCAGATGGTGATGGCATGGCTAACGTGTGTTATGACAGATATGGCTGGCTGGTGGAAGAAAAGAAAGACTCTTTATATTGGCACTATTGCACAACGATAGAAGACTGTGTCAGTGAATTCTCTTTCTTTAACATTCCGTGGCTCGAACGTATTATTTTCCCTATGTCAACCAGAGAAATTCACTATAATGCAGTGACTTACTGTCCTAAATTGAAGGAAATAATAATACCGTCAGGTGTAATGGGTATTAAAAATGGTGCTTTTGTTGGCAATCCCAATTTGGAAACGGTTAAGGTGGCAGAAGACTCAAAACTCTTGAAAAAGTTGAGTGAAGATATTGGAGGTAAGAATGAAATTTTTATCAACAATAATCCGCAAGCAGAGATAGAGACTTATAAAACCATTAAGCCAGAGGTTACGTTTACTATACGGGGCAGATTGCCCCAAAAAACACGTAAGGTCAATGTCTCTGACTATACTAATCATAAAAGGATAAGGCAGTTGGAGGCTGATAGTAGCGAATTTCGTTTTGAGGTTACCGTGCCGCAATATTCTGTCATAGGTTTCGGCAATCTGCGTCAGGCTGTTATTGCAGAAGGCAGTGATGTGTATATTGACTTAGAAACAGACTCTCTCTCCGGCACACCTCTCAACGACAAGCTGCACAAATACAACAAAGTGTTGCGCATATGTGAAAAAGAACTATATGAAGCACGTGTAAAACTTGAAGATATTGCAAACGAAGACAGTGTTATCGTTTATAAAAAACGAGTTGATGTTGCGCGGAAAGTGTTGTATAGTTTTGTTTCAAGATTTTTCTTGAGTAACTATGATAATTGTCTTTCGGCATATGTGCTGGCAAGGTATGAGCATGAAATGCCTTTGGAGATGAGTTACATAATGATAATGACTTCCACGTCAGCTATGATGGCAGACCCGTTGCTCAATAATCTGTGGAAGTGGGTAAGGGAGTTTACGCATACCGTCCATCTGGATTACAATGGTTACAGCGATCCCCGTTTTATGCAGCCTCTCACCAACGTGAAAGCCGGAAAACTGGAGACTATGCTGACACCTAACGAATGGAATAAAGTCAGAAGGATGAAGATAGACGGCAAACTCAATATTGATGACATTCGTTGGCTAAGGTCTTTGTGTCGCTACAAGAATATGCAAGCTTTGGATCTAAGCGACGCATATATCGTGGATGAGAATAATGAAATATCCACATATCTGCCCGACTCGGCATTTTCCTTTAACATCAAATTGAAGTACATAGCCTTGCCAAAGAACATAAGAACTATCGGCATTAGATGTTTCTATGACTGCAATGGACTTGAATTCATAAAGATGAACGACGATATTCATACCATATCGTCAGAAGCCTTTGCTAATGCACGTAACCTTCGCGACTTCAGACTGCCGTCAAAACTTGAAAAGATAGGTCACAGAGCTTTTTTGCAATGTGCTAACATACGTAACATGATTTTGCCTGACGGTGTGAAGCAAATAGACATAGAGGCTTTTGCCTTGTGTAGGAATCTTCGTAAACTCTATATCCCTGCTGCCACAAAAAAAATAGGTAGAGCGATGACGCACAATTCTTTGAGTGCTGTTATCAGTATAGACGAAGCAAATAAAGACTATAGGGTCGTGTCAAACGTTATTATAGGCTGCACTGACGAAGCGCGTAAGGCTATAGGTCAGACTGTTACAAAGTAGGCTGGCAGATTTTAATTTCATAATTAGAGTCGTTGACGTAAATAACGCAAAATGACGCGAAGGGAATGTAGTATCTATGTGCAGGATGCAACATTTTCCATGTATTTACTTACATATTAGTTTTTCATGGTGTTGTTTCCTTGCGGCGTAGCAAGACGCTTTGTGTACCTGTTTGCTCCCACATATAATTGTCATTAAATTCATGTTAGAATGGTCATTCATATTAAAAAACAAAGACTTGCGTAGATTGAGGGATTGTTTACCATGATTTATTCAGGTACAAAAAGAAAATATAATTTCACCGCACCTTACCAATGGATTTAGCCCTGATAAGGTGCGGTGTTATCATTACTGTTTCTTTCGGGTAATCACTTTTCCCCACTCAGGAACATATTCACTGTCTGGTTAGCATCAGCCATGGTTACCTCTCCGTCACCATTCACGTCGGCAGCCTCCTCGTCAAAGTCTCCTTCCACGAAACCGTCAGTACCCTTTGCCAGGAAGTAGTTCACCACTGCGTTGGCATCTGCCATCGTTACCGTGTCATCGCCGTTGCTGTCGCCTTCCACGCGGAATTTCTCTATGAAGAAGAAGTTCTTCCACTGGTCCGCCGCCTGATAGTCGTCTATGCTTTCTGTCGGAACATACAGCGTACACTCCCACTTGTTGATGTCGTCAAGCGCCTGCGCTCCGCATGTCGGAGGCACGGCAGCCCTGGTCTTGAACTTCGTCATCGACGTACAGTCAGAGAAAGCCTCCTTGCCTATGCTCTCCAGTTGTCTGCCACAAGTGAATTGCTCCAGACTGCTGCAACCGCTGAAGGCGTATGTGCCTATAGACTTCACTCCGTCGCCCATGCTCACGTCAGTCAGGTTCGTGCAACCATAAAACTCATAGCCTGAAATCTCCGTCTCCTTGTCCGTAAACTTCACTGAGCGCAGCGTAGTTTTTTTATAGAACGGCGAATACCCAGCGCTGCTTGTCTTCGTATAGCTGAGTTTCCTTCCTATATACACCTCGTCAAGTGGACAGTCAGAGAATACATAATTGTTTTCTAAGACTATAGGAGTGTTATCCTTGCTGTTCTCAAACCTTACAGACGTAAGACCGCTGCAGCCATAGAACGTAGAAGAACTGATGGTTGTCACGCTGTTGCCTATGGTCACAGAGGTCAGGCTGCTACAGCCAGAGAAAGCATAAGAGCTGATGCTGGTAACATCGTTTGGAATGACAAGTTTCGTTATCTCCGTATTCTCATCACTATATAGATGATGTACATAGTATAGCGGATTGTCTGTTGAACTGCTAAATTCAATACTGCACCAATTTTTAATATCTGGAACAATAACTTTTTTCAGTCTGCTGCAGCCATAGAACACAGAAGAGCCGATGCTGGTCACACTGTTACCGATGGTCACAGAGGTCAGACCGCTGCAGCCAGAGAATACATAATTGGGGATGCTGGTCATGTCATCAGGAATAATGAGTTCTGTTATCTCTGTATTTTCATCGCTATAAAGATGATGTGCGTAGTACAGCGGATTGGCATCTATATTACCAAATTTAATACGGCACCAATTCTTTATATCTGGAACAATAACCTTTTTCAGGCCGCTGTAGCCAGAGAACGCATAAGAGCCTATGCTGGTCACACCATCAGGAATGACAAGTTCTGTTATCTCCGTATTCTCATCACTATAAAGATGACGTGCGTAGTACAGCGGATTGGCATAATAATTACCAAACTTAATACTGCACCATTTCTTTATATCGAAATTTGGAACAATAACCTTTTTCAGGCCGCTGCAGCCATCGAACGCATCAGAGCCGATGCTGGTCACGCTGTTGGGGATGGTCACCGAGGTCAGTCTGCTGCAGCCATCGAACGCATCAGAGCCGATGCTGGTCACACTGTTACCGATGATCACCGATGTCAGACCGCTGCAGCCATAGAACGCTTCACTGCCTATGCTGGTCACGCTGTTGGGGATAGTCACAGAGGTCAGGCCGTTGCAGCCAGAGAACGCAAAAGAGCCGATGCTGGTCACGCTGTTACCAATGGTCACCGAGGTCAGACCGCTGCAGCCATAGAACGCCATTATAGGAATGTTGGTCACGGTATTGGGAATGGTCACAGATTTTAGGTTAGTCATTCTATAACACATATATGCAGGAATACTTGTCACTCCTTCACCTATAATAAATTCTGATATATATTGTCTTGTTTTTTTAAATACATCGGGAACGTCATCATGACCTGTGTCTGTTATATTTTCAGTAAACTGAGAACAGCCTTGGGAATTAAATATAACCTTCTTTAAGTTTTCACAATTATAGAACGCATAATATCCGATGCGGGTCACACTTTTGCCGATGGTTACCGATGTCAGGCCGCTGCAGTCAGAGAACGCATAAGATCCGATGCTGGTCACGCTGTTAGGGATGGTTGCCGAGATCAGGCTGCTGCAATCAGAGAACGCATAAGATCCGATGCTGGTCACGCTGTTGGGGATGGTCACCGAGGTCAGGCCGCTGCAGCCATTGAACGCAGAAGAGCCGATGCTGGTCACGCTGTTAGGGATGGTCACAGATTTTAAGTTACTCATTCCATAACACATATCTGCAGGAATACTTGTCACATCATCACCTATAATAAACTCCGTTATCTGAGTCCTTATATCGTAAAATGGACCGGAAGAAGAACTGGAAGACGCTGAACAGTTCTTCGCATTCCATGTTATTGAGGTCAGACCGCTGCAGCCTAGGAACGCTTTTTCACCTATGCTGGTCACACTGTTGGGGATGGTCACCCGTGTCAGTCCGCTGCAGCCTAGGAACGCTTTTTCACCTATGCTGGTCACACTGTTGGGGATGGTCACCCGTGTCAGTCCGCTGCAGCCTAGGAACGCTTTTTCACCTATGCTGGTCACACTGTTGGGGATGGTCACCCGTGTCAGTCCGCTGCAGCTAGAAAACGCATAAGAGCCGATGCTGGTCACGCTGCTTCCGATGGTCACTGAGGTCAGGCCGCTGCAGCCAGAGAACGCAGAAGAGCCGATTGAACCACCAAAAGTGTACTCTAAAGACTTAATGTAGGTATTGCTTGTGCAAATAGAATTACCTACACTCTGTACTGTCATATTGATGTTCTTGTATGTAACCGTATTACCTATCTTCGTATTTTGGGCTGACACATTATAAACGCAGTCTATCGCATCGCAAGTACGCTCCGACGGACTAACCGGTACATACTTTATACCATCCACCTCAAACATACTGCTAAGGAACGGGTATATCTTTTGTCCACTCAGACCGCTATATGAGTTATTTGGCACATAGTTTACAGTTCCTCCTGCATGTGAATATCCACTCGGTGGAGTATTTGCCAGCCAGATTACTTTTACAGGCTTGGCACCATTAGCAGCACCATAGGTAGAAGAACTATAACTAAAAGCTTTGGATGCTATAGTCTGTATGCCACTACCTATCGTCAGAGACTTTATTCTCGTATTATAGAACGCATAATCGCCGATGCTGGTTACGCTGTTGGGGATGGTCACAGAGGTCAGGCCGCTGCAGCCATAGAACGCATCTTCACCGATACTGGTTACGCTGTAAGTCTGACCACTATATGTTACGGTTTCAGGAATGACAACATCTCCTGTGTACTCATTGGAATAACTGCTATAGGATGTTCCCTGGTATGTAACAGAAACAGAACTTCCGTCACTGTTATAGTTGTAATAGATAGTCTTGCCATCACTGTTCTTTACTGCTATATCATGTGCGAAGGTGATAGTGGCGCACATGAGCAGAAGGAGAGTGAGGAGGGAACGAATGTAATGCTTATTACTTTTCATTTTGATTTTCATAATCTGTAGTTTTTATTAAATCATAGGATAGAAAATAAACATCCAAGAGTGTGATATTTCATTAATTATGTTGTAACTTTCTCATTCGATTTGACAGTTCCTTTATCTTGTTTAACAATTCAGAGGCTTCAGGTTCAATTTCTGCTATTTTATCGTGAATTTCCTCGTCGTTATAACCTTGTTTTTTAAGTTCACTTTCAATTGCTGGTAGAGTAAGCAATTGCTTAAGCGCATTTAAATTTTCTGTTAATTGTGTTAGCATAATTATATCTTTTAAGTTTCTGTAGTAGTTAAGGAATCAGCAGTCCTTGTTGGCCAAGCATCCCTAAGGGGCGAGCAAAGGAGTTAAGACAATACAGAGAGCCTCGTTATGAGAGATATTTACAATTAATAGTAGAACCACTATACTAATGTCTTTATTTTGGATCAATCACTTTTTAAATCTCAAGAAGTTGAGGGCTTGTGAATTGTCTGTAAGATATATTGATTTATTTAGGAAGACATGAGCTTAATTTTTCTTTGATAATTACAGATTCTTCAGAAATATCATACAAACTTTCCTTCTTATTTCTATTCGCCCATTCTTTTATTGCTTTTTTGCTTATATCATAACAACGTATTTTACACTTCGTATGAAAACCTTTAAATGGAAGATTCTGACAGTTGAAATTTTCCCAATATTTGTTAATAGACTGTGGTAATCTCATATTCCAGTTTTTTTCTAAAGGAGTATTCTCGTCATACAAATTTAAAATAAAGCATCCCTTCTGCTTACAAAGATTAGGATTAGATAAATCCAAAGCCTCATCTGATAATGTAACAACACTTGGAGCTATTAGCTGATACTCAATAAATAGTAGTTCTATATTTTTCATGTCATCCCAAGTTACAAATTTATCAATTTCATATAATAAGGAGACATCTATAGAAGGGGCTAATGTTGTAGTGTAGTTTACAGCTGTTTCCATATCATTATTTAATAATATCTGTAAGGAGTTTTTCAATTCTTCTTCTCCATCTATGTCGATAACATAAAGTGAAACATAGTCATCAGTTTCTTTATTAACAGGAGTCAAAGAAACATTTTCTGCAGCAAACGAGAGTGCGATGTTTATATCAGTACTAAAATCCAGAAACGGGGTAGGTAATCCATAATGCTGCATTAATGCCATATAAGATATGTCATTAGGACGAATTCCCTTTTTTTTGAAGAATGAATCTAATTCCGGGAGTTCCTTTACTTTTTTCAAAATTTGAGAAAAATATTCTTTTTGAGAATTATTTAAATCTATACATTTTCTCTGTAATGATGTTAACATACAATATTCTGATTTAGAGACTCCACGAAATCTCAGCTTGGGATTTTTACCTATCTCTTTTATTAAAGAATTTAACTCTTTTATTGATTTAATCGTTTTCTGATTGAATACTTGTGCTTTTTCTTCTAGTGTTTTATACATGATTATCTTGTTATTTTTGCACCTCCGGCCCATACAGTGCGGTTTTAAGATTAGATTATATAAAGGTACATATAAAAAGAAAAGCGGAGCCTACAATCCTACTTATCTACTGAGTAGGGTTGGACTCCCTGTTATATGGATAAGTGGTGTATGCTCCACTTGGGTGTATTTCGTTAAGGTACGAATATACAACACCAAGAAGAGCGTCTTTCCCTTTTTCACATATAACTTTCGTAAGTGTCCAATTTACTCAGTGTGAAAAGCGAAATGCGCTTTCTTCGATATGTCTTGAAAACACAGTCCGTCCCGTGGACTAACTGCTTTCAAGGGCAAAGTTAAGAAAAAAATCTGAGACAAACAAAGGAAATCATGAAAAAAAAATGAACAAGACTTGCTTTACTCTAAAGTATAGAGTCAACCAGCAAGTGCAAGTTTGTTGCAAAGTTAGGCAAAATGTTTGAAAAAGACCTCATTTGGGGTAAGGAAATTTAGTTTTTCCCTTGGTCTTCTGTTGATTTTTGCCTGAATTGATGCTATTCTCTTATCTGCCACAGTGCTTATATCTGTTCCTTTT
>FLNY01000146.1_pt1 | contig 82680 bp, 93 predicted proteins | sample 1140381 | NCBI WGS metagenome assembly FLNY01 (sample SAMEA3878172, study PRJEB12797) | bioreactor metagenome | biome: Moose rumen | place: Sweden | collected 2011-10
TAGGATTGATAGTGCTGTAACTGATATATCTGCAAATACGGCAGACATCGCCACCTTAAAAGGCAGTGTAACTACTGAAGGTTCAGTGTTGAAGTCCATAAAGGATAGTGCGGCAAACGGTACATATAGCTCGTCGGTTGATTATGCAGATAATACAATCGGTGCGGCAATTAAAGATCTTGAAGAAGGTGGCGGTGATCAAGGAAAGAAAATCAAGGCTCTTCAGGAAGCTTTAGGCGGTGAGTTTGATGCAGATACCGGTGAGTGGTCAGCTAATTTGAAAATTGCAACAGGTCCGGGAGCTGTGAACTATGGCAATTATACCGTAAAGAAAATTGAGGTTGCTCTTGAAAAAATTATGAGTAATGTCGGTAGTGCTGCTGATTTGGGTGATGAATATAATGACATTTCAACCACTAATACCGTAAATAAAAACATTGCATCTCTTAACTCTACAATCGGTAATTTTGAGGATTTAAATGATAGTACTAACTTTACCAATGGTCGTCCTACTGATGAAGGGTATAATGTACCTGAAAATGTTGTTGGCGTATTGAATAACATTGATAAAACATTAGGCACCGTACATGGCTTAACCGACAAATTGCGTGATCTTGATAAGTATAATGGTAACCTTTCAGACAAGGGTACGGTTGAAACACATTTAACCGCTGTTGATGTTGCTATAGGAGATAGATCACAAATGAATAATATATCATTTACTGGCTATAACAATATAGCCGGTATGAATGTGGCAGACGCATTAACAAGTGTTGCTTCTTCTGTTGGCACAGCTGCGGATTTAGGTTATGAATATAACGGTGTATCAAGTGCTAATACGGTTAACAGCAATATAGCTGCAGTAAATTTAGCTATCGGAGATATATCTACTTTAAGAAATACAGTTTATGCCTCTGGAGCCGAAAATATTTCTGATGCTATTATTGCCTTAGACAATAACATGTATCGCTTAGATAATCAAGTCAACGAGTTAAATGATAAATATCATAGATTGAGTAGAAATTTCAGACGAGGAATGGCTTCAATGGCGGCAATGTCTGCTATGGCTCCGAATGCGCGTGCTAATGGTAATACTCAATTAACCGTCGGTACCGGTGCGTACGATAACAATACGGCGGCTGCTATTGGTTTATTCCACTGGATAAACAACAATGTTATGATTAATATGGGTGCCGCATGGGGTAATTCTTCTAATGCAATATATCGTATGGGCTTAACATATGCTTGGTAACATGTGAACTGATATTTTAGAGAAAGGAAAAACATGACAATAATAAATATTTCTAAAAAAGCATCTTACGGAATATTGTTATTTTTAATCGTTATCTTGTTTGGAGTTTTAATCGGCTACCAGCAAAAAGAGATAAGAGATTTAAGACAATCAAACGAAACCTTTAGATCTGAAATCAAGCAAGATTTTAACACAAGTGTTGCGCAAATGAAAAAGGTTTATGTTTATAATTTAGAAGAAACATTAAAAGGGGTTGAATTAGAGAAAATTAATCAAGAATTTGAGAAAAAACTAAAAGTATTAAATGATGAAGTATCAATTGCGCAGGATAAAATATCATCTCTTAAAGACAGCAAAGATAAAGACAATTTTTCGGATATATATCTGCAATCATTAAAACTGAAACGTGATACAATGTTGCAGGAATATAATCGTATGTTGGAAGATATAACAGCACAAGTTAATCAGGCCGTTTCTCAGGTGGCTAAAGAAAAAGATGCTGCGGTTATTTTAGATATTCGTGCAGTAGCAGCTCTAACAGAAAATGTTGAAGATGTAACAAGCGAAGTCATAAAAAAAGTCAAAATTAATCACCATCCCGAATAGCAGAGAGTAAAGCAATGGATAAAGAATATGAACTTAAAATATATAATGATGCAATAGAATTTTTTGGTAACACATCACAAAAGATAATGGTTATTGAAGAGATGTCGGAATTGACTAAAGAATTATGCAAAGAATTACGAGATCGCGGTAATGTTGAAAATATTGCCGATGAGTTGGCTGATGTGGAAATAACCTTAGCTCAACTGAAAATGATTTATAATATACATGATTTAGTTGAAGAGCATAAAGATTATAAACTACATAGATTTGAAAAGAATATGGCAGAATTAAAAGCGAATAAAAATAAATAAAGGATTTGGTTGTCCTTAGTCAATTTATAATAATATTTGGCAAAAGTTAATAATATTATCAAATGTATTGTTTTTAAAGCATTGATGGTATACTTCAATATCCTCGTCTTCTCGAACTAAATTTCCTTGTTCTATCTCGACACTATGACCATTATCTTCATAACCATCCCAGGCATAAGCATTAGGGATAAAAAGTAAGCGTAAAATTAAAAGATAATCCGACAATTTGAAATAAGTAATTATCTGTAATACTCGTTTTGGGATTTTTTATTCTCATTTTAGTTGACAAATTAGCGAAAAAATGCTATCTTGATACCATATTAACGAACAAATCCGAGGTAGATATGAAGCGATTAAAAAAAATAGTTAAAAATGTTTGGAATTTTTTATTATGTCGCGAAGACGAAAATCAGGTCACACATGCAGAACCGCAAGAAGTGAAAACGGCAACAAAAGAAAAAATATATACATTTAAGGATTTAGAGTTTAGACACGATAACTATAGCAAAATGGTTTATGCTAATATTGAGTTTAATAATGGTTACCGTATGCGTGTTTCGGTTGAAGATTATAGTGAAAACTTGGAAAATCATGAAGCACCTGCCGGATATAAAATAACAATCTTTAACCACGAAGGCAAAGAGAACAGCACTTACTTAAATAAAAACGGAAAAGGCCTTGTTGTATATAACCAAAGATCCGTGACTACTTTAATGAAACAAATTCAACAATTGGATGAACGAGGGAATATATCCGCAGGGCATTGTGCAGCGATGATTAAGGCCAGAAAACAAAAGTTGTTGGAAGAACAAAAGTATAGACAAGCATATAAAAAGAACCATCCGGAAGAGGGGGGTTCCGGTGTTATAGTTGCAGATACAATTGCAGCAAATATTATTTCTGGGAACGAAAAAAGACCGATTACTCCAGCAGTCGCTCTTGAATATAAAAGGAAGCAGTCGCACCATCAATAAAATGCAGAGATAGGTAATGATAACTATAATCATCACACTTTCCGAAATCCCGATTTATAACATTTGGGAGCTGAAATTTTATAAATGCTTGAAAAATAAGGAAACTTGCTATAAGTGGTCCGTGTAAATGGCGGGATAGGATGTTTTTAATTTGACTTACACGGACCGGTCTGAAAGCCTTGTAAAATAAAGAAAAAAGCCACCTCAAACGGTGGCTTATCTGTTCTGGCTGGAGTGAGCTTGCAATACACGGACTAAGATTTTGATTGTTTATTGGATTTATTTTGTTTGATTGATGCTAATATTTCATTACCTAAAGGATCAAAAATTAAAGCAAATATGATAAATAGAAGCATAACCACTTCTTCTGAATAAAAATAATCACTTGGAAATAAGCCATGAGCTATATAATTTCGAATATTAATTCTATCATCTATCATTAAATCTCTTAAGTGCCATAATAAATTATTATCCAATATATTTTCTTTCATGATAGAATCAAATAAATCTCTTAAATCAATTTTATTAGCAAAGATTTCTAAATTATCAAACTTATAAATTGTTGGTTGTTTAATAGATAGTATATGTCTTAATGAATTTTCAATTAAAGGAACGAGTATAGTGGCGGCTTCCAAATATTGGCATTTAAAAAAATAATAAATTCCTTTAGCGTAAATATTTTCATATCCCTCAGGAATCATATGATTAAATGAAACAATACTGCCAAAAGAATTTTGGTTGTAAAAAAATCTTTCATTTAATAACTGTAGTAGAGGTTTTATCCTCATTCCAAATACTATACCTCTAGCCATTTGTTTATGGGTAAATTCTCTATAATCATTTTTTATTGAGACAGTTTGTCCTAAGTGATTTTGAAATGAAGTTGGAATAATATCGGTTAACGCTAATTTATCTGAAGTAATTGCGTGTTGTATATTTTCTTTAGTTGGTAAATATCTTTTAGAAAGCCATAATCCCATGACACACTCTTGAAATGAACCATTCTGATACTGTTTTAATAAATCTGTTACTTCTTTTGTTATATCAACTTCTGCAGTAACTGTTTTCAAGTAATTCTCTTTTTGTGTCTGAAGTTCTTGTATCTTGCTATATAATTCAATGATTTTTTGTTTATAGGGATTTTTATTAATTCTTCTTAATGTTTCAATCGCTTTAGATAAAAAATGAATTTGTGCAATAGGATGAGTAGTGTTTTCAGCTTGTTCAATATATTTTTGTGATAAATTTTTCAATACATCTTGGCATTTATCCGGATTTTTTGATTTGTGGTAAATTTTACATAAAAGATAAGTACAATTTTCTATCCAATGTATGTTTTCTTCTGTTTGTAAAACTTTTTGAATTTGAGATATTATTTTTTGATAAACATTATTATTGTCTGCCCAATTAATATTTAATACAATTTGCCACAATGTGTACATAAAATAAATATTATTATCTGAAGTATCTATATCAAGTAATGGACGTAAAGAATTAAAATGTTTGTTTCTCAATTCTGGAAAATTTTTTCCTAGATGGAGTATTAAATTATGTACTCTACTTAAAATATTTTGAGCAAGGTAATAATTTTTAGCATCTAGAGCTGTTTGAAATACTATTTTATAAAAATTATAAGCTTTTTCTCCAGCAGTATAATTTCGTTTATCTTTTAATAATTTACTGACCCATATCACATCAAAAATTCTAGAAAGTATAATAGGTTGTTGAAATAAATTTTCTGCACTTTCATATAAAGCTTCCACAAACTCTTGATTTAAATCACATATATCTAAACTTCTTCTTCCATCGCTAAATGTTATTCTGGGATTATATATTTTAGTCGTATCATTTGAATTTAGATAAAGGCATAATATCTCCGATATTCTTGAAATTACAAATTTATCTGTGTCATCTAGATTAGGAACAGATTGATATTGCATATTTTCAAAACTTATACCATACAAACATAAATCGCAGGTTTTTGCGTCATATTCTGGAACATCATTAAAAACATTCAAAGTTTTTAATTTAGTAAAGGATTGATTATATTTATCAAGTAAATCTTTATCCATATAAATATCCTTAAAATTCTTTATATGAATATATTTAGGGAGCTAAATTTGTATTCGCAAGATATAGAAACATTAATCACACCTTCACACATTCAAAGTCATCTAAATGCTCAATGACGATGGTTGTCCATTCGGTATAATTATTGCTGTTGATCAGCCAGTTGAAAGGCGCGTTTATGGTATATTCCAATTTTGAACCATTAAGCTGACAATTCGAGATAAGTAATTGTAATAACTCGTTTCTTCTGGTCGGAGTTGCCATATCAAACAACTTAGAGATATTATTTGCCAAAGCCATAACTTGCACAACTCTTTTCTTCATATCAGCATCGATATTCTTGTATTTTTCAGCTGTCTGCTCAAGTTCAGCTCGCTGATTGGCAATCTGTTTATGTTTCTCTTCATAAGTTTCTTTTGGCAACCCTCCTTCCAAATAATAATCAAGTAAATTATTGTCTTTTACTTTTAACTCATTTAATTGCTTTGTGATATTGGTTTTCATAGTCTTATTAAAAGCCGATGTATCATTTAATTCTTGAGTTAGTTTTTCTTTGACGATTTCCTGCAATTTCGGCGGTAATGATATTTTATCCATAACTTCTTTTTTCAGCTGCTCAATAATCACATTTTCGTTGACTATTCCTTGATGACATTCTTTGCATGGATGTCCGCAACGTAGATAAATATAAGTGTTGCCGTTCTTTTTGACTTTCTTTTCCGGCGTAATCAAACAACCGCATTCTTTACAATGTATCAAACCGCGGAAAGTGTAAGGTGTTTTGGCATATTCTGTGGTGTTATTGCGATTATGATTGCCGTTTCCGGTCAAAATAGCTTGTACACGGTCAAATAATTCTTTGCTTATCAACGGCTCATAAATATGATTGTAAAACTCGCCTTTGATACACATCAAACCGTGATAAAACGGATTGGTCAGAACATCATAAAGCGTGTTTCTGCTCACAAAACAGCCTTTTTTCTTTTTATTTTTGGTATATAAACCTAATTCTTTGGATAAATACCACAATGTTTTCAAAGTATGCTTACCGGTTGCAAATTCTTCAAATAAATGCTTGATAATCGGTCCACGAACAGGATCAACAATAATAATGGCTTCGTTGTTATCGTCATCTGTATGGCGATTTAAATAGCCGAGAGGTGCCATGCCTTGCCATTTACCGGAATTCCAGTTTTTAACCAAACTTCTTTTCACATTATATGATAATGAATCCGTGTAGTTGCCAGCCATTAACACATTCATTTTCCATGCAAAAATATCTTGTACTGGAGAAGTTTCATCTAAGATAATACGCTCTTTCATAAAGTGTATTTCAATCTTGCCTTCTCGGCGCAGTTTATTAAGTGCCGGATTGTCTTCATCACTTCTTTGCAATCTATCAACGCAGTTTACAACAATAGCGGTCTTTTTGTTGCGAGAACGGATAAAATCAAGCATTTCATTATATTTTACACGATCTCCGCGAGTTGTACTTTCGGTAATTTCAAACTCTTTAATGATTTTGAGATTTTTTTCCATACAATAATCGTAGATCAATTCTTTTTGAGCGTCAATAGAAGCGCCACGTTCCTGTTTTTCGCTGGAAACGCGTGCGAAAGTTATGGCTTCGGTACATTTTTCAATGATTTTCTTTTGGTATTTTTTACGCATGGTTTAATCCTCCTTTAAGTTAATGGCTTTAAGGTTATATTCAATTGAAGATAACTCTTTGAAGTTGTGTGTAATAATGTCCTTCCATTCATGATAATCAGCATCAATCAGCTTATCAAACGGCGAGCGAAGAGAATAAGAGAGTGTTTGCTCATTTAAGGTGCAATTTGTAAGCAGAATAACCAGTATCTCATTTTTGGTGCCGGCATCTGCTTGTTGCATAATGGTTGGCATATTGCAAATCAGGTTAACCAGTTTATTCAAAAGCTCTGTTTTTGCATGTGATGGTCGTTTATAATGATTGATAAGAGATTGTTTTATCTTATTAAAATCTTGCGGTGGTATGAAAAATTTAGCAAATACCTCTGTTTCAAGCTGTTTAAGCAATATGGTTTCATTAATCGGCTTTTGACCGCATTTGTTGTAACATCTTAAATAAGTATATTGCTTGCCGTTTGTCTTGGTTTTGCAATCCGGAGACATTAAGTGATGACATCTGCCACACAAAACAATTCCACGAAATGCAAACTTTTTAACCTTGTATTTTTGTTGATGTTTATGTATTTCGCTTTCCATACCTTTAGCATCCATAATTTGCTGCACTTGGTCATAAAGTTTTTTATCAATAATTTTGCCGTGGATATGTGGCATCAATTTTCCTTTGACACACATAATGCCGGCATAAAAAGGATTACGCAGAATTTCATAAATTTTGGTGCGGCTGATAAATCTTTTTCTTTGATGTGTTTCTTCTGAATAAGTTTCTTTAGCTGTAAGTCCTAGTTTACAAGCCAAAATCAATAAACTTTGTGCGGTATGCAGACCGGTAGCATATTCTTCAAACAAACGCTTGATAATCGGAGCTCGTTCTTCATCAATCACTATGATGGATTTGCCATGTTTATCTTTTTGATTCAGATATCCGATAGGTGCCAAACTCTGCCATTTGCCTTGGCTCCAATTATATTCAAGACTACGACGCACATTGTCAGACAGGCTTAAAATATAACTGTTAGCCATCAAAACGCACATATTCCAGAAAAGAATATCAATACCGCGAGAATCTTTGCTTAAAATAAGGTTTTCCTTTAAGAAGTGGACTTCAATCAAACCTTTTTTACGCAAATCATCAAGAATAGGTGTGTCTTTGTAGCTACGTTGCAAACGATCCACACAATTTACAACAATGGCTGTTTTCTTAGTGCGTGAAGCTACAAATTTCAGCATTTCTTTATATTGCTTGCGTTCTCCGCGAATTGTGCTCTCGGTTATGATAAATTCTTTGATGATTTTAAGACCTTTATTTTTGCAATATTCATAGACACTTTCTTTTTGAGCATCTATGGAAGCGCCTTTTTCTTGCTTTTCGCTGGAAACACGAGCAAAAATAACTGCTTCTTTGCAAAAATCATCTTCAATATGTCGATATTTTCTAGTCATTTATTTGTTCTTCACTAACCATTTGATTTATCATAATATTATTATGTCGCGAGAATATTGATTTGTAAGCGATTATTTTTCGCATTTTAACGTTTTTTTTGCTAATAATTTGCTGAATTTTCAAAATGTTAACTTCTTTTCCGTTGGGAAATGAGGTCATTATTTATCAGAAGTTTCATTATCATCGATTTCTTCAATGATTTGAGCAGCCAATTTACATAAGCTAAGCAAATTGAAAGTAGCATCATTTAGTTCCAAATCCTTAATTCCTGGATTCAAAACTGATAACTCATCTTTGAGTTGGTTATAAGTATCAGTCATGTTTTATAGAAGTTAGGATTTGAGCCAATTCTACTAAATTTTTTAAAATTAATTTTCCATTTCTAATTTTGGGAAGTAATGGATATAAAAAAAAGACTTGTGTTTTTGCATAACACAAGTTGTTAATAACAAGATTAGTTGGAAATTTTGCTACTTTTGCAATTAATGACCTATAATAACGTTGTCTTTAGCAAATCGGAGCTCAATTTGACCGGATTGCATAAAAGGCAGTAATTTACTGATATCTACATATTTGAGATAAGTTTTTCTTGAATAAAACACCACCGCTTGTTTGATTTTATTGCGTTTAAAGTAGTCAAGAAGCTTGTTTATGCAGTCTTTTTCATAAGATTTTATGCCGGAAGTTTCAAAAAAGACATCAACAACGTGCAAATTCTTTCTTTTACAATATTGAAGCATCTCGGCAAATTGTCTTGCTACCTCATTTACACCACCGCATGAAAACAAAACAGCCTCCCGCGGATTAATCGTCTCATTTATAGTATTTGTCATTGAATTAAGTCCTATATAGTGTGTTTATTATATAGAATTGATATTTTTTGATATTTGGGTGATATTTCCTCTTTTAGGCGCAAAATATTGATTAATTATTACAGATTGTTTTTATATATGACAATGAGTATACATACACAAACAGTAAAATACATCTTAATTTTTTTTAATAATTAGTTGTTTTTTAGTTATTTTGATATAGTATAACATTTAATATAAATAGAAAGGGTCATAAAATGCAAAAACATAAGCTTCGAGTTTTTGAAGCATTTGCTGGTATTGGAGCGCAAGCAAGCGCTCTAAAGCGTTTAGGTATTGACTATGAAATTGTAGGCATAAGTGATTGGTTTATTGATGCAATAGAGTGTTATTCAGAGATTCATTGTACGACAAAGCAAGTAAAAGCACCTAAGGATAGAGAAGATTTACTTTCTTACCTTTCTAAATATACATTTAGTATGGATTCTGTCAGACCTTATGACATAAACAGATTGAATGATGAAGAATTAAAAAAACTATATATTGCAAATAAAAAATGTAATAATTATGGATCAATTTTAGATATTCAAGCTCAGGATTTACCAAACATTGATTTACTTGTTTACAGCTTTCCTTGTCAAGATCTGTCAACAGGCGGATTATGTCAAGGAATGAAAAAAGGATCTGGTACAAGATCTGGGTTGTTGTGGCAGATTGAACGAATTTTGAATGGTCTTAAACAGCAAAAAAGATTACCAGAGTATCTTTTATTAGAAAATGTAAAAACTATTCAAGCAGCTTCTAATAAAAAAGACTTGGATGAATGGCTTGAATTTCTATCATCTATTGGCTATTATAATGATGATTGTATGATTTTAAATGCACTTGATTTTGGTGTACCTCAAGACCGAGAAAGGGCTTTTATAGTTAGTCACTTAGGAAGGAAACTAAATCTTAATTCTAAAATCAAGAAAAAAGAGAGAATATATAAATTTAAAGAATTTTTCAGAAATGATTACTCTAATCCGGTATTGAAAGCTGAAGCGGATACAGCTCAATTGAATAAAACTCCATCCAGGGAACAAATGTGGAAAATAAATGGACGAAGTTTAGATGAGCATACGATAGTAAGAACAATAACTTGTAATATGGATAGAACACATTGTGCAGCTCTGTTTCCTTATACTGGCGAAAAAGGGGTTTCATATCGACGACCTACAATTAGAGAAGCTTTTCTACTAATGGGCTTTTCTGAAAAAGATTATGAAAAAACGTTAAAATTAGGATATAGCTATAGAAAAATGAATAAACTTATAGGTAATTCTATAGTTGTAAATGTGCTTGAGGAAATTTTTCGAGAAATGTTTGTGAATAAATATAGCTTAAAAGGATAATATTATGCTTTTAAGATTGTTTATTGATACAAAATCCTTATATCTTAATATAAAAAATGATAATGCTTCTGGACATACTGCTACGGTTGCTACTCCATTAAAGCAATATAATTCTTGGAATAATGATTTATTAGATATATTAAAAATACCTGAAAATATAGATACCATCTGTAAAGAAAATATTATTGATAAGATTTTATCTAAATCTCGATCTGAAGTTAAAATCAATAAAGTATTTGTTTTTGATAAGATAGCTGTTAATGGAGAACTTTTAATCAATATCCCAGCTTTTTGTATGTATATAAGAGAAGAAATAGCAGAAGGCTATGTTCATAACGGAAGGCAGAAATTGCATTATCCAACTTCATTTAAATATACAGATAATGAAATAGAGATTAACAATAATGTAGTATTGAAAACAATATCTGAAATATTGCATAATTACGCTTTTGTTGTTGAGGGTTTTGAATATGATACTAATAGTCGTACACTAAATTTCAAAGCAACAATCGTTGGATCAAACTTAATTCCATATTCAAAAGTTTTTGTTAATAAAAAAGGGGTTGGAAACAAATTCTCATACATTTTCAATGATATTTCAGATAGTTATGATGCTGAAATTATCGCTTTAAGAGAAAGTTTAGGATATGATAAGGTTTCCCCAGATAATTTTTTTGAAATTATGGAAGAAAATCGCCTTATAGCAAATCAATATGCATTACAGTATATTTCTTCACAGAATGGTGTAAATATACGATTATTGACAGATTATTATCCATATGCTTTATATGACTATGAATATGAAGTTAGTGGAAAAAAATATTTTATAATAGTACGTTATACATCTACAAAAATTCCTTATTTTAACTTGTCCATGCAAAAAATACGATTTATTAATGATTTTTATGAGAACACAAAAGTTCTGCTTGTTACTGATATTAATAATAATCCAAAATATCAATTATATACATTAGAAGAACTGAATAATTTCGCAAAAAATATTAACTCTGTGTGTTATAGAAATATGGAGGAAGATTGATGTCTGAACTAGTTGAAAAATCTTTTCCAGCAAATACTCTATTAAAGGGCCTGAGATCCATTGGATATAACTTTTCAACAGCCGTTGCTGATATTATAGATAATAGCATTTCTGCAAATGCTTCGCAAATTGATATATTTTCAGATCCTTTATCTGATACTCCTTATTTTTGTATATTAGATAATGGATGTGGCATGAATTCGGATGAATTAGATAATGCTATGTTGTTTGGATCCAACCGTGAGCAAAAACAAGACAATGAAATTGAATTAGGAAGATTTGGATTAGGATTAAAATCAGCCTCTTTATCACAATGCAGAAAATTTATAGTCGCAAGCAAGAAGTTTGGCAGAATTCATGCAATGTGTTTTGATTTAGATATTGTGGAACAAAATAATAAACTTCTTTTACAACTACTTGATAATACAGAGGTTAAAAATTTACCACATATAGATGATCTAATAGAATACGAAACAGGAACTCTTGTTATATGGCAAAAATTTGATAAAATAGAAGGATCTGCCAAAAAGTTTGAAGATACTTTCAGAGCGTTGGTTGCTGACTCTAAAAAACATGTAGAATTAGTTTTTCATAGGTTTTATGATAATATAATCATTAAATATAATCAAAAAAGAATAGAAGAAAGAGATCCTTTCCTTCTTAGATCTCACGGAAGACAGCAAACAGGACGCACTAAAGAAATAAATGTTGATGGAGCTAAAATAGTAGTTATTCCATATACATTACCATTCGCAAATACATTAACACAGGATGAGAAAGCTTTGTTGGGTAATCCTAAAAGTATTTTTGATGAACAAGGATTGTATATTTATAGAAATAGACGGCTTATATTGTGGGGAAGCTGGATGAGAATGGGTATCAGAAGTGAACTAAATAAATTAGCAAGAATACAAATAGATATACCATCTCAGTTGGATGCTGTATGGACACTTGATGTTAAAAAATCTTCTGCAAATATTCCAGATAAAGTAAAAGAACAAATAAAAGTTGCTATTGAAGATTCTATTGTAAGAAGCAAAAGAACTACGAGATTTCCTGGTGTTAAAGAGCAATCAGTAGAATGTAAAGTTTGGAATAGAATTAATGAGCATGAAGGTAAGATTAAATACCTCATTAATAGAGATATTCCAGCAATAAGAGCTTTATATGATGTTTTGGGCACTCATGAACAAAATTTATTAAATATGGCCTTATCTCAAATTGAATGTTATTTACCTAAGTATTCTATTTCTAATGACAATATGGACGCTTTAACAATTACAAACTCTGGTGATGATTCTGAAGAAGAACATCTTATTGAAGAAGTAATAGAAATTCTGTCAATGTTTGATGAAGATAAAAAGTTGGAGCAATTTGATCATATATTCATAACGGAAGGATATCAAAAGATAGCAAAGTATAAAGAACAAATAAGAAAAAAGGTTTTCGGCAATGATTGATAGTTTAATGGAATTTGATATAGAGATAAGAAAAGCTGCAGATATGTTATATTTATCATTCGGAGGTGAGAAAAAAACTCATTCTGAAGTTTTGGAACGTGCTGCAAAATTGCTTGAAATAATTTTACCACAAGCTGCAAATTTACCGGAATATAAAAATATATTAAATGCTGTTATTGATAAGTTTGAATTTGAGGTTGGAATAAAGACATACGAGCCGGTTACAATTGTAAAAGATAAAAACTCTCATTCTTGGTTATATGATGTAAAGGATAAAACTCTACATTCTTATTTTGATAGATATAAAATGTATCTACGAAATGAAGGTTTTGAAATGAAAGCAATAGCTAACATAGAAAAGTCGTGTGAGGATGTTTTATCGCATTGTGCAAATCCAAGGTCAGAAGTTAAGGATCAGAAAAGAGGGCTAGTTGTTGGAGATGTGCAATCTGGAAAAACAGCAAATTATCTCGGTTTGATAAACATGGCTTACGATTACGGATATAAAATTGTTATCTTACTTGCAGGAACAACAGATTCTTTACGATTACAAACTCAAAAAAGGACAGATTATGGCGTGATTGGCGCAATTAGTGATAGTATAGGAAATAGTATAGAATATTGTGGAGTCGGAAAAATTAATGGTGAGCATTATGTTGTTCCATTAACAAATAGAGCAAATGATTTCAAAAAGTTTATACAACGCAATTATAATATAACTTTTTCTGATATGAATAAGCCGGTTGTTCTCGTCGTAAAAAAACAAAAAGCAATCTTAGAAAGTGTCATGGAACGGTTGCAATCGACATTAAAAGGTCACAATGTAAAAAATATTTTAATAATTGATGATGAAGCAGATAATTCTTCAATAAATACAAAGAAAGATGATGAGGATCCAACTACAATTAATAGATGTATTCGAGGAATATTTAATAAATTTCCAATAGCAAGTTATGTCGGCTTTACTGCGACGCCATTCGCAAATATTTTTATTAATCCAATTGATGAAAATGAAGATAATCTTAATTTATTTCCTGCTGACTTTATCTCATTACTTAAGTCCCCTCCAACTTATTGTGGATGCGATAAATTTTTCCCTGAAGGTGATGTGTTATCGCGCTCTATTAGAGTACTTGATGAGCAAGAGGATAATTTTCTTCCTGTTATTCATAAAAAAGATGTTTTTTATCCTCAATTAGCAGAAAGTTTAAAAGAAGCGATTCATAGCTTTTTGATTGGTTGTGTGATTAGAACAATACGCGGTCAAAAAAACAAACATCGTTCAATGATGATTAATATATCTAGATATAATGACGTTCAAGATATAATATGGGAAAGAGTATCCGAATATATAGAAACCTTAAAAAATATAATAGAACAAGATGATTGTAAGGATGAAAAAGATTTTTGTAAAAATGATGAAATGAATAAGATATATCGCTTATTTAATAGTCCTTTTTACAAAACAATACTAGTAGAAGAAAATAATGGTTATCCATTGATAACATGGAAAGATATTCAAAAAGGGCTTTATGAAGAAGTTAAACAAATACAAATAGTTGTTGTTAATTCTCGCAATGGTAAGATGTCTACATTAAACTCGAACGGAACCAAACAACGATTTGATTACGAAGAATTTGAAGCTACCGGAGCCCGAGTAATAGCCATAGGCGGTCTCGTATTATCGCGTGGATTGACCTTGGAAGGATTAATGGTTAGTTATTATAGCAGAAATGCGGGGGCATATGATACATTGCTGCAAATGTGTAGATGGTTTGGGTATCGGCCTCGTTATGATGATTTGTGTAGAGTATATTTATCTCAAATTAATATAGATCGATTTGATGCTGTAAGAGAGGCGGTATCTGATCTTAAAGAACAATTTGTGGAAATGAAAAATCAGGATAAAACACCTAAAGAATTTGGTTTAATGGTTAGAGAATCTCCTGATACTTTGGAAACTACTCTATTGGTTACTAGTAGAAACAAAATGAGAAATTCAGAAACAATTACATATCATTTAAATTATGGTGGTGTATATGCAGATACTTCAAAATTATCAAAGGATCCAAAAGTAAATTTACATAATATAGAAGAATTTAAGAAATTTTATAAAGAAATACCTTTTTCTTTTATAAGAAACAGATATATGGCTCAAAATGTTTCTAAACACAGAGTTGCAGAACTTATCAAAAACTTAAAAATCCCTTATGTAAATAAAAAATTCGACACGGAATCATTATCAGAATACATAGAGCATAGTGAGATGTTTTATGAATGGGACGTCGTGATAGCATCAGGTGATTCTAATAAAAGTGTAAATTTTGTTGATGGGGGAATTAAGGCTACAACTCGTAGTTTTCATACTGAAAATCTCGATGATTGGATAAGAATAGGATCCACTAATAACCGTGTACTTGATCCTGGAATATTAAATTCAGGATTATCTGATGAAGATATTTATCATCTTCCAAAATCAAAATCTATTACAGCCAAAGATTATCTGGAAATAAGAGAAAAACCAATATTTATCATATATCCAATAGATCTTAAAATAGACGATGAACTAAAATTATTTGGTGAAGATAATGGTAAACAGAGAGATTTGAAACAAAAAACGAAAGACAATCTTGGTAATGATTTATTATTAGCATTTGCTATTGCATTTCCTAGAAAAGAGTCAAAATGTATAGTGAAATATAAAGCAAATAGAAGAAAACTAGATGAACTAATTAGCAATTTAGAAATAGATGATGAAGATGAGGGTATAAGCGATGATGATGACTAGGTTAGAACAGCTATATCAAACATTAGTTGAAAGTTCAAAGGGTAATCAGAAAAAAATACCAATAACTTCTTGTTTAGGGGCATATTTGGGGATTTCCACAGAAGGGTATATCCGTTTATCATTTATGTCATCTATTCCTGCTCCAAAATTAGATTCTACAAAATTATTAAGAATTACGCAGGGACAAGAAGAACAAGATGTGTATTGGACATCATTTGATTTAATCCAAGAAGATGCAAAGGTGGTGTTTTTTACCTTTTGTGAAGACATGATTAGAAGCATTACTGACATCAAAGAAGAAATGATTGCTTTGACATCTATCAAAAAGAGATATGTAACATGGAAGTCTATGTTTGTTAAAGCAAATAATACTCAGCTATCTAGAGAAGTTCTGCAAGGATTATATGGGGAATTATACTTTCTAAAGAATTATATGCTTAAGAAGTATGATGTTAAGACAGCCATATGTAGTTGGAGTGGTCCAAATTCGACTAGTAAAGATTTTTCTCTAAGTGATAATTGGTTCGAAATTAAAACGATTGGTAACAATGTTCAAAACGTCCATATTTCATCTTTAACTCAATTATCTTCATCCATAGATGGTAGATTAGTTATTATTAAACTTGAAGAAATGTCTGATGAATTTAATAATGATAATTCAAATATATCTGTGCTCTTAACACAAATCATGGAACAATTGCATGATGAAAAATATGAAGAATTATTTTTAAGTAAGATTTCTAATTTTTGTTTACAGGATGAGTATATTAGTAGAAATTATGATGTTAAATCTATGAATATATATTTGGTTAACGATAAATTTCCACGTCTTACAGAAAAAGATATCTCGTATCCAGAAATTAGCGAGGTTAAATATGATTTGCTGGTAAATTCTCTTGAACAGTATAAGGAGTAATACAATTATGAACCTAGAAGAATTTAGAGAAAATTTTATAAATGAAGATATTTGTGCTGAATCGGTTAATAATCACAGATATGAAGAAGAAGTTTTTATAGATATTGCTACGGATATATTGAAAAATGATTATTCATTAATCACAGACATGTCTCAGTGTTTTTATGAATTCACAAAAGGTACAAAAGCTTACAAAAGTATGAGAATTGATGCTGCTTATTTGGATTTAGTATCAAATACGGTTAATTTACTATATGTGGATTTCAATAAAGATGAAATGAAAAATATAACAAATGAATTTATTTACAATAAATCCCAATTACTTCTTAATTATTTCGAAAATAGTCTCAAAGGATATTTTACTCAAGCCGAGCAGTCGGATCCAGCCGTACAACTAGCTAAAGATATAAAATTAAACATTGAATACATATATAAGATACATTTGTTCATTGCAAGTACAAATAAACTCAGTAAAGTAGTGAAGACACTGGAGCTTCCTGATTTTGTATATAATAACAAAATTTTTAAAGTTGATTTAGATGTTCTGGATATTGAGAAAATTTATAATTCTAAACTAGCTAATTTTCAAAAAGATGATATCATTATCAATTGTAGCGATTTCGGAATAACAGGGATTCCTTGTATAAAAGCGGATATAGAAACAGATCAATATGAATCGTATTTAGCAATTGTACCTGGTAGTTTTTTGGCAGATATCTATAAAAAACACAATGCCTCCCTTTTAGAAGCTAATGTTCGTTCTTTCTTAAAATTTAATGGTGCAGTTAATAAAGGAATCAGAGGAACAATTTTAAATGAAAAATCTAGATTTTTCACTTATAATAATGGTATCTCTACAACAGCTAAAAGTATAAATACAATAAAAAATGATACAGGTTTACTAATAACCTCATTTACTGATTTACAAATCATCAATGGTGGACAAACGACAGCTACTCTTGCAGCGACAAATATTAAAAATAATGCAGATTTATCAGGAATCTTTGTACAAATGAAATTAACAATCTTAAAAGACACCGATCCTGAATTAATCAGAAATATTGCAAGATATGCAAATAGTCAAAATAAAGTAAAAACTGCAGATTTAAATTCAAGTCATCCTTTTTATGTGAGAATTGAAGATTTTTCAAGAAAAGTCTATGCACCTCTTGCAAGTGGTAATATTGTTCAAGAGAAATGGTTCTTTGAACGAGCACGAGGACAATATGAACAACCTATGATGCAAATGACAAAGTCACAGCAAAATGATTATAAATTAGTGAATCCAAAAAAGAAAAAATTTACATTACCAGATTTGGCAAAATATATAAATTGTTCGGAGATGTTGCCTCATTTTGTATCTTGGGGTGGTGAAGTGAACTCAGCAAAATTCCATAGTAATATGGAAAAAATGTGGACTAAAGACAACTCTTTCTGTAATGAATTGTTTTACAAAGAACTCATTGGTAAAAAAATTCTATTTTCATTTATTGAAAATATTATTTCAGACCAACCATGGTATCAAGAAAGGAGAGCTTATAGACCTCAAATTGTAGCGTATACATTTGCTAAATTTGTTTATGAAGCTCGAGAAATGAAGAAAGATATCAATTATATCGAAATATGGAACCACCAAAGTGTTTCAGATGTATTTAAATCAGAAATTTCTAGAATAGGAAAATTAGTTTTTGATACAATATACGATGAAAATAGATCTACAGCTAATATTGAGACATATTGCAAAAAAGAAGAATGTTGGCAAATAATAAGCAAAAAAACATACGATTTGTCTGAAGCGATTGTGGAAATGTTAATTACTCCTTCTGAACAAAAGATAGAAAAAGTAATTGCTAAAAAAGAACAAAGATTTACCAATGGTATCAGTGATGAGATTTCTGTATATGAAAAAGGAAGTAAGTATTGGACGTCAATTATTGAAAGAGGAAAATCTCAAGGCGTATTGAACTATAATGAAGAAAAACAACTTTTAGCCGCTGTCAATTACTGCAATGGCAAATATCTTCAATTGAGCTCATATCAAATAAAAGAAATTGTTAAAATAATGGATAAACTTAAAGAGTATATGATTGAATAAAAAATCCATAAATATGTATCAGGATAAAGTATGATTAAATCTCATTAAACCAATTTTCATCTATTTGGACTTGTTCAATAATATTTACACCTAGATTATATTCTTTAAGAATATGTGTTAATGCAATACCATCAATTAAATCAATCATAATCGCGCCATCGCGACGGGCTTCTAATTTGGCATCTTTAGAAAATATACCTGTAGTAATTATGATTCCTTTATCTGCACGCCCCATGATTGCACCTCTGAAATCCCTAATAACAGAAGAAGGAACTGTCCCTTCATATCTTTTAGATTGGAAATAAACATTAAAAGAAACCAATCCTCCAATTTTCAATGTACCTTTACCATCTATACCACCATCTCCTGATTTCTTTGTTACTTCCACATTTTCAAATCCTGATTCTTTTAATATTCTTTGGGATAGTCTTTCGAAAGCATAGGGATTCATATTTTTAAGAATACAAATTAAACGATCTTCCCATGTTTCAGAATGTTTGCTGTCCAATTGGTCCGTATAAATTTCTTCTGTTGTGGTATGTGAATTTCCTACTGTCTCTTGCTTAGCTTTTTTCTTAACGTCATTAATATCAACTTTATCTATTTTCATTCCTTCTGGAGTAAGATACCATACACCGCGTGCAGAAGATGCTAAAAGTCCGTATCTTTTAAGATAATTTCTTGCCCACGCTAATCGATAATCAAGTTTTGTTCGATTACCTTTATGTATTTCGTTTATTTCATCCTCTGTGAGTTTTAAGTTACGAGCAACTTCTTCCTGAATCTCTTCATTACGAGCTGATCCTCCAAGGTTTTTCATAGCTATTAACAAAGGATTGAATAATTTATCATATGTAGGTACAGTCATTTTTTTACTCCAATAACAATCAATATGCTAGCATATATGCTCTAAATGTCAATGAGGATACAAAACAAATTAAGAGAAAATTTATTATATAGAAAAATTTTCCTAGTTTTCCTGTCTGTTCGTTAGTAATCCCGTCTAAATCGTAGCAAAATACTAAGTTACACACGGGGCTTGGTATTTATTTTTTCTTTTAAATACAAGGGTTTGACTCCCTATATGCAAAAAATAGCAAAAAAATGCTCATTTTAGTAAAAAAGGGGGCTCGCGAAGGTGTTTTTTTACGGCATAATATAAATAGTTAATGAGTAATAACACTATTTATGAAAGGAATAAAGCCATGCAGAAACAATTTGAAGAATATCTCTTAGCAAAGAATTATAGACCGACCACTTGTGTTGACTATCCGGCACGTTTAGAAAGACTTTGCCGTAAAGAAAAAATATCTTATGAACATCTTGCTCAAAATTTGAATGAGATTATGCCTCAATATGAAAAGACAGGTAAGAAGTCAAGCTATGGAAAAAGAAGCCATTCTTCAGTTATTAATGCTTTGAGAAGATTTGCTGAATTCTTATCTGAAGCCAATATTCAAGTAGAAGGAGCTAACTAATGACAGATATTGCAACATTAAATGATAACTTCCGTAAAACATTTATTGGTGGAGAAGTTTTATTAAGTGCCGGTATTGCTGCTATGAGTTCAGAAGATAAGGCCAATATTGTATCACTTGTTCAGAATTTTGATAATTTTAATGAAGATAATGACCCTTATGGTGAACATGATTTTGGAAGTGTTGACTATAAAGATGAAAAAATCCTATTCAAAATTGATTATTACGACCTAAATCATGAATATATGTCAGAAAATCCGGCAGATCCGACTGTTACAAATAGAGTTTTAACTATCATGACTGCTTATGAATACTAAACACAAACACCAAAACCTGTTTTTGGCCCTATACGCATAGATTTATTTTTTACTATAAACTAACCAGTAGAAATGAATCTTGATTGTATAGGGCCATTTTTCAGACCAAACCAACATTATATAATTTTTACATATTCACAATGATTTATAACATCAATTTACTTTTGATAAATGATTGAAGAACAGGTACAGAGTATTTTTTAGCGGGTATGTTCCATTAACACTTCTTGTACTTTATCAAACAAAGACTTATCTATAATGGTTGGATATTTATGAGGATAAAATTTTTTGTTCCAACGCATCATACCAATATAAAATTTATTCTTAAGCATGTCATTAATACATGTTTCAGAAACAGGCTTACCTTGTCTATTTTGCAAACCCAATGTATGTGCTAATTCTGTTAATGTCTTAATTGAATAGCTACCGGTAGAATATTCCTTAAATAATTTAGTGATTATTGGAGCTTTTATAGCGTCAACAACGACATCGGCATGACCAGAAGCATCTCTGACATTTTTATACCCAATAGGCGCTACATGAATGCAAAAACCTTTATTAATAAGGTATTGTTGTGAAGCTTTTATATTGCGTGATAAACTATCTATATAGAAATTATGAGCTAATAACATACAATAAATACGTGTTATCATTTGTGCATTATAGCTAACTTTATCAATAATAAAATTTTGTTTAAGAATATGTATTGTAATCTTATCTTTTTTTATAAGGGGTTCTAAAATTTGCAAATCTTCTATATCATGAAAAATATCATAAAAGTCGTTACAAACAATATGAATTTTACCTTTTTGTTTTTTAATAGATTTAAGCACATTAAATAAAAATTTTTTTGAACCTTCTGTGGTACTTGACATTAGCATACATGTACCAATAATTTCAAACTTCTTATCGCTGCAGTATCTGAGTAAGCTATTAACAATATTTACGTATTTTGCTTTAACACAAAAAATAACAGCTTTTTCTTTGGTTGTAGCTTGATTAGAATCATTATCAATCCATTCTTCAAGCCATTTTTTAGTTTTACTTTTCATATTAATTGTTCCTTTTTACAATTTATTATTATTTATCAAAAGCAAACTTTATTGCTCTGATATTGTTGATATGTCGTGATTCATTTTTTTTGTAAAACCATTCTTTAAATTATTTTTCCATTTCTAATTTTTTGTGTTTGTAACTTATATTTTTTCCCAACATAAGTTGAAAATCACAAAGACTCATTTTTTGACCGTATGACTCAATAATTTATTTTGATATAGGTTTACTTATAAAAAATGAATCCGGCTGTTTATGGATTATTTATGACTCAATGGACAGCGTTTTATCTTGGCAAGTCAGAATAGTAGAAATAAAAATAGTCAGAAAAGCTTATTTTAGGTACCCGTAACAAATTTTACCATTTAATATTAAACAGTATATTAGATGGAATAATACGGTCATACCAATCAGTCTTATCAAATGTCTTTATATCTTTTAAGCAGTAGTATATAACCTCATTGTCTTCTACTTTTTCAATATAGTATGTCTGAGGTGATAAAGATAAATCCAAACACGCACTATCTAAAGCTTTTTCTATTAATTCATCACTATACCGAACACAATGTAATAATATATGGAAATGGTAATTATAACCATCATGAGGTCCTTTTTCAGCAAATGCATAAAACCGAACATGCTTATCAGTCCATCTTGAACCTACTATATGCTGTTCAAACCTAGCCATAAACCGACGTAAATGATTCTTAGACATATTAAGATCAGGACTTCTCATATTCATAGGAAATTGTATGGTTAAAAAATGTGTAGGCTTAAAATGTGCAATCCAATCATATATATGTTTACGCTTAATCTCATACTTATTTTTCATATCACGTACATATACTTTTTTAGGCTTTTCTTCTTGCAATGGGGTATCAGGTTTATCATTGACAGTAGCAAAAACATTTTCATTGACTTTATTGCATTTTTGATACTTGGCAATTAATGACACTTTTTGATGCTTAACTTTTTCTTGATTATGACGTATATACTGCAATAACATCTCAACTGTTTTATTCATTTAAGTAATTCCTTCTTTTTATTATAAAATATTTTACTTTTAATAATGTACTGATTGATTGCTCCTATCGGTATAACCTCATCGCAACTCAACAGATACAACTGCAGGAATGGGAGCACTTGATAAGCATTCCACAAAAAAGCAGCACAAGAGATGGGTTTTCAGCCTTTCACAATTTACTTAGCTTTTAAGCACCATCTGAATCACTAGAACAAAAATTTTGATGGTTTCTGCTTATATAAATTTCCAAAACTAAAAAAATAATCTGAACGAAGCCGGAACATCTGCAGATAAAATGCGTAATAAGCTGTATGAATGAAATAGTTTAAAAACAGGCTGGCCAACTTATATTTTGACGCAACATAAGTCGACCAGCTGTATTAAGATGGACTATTCTTCGGAATTATCTTCTTCTGTTTCTTCCCAAGCATCATCAGGTACTGGAATTTCAAGACAAGTTCTTTCCATTAAGCGTGGTAAATATGCTTCACCCATCACTTTGCGAATAAAATTTTCATCATCTTTGAATTCTTCCGGCACCTCATAAGACTGCGGAAGTCCATTTACAAGAAATACCTCAAGCAGAGTTAAAACTCTCGCGTCTGAATAGGTGCCATCTTTTTTCAAACGTCCCGGATGCAAGGTGCGAGTGTTGAGAACACCTCCATTGCCACCATCAATGGTGTTTGAAGGTTTATCCCAAAATTTACGAGCACCTTTGTCATTGAAGAAACCAAAACCAGACAACTGATATTTAGGATCATTGTCTTTTGACCGACATCCGGTTGCTAAGTGAGCAAAAGCTTCTTTCCATATTTCAGCTGTTTCCGGATTGCTGTGCAATTTTGGCGCTTTGTGATACGGAATATCGCTATCTTCACCAGCTTCAAGAGATGGCAGATGTCCGATTGCCTGCCATAATGGCATAGCATATTTCTCAGGACATGGGAATTTCCATATACCTTCACGAGCTCCAAGCATGATACTGCGAACACGATTCTGAGCTGTTCCGTAGAATGCGGCATTTTCAATAGCAAAATTCAAATTGTAACCAAGACCATTTTCGCCAAGTTCATCTCTAAGATATTGTCCGATTGTACGTCCGTTCAGTACCTGTTGCAACTTCTGTGCAATAGGGTGATCGCTTAAATCTTCTGTCATTGGCAAAGAGAAACCAAAGAATTCTTTTGCTTGTTCCAATGATAAATATTTAGGCAATGTATCTTTCACAAAGCGCACATAATATATGACTTGCAACAAACGGTCATCATCTTTCCATTCCTTGCCTTTCATCTGACAGAAACATTGACAGGCCATGCTAGCATGAAGCAATTCGCATTTATTTTCTTTGAAAGCTTTTACGATTTCGTCATATTTTTCTTCAAAGGGACCGACAATCATATTAACATCATGCTTTGAGCGCATTTTTTTCATAGCAACAAAATAATCTGCTATTTTCGGCTCTTTTTCATTAGCTACCTTGCAAACAAAACCATGGTCTTCAAGATAGTATTCACAGGTCCCTATGCAGGCAAAGAGAGAACAATAGGGCATAATTTTCTTTAACTTACGGCGCATCCGACGATTAAAAGGCACATCAGAAAAAGCCGTTTTGAATTCGAATTTAGCCTTTGCTTGTTTCTTAGCTTTTTCGGCATCAGCTTCGTCTTTTTCTTCGTCCGACATCTCCGGCGGTCTGCTTAAAAATGTCAAAGCATGTGCACGGGAAGGTACATCGTTGTTATCAAGAGCATATTTATACTCTTTTTCAACTAACTCATCCGTTAAGCGAGCTAAATCGCGTCCTTGTCCTTGAGTCAAGCCATAATCTTCCGCTAAAATTTCTTTCTTAGAGCGTAAATCTTCAAGAACAGCATTAAAAGAGACCGTTTCAACTCCACGATTTGAAAATGATTTAGTTGCAGCTAAATCGTTTCTCTTACCTTGTCGTGTTCTTATGGCTCGAATTTCATTACCAAGTTGAGCTTCACCTTTTAACCAGAGATAGCCGTAACTTTGAGCTTTCTTTAAGAAAAAGCTTCTAAATTCTGGTGAAAGTACAGATTCTTCAGCTAATGCTTTAGCCGTTTTCGAAGCACCTTCGTTAGTAATGATAAACTTATATAAATCCGGCAAATTCGTCGGAATAGCAACAGAAGTATTACCACCAACGCATACTGCTTGTATTTCAGCCTTAGCGATACCGGTGCAAGCTGAAACATTATCAATATCAATACTGATGTTTGATACATATTCTTCATCTTCATCAGTATCTCCGCCATTAACCGGATTGGCAGACGGGGTGTTGCCCCCGTCATCATCGCCATCTGGATTTTCGCAACCATTATCGTTGCAAGCTGATGATTCAAGATTGCTCTTTTCTTCATCCGTTAACTGTCCATCGTTTAAGATAGACTCGTTGTTTGTAAATCCTGTTGAAACTTTAATTTCTTCTGCTTCTTCAGGTGTTGCGACTCTCGCGCCACCTTGGAGGTCTGAGTCAAATTTTAAATCTAATGCGACCATGTTAATAAATCCTTTTCAATAGGTCGTTGTGCTAGACATTATTGACATAGCACACAGGAGTAACCCTGATATGAAAAGGATAACATTTTAGAGAAAATACGCGACAACACTCAAGAAACCTTTCGTTGCACTTGAGAACTTTGAGTTCTTTGCGAACGTCTAAATGATAATTTATCGTTATATCAAATGGATAAACTATTTTTTTCTTAAAATCGTGACAGGATGAAAATTAGCTTCTAGAAATTCGTTAATGGCTTTTATTGGGTAACGGATTTCATTATCAACCGTAATATAAGCTAAATATCTGCCTAAATTACGCCATTCTCTTAAGGTTTTTGTAGTTATTCCAAGATATTTAGCTGTTTCTGTAGGATTAAGCGTAGTATGAGCTTCACTGCCTGTATAAACAAAATGTGGGGGAGTTGAGTGCGTGGCTGGAACAAATTGCAAGCACATAATACCTTTATTAACAGCAGAATGATGATTTTGTATATTGTAATACTTTGAAATAGCAACATTTTCAATTATTTTTGACCGGTATTGTTGTTCATATAAGAATTCATTAAATTTTGTAATTGCTCTTACATAAATTTTAGCATTTTGCTCTGCATAGATTGATAATATTGTATACAAATCGAGTGCTAACTGTTCCCATGTAATTTTGCATTGAGTACAAATTCTTTCATTTCTTATCAGATAATCATAAACGGAACCTGGACGATTTGTTCGAGTTTTTTCTTTATATCCTTTTTTTATCAACCATTGCTTAAAGTCTTCTTTTATATCAAGCATTTCATCGACCTCACATTTATATATCATTATGACTTATCATATTTTAACTTCATTTAAGAAAAAGTAAAACCGTTTTTTTTAATTTGTGTTTTAGACTTACATTTTTGAAAAACACAAGTCTAGTCTACTGGAAAAGGCATTAGCTAAATTTACATGCGCGCGTAATGAAGGCCAAAAACAGGCTATTTTCGTAAAAGACTAATGAAAATTTTAGTGCTTTGTAATTTTTTATAAGAAATTTTTGGTTTTGAAAAGTTGGCAAATATATGGGGCCGGCCGGTATATTTAGCAAAAAAATATTTTCACATCCTTTTTTATTGATTTGTTAAGATTATATGCTTATAGTGTACTTGTTGGGGAATGCCCGAACTTCAACAGGTAATCGTTAAACCTAATCAACGCGGGCGGTAATAACTATTGTTTAATGTCAATGGGATATTACGTCATAGGGCAGACACCGATATGGTGGATGCTCACAAAAATAAGGCTTGCACGAATATGTGAGCTGCATTTCGCGTTGATTGCAGTTAACGACATCCACCGCCTAGTGCGTTTTACTTGGGCTGATTGGTGTTTGTCATTGTTTAAGTTTATAGCAACTGCATTTTTAGCTTTATTTTATGTGCAATCTGTGTCAGCGCATGAGTTTGTTGCAACCATAATCAAGATTAACGATGGCGACACTTTAAGTGCATTTGTGAACAATGAAACGACCAAAATTCGTTTACTTGATGTTGATTGTTATGAGACTAAAAAGAATAAAAGAGCAAAGTTTCAACAACAATATTATAGTTTGTCATATGATGAAGTGCTTGAAAAAGGTAAGCAGTCACGGAAAATACTAAAAAAATTACTTAAAGACCATAGATACATAAGAGTTGAGTGGGAAAAACGTGATTCTTTCGGACGTATTTTAGGCAAAGTGTATTTGGATGATATAAAGTCAGCCGGTGTGATTGATGTTAATCAATATATGTTGAATCAAGGTGGTTGCAATAAATACGTGCCAAAGAGCGCCTTAAATCATAAAATTAAATAATCTGTTAGTTGGTTAAACTTCTTTATTAAATGGAAATGAAGTATTTTAGCATATAGTATTGCGAAAAAAACACTGTAGATTATCATATTTTTGATTAATTACTTGGTTTTCCTTTAGCTGATGGTTTTGATGTATCTTGTAGAACTGACAGCTCTTCAAAATCATCTTGACTATCTGTAAAAGATCTTTTCAAATAATCATGTCCACCATCAACGGCTACACGACCACAGGAACAACGCCTAAAATCGTGTCTATGTGTACTGATAATAATGTCGCCACAGGATTTACATTTGATACAGTTTTTTATAATCATTATAAAATATCTCCAAATTTATAAGTTGTGATGATTATATGATAAAATTACCAATAAATAACAAAAATATTCAATTAAGATTGATTAACTTATTGATTGTTGGAGACACAAAATGATGATGTTACTATCCCGAAATCCCGATTCATATCATTTGGGAGCTAAAATTGCATAACTTATTGAAAAACAAAGAAACTTGCTATAACTGGTCCGTGTAAATGGCGGGGAGAGGCTGTTTTTAATTCAACTCACACGGACCGGTCTGAAAGCCTTGTAAAACAAAGAAAAAAGCCACCTCGAAAGGTGGCTTATCTGTTCTGGCTGGGGCGGCTGGATTCGAACCAACGAATGTCGGCACCAAAAGCCGATGCCTTACCACTTGGCGACGCCCCAATGTTACTAAACTTGCAAAAATAATACATCAAACAAATCTAGGGTAAGGTCATTAAAATTGACGTTGTCATCTATAGTATAAAAAAAAATAAAAATCAAGCATTTTTTTTTTATTTTTTTTTGATTTTTTGATAAGCCTTAAATCAGGAGAATAATATTATTGAAAAGTTGTGACATCTTTTAATCGAAAAGGATACATGTTTTATGATTCGAACGTAACACTACCTGCGTCAGCAGGTGGATGTAGATAATCCTAAATCTTCGCGCTATACTGCGGTTATGGAAGAAGTAAACTATAGCAAATAAAGCAATTGCGTGTATCACTGCCACTATCATGACAAAATACCGTAAGAAGATATTCAACGCTGGTGTATATGGATTTTTTAAGAAACGGTTGATAGAAATTCACGAACACTACCCACAAATATACTTCATAGAACAAAGTCACGACAGAGACCATATACATCTGTTGGTTTCGATACCACTAAAGATGAGTGTGGGTAGTGTTGTGCGCATAATAAAATCAAACACGGCGAGGGATTTGAAAAAGCAATACCCGTTTCTTAAAAAATGCTATTTCGGTACACAAAGTGTTTGGTCAGATGGGTATTTTGTCAGTACCGTAGGGGTTAATGAGGCAGTGATACAACGCTATATAGAATATCAGGAACGCGAAGATTTAGGACAAGTTTGGCTTGACCTAAAATGATACCACCGGCGTAAGCCGGTGGAGTTTCATTCACTGTGTTCTTCTATTAAAAAGTGTTGAAAAAATAACCCCATGTTCTTTTTTTTGAACAATTGGGATTATAAAATCTAAATAAATACCACATTCTTGAGGGACTGCGGAACATTATTCTTTTTAAAACTAAATAAAACAAGTCCGTCAAGAGAAGCTTTGATAATAAAATCATCAAACATTTCGATTTCCAGTTCATGATATTGCCAGGGAAACAGGCGGATTGGAGGTAGTTCGCCGTAGCATAATTCAATAGGCAATACAATCAAACCTGAGCCGTCTTTAAGATAAAATACCCAATATTTTCCACGGCGTTTGATTTTTACGAGATAGACCTTTTTATATGTATCCATAGGCATAATAATTTTAATACTGCGTGAACTGTAGCATGTGTGCACTACGTTGTCAATATTTTTTTAGGCATGTAAAAAAATTGTAAATTAAAAACAGAAACAAAATCTTGCGTCAATTTTTGCCCAAGAAAACTAACTTCGACTTGATTTCTGATGATGCTATTGCTAATATTCAAGCGGTCATTAACAATAGACCTTTGAAATTACTCAACTGGAATGCACCTTCTGATGCCCTGCTGTTCGGTTAGCAACTTTAATCTACATTTTTTTGATAAGCCTTAAATCAGGAGAATAATATTATTGAAAAGTTGTGAGCTCATTTAATATAAAATGATACTTATTTTAGAGGGCTAAACAAAAATGACATCGGATATTTTCCGATGTCATTTCTTTAATGATTTCTCAAGCCTCTGCGATTGAGATTTTTTTGATTAGCAGAGTGTTTTAATAATTTGCAAGCCTTCCATCTCCTTCTCCTTCGTTTAGGTGAATTCCGGACTCTTGGCTCACAAGCTACCCATTTTTCTTCAGGTAATACCGTCGCCACTAAGACAATTTGGTCTTGTTTTGGTGGGGGTGGAGGAGGCGGATAATCCGGTCCTTTCCCTAATGCTAAAATCAACAATGTCGTTATCATAATGCAGATTTTTTAGCTTTATAGCGGGGACAACCGTTAATTGTGTCTTTCACACCATACGTTACACCACCGATCGAAAAATCTCCCTTCACTTCACTAACTGAAAAAATGTTGGAGCTCTCGACAATCGCCGTAACACCGGTTGTTAAAACCTTGATGGCAAGCTTGCTGCCAACGTTTTTGACAAACGCATACAGTGGCACTCGTGCTTTCATCTTATGGGACGTGGTTTTGCGTAAAACCACCCTTGCCAGTCTTGCTGAGGTTTCATTTGTTTTTTCACCTGCTGCCTCAATAGTCTTGTCAAGACAACGATTTGCGATAAACGCATTCAAATTCATTTCTGAAATTTTTTTCATAAGCTAATAATTTTTTGGGGTTAATAATAAGGTTAACTTGCCAATTATTAGCGCTTTTAATTTCTCTTGTCAAGATGAAAAATGACAAAAAGTGCAAATTTTTGCCTATAAATTAAGATTGTTTATCGCAGATTAAAGCTGAAAATGGTATTTTATATTTTTATCAAGCTTGTCATAAATGGTTGAAAAATCATCACAATTTATAACTTTATCTAAAATTTTTTCCGCCGCTTTCGGCTCATAATTTTCAATATAGTGCTGATAATTTTTTTCGCACATTGCCTTGCGTAAATTTTCGTCAGCAAGCAGTTTTTCTATACCGCTATAAAAATCTTTTATCGATTCGTACATATATTCAAAATCTTTTGCCTGATATTCATGGAAAGAAAGTGCGGAATTTTCAGTATTGATTTTAACAACATACGGCACTCTTAAACGCATTAAATCAATAAAAGCCAGCGCCGATGACATCGGAAAACTGTCAATGAATAAATCTGCTGACTTAAAATAAAGCTCGTAATTTTCCTGATACGGCAATAAGATTAGGCGATTTTTAACTGGCGCATTTTCAAACATTTTTTTTACGATTTCGGCTTCAAAATCTCTGAACTTACTGATAACAACGTGATAAACGTTTTGGTGTTCGGATAAAAGCTTTTTAACCATTCCAAAATAGCGTGAACCATTATCATCAAAAAATTTATAGCTTGCCGCACCCGACATTGTGCAAATTGCACCTTTAGGAATTCCTATTTTTTGGCGCGTTTTATCAATTTCCGCTTGGGTAAAATGCGGATTCTCTTCCTCAGGCTTGGAAATTAAACCCACAATATGTGTCTGCGCTATTTTGCGTAAATTTTGCGTTACATAGGCAGAACTCGGGGTTTCTTCCAACACTAAATCGGCAAAACTCATGGCTAAAGCCGGACGGTGAGTGGCATGATTAACAAAAAATATCTTAATTTTTGTATGTTTTTTCAATAAAGCTAATACTGCCGTAGCAATAAAATCGTCAGTATGAATAAAAACAAACAAGGCCTTTGGGGCATAAGATACAATAGCATCATATATCTCACGAATACTGCGTTCCGCAGAGCAGGAGAATTGTCTAAAAGTAACTATGTCAGAAATTTTTTTGATATATTCAAGTGTTTGCGGTGCAGCTTTACGAGAAGTTGTTGTAGTGGTTAAAAACAATGCTTCATCATATTGATTGCAAAATGTTTTTTGCATATCACGCATCCACTTTGTATGTCCGCCCATGTCATAAATTTTGGTTGCCAGAAAGGCTATGCGTTTATTGTTAATCTTACACTTTAATAGGTTTTTATAATTCTTTGTAATATCGGATATTTTTTCATCAAACTTTCTTACATCGAAATCGGTATTTTCAGCAAATTCCTTATTCAGCTTGTCAAAAGGATTATTAATCTTAAATAAAGGTAATCCTAAGGCATAAAATTTGGTTTGTCCTTTTTTGCGTTTGATTTTTAAGATGGTTCCGCCGAAAATTTTAACACTTCCATCACATACTTCAAAAATTCTCATAGATTCTCCAAAAATTTGAGGCTTGCTTCAATTACTTTTGTTTGTTCTGCTTCACTTAAATCATAGTAAAGAGGTAAGCGAACCAATGTATCGGAAACTTTATTTGTTATGCTCATATCAAAAGGTGTACGGCAATATTTTTGTCCTGCCGGTGCCGAATGAAGCGGAATATAGTGGAACGGAGCCGCAATTTCGTTTTCTTTAAGGTAAGCAATAAATTTTGTGCGAGTTTCTAGATCATTCAGCAATAAATAAAACATATGCGCGTTGTTTGAGCACTCTGTCGGAATTATCGGGCGGCGCACTTTTCCCTGTTTTTCAATCTGTTCAAAGGCATTCATATAGCGTTGCCATATTTTGCGACGCTTTTCTTGAATATCATCCGCTACTTCGAGAATTGAATATAAATAGGCGGCAACAATATCACTCGGCAAATATGATGAACCTTTGTCAACCCATGTATATTTATCAACCTGTCCGCGGAAAAATTTGCTTCTGTTTGTGCCTTTTTCTCTGATTATCTCTGCACGTTCTGCGTATTCGGCATTATTTGTAACAAAAAGTCCGCCTTCGCCGGCCATAATGTTTTTGGTTTCATGAAAAGAAAAGCATCCCATATCTCCGATTGTTCCGAGAGGCTTGTTTTTATAATATGCATCATAGCCTTGAGCCGCATCTTCAATAACTAAAAGGTGATGTTTTTCGGCAATAGCCTTTATGGTATCCATTTCGCAAGCAACACCGGCATAATGAACCGGAACAATGGCCTTTGTTTTCTTTGTGATTGCTGCCTCAATTTTGGTTTCATCTAAATTCAAGGTATCGGCACGGATATCAACAAAAACCGGCACGGCACCTTGTAAAACAAAAGCGTTTGCAGTTGAGCAAAAAGTGTATGAAGGCATAATAACTTCGTCACCGGGTTTCAAATCGGCAATAATTGCTGCCATTTCGAGGGCGGCTGTTCCGGAATGCATGAGTAATGCCTCGGTACAATTTAGTTTTTTACGCATATACTCATTACAAAGTTTGGTATATTTGCCGTCTCCGGAAACATGTTTTTCCTTAAATACGTCATTTACATATTCTAGTGATTTCTCATTAAAGATAGGAATATTAAATTTTATCACGTCCAAGTCCTTATAAAAAAAGTTTTATTCCTTGATCAAATTTTCTTGCTTTTAGCACAATAATGATTACTGTTCAACAAAAATAATGCTTTTGTAAACGTGTATTTTTCTACAAAGAAAAAGTTATGAAAATTTTATTTAAATAACCAGTTTTTAACCTATAGGAAGTAATATTTCTCAAAAAATAAGAAATTGAAAGGATTTAGAATGCCGATAGATACTCATACCAAAATTTTAGCAACCGTTGGTCCGTCAACAGCAAGTGCGCAAATGCTTGAAAAACTGGTGCAGAACGGGGCAGATGCATTTCGCTTTAATTTCAGCCACGGCACAAAAGAAGAACACGCCGAGCGCTATGAAATTGTGCGCAATCTTGCTTTAAAATATAATCGCCATTTGACTATAGTTGCTGATTTGCAAGGACCAAAATTAAGAATCGGAACTTTTCAAACTCCGAAAGTAGATTTGCAAAAAAATGAAGAGTTTGTTTTGGATATGAATCCGGCAGCCGGTGATAAAACCCGCGTTTGTCTTCCGCATAAAGAAATTTTTGAGGCGGTGCAAAATGGTGATATGCTGCTCTTAAATGACGGAAATATTCGCTTAAAAGTAAAGCAAAAAAGTGCTGAAAAAATTGTTACCGAAGTTGTTGTCGGTGGTGAACTTTCGGCACATAAAGGGGTTAATCTGCCTAATGTAAAACTGCCGATTTCCGCTATTACCGAAAAAGACCGAGAAGATTTGGCTTTTGCACTCAAACTCGGTGTTGATTGGGTATGTTTATCATTTGTGCAATCTGTTGAAGATGTGAAAGAGGCCAAAAGACTGATAGCCAATAAGGCTTGGGTGATTTCTAAGCTTGAAAAACCGAGTGCTATTGCCGAGCTTGACGATATTGTTAAAGAATCTGACGGCATTATGGTTGCTCGCGGTGATTTGGGGGTGGAATGTCCGATTGAAGATTTGCCGGTTATGCAAAAAGATATTGTGAAGGCGTGTCGTAAGTTTGCTAAGCCGGTTATTGTGGCAACACAAATGCTTGAGTCGATGATTCAAAATCCGACACCGACCAGAGCCGAGGTTTCCGATGTGGCAACCGCAGTTTATGACGGAGCCGATACGGTTATGCTTTCGGCAGAAACCGCCGCCGGAAATTATCCGGCAGAAACCGTTCAAATGATGCATAATATTATCATGCAGGTTGAAAAAGATGATGATTATTATGAACTTGTTCAGCGTGATCGAAAGGTTATGTGTGTTGATGATATGGCTGATGCAATTACATATACCGCTTGTGATATGACTTATGTTTTGCCGAAAGCCGCTGCGGTTATGACCTATACAGCTTCAGGCTTTACAACGCTCTTAATGGCAAGAGAGCGCCCGAATTTGCCGATTTTTGCTGTTACATCTTCGCAAGATGTGGCACGCAGATTGGGAATTGTTTGGGGGGTACGTGCAGTAGTAAATGATGAAATATTTAACGATTTTTCAAAAATCGATCAAGCTTCAAGAAGTATGTTAAAAGAGTATAATATCGGCAAAAAAGGTGATTATTTAATTATTACCGCAGGATATCCTTTGGGGCAAAAGGGTATGACAAATATGTTGCATACTCTTGAGTTATAAAGAGATAATTCCGTTTATTTTAAGCTGTAAAGAGATAAGCACGATTATTTCGCGCTGTCGGTTTGAACATCTTCTAAATCAACGCTTAAAGATTCGGTTTCTTCACTTTCATCAGATATATCGGCATCTTCATCTGTTTCGAATTCAATCATAATATTTTCATCTGAATTTATGTGGGTATTATCGCTTTCATCTGCTTCATTTTGATATTGCATTTCATCAATTTTTTCGGTAACTGACTTATGTTTTTCAGAAGATGAAGCAGCCTGAAGGTTGTTTCTTTCAGCTAATTCTTTGTCTGAAAGTAAAAGTTTTTTATCTGTCTTTTTATTAATACAGTTTAATAGCCACACGTCATAAATCGGGTGTTCAACGGCATTGGTTGCCGGTGATGAGGCAATCATCCAACCTCTAAAAACGTTTGTTAAATTACCGTTTAAATCACTATCGGCAACATCAATAAAAGCAAAGCTGTCAGGAATTTCTTCTGCCGAGCGCGTCTGACATGAGCGGGCAATAATGGAAAATGAGCCGAACTCCACCTTGCCGTTAACCGGAACATCAATAACACTGACACGACCGGTGATTTTATCCATTGCCTGCATGCGCGCCGTGTTCATGGCTATATTCTCGGCAAAAGAGGAGGAGGTTAAGGCAAATATGGCGCAAGTAAAGGCCGAAAAAAATAACTTATTTTTCATTTTTACTACCATCATCCGTTACCATAAATATTACTTCGCCGACCAGATCTTCGATGGTTTTGAAATCTTTGGTGTTATTGAAAAACGAATTAGGAGTTAAAAAATCTTTTGATTTACCCGGATCTATTTTAACAAACTTATCGCCGATAAGCCCGTCACTTTCAATAGATACAACGCTGTCAACAGGTAAGTTGACATCATGAGCAATACTGAAGTCAACATCAACCAAATAGTCTTCGCTATCAAGTTTCTGGGCGGTTACGGTTCCGACTTTAACTCCGTTAATTCTGACATCAGAGCCTATGCTTAAGCCACCGACTTTCATAAATTTTGCGTGCAGCGGATAGCCTTTAACAACATTTAAGTCTGAAACCCTCAGGGCAAAAAACAAAAATGATACGGCAACGGCGAGTACCACTAATCCCATGATTGTTTCAATCGGTTTTTTCTTCATTCTTATTTCTCCTCAGTAGTATGTTCTTTTGTGGCGCAAGATTTTTTGCGATTTGCTTTACCTATTGAGATAACGCGATCAATCAATTCTTCTAAAATCATTGCATCTTGTGTGTAAGTAAATTCATCATTTGGTTGCAACATATCTTCGGAACCGCCCGGATCAATCTCGACATATTTATTACCGGTGATACCGGAGCTGACAATAGAAACACTGCTATCATCAGGAATTTCTATGCCGGAATCGATATTAAGAGTCAATACAGCCCTGAAATTGTTATCAAGCCTAGAATCGACAACACGACCAATGTCTATGCCTGCTAAGCGCACCTGATCGCCGATAACTAAACCGTCCGTGCGGTTAAATGTGGCGTAAAGCTCATAATCAGAATTGTCTTGCCCTTTCCAGGCATTACTTCTCAGTTTATAAATTACGGCAGATAAAATGCAAAAAAATATAACGATTAAGCCGATAATAAAATTTTTCAGTTCTTCTTTAGTAAAATTTTCCAATTTTATGCTCCAAATTTAGTACTTTTTTCATTATTACAATTTAAAATATAATTTGTCATCAAAGATTTTTGTTTAGTATACCGAAAATATTAAAAAAGCTTTTATGATGCTGATTTGGCTTACATATTCTTGAGGGAAAAATATGCTGACAGTGGAGAATGTTTCAAAAAAATTTGGCTCGTTAGAGGTTCTTAAAGACGTTTCTTTTAAGGTTAAAAGCGGTGAAATTGTTGCTTTATTGGGGAAAAACGGCGCCGGAAAATCAACTTTGCTGAAAATTATCAGCGGTTATATTGATTCTGATTTCGGTAAGATATGTTTAGATAATTGCAATATACAAAATGAGCGGATTAAATTCTTGGAAAATTTAGCATATGTACCTGAAAATTCATCACTTTATTCGGATATGAGTGTATACGAATTTTTGGAGTTTACGGCAAATATTCGTTGTAAGGTGGAAAATCAGATGGTGCGAAAAATTAGAGAAATTTGCGCCGCAATCGGACTTAATGATGTGCTTTTTCAAAAATGTGAAACATTGTCAAAAGGATACAAAAAGCGTGTTGCAATCGCTGCCGCTTTATTGGATAATTCTACTTTAGTACTTCTTGATGAGCCGACAGAGGGACTCGATCCGTCACAAAAAATCGAGTTACATAAGAGTTTGAAAAAAATGGCGAAAAATCACCATATTATAATTTCAACACATTTAATGGAAGATGTTGAAGCTGTGGCAGACAGAATTGTGTTGATAGATAAGGGGAAAGTGCTATGCAATTTGAGCCTGAACGAGTTTAAAAAATTTTCCAAAAACAGCTTGATGGATGCATTTAATGTGGCAACAAAAGGATAATCTACAATGAAACAATTTAAGCACTTATTTAAAAAAGAATTTCATTCATATTTTATAGGATATTTTATTTATTTTCTTTTTTTTGTTTATATTATGATTTCTCTCGGCGGTGCTTTTTATGTGAAAGATATTTTAGCATCTAAAGACAATTCTTTGTTATCGCTTTTTGTATTGCAACCTTATATATTATCCATATTAATTCCGGCATTTACAATGAAATTGTGGAGCGAAGAATATAAGCAGAACAGTTCGGAATTTTTATTAACACTACCGGTGAATCTCAATAAAATAATAGCCGCTAAAGTTTCGGCATCATTTGTGGTTTGTTCACTTTTGGTTATTGGGTTGTTGCCGTCTGTGTTTTATTTTTCATCTTGGTTGAAACTTGATTATTTGAATATTTTTTGTTCTTTAATCGGGGTCGAATTGGTGGTTATGTTTTTTTGCGCTTTGGGAATGATGTTTTCTTCTTTAAGCAAAAGTTTTGTTATTTCATACGCTTTAAGTATTTTTACCTTTTTGCTGTTAGTTATTGTTCCGCAAACAAATTTTATTGTCACATATCAAAACTTTTTGTTTGCGGAATTAGGTTTTTTTGACCTCTTTTATTTTGTATCATTTTCTCTTTTGTTTGCATATTTTACGAAAATGATTGTGGAATATCGCCGTAAAGCGCACAAAATAAATGTAGCTTTAGCGTTTTTGTTGATGTTGACTGCTATAGTTGCCAACGGATTGATATGTTGGGCTGTCAGCGTTTTTGATTATAAAGCCGATTTTACTTCTAAAGGCATTTACACGCTTGATAATAAAAGCAAAGAAATTGTGCTTAAAATAAAAAAGCCGCTGGAAATAAATATTTATATTGCCGAAGATTATTTGCAAAACGATTATGCTATTGCTTATTATTTTGAGCAAGTATCTCGTTTTTTAAGAAAATATAAAAATATTTCAAAAGGAATGGTTAAAATCAATACGCAAAAAGTTAAAGCATTTTCTGATGAAGAAACGATGTTGGCAAATAAAGGGTTGTATATTGTAAATAATAAAAAAGGCAGTAAAAATTATTTCGGGGCAATAATAAATGATTTGGACGGCAATGAAGAGGTAATTACAACTTTTATACCTGAAAGAAGGGCTTATCTTGAAGAAGATATTGACAGAGCATTATTGAAACTGGGAATGCCGGAAATTAAAAAGAAAATGGGTGTATATTTTGATGCTTTGCAAAATCTTGATGATTATGAAGGTGCCGCGTTTATTTTTGAAAATGAATATAATACGGCATTGTTGAATGATACAACATATCAATTACATAATGATGCTACAGCTGTTGTGCTGGTTAACCCTAAACTGATTTCGCCTGTTTTTATGTATGCGATTGATCAATATGTGATAAATGGTGGAAATCTTGTTATTTTTGCCGATCATAAAACCGAAAATCAACTGGATGATATAAACGGTAAGCGAATTCTTATTGAAAAACTGCTAAATCATTGGGGAATTGAACTTAATGATGATATGTTTGATGAAGGAGCTGTTACGGCTGAATTTGCCAATTCGGTATATCCTTTAAAAATAAAATCGGCGTGCGGTATTAACATTACCAATAAAAAGCTTAGTGTTAAGCCTTTGATTGAAAATAACGGAAATATTATCGGAGCAATATTGGAAGGTGACTTTGAATCTTATTATGATAAAAATCCTTTTGCGGATACTGAAATCGGTTATTTGATGCGTAAATTTAAGGCTAAAGCAAAAACAGGTCGTGTTGCTGTTATTTGTGATGCCGATATCCTCAATGAAAATAATTGGATAGAAAAAAAATCTCCTGACCGAAATATTTTCGGTGCTATCGAAAAGGCAGGAAACGGGCGCTTTATTATGGCACTTACTGACTATATGTCGGGCAACTATATTTATAATAATTTGCCGAGATATGATAACCTTAACAATGTTCAGAGTATTGATGAGACAATTGATGATGAAGTCAGACAATCAACGGCTGAAATATATGATGAATTAAGCGATGAAGTGGCAATATTAACACCTGTTGTTTGGCAATTTGCAGAATATAATAAAGAAAATTTTGATGCTATTATGAATTTTACCGATGCCGGCCGTGAGTTGCAAAACATCGGCAAACAAATAGAAGCAATCGAATATCAGAGATTGGAAGACTACAACAAATATGTTAATCATTTGCTTGTTGTAAATTTGTTGGTAATTCCGTTTGTGGAAACAATTTTGCTTTATCTTGCGGTTGTGTTTTTTGCACGCAGAAAAAACAAAAAAATAAGGAGACTTTTAAATGAACAATAAATATTTGTTTTCCATCACAATTTTAGTTGCTATATCATTGGTTTGCCTTGTTTCGGCATTGAAGTTTTTGGATAATAAGCAAGCACAAGAAATATTGGGAACATATACGTTTGCCAACACAAAAGATAATTTATTTAAGCTTGGCAGAATTGAAATAATTAATGATAATGGTGATGAAATAGACCTATCTTATGACGGAGCGTGGCACTTTGAAGAAGCTGCAGATTATTATGCCGATGAAAACAGTATACGTTCTTTTTTTGAGGTTGTTAATAATTCTGTTTTGATTGAAAATATTGAAACTTCTGTCGCAAAAGAAAATTTTATTCATATAAAAACTTATGATACGTCAGATAATTTGCTTGATGATGTTTATTTCGCCGATAATGAATCAGAAGTTGTAAAATATGCCGGAAAAGATAATTTATATAAAGCTACGAAAATAAACTTGATACCGGTAAATCCGGAAAATTGGATTCCCTTTCCGTTGTTTTCGGTGGAAGAAAATTTGATTTCTGCCGTAAATATTGACGGGCATTATGCTAAAATAGAACAGCTTAATGAAATAAGAGCATTAAATGATAATATTAATGTTTTTCTGAAGTCTTTCGAAAATGTAAATTATGGTGGAATTATTGCAGAAGATTTGTTTTTTGAAGAATATGCCGATGCCGATATGAAAGAAATAAAGCTTTATCTGTTCGGCGGGTTAAACTACAGATTGCAGGTTTTTAATACTCGTGACGGATATTATGTGAGAATTATACCTGAGCGTGAACTGATTGCCCAAATTGAAGTAAATAAAATCATTGAAATCAAAAAAATGTATTATAACGGTTGGCTCTTTTTATTAGATGAAAGAGTAGGGGAATTGCTCTATAACTTTAAGCTTGATGAAACTGAAAAATAAAAAAAATACTTGCATTTAAAAAAATACATGTTATAACGAGCTTCGTTTGGTTGTTCAGGCTAAAAAAGGCATGCCTGACAGCTTTGTGTAAATTCCAAAAAAATGAAAGGGAATCAAATGCCGAAAATAAAAACTAAAAAAGCCGCCGCTAAGCGCTTTGGCGTTACCGGAACAGGCAAATTAACCAGAAAACATTCGTTTAAGAGACACCTTCTCTTCAACAAGCCTACAAAACAAAAAAGACAAGCCAGAGGTTCGGTTATTATTGCCGCTGCCAACAAGTTTGTTAAAAAGTTTTTACCGTTTATTTAAGGGAGGATTGAAATATGTCTCGTGTTAAAAGAGGAATGACCGCTCACGCTCGCCACAAGAAAATTTTAAGTATGGCTAAAGGTTACAGAGGTCGCAATAAAAACGTTTTCAGAGTAGCTGTTGAAAAAGTTGAAAAAGGTTTGCAATATGCATATCGTGACAGAAGAGCAAAGAAAAGAACTTTCCGCTCTTTGTGGATTCAGCGTATTAACGCCGCCACCCGTTTGTATGATATGACCTATTCTCGATTTATGAGCGGGCTGAATAAAGCCGGTGTTGAACTTGACCGCAAGGTTTTGTCAGACATCGCCTTAAAAGAGCCCCAAGCGTTTGCTAAGTTGGTAGAAACTGCCAAAGCAGCTCTTGCAAAATAAACAGGTACAAAAACACAAAATATTAAAAAGAGTTGGCTTGATGGCAGTGCCCTTAAGCCGGCTCTTTTTACTTTTATGAAAAAATTTTAAGGTTGTTATAGATGGAAAATATTTTAAATTTGAAAGCCGAAATCTTAGAGCAAATTAATGCGGCACAAGATTTGAAAAGCCTAGATGAAATAAGGGTTTCGGTAATGGGAAAAAAAGGAAAATTAACCGAGCTGATGAAAGGTTTGGGTTCTCTTCCTTTAGAAGAAAAAATTGCTTTAGGTAAAAGCTTAAATATTGTTAAAAGCGAAATTGAAAAAGCGATTGAAACGCAAAAATCCGCTTTGGAAACTAAGGCTTTAGATGAAAAACTCAAAAAAGAAACCATAGATGTTACTTTGCCGGTGCGTCCTGAAGTGCAAGGCAGAATACATCCGGTTTCTAAAATTTATGAAGAAGTGATTGCAATCTTCGGGCAGATGGGCTTTGATGTTGCCAATGGTCCGGATATTGAAGATCAGTTCCACAACTTTAATGCGCTTAATATGCCGGCAAACCATCCGGCGCGCCAAATGCAAGATACGTTTTACATCAATAACAATCCTGATCAGCCGTTTGATATGGACAGCGCTTATGTTGTGCGCACTCATACTTCCGGCATGCAAATAAGAACTATGGAAAAGCAACAACCGCCGATTCGCATTATTGCTCCGGGGCGTACATATCGCTCGGATTATGATGCTACTCATACACCGATGTTCCATCAGGTTGAAGGGTTAGTGATTGATAAAAATATTACGATGGCGCACCTCAAAGGTTGCTTATACGATTTTATGAAAGCCTTTTTTGAACTTGATGAACTTCCGGTGCGTTATCGCCCGTCATATTTTCCGTTTACCGAACCATCGGCAGAAATGGATATCGGTTGCTTAAAAACCAAAACCGAGCTTAAAATCGGCGCCGGCACAGACTGGCTTGAAGTTTTAGGCTGCGGAATGGTTCACCCGAATGTATTAAGGGCAGGTGGTATTAATCCTGACGAGTATCAGGGATTTGCTTTCGGACTTGGTATTGACCGCTTGGCAATGCTGAAATACGGCATACCTGATTTGCGCACATTTTTCGAATCTGATGTGCGCTGGCTCAAACACTATGGTTTTACTCCGCTTGACTTTTCTTCAATGACCGGCGGATTAAGTGATAACGGAGGACTTGCACGATGAAATTTACTTTATCTTGGCTTAAAGAGCATTTAGACACAAATGCCGATATCAATGAAATTTGCGAAACTTTGACTCGTATCGGCTTGGAAGTGGAAGAAGTTTTTGATCCGTCCGAGGGCTTGAAAGAATTTGTCAGCGCGCGCATTGAAAGCGTTGAAAATCATCCTGATGCCGATAAATTGCACGTTTTATGCGTGAATGACGGCACAAAAAAGTATCAGGTTGTATGTGGAGCGCCGAATGTGCGCACAGGGTTAGTCGGAATTTTTGCGCGTGAAGGCACGTTAATTCCGCTGTTTAATGAGCGCTTAAAGCGCGCAACCATTCGCGGAGTTGAAAGTTGCGGAATGATGTGTGCGGTTGATGAAATCGGTATCGGTACGGCGCATGACGCGATTATCGAATTGCCTGAAGATACAAAAATCGGTCTGCCGGCGGCTGAAGTATTAAATATTGATCCGGTGATTGAAGTTTCAATTACGCCAAATCGTGCCGAATGTTTGGGTGTGCGCGGAATTGCCCGAGATTTAGCGGCAGCGGGACTTGGCAGATTAAAACCGCTCAATATTGTAAAACCGCAAGCAAAATTTGCTAATCCTGTGAGTGTTAAGGTAGAAAATCCGGTTGAATGTCCGGTGTATACCGCGCGCTATATCAAGGGTGTTAACAATCATGCCAAAACGCCGGATTGGATGAAAAACCGCTTAGCGGCTATCGGGTTGCACTCGATTTCTCCGCTGGTGGATATTACCAACTATATTTGCTATGATTTAGCGCGTCCTTTGCACGTTTTTGATGCCGATAAATTAAAAGGCGGTATTGTGGTAAAAATGGCTAAAGACGGCGAAAAATTTATGGCTCTTAATGAAAAAGAATATGTTTTGAACGATAAATCACTCGGAATTTGTGATGATGAAGGTGTTCAGTGTTTAGGCGGTGTTATGGGCGGGCTTAATAAAGGCTGTTCTGATGATACGGTTAATGTGGTATTGGAATCGGCTTTATTTAAGCCTGAGTGCATTGCTTATACCGGTCGCCATTTGCAGATTGATTCGGATTCGCGCTATCGTTATGAACGTTGGGTTGATCCGAAATCGAATATTTTAGGTTCGGATTATGCCACTGCCTTGATTTTACAAATTTGCGGCGGCGAGGCTTCCGAATTAACTGTTGTCGGCTCGGAAGAAGATTATAAACCGCAGATTGCCTATCTTTGTCCGGAGCGTTTGGAAAGCTTTATCGGTATGTCGGTTACAAAAGAGAAATCTATGGAAATTTTGCAAAACTTGGGTTTTGAAGTAAGCTTCGAAAACGGCAAAATTAAGGCAGTTTCTCCAAGTTGGCGCGGTGATATTGAAGGTGAACATGATTTAATTGAAGAAGTTGTGCGTATGATCGGGCTTGATAATATTCCGGCACAATCTTTGCCGCACGATAAATTGCCGAAAGAAATTCTTATTCCAGAGCAACATAATGCCTTAATTGTTAAGCATGAACTTGCTTCTCGCGGAATGTATGAAACGGTTACATGGAGTTTTGCCGACAGTGAAATCGCTCAGTTTTTCCGCAAAGGTAAAGAGCCGATTTTGCTGCAAAATCCGATTGTGAAAGAACTAGATGAAATGCGTCCTTCAATTTTGCCAAACCTCTTAACGGCAGTAAAAAATAATATTGCCAAAGGTTATGCTAATGTGGCATTGTTTGAAGTCGGTCCGGAATTTTACGGACGCAATCCGAATGAGCAGATTATGTCTGCCAGCGGTGTGCGTGCCGGCAATACCGCTAAAAAAGATTGGTTCGGCAGCTCCAGAGAATATGATGTGTTTGATGCAAAAGCCGATGCACTGGCGGTAATTGCGGCGGCAAAAGGTCCGTTTGAAAATCCGCAAATTACCACTGATGCACCGAGTTATTATCACCCGGGTCGTTCCGGCGCAATTCGCTTAGGTAAAAACGTTTTGGCTTATTTCGGCGAGATTCACCCTAGTATATTAAAGGCGCTTGATATTAAAGAACGCGTGGTGGCATTTGAGGTTAATTTGAATAATATTCCTTTGCCTCGTAAAACGGTTAAGGCGCGCAAAAAGCTTGAACTTTCGGCATTTCAACCGGTTGATAAAGATTTGGCTTTTGTGGTTGATAAAAGTGTTAATGCCGCCAATATTATTGCCGCTGCTAAAAATGCAGATCGCAATCATATTACGGATGTGCGCGTGTTTGACCTTTATGAGGGCGAAAACTTACCTCAAGGCAAAAAGTCGGTGGCAATCAGCTTAACTTTCCAGCCGATAGAACAGACTTTTACCGATAAAGACATCGAAAACTTAATGAATAAAGTAATTGTGGAAGTCGGCAAAAAGACCGGCGGTGAACTTAGATAGGAGAATATAAAATGGCGATGAGAACTACGCGCAAAGAAAATTATCCGCAGTGGTATCAGGAAGTTGTTTCCGAAGCCGATATGGCAGAAAACTCTTCCTCTCCGGGTTGTATGGTAATCAAAGCTTGGGGGTACGGAATTTGGGAGCGCATTCAACGCGTTATGGACGAGCAAATTAAAGAAACCGGACACGAAAACTACTATTTTCCGATGTTTATTCCGCTTTCGTTTTTCCAAAAAGAGGCTGATCACGTTGAAGGTTTTGCCAAAGAAATGGCTGTTGTAACTCATTCGCGCCTTGTTAATGAAGACGGAAAATTGAAGCCTGCTTCGCCTTTAGATGAACCGCTGATTGTGCGCCCGACCTCGGAAACGATTATTGCCGATTCTTTTTCAAAATGGGTAAAATCGTACCGCGATTTGCCGATTTTGCTCAATCAATGGGCAAATGTTGTGCGTTGGGAAATGCGTCCGCGTTTGTTCTTGCGCACGCGTGAATTTTTGTGGCAAGAGGGACATACCGTTCATGCCAATGCCAAAGAGGCTGAAGAAGAAACAACGCGTATGCTGGAAGTATATCGCGATGTTAGCGAAAACGCTTTGGCTATGCCGGTTTTGGTCGGTAGAAAGCCGGAACATGAAAAATTTCCGGGAGCGATTGATACTTATTGTATTGAGGCAATGATGCAGGACGGCAAGGCTCTGCAAGCCGGAACCTCGCACTTTTTGGGGCAAAATTTTGCTAAATCAGCTGACATTAAATTTGTTAATCAGAATAATGCGCAGGAATACGCCTATACAACCTCGTGGGGTGTTTCTACCCGTTTAATCGGCGGAGTAATTATGTGTCATGCCGATGATGACGGAATGGTGGTTCCACCGCGTATTGCGCCATATCAGATTGTGATTGTGCCGATATTCAAAAAGCCGGAAGACAAAGAAAAAGTTTCGGCATATATTGATAGTTTGCAAAAGAAGCTCAAAAATCAAACTTCTTTCGGTGAAAAAATCCGCGTTAAGGTTGATATGCGCGACAAACCGAGCGTTGATAAATCGTGGGAATGGATTAGAAAAGGCGCACCGATGGTGTGCGAAATCGGTCCGCGCGATGTTGATAATAACGGACTTATGCTTAAAGAGCGCATTTATTTAAATACACCGGAAGGCAAGAAAATTATGAACTCCGATGAGTTTGTGGCTAATGTCGGCAAGCGTTTGGAAGAATTGCAGCAGCAGATGTTTGAAAGGGCTAAAGAGCGCTTGGAGCAAAACATTCGTACCGATATTAAAACGCCGGAAGAATTTGCCTCATATTTTGCAAACTCAAACGAATGGATTGAAGACGGACATCAAGGCAAAGTTGCTTTCGTGCGCGGAAAATGGTGTGCTGATCCGGCAACGGAAGAAATCTTAAAGTCTATGAAAATCACAATTAGGTGCATTCCGTTTGATCAGAGTGGCACTAGCGGAAAGTGTTTATTGACCGGAAAAGACGCCACAATAGATGTTATTTATGCCAGAAGCTATTAAATAAATATATTTAACGCTTTATTTGTTGACTGAAAAAAAAATATTGCTAATATAGTCTCAGAATAACAACTAAAGGAGGATAATATGTTTATTAATAATCAAACCGGTCGTTCTATGATTGAAATGCTCGGTGTGTTGGCAATTGTAGGTGTGCTTTCTGTCGGTGGTCTTGATATGATTAGCAAGGCTCGAGAAAATAAAAAGATAGCTGAATTGTTGGGCGGAGTTTCTAACCTTGGTGCTACTCTTGTTCAACAGCGAAAACATGCCGGTGAGGTATATTCTGACTACAGCGGAAATTATACTATGTTTATAAAACAGATCGGGAAAATACCGGCGGGATTTACGTTTGATTCTTCAGTATTTAAAACTGCATTAGGTGCTACAGTGAAAGCTAATGCCGAAGATGACGATGGTCTTGTGATTGTTACCGTATCAAAATTAAAGAAAGAAGCTTGTGTGAAGGTGGCAACCAATAATTGGGGAAATCGCAACTCGTCACGTTTTGTCGGCTTAGCCGTAAGTTCCAGCGGTGCGGCAACTTGTCCGATTAATCCGGTTACGGCAATTCCGGGAGGTGCGGGATATCCGATGCCTATTGCAACAGCATCAACAGCTTGTGCTTCAAAAACCAATAATACTGTTTATTTAGCTTATGATCTATAAAATACGGAGAAATGGAGATGATTGAAAATCAAGTTGGCAGAAGTATGATAGAAATGCTTGGTGTGCTTTCTATTATTGGTGTTTTAAGTGTTGGCGGATTTAGTATGGTAAAAAAAATGCAAAATTCTTACGACACAAACAAGGTTATGGAAGAAATTTCAGGATTGGTGCGTAAAGGAAGAACAGTTATCAGACAATACGATTCATCAACAGACGGCAGTAATTTGAATACATATGTTTATAACGGCAGGGCATATCCTGACGGTGTTGAATACGGTTCAAGCGGATTTACCGGTACCGCAGGTGTTGTATATTCTTTTGCCTATGGTGGAGCAAGTACAGTCAGTGCATTGTTTAATCTTACAATATCATCTCTTCCGGAGGATATATGCATGCAGATTGCAACAGCAGATTGGGGAAATTCCGCTTCCAGCGGTTTTAAAGGACTTACCATAGACGGTGGAAATGTTTTAACCTCTGCCGGTTTGGGTGATGCGGCTGATAAATGCAAAGACAATGTCAGCATTGTGATGTATTATAAATAGCCTCTCAACTTTTTTAAAAAATGACTGCCGAAATTTGGTTGAAATATCGGCAGTCATTTTTTATGTTAAACTCATAATTAATATTGATCTAAAAACGAGCGTAATCTTTTTGAGCGGGAAGGGTGTTTAAGTTTGCGCAAAGCTTTTGCCTCAATTTGGCGAATACGCTCACGAGTAACGTTAAACTGACGACCGACTTCCTCTAAAGTATGATCGGTGTTCATACCGATACCGAAACGCATACGCAAAACACGTTCTTCACGCGGAGTAAGTGAAGAGAGAATTTTGGTGCAGGTTTCTTTTAAGTTTGTATAAATAGCTGCATCAATCGGTTGTAATGCGCTTTCATCGGCAATAAAATCGCCTAAAGAGGAATCATCTTCATCACCTACCGGCGATTCTAAGCTCACAGGTTCTTTCGCGATTTTCATTACTTTTCTGATTTTTTCAACCGGCATAAACAACCTTTTTGCCAATTCCTCCGGAACCGGCTCGCGCCCCATCTCAGATAGCATTTGACGAGATGTTCTCACCAATTTATTTATTGTTTCAATCATATGAACCGGAATTCTGATTGTTCTTGCCTGATCGGCAATAGATCTGGTAATGGCTTGACGAATCCACCAAGTTGCATAAGTTGAAAATTTATAGCCGCGACGATATTCAAATTTATCAACGGCTTTCATTAAACCGATATTTCCTTCTTGGATTAAATCCAAAAACTGCAAACCGCGGTTGGTGTATTTTTTTGCAATAGATATAACAAGGCGCAGATTGGCTTCAATCATTTCTTTTTTTGCTCGATCGGCTTCACGCTCACCTTTCTTAATGGTATCAACCATTCGGCGGTATTCACAAATTGGTAATCCGCAATCTTGTGCCATTTGCGCAACATTTTGCCTTATTTCAATTATTTCATCTTTATATTTCTTTACAAAGGCATTCCAGTTTTTATCTTTTATTGCGGAGATTTTATCAAACCAGTTAGGATCAAGCTCCGAATTTTGATAAACGCTTAAAAAATCTTCACGTTTAATTTTGCACATTAAAGCATCACGCAATAATTTTCCTTCATAGCCCATTAAGCGCTTATTTATTTCGTTTAGTTGTTCAACCAGCTGTTCAATTCTGTTATTGTTCAGATGGATGGAGTTTATCAATTCAATCAATTCCGATTTCAGCTTTATGTATTTATTTTCAACACTGTTGGAAATTTTTCTGCCGGCGAGCACCGATGCCATACGTTGATTTTGAATCTTCTTTAAGTCATCATAATAACCGGAGATTTTGTTTAAGGTTTCAACCACCTGCTCCATAAGCATACTTTCCATTGCTGAAATAGGTGTTGAATTTATGGCGGCGGAAGATTCGGATACATCATCATGGCTTGCATCTCCATCAATATTGTCATCTAATGATGTTTCGCTGTCATCATCAGAGACATCATCTGTTTCATCTAAATCATCAATATCCATCGGAGAAGATAAGTCATCACTGATATCGCCGTCAATATCTTCATCAATTTCATCAAATTCATTGTCGTTTATGTCATTGGTAACTTTTTCAAAATCTTCAACATTTGAATCTTCGGCATCATCGTAAACAATGGCTTCGCTGTCATCACCATAAACAACTTCTAAATCAATTATATCACGAAGCTGAATTTCACCGGCAAGCAATTCATCTCGCCAAGAAGCAATAGCCTTAAGCGTCAGAGGACTTTCGCATAATCCTCCGATCATAACGTTTTTACCTGCTTCAATGCGCTTTGATATAGCAATTTCACCTTCACGGGACAATAATTCAACCAGTCCCATTTCTTTAAGATACATGCGAACCGGATCATCTGAACGACCTAATTCTTTTGCATCAAGATTGCTTGATTCTTCAGTATCGGAATCTTCGTTATATTCATCATTATCTTCCGAATTTTCAGCATCAATATCCGTATCTTCCGAAACAATATTAATTCCCATTTCGGATATGGCAGACATAATATCTTCAATTCTGTCTGATGATATTTTACCCTCCGGAAGAGCTTTATTAAGTTCATCCATTGAAATATAACCGACCGATTTGCCTTTTGCAATAAGACGCTTTATTGCCACACTCATAACATCGCCGGCCGTTATTTCCGCATCGTCGGCAGTATATAAATCCTGGTTATTTTTTTCTGACATAACGTTCCTTAAAAAACAATATCTGCCGGTTGCTACCGGCATCAAATTTTTGCTAGCAACATATAAATAATTAATTATATTTAAATTGTCAACACTTGCTTATCATATTTTTATCATTTTTAACATAAATTTCACAAAAAATATCAGATTTTGGCTTGACAAAACAAAAAAACGAGGGATAATCAGCTTATGTAACTAAATTATTTATATATATGGAAAAAAAAGAGTTAATTGAGTCAGGAAGGTTCAAGGAGCTTTCACTGGCAGTGTTTAATCAAAAAATTGATTCTTCATCTGAAGGTGTTTATACAGATATCTTAAATGAAGATGAGGAGCTTGCTGTGGCAGAGAAAATGCTTCAGGAAAATAAGGAGGCAGGAGCCTTTTTATATAGGTATCTTGAGCATTATTCATTGGCAAATAAGGTTGTTGATTTGCTAATTGACAACATTGCCGATAATACCGCTCGCAAATTACTTCTAAAGAACTTCGAGCTGTATGGCTACAGTTTGGAGCAGGGTTATAAAAGCCTTGCCGAAGAAATCGATGCTGATTTTTTGTATAAGTTCTGCCTCTCTGCCAGAATTTTTTACAAAGAATTATATGACCGTCTATCCCTGATTTGTCCGGAAGGATATAAAGAAATCAGCGAAAAGATGAAACTTCCTTGTGATGGTAACTGGGGAGAAGTTTATCTGAAAGCGGTTAAAAAATATAGAAGCTAAAGAAAAAATGACATTGGTGAAAAATCAATGTCATTTTTTTTTGTGAAAAGACAAAACCTCTAACCTGTTGTAAAATAAGAGAACTATGCTGATAATAAAAAGAATAAAAAATATTAAGGTATTACTTGACAAAATAAAACCTATATGTTAAACCCATAATGATGTATTATTTTGAAAAAGAGGTAAAAAATGGTAAAATTAAACGAAAATATTGCATATAAAAGAGGGCAAGAACTTTTAGATTCCGGTCAATATGAAGAAGCAATCTCTAAGTTTGCCGAAGTTATTGCAGAAAATCCGCGTGCTTGGAAAGCTATGAATTCTCAGGGATTTGCTTTTCAAAAAATGAGCAAATATACCGATGCGGTTAATTGTTTTGATCAGGCTTTGGCTGTTAATCCGAAGTCGGTTGAAGTGCTTAATAATAAAGGTGTTACCTTAAGTATGCGAGGACTATATAAAGAAGCTATTGCTTGTTTTGATGAAGCCTATGCAAATGATGTCACTTCATTAGAGGCATTAAACGGCAAAGCTATTGCTTTACAACACATGTTTTCATACAAAGAGGCTTTAGATGTTTTAGAGCAGGCCATGAAGGTTGATCCTAAACATCCGCAAACATTATTAAGTATTGCGGTTACGTTGCAAAAACTTAAGCAATATGATCGTTCTATCTCTTTTTTCAAGAAAGTTTTATCGGGAGATAAATATAACACTAAAGCTTGGAACGGAATCGGCGTTACATATCAATTAATGGGTGATAATGATTCGGCTTTGAAATGCTTTACTAAAATTTTGAATATTAATTCTCAGGAATTGCAAGCTTGGATCAGTATCGGCTATGTATATCAAAAAATGTTCAAATTTAAAGATGCCTTAAAATGCTATAAAAAGGCTCAGTCTATTGTTAACGGACGCTACACGCACAAACTTTATGACGGTTTGGCTTCCTGTCTGACAAAGCTTTCGGAATTTGATCAGGCGATTGAAGTTTATAAAATGATTTATCAAAGCGAAGAGGGTAAACGTAAGTGGGATGCTCAGCGTTCTATTAAGTTTGTTAATAAATTAAAGCGTAAACAAGCTATCGGTGCTTTGCCGGATATTATGCCGCATGATCAAACAGACGGCGGTGCAAAGGTGGTGGCAGAAGAACCGAAGCCGGAATCGCAAGAATAAAAATATAATTTGTAAGAAAAAATACCGCTTTATCGGCGGTATTTTTTTATGATTCGGCATCATCTGTTTCGTTATCTTTTATATTTTCATTGTCTTTTACGGACCATTCCAAATAGCGCGACAAATGTTCATAGTTTTTATTTCCCGAAGCATGAGCCGGATGCGGATGGCTGTAATACGGAGTATTCTCATCATCAAAATCTTCAATCAACGTGAAAATTCTTTTTTTTGCGTTTTCAAGAGCTTCGGCGGTAGTTTTTTTATCAAGCAAAACAACTTTATCATTTGGTTTCCAATAAGCCAAAGTATTTATTTTTTTGCTTGTGATATTTGGAAAACCGCCATTTTCAGCAATTAAAGCTTCAGTTGAAAGCTGTGGCGCAAATCCTTGTTTTACGGTATTAATTTTTGGTGCAGAACCTGTTTTATAATCAATGATGTTAAGCTCATTATCTTTAGTTTGTTCAATGCGGTCGGCGCGAGCTTTAATAATAAAATCTCCTCCTTTGGCCTTATATATCGTTTGCCCCTCAATTTCATTATACACGAATTTTATATTTTCGCGGTGCTTAATCTCTTCATTTACAATCCATTCGATGGTTGTTGTTATATTCGGCTTCCAAAAAGCCAGAATTTCCGGTGCGACATTCCACTCAAGCAATAACTTATCGGCAATTTGTGTTAGCTCTGTAACTGCTTGATTTTTAGGCGGATATGTAGCCGGATATTTGTTGTTAAATTCATTTAACACAGCATGAATAAACACTCCGTAATCAAGCTGATTCAGCGGTTTATCTAATTTATCCAAAGGATAAAGATTTAAGATGTAGCGTGCATAAATAATATACGGATCGCTGAGCCAATCAGCAAAACTGCCGGCTGAGAGTTTGCGCGGACGGGCATATAATGGCGGTTTCGGAGCCGGAGCATCAATTTTATGTGAGGCAATATCCTCGGCATTTGCACGTTCATAATTTTTTGCTAAATTTAGGTATTTTGTATCATACATAAAAGCATAAGAATTTTTAATGTTTTTCACCTCAGAATCGGCAAAATTGGCAGATAATACGGTTTCAAGTCTTAATAGCCAACGAGATTTATTGGTTGGTGTTCCGTTATCTTTTTCAGCACGGGTAATATAAACTTTGTTGCCTGCAAGCAGGTGGGCAAAATCTGCGGCAGATATGCCGACAGAGCGCTCGGGCAGGGGTATGCCGAATTCTTTTTTCATCGGACGCGACATCCACATGTCAGCCTGCATGGTTTGCGGCCATTTTCCCTCATTTGCTTCACCGATAATCGTAACATCAAACTTTTGTAACCTGGCTTCAATCGGTCCTAATATTTTTATGCGCGGATGTTGACCGAATTTATTGCGCACGGTTTGTTCAGATAACAAAAGGCTGAACATTATACCGTAATCGTTGCTTGGAATATTTCCCAATATATCGGCATATAAAGCGGTTTCGGCAACAAATTTTGCCGCAGCAATTCCGTCTTCTTTGCGCCATATGATTTTATCACCGGTTTTTGTTGTTGTATTTGCAAGAGTTTCGGCGGTTCTGATATGCTCTTCAAACATTTGTTTAAAATTAAGCGTTGGGGCAAAATACATATCATTAAGGGTTTTAAGGTTTTGATATAAGAACGACAGCAGGTTATTTTCTTCTTCATTTAGTGGTTCTGCAAACTTATCATTTCGCCAATTTCTTTCAATATGATAAACCATAATTTTGTATTTGTCCGTAGGCATTCCGCACTTTGTAAAAGGGTGTTTTAATAAAGCCAACAAACTCGTTTTTGAAAAATTTTGCTCCAATACATTAATAATAAGGCGCATATAAATGCCAAGAGTGCTGAGGTGCAATGGTTGACCGGAGGAATCATCAGCAATAATATTCCAACGTTTTAACTCAGAGACAACTCTGCGCGCCAAATTTCTGTCAGATGTTATAAGGGCGGCTGTTTTTTCAGGTGTTTCCAAAACCTCTCGCATAATCAGTGCAATTGCATAAGCTTCTTGGCGCAAATCATCACAATTTAATATTTTCAAATAATCTAACTCATTTCTGTTAAATTTATGCGCGATAATCTGTTGCCATTTTGAAGATGTAGTTGAGGGACGCATAATTTCAGAGATAAACCGTTGTTTTGATGTGATTTTTACATCTTCTGCCGGAATAATATCATGGCGTTTCAAGTTTAAGTGGTCCAACAGTTCTTTTAATTCAAACTGCGGGTGATTTTCATCAATTTTTTCCCAAGATTCATCATCTAAATAAGTATCTAATTCATAGAGATAAACTTCACCGTTTTCAAGCTCCAAAACGGTTTTTACCAACTCTTTTAATACGGGGAATCCGGCGGTTGTTCCGGCAATAACAATCTTTTTTTTCGGTTTAGTTGTTTGCCAAAGCTTAATTTGGTTGCGCAATAATTCTATTTGATATTTGGCACTGTTTTGGCAGTTCATATCATTCAATATTTCCGGTAAATAACGGGTGATAATATCAAGCAATTGCAATATTTGTTGCCAGTGTTCGGCATATTCCTCACGGACAATGTTTTTTAAGTTAGCAAAATCTAGTTCATTTTCCTCAACCAAATCGATTAAAGCCGACAGATTTTGCGCCAAAGCATAAGCTTGCGAGGTTGAGATATCGGAAAGCCCCCATTTTGCAGGTGTTTGTATTATTATTTTTGTTAAAATAAAGGCACGGTGTTTTTGTTTAATTATTGGTTTAATATCTAGTGATAACGTGTTGTTATTAAATAAAATATTTTCTTCTTCAATATCGGCAATTGCTCGAATCTCCGGCAATATTGTCGGGGTGCGTCCGTTGAGGCGAACAAAGGCTTCTTGTAAATTTTTGCAAGCGCGGCGACTTGGTAATAAAAATAAAACCTCAGACAATTTTTCAGGCACAGATTTATATTGAGCCAAAAAATGTTCAGCCAAAAAATCAACTAAAGAATTTTCAGAACCGATATTATAAATTTTGCCCATATTCGGTCTCTTAAATTGTTTTTAAGTATTCAAGCAATTTTTGCATTGCGCGGGCTCGGTGCGATATTTTGTTTTTTATTTCAGCACCTAATTCAGCAAAGCTTTCGTTATAACCATCGGGAATAAAGAGCGGATCATATCCGAATCCGCCGTTACCATGTTTTTCTTTGGCAATATGTCCGTCAACCCGTCCTTCAAATGTTTTGTACTTCCCGTCAGGATAGGCAATGGATATTACGCATGAAAAATGTGCTAAACGAGAAGAATTTCCGCTTTCTTCCATTTCTTTAAGCAATTTTTCCATTCCCTTATCAAAATCGCGGTTTGGGGCGTAGCGGGCAGAATATACGCCGGGCGCACCATCAAGCGCATCAACACATAAACCGGAGTCATCGGCGATACAAACAATGCCGGTAAGCTTTGCAATTTGCGATGATTTTAATACGGAATTTTCGGCAAAAGTTGTTCCGGTTTCTTCTACATCCGGAATTTCAATGTCTTTATACGATTTAACCGCAATATTCAAAGGAGCAAGTATTTCGGTGATTTCTTTTATTTTTCCGGCATTATGGCTTGCAAATATCAGTTCTTTAACGGGCATTATTTTCTCCTTTTTTATAATAGTTTTTGATTGCTGATACAACTCTGCGCACAGTGTTTTCAACCTGTTCATCTTTTGTTTCGACAATGATATCGGCTTCGGAATAGAAAGGATATTCTTCCGAGATATATTCTTTTAATTTTGATTTAACCATTTCATTATCACCAAGTAAAAACGGACGGCGCGTACGTCCGGCGGTGCGATTGTATAACGTATTTATATCAGCCTTCAGCCAGATGGTTAAGGCATATTTTTTTGCCAGTTCTCTGGTTTGTTTTGCAACAAAAGAACCCCCGCCGGAAGCTAAGACACATGGTTCTCCCTGCAATAATCTTTTCATAACTCTTGCTTCGCCGGCGCGGTATTCTTCTTCACCGAAACATTTAAAAAGTTCAACCAAAGAGAGGCCGGAAGCTTTTTCTATTTCGGTATCTCCGTCAACAAACGGCAATGATAAATTCACTGCCAATCGTTTACCGACACTGGTTTTACCGCTCCCCATTAACCCCACGAGTAATATAATTTTTTTTATTTCAGGCATTTCTTTGTTTTCTTTTTTCTATTTACTATTGACCTCATAATATAACTTTGTTATGATTAAGCAATATTTTTTTATAAATTGCATACAAGGAAAATTTCATGGGAAAACAGTATTTAGTTCAAAAAAAATCAAGTGTTGTTATATATGCGTTGGTAATTGTTGTTATCTTGGGTGCCGGTCTGATAGCATTTCAAGATATAAAAGTTCCGAGCGAACATGTTTCACAAAATATTGAGGTGTCTTTAAATAAGTAATCGGCCATGAGTGGCGAGGTTGAAAATTTTTTACAAATGATGTCGGCAGAGCGGGGAGCTTCACAAAACACTCTTTGTGCGTATGAGCGTGATTTAGAGCAATTTTTGGTTTTTGCCGATGTTGATGATTATAAACAAATTTCTGCTCAAACGATTCGTTCTTTTCTACAATATTTAAGTTCTAAGCGATTCGCCAGCAAAACTTTGGCGCGAAAACTTTCTGCGGTGCGGGAGTTTTGCAAGTTTTTATATTCAGAAAAAGTAATAAACGATAATCCGGCTGCGGATATCTTAACACCGAAACAAGAAAAACCTTTGCCGAAGTTTTTAAGCTATGAAGATATTAAATCTCTGATTGATAAAGCTGTTGAAAAAAACGAGTACCGCTGGAGCAGGGTGGCTGTAATGATTGAATTAATGTATGCTACCGGACTCAGAGTGTCGGAATTGGTTTGTTTGCCGGAAAATGCCATAAATTATAATAAGCGCTTGATTACGATTTTCGGTAAAGGAAAAAAAGAACGAGTTGTTCCGATTGCCGAAAAAGCGATTAATACGGTGTTAAATTATTCAAAAATAAGAGAAAATTTCATAAAAGCTAAAAAAACATCACCGTGGCTTTTTCCTTCATTGACAGCAATAGACGGACATTTTACCCGTGATGCTTTTTATAAAGATTTGAAGGTTTTGGCGGTTGAATGCGGAATATATCCTTCATTGGTATCGCCCCATGTTTTGCGCCATTCTTTTGCTACTCATTTAATAAATAATGAAGCTGATCTGCGCTCTGTGCAGGAAATGTTGGGGCATGAAAACATATCCACTACGGAAATATATACGCATATAACCGGTCAAAAGTTGCAAAATACGGTAAGATCGTTGCATCCTCTGGCAAAATTTTCGGGAAAATTGGAAGATGAGTAAAAAGCTTGTTATTTCAAAAGAACACAGATTAACCGATTTAACCGGAGTCGGTAAGACGATTCGCCCTTTGGTTAAACAAATTTTGGGAAAAAATGCTTTTATACAAATTGAATTAATGGAAAATTGGGATGAAATTGTAGGGGAAAATCTTTGTCGTTATGTTTTACCGCAAAAAATTTCTTTTAATAAGGATGAACGCACAAACGGAACTTTGTTTCTGATGGTGTTTGGCGGTGCATACGCAATGGAAGTGGAAAATAAAAAGCTGAAAATTTTGCAAAAAATAAATACTTTTTTCGGTTATGAAGCTATCAGTAAAATTAAAATTCTGCAAAACAACAATATTGAGAATTTTTTAGGCGCTAAAAATGTGGCTGATAATCTGAAAAAAAATCTTGTATCTGAAAATGAAAAAAATTATATTAGCGAAATGTTATATGATATTGAAAATGAAAATCTGCGCTTAAGGCTTGAAAATTTGGGAAAAGTCGTTTTAAGTAATAAAAAACTGGGAGAGTGAATTTGGAAGATTTAATAAAAAGAGTCAGTAATGCAATATCGTTGATATTGTTGTTTGTTTTATCATCATTTTTTTATTTTTCAGCAAAAGGTTTTGTTATTGAAAACGGAGAGATTGTATTAAAAAAACAAATTGTTCATGCCGAAGATATTAAAAACGGTATTGCTACGGTTTTGCCGAAAAATATTAACGTTAATGCTTCAACAAAATATATGAAAGGCAGTCAATCGGCTCCGCTGACGTTTTATGAATATTCTTCCTTCGGTTGCCCTCATTGTGCCGATTTTCACTTAAATGTTTTACCTAAGCTTGAGCGGGATTATGTTGAAAACGGGTTGTTAAGGGTTGTTTTTGTAAGTTTTCCGTTGGAAAAAAAGTCAATGAAAGGTGCAATGCTTGCCAGATGTATGACTTATGATAATTATCACCAGTTTATTGAAACGTTGTTTGATAAACAGCGTTTTTGGCTGTTGGCAAACGATGATACATCATTGTTTAAGTATGCTGCAGAATACGGCTTGAGTTATGATGAAGCGGCAGCCTGCATAAGAGATGATAAAATTGCTTCTGAAATTATTGCTGATCGCCAGCAGGGTATGACACAATTAAAAATGGACGGAACACCGGCATTTTTGATAAGCGGACCTGATGGAAACGAAGTTATTTACGGTAAGCCAAGATATTCTGATCTGCAGAAATATTTAGATAAGAGATTAGCGGAGATAAATAACGGTAAATGAAAAAAACACCGGAAAATATTAGTGAATTAGGCAAAAAAATTGCTGATTTCAATAACAAGGATAGCACTGCTGATAAAGGTGGGCAGGTGAGAAATTTTCACCTTTTTGCAGAGGCACTTGCGTTGGGAACAGAATTTGTCGCAGCTGTACTTGTGGGGGTTGGATTAGGATTTGTATTGGATATGGTGTTTGCCAGTAAAGTTGTTTTTACGATAATATTTTCTTTATTCGGATGTGTTGCCGGAGTTTTAAATATGTATCGCAGAATGGAAAAAATTGAAAAAAATATAGATTAAGGCAAGTAAAATGAGTAGCCCGTTTGAACAATTTGAGTTAAAAAAAATTATTCCGCTTAAATGGAATGATTTTGACTTATCTTTTACAAATTCGGCATTATGCATGTTTATCACCGTTGCCGTAATTATAACCGTTATGGCTGTTTGTTTAAGAAAACGCAGCGTTGTTCCTTCAATGCCGCAAGCTTTTTCAGAGATGATATATAAGCTTATTGATAGTATTATCAGCGAAACATTAGGAAAAGACGGAATTAAATACTTTTCATTTGTATTTGCACTGTTTACATTTATTTTATTGGGAAATCTTTTAGGGTTGTTTCCGTATAGTTTTACATTTACATCCCACATAACTGCAGTCGGTACGTTGTCATTGTTCTTTTTACTGCTTAATGTTGTATTGGGTCTTAAGCGCAGGGGGCTTGAATATTTTCACACCTTTTTCCCTGCCGGTGTACCTTCGGTTATAGCGCCGTTAATAGTGCCTATTGAAATAATTTCGAATTTGTCACGACCATTCAGTTTGACTATCCGTCTGGTAGTAAACATGTCGGTCGGACACATAATATTAAAGGTTTTAGGGGCATTTGTCGTCTCAATGGGAATCTTTGGTTTTTTACCATTAATCGGCGATATGTGTATTATAGCCTTTGAAATGTTTGTCGCTCTTTTGCAAGCTTATATATACACGGTTTTGAGTTGTGTGTATTTAGGTATGGCAATTAGCGGTGAGGAGTAATTTTAACGTTTTTAGATTAAGAAAGGAATATTAAAATGGAAAATGAAGTAGCTCAAAATATGGTTAACATTTATGCTTATTTAGGTGCAGCAGCTTGTGCTTTGCCTATGACTGTGGTTGCTTGGGGTTTATCTAAACTTTGGACAACCTTGATTGAAACAGTTGGGCGTAATCCGCAGGTTAGAAAAGATGTTACTTTATTCGGCTTTATCGGCATGGGCTCAATTGAGGCTATTGCTTTGTATATGTTGATTATTGCTATTTTACTTTTAACTATGTAATTGTAAAATATTTTCAGAGGAATTATCTATGCCGCAACTTGATTTTTCAATGTATGCTTCTCAAGGCTTATGGATTATTGTTTCCTTTTGTCTTTTGTGGGGATTGTTGGCAATTTTCGTAACACCTAAAATTGCAGATATACAAGAGCAAAGAAAACGCAAAATCCATGGTTATGTGTATAAAGCAGAACAACTTAAAAATGAAGCTGAAAATAAGTTTGAAAAATATGAAAAAGCTCTGGTTGCGGCTAAGGATAAAGCTAAAGAAAAAATTGAGTATCAACAACATCAAGTGCAAAAATATATAGAAGAATCCGAAACTCAGATGACAGATCAACTAAATCAACAGATTGCGTTAAGTGAGTTTCAATTAGCAAAAGAAAAAAAAGAAACAATGCAGCAAATTGATAATATATCAGCAACGATAGCACTGGATATTGTTAAAAAGCTGGGGTTTGATAATATTTCGGCGCGAGATATTAAAACGGTTGCCAAAAAGGAGAAAATTTAATGGAAGAGCAAGAATCTGTTGCTGATGAGTCCTTAAATAATGATGCCTTAGATGCAATTGAAAGTATAAATGCCGAGGATCAGTCGTTTCCGCAGTCTGATGATTTTGTTTCAGAACCTTCGGTGCTCAACGGAAATGAGTTAATTGATGCTACTCAAAATGCAATTGTCGGTGTTGCCGAAAATGTTTCAGAAGCATTGACATTGGTTGAAAATAAAAAAGATTCTCATGAACAAGTATCGTTTTATGCTGATGCAGAGTTTTGGGTCGGAATGGCTTTTGTCTTAACTGTTTTAATGATTGCTAAATCTTTATGGTTGGCTTTAAGAAAAGCATTGCAAAGCAATATTGACGGTGTTGTTAATCAAATTGATGATGCGGTCAGACTTCGTGATGATGCGCAAAAATTATTGGCTGAGTATGAGAGAAAATGCAGTGATATTGATGAGAGTGTGGCGAAGATATCAGCACAGGCACAAAAAACCATTAAATCATACAGAGATAATGAGTTGAAAAATTTGCAGCGGGAATTGCAAAAAAAACAAAAAAATGTGCAGTCACGCATAGAGCACGCAACGGAAGAAACCAAAAACGAAGTAAATGCCTTAATCAGTGCTAAAGCAATAGAAATAGCGCAAAATGCTATAAAACAAAACATAACAGATGATGAAAAAAAGCGTTTAATAGATGAGGCTATTATGGGTTTGGATAAACTTAAAGAAAAATTTTTGTAATTTTGCAATTCGCTTCCTTAAATTTTTAATTAAAAATATCAGATAATACTTGACAAAATAAAGAAAAGAAGTAATATAGAGAAAAATTCTATTTATAAATTATTAAAATCCCGCGCACAGGACGCGGTTATAGTTGCTTATGGAAAAATTTTCTTTAAGGGAGTTGTCGACAGATTTTTCAAAGGCCATTAATTGGCTTTTGATGGTAAACAATCATTCGTTTACTGTGTCTGTTGAAGACACAATGTGTGCTTATATGATTGCGCATGAATGGTATAAAAAAATCAAGTGCGGATCATATAAACGCTTGATGTTTGGAAGGGTGGCTGATCATAATGAAACGCTTAATCTCTTGCAAACATACATAAAAGGGTTTGAACAGGAACTGCTGATGAGGGAGTATCTTGTAAAGGAAAGTTTCAAAAAATTCCGCCCTCAAATAAATGGTGATGATGAGGCAAAGTTGTATAACAGAACAAGATTTCTCACAGCTTTGTTGTATTCTAAGCACGGAAATAATTCCTATGCTAAGATAATTAAAACAAAGTTTTCTGCTTGTTATGTAAAGGAGAAATACTTGAATGAAACAGGGGAAATCGCCTTCAGACTCTGGATGTTTGCTAATGCAATAGATGCATTGAGTTATAATCCTAATTATGAAAAAGCTATGCATCTTAAAGAAAAAATGTCGGCGTTTTTATCTGTTGTGGAACAGAAAGGAACAAAAGCTGATAAGGATGTGATGGCTGCTCTTATCGGAGTGTTGCCTTAAATTTGATGACGTTGCTGACGGAAAGTCGGCAACGTTTTTTTTATGGTTAATTTATATGAGTGTTATTTAGTAAAAAGAAAAAATATTTTTTTGAATTTTTTGCTGTTTTTGGGTATATCACATTATCATTGTAAGTCGTGGTTATTGAAATATATTCGATGTAGTAAAAAACTCTTTTAAAACGGTTACTCATACATTTTATCATTCAGCAACCAATACGTTTTCGTATTATATAAATGTGGATTTTCTTTAGCCAAATCCAATGCAGTTTTTCCACCAATATTTCTATCCTTAACATTAGCTCCATGTTTCAACAGCGTTTCGATTATCTCCGGATTTTGGTTGTTGTCTACCGCAGACATCAACGCAGTCCATCCGTATTTATCTCTTGCTTCAATATCCGCTCCCTTTTTCAACAGCGTTTCGATTATCTCCGGATTCTGATTGCTTAATGCCGCAAGCATCAACGCAGTCATTCCAAGTTTATCCCTTGCTTCAATATCCGCCCCATGTTTCAACAGCGTTTCGATTATCTCCGGATTCTGATTGCTTAATGCCGCATGCATCAACGCAGTCCCTCCCTTTTTATCTCTTGCTTCAATATCTGCTCCCTTTTTCAACAGCGTTTCGATTATCTCCGGATTTTCATTTTTATATGCCGCAGACATTAACGCAGTCCATCCCTCTTTATCTCTTGCTTCAATATCCGCCCCATGTTTCAACAGCGTTTCGATTATATCCGGATTTTCATTAAGAGCCGCATACATTAATGCAGTTTCTCCTAATAAACTATCTCTTGCTTCAATATCTGCTCCGTGTTTTAATAATGTTTCAATGATCTTCGGATTTCGGTTGAAAAGAGTTGCATACATTAATACAGTGTATCCAAGGCCATGTTTTTCATTTACATTTACACCTTTTTTAATATGCGATTCAAGTTCTTTCGGTGTTGCCTGCTGCCACCATTGGCTATCTAAAAGTTCACTCTCTGCCTTAACCGTCATCGGTAAAAGGCACATAAAACCCCCGATAAAAGCTGAAATAATTTTTTTCATTCTAACCTGTCCCCCGCAAATAATGTGGTTGTGACGTAATATTCTACGCATTGCATAATGAATGATAAAAAGTAACTTGTCAAGCATTTTGTTCTAACTATGTTCTTGTTTGAAGTATTTTGAATCATGAGTATCTATCTTATGAATCTTTTTAATATTTCAAAAAAACTACTATGACTTACAACATTAAAATTAACATCTTTATTACCCTTGCCAGTATTCCTTTATATTTTTAGTATCAACCGGATAAAAGTCCTCAAAATAGACTGTTTTTGATAAATATTAATTTTTTTTATTTTCTAAGCATTTTTTGCTTGCAATTTATTTTTTATTATGTTATATACGCGCCACAACAATTGTTTTGAGGGGGTTCACCCCGCAGCGAAGCAAATATAAAATATAGGGCAGACCTTTTGTTGCGAAAGCGTTTGTCAGAAGTTTAACAATTTTAGATGGCAAAAACCATTGTTGTTTTTTTTGCTGTCTAGTTATAGGAAAAAGTGTAAAATGGAAACACAAAATATAAGAATTCGCCTTAAGGCTTTTGATCACAGATTATTGGACCTTTCCACTTCGGAAATCGTGCATACTGCCAAAAGAACAGGCGCTGACGTAAGAGGACCGATTCCTCTGCCGAACAAAATCGAGAAGTTCACCGTGAACCGCTCTCCTAACGTAGATAAGAAAGCGCGCGAACAGTTTGAAATTCGCACTCACAAGAGACTTTTGGATATTGTTAACCCGACACCGCAAACGGTTGATGCTTTGATGAAGCTTGATTTGGCTGCAGGTGTTAATGTAGAAATTAAATTGTAATAACGTTAATGTTGGCTTTCGATTTAATCGTCTGTCAACCAATTAAGAAAAGGAAAAAATAATAATGCGTACGGGTCTAATCGCAAAAAAATTAGGAATGTCCCGCATTTTCGAAGCTGACGGAACTCATGTTCCGGTTACGGTTTTGAGTGTTGAAGGCTTGACTGTTGTTGCTGTTAAAACCGCTGAAAAAGACGGATATAATGCAGTTCAACTCGGAACGGGCGCTATCAAAGCGAAAAACGTTAAAAAGCCGATGAAGGGATATTTTGCAAAGGCTAATGTTGAACCGAAGAAAAAGCTCGGTGAATTCAGAGTTTCTGAAGATTGCCTGCTTAAAGTCGGTAATGAATTATCTGTAGAGCACTTTGTTGCCGGTCAGTATGTTGACGTTTGCTCAACATCAATCGGTAAGGGGTTTGCCGGTGTTATGAAACGTCATAACTTTGCCGGTTTGGAAGCTTCTCACGGTGTATCTATTTCTCACCGTTCTCATGGTTCTACAGGACAAAGACAAGATCCGGGTAAGGTCTTTAAGGGTAAGAAAATGGCCGGTCATATGGGTGATGAACGTGTTACCGTTCAAAACTTAAAGGTTGTTTCTATTGATGCCGATAAAGGCTTGATTATGGTTAAAGGCGGTGTTCCTGGTTCTGAAAACACATGGGTAAGAATTACCGATGCGGTTAAGAAGCCAGCTTATGCCGGTCTGCCGATACCTGCCGGATTAAAAAAAGTTGATGAACCTGTTGTTAAAGCCGAAGCTCCGGCTGAAAATGCAGAATAATTAAAGGAATAATGAAATGAAACAGGACATCTTAAATTTAGAAAACAAAAAAGTCGGTAATATTGAACTGAATGATTCAATTTTCGGATTGGAAGTTCGTGCTGATATTTTGCAACGCGTGGTTACATGGCAACTTGCTAAGGCACAGTGCGGTAATCACCAAACAAAAGGCCGTTCTGATGTTGCTTTGACTGCAGCAAAACCGTTCAAACAAAAAGGTTCGGGTAATGCTCGTCAAGGTTCCAGAAAGGGCGCACAATTTAGAAAAGGCGGAGTTGTTTTCGGTCCGGTTGTTAGAGATCACTCTTTTGACTTGACCAAAAAATTCAGACGCCTTGGTCTTAAAACTGCTCTTTCGGCTAAAGCCAAAGAGGGCAAGTTGATCGTTATTGATGAAGCAAAAATGTCTGCTCCTAAAACTAAAGACTTGAAAATCAAGTTGGCAGCTTGCGGACTTAATAATTGCTTAGTTATTGACGGTAAGGAAGTAGATGTTAATTTTGCTTTGGCAAGCCGTAATATCGCCGGAATTGATATTCTGCCGACAATCGGTGCCAACGTTTATGACATCTTGAGAAAAGACACTCTTGTATTAACAAAAGACGCAGTTTCTTGCTTAGAGGAGAGATTAAATGGTTAAGAACAAATCAAACAACGTAACTGCTGCTATGTATGATGCATTAGTTCGTCCGGTTATTACCGAAAAATCTATGGTTTCATCGGAAGCTGGAAAAGTGGTATTTTTAGTGCCTTTATCAGCTACGAAAGACTGCATTAAGAAAGCTGTTGAAGCAATTTTTAATGTGAAGGTTTTGAAAGTAAACACCATTAAACAGAATGGTAAGGTAAAATCCTTCAGAGGTCATTTGGGCGTTCGCTCTGACTATAAGAAGGCAATTATTACTCTTGCCGATGGTCAAAACATTGATGTTACAACAGGAATTTAGTCATGGCTTTGAATACATATAAGCCCACATCGGCAGGTCGTCGCCAACTGATACTCGTTGATAAAAGCGAGTTATACAAGGGCAAGCCTGAAAAGAAACTGACGAAAGGTCAGTCTAAAACCGGTGGGCGTGATAATTTTGGACACGTTACAAGTCGCAGAATAGGTGGCGGACATAAGCAAAGCTATCGTATTATCGACTTCAAGCGTAATAAGTTCGACTGTGAGGCTACAGTTGAGAGAATCGAATATGATCCGAATCGTACGGCATTTATCGCTTTGGTAAGTTATGCTGACGGCGAGAAGGCTTATATTTTGGCTCCGCAAAGATTAAAATCCGGCGATAAAATTGTTTCAGCTCAAAAAGCTGATATTAAGCCGGGTAATGCAATGCCTCTGAAAAATATGCCGGTTGGTACCATTGTTCACAATGTTGAGTTAAGAGCCGGAAAGGGCGGACAGCTTGTTCGTTCAGCCGGTTGTTATGCTCAGGTTGTGGGTAAAGATGCCGGTTATGTTCAATTAAAGATGAGCTCCGGCGAGCTCAGAATTGTTCGCGAAGAATGCTTGGCAACCGTTGGTGCCGTATCAAATCCGGACAATCAAAACATTTCTCTTAGTAAAGCAGGCCGCAAGCGTTGGATGGGTAAACGCCCTGTATCGCGCGGTGTTGCAATGAACCCTGTTGATCACCCGCTTGGTGGTGGTGAGGGCAGAACTTCAGGTGGTCGCCATCCGGTTACACCTTGGGGTAAGCCGACTAAGGGTGCTAAGACTCGTTCTAACAAGAAGACAGATCGCTTTATTATGAGATCTCGTCATAGTAACAAAAATTAATAAGGAGAAACGCTAATGACACGTTCCGTATGGAAAGGACCTTTTGTTGATGGCTATCTTCTTAAGAAAGCTGACGCAGCTAGAGCTTCTAGTCGTAATGAAGTGATTAAGATTTGGTCACGCCGTTCTACAATGTTGCCGCAATTTGTAGGCTTAACATTCGGTGTTCACAATGGTCACAAATTTATTCCGGTTTTGGTTAGTGAAGACATGGTTGGTCACAAGTTCGGTGAATTTGCTCCGACTCGTACTTTCTATGGTCATACCAAAGCTGATGCTTCAGGAAAGAGAGGTAAATAATGGCTACAGAAAATAAAAAACAAGCTATGGCCGTATGCCGCGCAATCCGTACCAGCCCGCGCAAATTGAATTTGGTTGCTCAAACAATTCGCGGCTTGGGTGTTGAAAAAGCGGTTGCCGAACTCAGCTTTTCCAAGAAGAGAATCGCAAAGGTTGCATTGGGTTTGCTGCAATCGGCAATTTCTAATGCAGAAAATAATCATAACTTAAATATTGACAAGCTCGTTGTAAGCGAAGCTTATGTTGGTAAGGGCATTGTAATGAAGCGTATGCACGCGCGTGGTCGCGGTCGCGGCGCCAGAGTTTTGAAGCCGTTTTCCAGCATGACTGTTGTTGTTTCAGAGCGTGGGGAGTAAAAAATGGGACAGAAAGTAAATCCTACCAGTCTTCGTTTAGGTGTTAATCGCACTTGGGACTCTCGTTGGTATGCAGATAAAGATAAGTTTACCGACTATCTCCACGAAGATCTGAAAATTAAAAAGTTCTTGAATGAAAAATTAGCTCAAGCCGGTATCAGCCGCATTGTTATTGAACGTCCGGCTAAAAAGGCAAGAGTTACCATTCATTCGGCAAGACCTGGTGTTGTTATTGGAAAGAAGGGTCAGGATATTGAGGTTTTGAGAAAAGATATTCAAAAACTGACTGATTCTGAAGTTCAATTGAACATCGTTGAAGTTAGAAAACCTGAGCTGGACGCGAAGCTCGTTGCAGATTCTGTTGCTCAGCAGTTGGAAAGACGTGTTTCTTTCCGCCGCGCAATGAAGAGAGTTATGCAATCTGCTCTTCGTTTGGGTGCTGAAGGTATTAAGGTTAGCTGCAGCGGTCGTTTGGGCGGTGCTGAAATCGCCAGAACGGAATATTACCGCGAAGGTCGTGTGCCATTGCACACATTGCGTGCTGACATTGATTACGCAACCTCTACGGCTCATACCACTTATGGTGCTTGCGGCGTAAAAGTTTGGATTTATAAGGGCGAAATTATGGCTCATGATCCGATGGCGCAAGACAAAAAGTTGGCTGAACAAAAGTAATATGTGAGGTTAATGTAAAATGTTAAGTCCAAAACGTTTAAAATTCCACAAACAGCATAAAGGTCGTATTCACGGCTTGGCTAAAGGTGGATCAGAATTAAGTTTCGGTCTGTATGGCTTGAAGGCTTTGACTCCGGAGCGCGTTACAGCTCGCCAAATTGAGGCAGCCCGTCGTGCAATCACTCGTGAGATGAAGAGAGCCGGAAAGCTTTGGATCAGAATCTTCCCAGATGTTCCGGTGTCAGATAAACCTGCCGAAGTTCGTATGGGTAAAGGTAAGGGTGCTATCGAATTTTGGGTAGCCAGAGTTAAACCTGGTCGCATTATGTTTGAAATCGACGGTGTTTCCGAAGAAATCGCTCGTAATGCATTTGCTTTAGGTGCCGCTAAATTGCCGGTTAAGAGCAAATTTATCAAACGCTTAAACTCTGATATGCCGAAAGGAGAAGCATAATGGTTAAAACTAAAGATTTACGCGCTATGACCATTGATGAGTTGGAAACCAAATTGACTGAAAACAAAAAAGAACAGTTCAATTTGCGCGTTCAACAAGCAACAGGTCAGTTGCAGAACACTTCTAATATTAGAAAAGTTCGTCGCGAAGTAGCAAGAATCAACACGCTCATTTCTGAGCGCAAGAAGAATAGTTAGGAGAAAAGATATGCCTAAAAGAATTCTTCAAGGTGTTGTTGTTAGTGATAAACAGGATAAAACCGTCGTAGTCAGTGTTGAGCGTCAGGTTATGCATCCGGTTTATAAGAAAATCGTGAAGAAAAGTAAGAAATTTGCTGCTCACGATGAAAATAATCAGTACAAGATCGGTGATAGAGTATCCATTGAAGAATGTCGCCCTATTTCCAAAAACAAATCTTGGACTGTTGTGTCTGATAACGCCCAATAAGTGAAGGAATAAAAAAATGATACAAATGCAAACCAACCTAGATGTAGCTGATAATTCAGGCGCACGTCAGGTGCAGTGCATCAAGGTTCTTGGTGGTTCCAAGAGAATGACTGCTTCGGTAGGTGATGTTATTGTTGTTGCTATACAAGATGCATTGCCGAAAGGGCACGTTAAAAAGGGTGATGTTTATAAGGCTGTAATCGTAAGAACAGCCAGCGACATTCGCCGCAAAGACGGAAGTGTTATCCGTTTTGACAGTAACGCCGCTGTTCTCATCAACAAAGACGGTGAGCCGATCGGTACTCGTATCTTCGGTCCTGTAACAAGAGAATTGCGTGCAAAGAAATTTATGAAAATCATTTCATTAGCACCGGAGGTATTATAGTATGCCTAAATTGAAAATTAAGAAAAACGATACCGTAATTATTTTGTCGGGTGACGACAAAGGTAAAACCGGCGTAGTTAAAAAAGCAATGCCTAAAGAAAACAAGGTTATTGTTGAAGGAATTAACATGGTTAAACGCCATACAAAACCTTCTCAAGCCAATGCCGGCGGCATTGTTTCAAAAGAGGCTGCCATCAACGCATCCAATGTTGCATATTGCAAAGACGGCAAAGCAACAAAAATCGGATATAAAACCGTTGACGGCAAAAAAGTACGTTATGCCCGTAAATCCGGTGAAGTAATCGATTAATAGGAGAAAATTTTATGACTAATTTCGAAAAATTATATAACGACGTCATAAAGAAATCTCTTGTGGAAAAATTCGGTTACAAGAACCCACACGAGATTCCGAAGCTGACGAAAGTTGTTTTGAATATGGGTATCGGCGATGCTGTTACCGATAAGAAAAAAGTTACTTCCGCTATGGAAGAACTGGCTCTTATTGCCGGTCAGCAACCGGTTATGACTAAAGCCCGTAAATCAATCGCAACCTTCAAATTGCGTGAAGGTATGCCGATTGGTTGTAAAGTTACTTTGCGCTCGGACAGAATGTACGAGTTCATGGAAAGACTCATCAACATGGCTTTGCCGCGTATCCGTGACTTTCACGGTATTACCGGTAAAAACTTTGATGGCAAAGGTAACTTCGCTTTCGGTATTAAAGAACAGATAATCTTTCCGGAAATCAACTATGAAAAGGTTGATGAAGTAAGAGGATTGGATGTTGTTATTTGTACAACTGCTAAGACTGATGAAGAAGCAAAATTCTTGCTGACTTCGTTCAATATGCCTTACAAGAAATAAGCGGAGATTTTGCTATGTCAAAAACAAGTTCAGTATATAGAAACTTAAAAAGAGTTAAGATGGCTGAGAAGTATGCTAATCGCCGTCAAAAACAAAAAGCAATTGCCATGGATAAGAATGCAGCTCCTGAAGAGAGAATGCAGGCGCAATTTGCTTTGCAAAAATTCCCGAGAAACTCTGCAAAATGCCGTATTCGCAATCGTTGCAAGTTGACGGGACGTTCACGTAGTTATTACAGGAAGTTCGGTTTGAGCCGCGTTGAGTTGAGAGACTTGTGCAGCTTTGGTGAAATTCCTGGTGTTGTAAAATCAAGCTGGTAAGGAGATATGAATCATGTCTATGAGTGATCCTTTGGGCGATATGCTCGCACGCATTAAGAACGCACAAAGAGCAAAGAAGAGTGATGTTGTATCACCTGCTTCTCGCTTGCGTGAAAATGTGTTGGAAGTTTTGAAAAAAGAGGGCTATATTGAAGGTTATGAAAAAACCAACGTTCGCCCTGGTGTTGATGAACTTCGCATTAAATTGAAGTACTTTGAAGGTGCTTCCGTAATAACCGAAATTTACCGCGTTTCTACTCCGGGTCGTCGCGTTTATTCTAGCGTTAAAGACTTGCCGAGAGTATATAACGGCTTGGGTATTTCCATCATTTCTACCCCGATGGGTGTTATGAGCGACAATGATGCCCGCAAAGCCAATGTCGGCGGTGAAGTTTTATGCCAAGTATTCTAAGGAGGGAATAATGTCAAGAGTTGGAAAATATCCTGTTGTTATTCCTGCCGGAGTTGAATTAAGCATAAATAACAATACCATTACCGCAAAAGGTAAATTAGGTGAATTGAAGTATTCATATGATGACAGCCACGTTTCGGTTAAATCTGAAGAAGGCAAAGTTAGCGTAACTCCGCTTTCTGAAAGCCAAACAGCCAGAACGCTTTGGGGAACAACCCGCGCTCAAATTAACTCTTTGGTTAAGGGCGTCAGCGAAGGCTTTACAAAAGATATGGAACTGGTCGGTGTAGGTTATAAAGCTCGTATGGACGGCAAAAATCTTGTTTTGTCTTTGGGCTTTTCTCATGAAGTAACCTTTAATACTCCGGAAGGAATTAAAATTTCCTGCGAGTCACCGGTTCAAATCAAAATCTTTGGTGCCGATAAACAGTTGGTAGGACAAGTTGCTGCCGAAATTCGTAAGTATAGAAAGCCTGAACCTTATAAAGGAAAAGGTGTTAAATATGCAGGCGAGGCTGTTCGTCGTAAAGAAGGTAAGAAGAAATAAGGAATAATTCGATGAATACACCAAAAAAATTGTTTGAAAGAAGAAAGGCGCGTGTAAGAACAGCTCTTAAGGCTGCCAACAACGGCAAATTAAGACTGTCTGTTTTCCGCAGCGGAAAGCATATCTATGCGCAAATTATTGACGATGCAAAAGGCGTTACCGTTGCTTCTGCCTCTACTTTAGATAAAGAAGTAAGAGCAAGCATCTCAAAAACTTCTAATGTTGAAGCCGCCGGCTTCATCGGTAAAGTAATTGCTGAAAGAGCAGCAAAATCAGGTATTAGCGAAGTTATTTTCGACCGTGGAGGATATATCTATCACGGAAGAGTTAAAGCTTTAGCTGAGGCTGCTCGCGAAGCTGGTTTGAAATTTTAGGAGAGAATGATGGTACAATCTGATCGTCATAACAAAAAAGAAGTTAAAGATGAATTGGTTGAAAAACTGGTTCATGTGAACCGTGTAGCTAAAACCGTTAAAGGCGGACGCACAATGAGTTTTGCTGCGGTTGTAGTTGTGGGTGACCAAAAGGGCCGTATCGGATTTGGTTCCGGTAAGGCTGCCGAGGTTCCGGAAGCAATTACTAAAGCTACAAACGAAGCTAAAAAGAATATGATTCGCATTCCGTTGCGTGAGGGTAGAACTCTTCACCATGACGTTGCCGGAAGATTCGGCGCCGGAAAAGTTGTTTTGAGAACAGCTCCTGCCGGTACCGGTGTTATTGCCGGTGGCCCGATGCGTGCCGTATTTGAAGTTTTGGGTGTGCAAGACGTTGTTGCAAAGTCTTTGGGCTCCAACAACCCTTACAATATGATTAAGGCTACTTTTGCCGCATTACAGGCAATCAACTCTCCGAGAATGGTTGCAGCTAAGCGTGGCAAAAAAGTAGGCGATATTGTCAGCCGCCGCGAAACAGGTGACAAAGAAGTTAAAGAGGAGGCATAAACCATGGCTACCAAGAAAAAAACTATCAAAGTTACCAGAACAGGCAGCACAATTGCTCGTCCGGCAATTCAGGAAAAGAACCTCATCGGTTTGGGTCTGACAAAGACCGGTAAGACGGTTGAGCTCGAAGATACTCCTGCAGTTCGCGGAATGATTAAGAAGGTGGCTCATTTAGTGAAAATCGAAGAATAGGCATTTTCGCTTAAGGGCTGTCAAGCTTGCAAATTTTTTTCTTATGTACCTTTGTTGTACACCGCAAAAAAAATTTGGCTGCGCAGCACAGCCCTTAATCGGAAATGTAAATCGCAGATTTTCACGGAATGTTACCCATAAAAACAGTTAAGGAATAAAAAAATGAAACTTAATGAATTAAAAGATAACGAAGGCGCTACCAAAAACCGCAAGCGCGTTGGGCGCGGTATCGGCAGCGGAAAGGGCAAAACCTGCGGACTCGGTCACAAAGGTCAAAAGGCTCGTTCCGGCGGTGCTAAAATGGGTTTTGAAGGCGGACAAATGCCGATTTATCGTCAACTTCCGAAGCATGGTTTCAAGAATCCGTTTGCAAAGACTTTTGCCGTTGTAAACTTGGATACAATTCAAAAAGCCATTGATGCCGGAAAGTTAGATGCGAAAAACATCAATGTTGAATCTTTGATGAACTCTAATGTTGTATCTAAAACTTTAGACGGTATTCGCTTGCTTGCCAGAGGCGCTGTTACCAGCAGTATTGAAATTACCGTAAACTCAGCTTCTAAGGCTGCAGTTGCTGCAGTTGAAAAAGCCGGCGGTAAAGTAAATTTGGTAAAATAAGCTTTTGATATAAAACAAAAAAAGACGACTTATTAAAGTCGTCTTTTTTTTGTTAGTCAGACATTTCTGTCGGAGATTCATCAAGTTCAAGTCCTTTCTTTTCAAGGACGGCACGGTCGGCAGAATAAATTTTGTATTCGCGCACACCGCTGACAGTTAATAATACACTTAATGTTGCCAATAAGCCTTCCCAGCTTACATCTTCGATTTTGACGAACGGACACAGGCAACAGTTAACGGCAAATCCCAGTGTCAAACACCAACCGATAAAAGGTATCCACGATTTCATGGTTATAATACCTTTTGAGGAGGATTTTTTGCTTTCCTCCAGAACCGGTCCGAGGTAGCGAAACTGGCGCAAAACCACATCACGCGCACCGCCGACACCAAGCATAACTGAAAGCGATAAGATTAAGTAAGTCCAGCTTACTTCGTCTGTCTCTAAAATCGGAACAATGATACAATTGTTCAAAAATCCAAATGCCAGAGCTGCTCCGACACCGGAAATCCAAAGTCTTGATTTTTTCATAATTTAAAAATTATTTGGTTTAACATTGATAAGATAAACAATTTTAAAAATTATGTCAAGATTTTTTATTAAAATGATAAAAAATACTGGAATTCGCATTTTTTTTATGTTATATTGACATAAAATTTGTTTACGGGTGATAAAAATGGATAAAGATTCGATCAATAAATTTATTCATAAGCACTATAAAAAAGTGTTGCCTTTGTTGCTTTTTGCGCCTTTAACCTCAAAAGCGCAAGACCTTAAACAATCGGAAATTGAAAGTATAGAAAAAATAGAGGTTATTGACAGCACTGCAGTTAATCCGGAATATGATTTATCAGAAGAACCACATGTAGCGGAAAGCTGTTATGATTTGCCACAGATGAGCGCAAAGCAGGCATTAATATCTCCGCATAAAATTTATGTCGGATACTTTGATAATAAAGGCGAATTACAGGTTATTCGCACAGATTGTCGGTATAGTGCCGCAGCACCTGATTTATTAACAGGTGTATTTAGGGCAGAATGTCCGCACTATTCCCAATCTGTTTTAACGGAACGCCATATTGAAGGAAAAATACCAAGAGGATTTACCAAAGAAGAATACCTTAATTATTTGAAAAGTCCGAATAATCCGCTTGGTGAAGTTATCAGGGATTACTGCAATTTCAGAAAAAAACTTATAAACACGGCGAACGGACGCAGAAGCATTGTTGTTCGTGCCGGCTTTTTTCAGGGTGGGGTGAACGAATGGAGTGATTGTTTGCGTGCAGCATTTTGTTCTCCGGATGTATATGCACAAAAATTTGCTTCTGAATATATTGAAAGTACACCGGAAAATTTGGCAATCAGAGATTCTGTTATAAATTCCACTTATCAGAACAATGAATTGATTATTGGTGAGGAGGGCGTTAAAAAAAGGCTGGCTGTTCGTCCGCTGCTATCAAAAATAAAAGTCAGCGGTTTAAGAGCGAAAGTCGGCGGAATAACTTGTTTAAGTGATAAGTTTTGTGATTCTCTTAAATATTATACGCATGAACAGAAGTTTGATAGTGATGAGAAAAATTCTGAATTTAATAAGATGTCAAATGCGGTAAAAAATATGCAGGTAAAATATCTAACCGAGTATTATTTACTTGCAAAAGACGGTACTAAGACAGCAGATATCGTTGATACATATATGGCTCAGGAATTGAATAAGAAAAATCAAACTTCAGAAAAAGTTACTCCGCAAAAAATTAAAGAGCACGGGTTTGGCATATATGCCGGAATCGGAAGAACAATGGGATATGTTGAAAGTAATGTAAACGGAGGACCTTATTTTGACGGTTATTATAGGGGCAAGAACGGGCGTACATTCAATGGTTTTTATAAGTTAACCGAACAAATTTTGAAAAAATTTATGCAACCATTCGATAAAAATAAAATATTTACGCTTGAATATTTATATCAGGCATCTGTGATTGGTATTTCCGGAGCGCAAAAAACGTATGAAAAATTTAAGGAAAAACAAAATGTGCTTCAACAAGAGGAACAAATTGAATTTAAAAAAATGGAAGAGCAGTATTTTCAAAAAGTTGCTCCCAGAGATGCTATCGCTCCGTTTGGAAAATTTGGCTTTCCTATGCAAAACATGAAAGATAATAGTCGCTGATTTTTTGAATATAATACTTTTTTTATACATAAGAATTAATATCAAATGCGAAAAATTTTCTGAAAAAATATCCTGTTTGTTATCATAAATTTTCTTTGACAAAGAGAAAAAAATATAGTTAAATCGCAGCCAATAATTAGGACGCTTTTTTGAGGTGATTTAATGCGAAAATTTCTGTATTTTTGTTTGTTTATAATGGTTTGTGCTTGTTCATCAAATGAGAATAAAATTGTTCCTTCAATTGCACCGAATACAGTACCTGAAAAAGAAATTGTGTATGTTAATCCGAACAATATTATCGGTGCGGTTGAACCGGTATACTTTCCGCCGATGAAGTCGGCTTTTCAAGCGCGAATTGATACCGGTGCAACAACTTCCGCATTGGATGTTCAAAATTTAAAAATTTTTGAGCGAGACGGTCAAAAATGGGTGTCTTTTACTCTGGTTAATAAAACAACAGGCGAGTCTCATGATTTTGAAAAACCGCGTCGTAAAAGAATTCGTGTGAAGCGCATTATAGAAGACGAACATCGCCCGATGGTAGAAATGGACGTTAAAATGGGCGGTAAAAAGTTTAAGGCAGATTTTACCGTTACCGAGAGAACGGATTTCGAATATCAGGCTCTAATCGGACGCAATATCTTGAGCGGACGCGCTATTGTTGATGTTTCTTTGGAAAATACTTTAAAATAATAAAATTCAGGACAATTTGAGATGAAAAAATTTTTTTCGGTTCGTGCTATACTTTCATTTTTTTTATTTATTTCCGTTGCTATAGCACTTTTTGCCACATATTACAAAATTGCGGTATGGGGCTTTAGTTTTAATCCTAAAGAACGAACAGATGTTTGGACGATTGATGCGCACATTTCCTTTATGCCTGTTGCAGGTGAAAAAATAAGTGTAGCTCTTTCTACTCCGCGTATAAGCGAAGGGTATAAAATTTTAAGTGAAGATGTTATCGCCAAAGGATATAAGGTTGAAAAAGACGAAGCATCAAGCCGCGTGAGGATGTCTTCGGAACCGAAGAAAAAAAAGCAGGATTTGTATTATCGTATTATGATTTATGATAATGAGGACACAAAAGGAAAAATTCGTGAGGCGGCTCCGAATATACCGCAGTCAGTTAATTTTGCTGATGAACAGCAGGCTGATATGGCTTCTGAAATTTGGGAATTGGCAGAAAGTTCTTTTCCGGATAAACCGGCTTTGGCTGAAAAAATAATTTTGTTGTTAAATGAAAAACCGTTAAACGAACAGGTTGATGCTTTTTTGCCGGTTAAAAAGAGTCAACGCGTTATGGCCGATTTGATTATAAATATGTTGGCTTATAAAGGTGTGACGGCGCGGATTATCAGAGGTGTACGTCTTAAAGAGCGCAAAAAGTCGACGCCGGCCGACTTAATGATTGAAGTCTATGAAACCGAAAAATGGGTTGTCTATAATATAGAGACCGCTGAAATGGGTATACCGGAAGATTTTTTGGCATTTCAGCGAGGCGGAGTGTCGCTTTTAGACGTTATCGGCGGTAGCGGTTCAAAAATAGATTTTTCCGTTATTAAAGCACCAACATCAGCATTTAAAATGGTTGAGCGCCGTGCAAAATATGAAAACAGCCGTTATTTTGATTTTTCTATCTATAACTTGCCGTCATTGGAACAAAACACCTTAAAGTGGCTGATGATTTTTCCGCTTGGTATTTTGCTTGTTGTATTAATGCGCAATGTTGTCGGTATTCAAACAATGGGAACATTTACACCGATGTTAATTGCCATGTCATTGATTAAAACCGGTTTTATATCAGGTTTGCTTTGTTATACACTGATTATAACTTTGGGGCTTATTTTACGTTCGGCAACTACAAAATTAAATCTGTTGTTGGTTCCGAGAATTTCTGCCGTAGTTATTTTTGTTATTTTGATTATGCAGGTTTTGACGATTATCGGTTATAACTTTGATATTAAGATTGCCGCAGCTGCCGTATTTTTCCCGATTATTATTACGGCATGGATTATTGAACGCGCATCAATTACATGGGAAGAAGAGGGAATGCGCAACGCCTTGAAACAAATAATTAATACTATGGCGGTCGGATTTGTAACATATATTGTTTTGAGCAGTAACTATATTCGTCACATTATGTTTGCGTTTAATGAGTGGAATTTGGTGATTTTATTTATAGTGATGTTACTCGGAACTTATACCGGCTATCGCCTGACAGAATTAAAGCGTTTTTCACCGCTTGTTGAAGTTAAATCGCCTAAAACGTTTGAAAAAACACAAAAGGTTAGTCGTAAGGTTGCAGTTAAAAAAGGAAAATAAGCAATGAACTGGCTGAAGATTTTTTCTTATAACAAACAATTGCACGAGGCAGGCGTTTTGGGAATGAATGCCCGAAACTATAAAGTGATAGCTCAATTTAATCAACGCCGCTTATATCCGCTTGTTGATGATAAAGTGCAAACCAAAAAACTGGCAAAAGAAGCGGGGATTAATACACCGGATATGATTGGAGTGATAGAACATCAATATCAGGTGAAAGATTTTATGCAAATTATCGGTGATAGCACTGAATTTGTGATAAAACCGGCGCACGGTAGCGGCGGCAAAGGTGTTATGGTGATAAAAGAGCACAACGGCGAAAAATTTATTACCGCCTCTGGAAAAGAGCTTGGATTTAATGATGTTTATCAGCATATTTCAAATATTTTAAGCGGATTATACAGCTTAGGCGGACAATATGATGTTGCTTTAATTGAACAGCTGGTACATTTCAGTAATGCTTTTGAAAGTTATAGTTATCAAGGTATTCCTGATGTCAGAATCATTGTTTATAAAGGTTATCCGGCAATGGCGATGACCAGACTTGCCACCAAAGAATCAGCCGGACGTGCAAATTTGCATCAGGGTGCAGTCGGTGTCGGGTTGGATATTAAAACAGGAAAAACCTTGCAGGCAGTTTGTCATAATGTGCCATTGAAAATTCATCCGGATACGGGAGCTGATTTATTCTCCATTAAGGTTCCGATGTGGCGCGAACATTTAATTATCGGGGCAAAAGCATATGAAATGACAGGGCTTGGTTATTTGGGAGCAGATATCGTGCTTGATCGCGAAAAAGGTCCGATGATGCTGGAACTTAATGCGCGTCCGGGATTGGCGGTGCAAATTGCCAACGGCAACGGCTTGATGAAGGCTTTGAAAAAAATCGATAAACACTATCCGAAAAATTTATCACCGGAAGAAAGAGTTGATTTTATCTTGAACTTTAAAAAATAACTTCCTAAATTAAGGTAAAAGAATAAAAGGAGATTGAAATGTCTGAGTTGTTAGGAAAATCAAATACAAAAAATATTGAAAAACCGAATACCAAAAATTTGGGAAGATCTGAAACAAAAAAGCTGGAAATGAGTGATACCAGAGCAAAAAAAATTAAGCATTCATATAAGGTTAAAGATGCCGAAAATGCATTGTTATTGAAAACAAAAAACGGTGATGTTGTTATTGAGATGTATGTTAATGATGCACCAAACCATGTGGCACGTATTAAAGAGCTTGTGCGCGAGGGATTTTATAACGGCTTAAAATTTCATCGTGTTATTGAGGGATTTATGGCTCAGGCCGGATGCCCGAAGGGAGACGGAACCGGCGGAAGCGGCAAAAAACTTAAAGCAGAATTTAATAAAAATCGCCATCAGAGAGGAACAGTTTCAATGGCACGCGCTTTTTCACCGGATTCTGCCGATAGTCAGTTTTTTATTTGTTATGCCGATTGCCCGTGGCTTGACGGACAATACACGGTTTGGGGCGAAGTTGTATCAGGTATGGAATATGTTGATGCATTGAAAAAAGGTTTCGGACCGAACGGAATGGTCGATAATCCTGATGAAATTATCAGCATTGACGTTATTGCCGATTTATAAAAGGATTTGATCGGTGACTAAGCTGAAATTTCTTTGCTGTTTTTTTCTTTCTTTTTTGTTGAGTTTTAATTTACTCGCAAATACCGATAATCAGCCGCCGAAAGAGTGGACAACATGGCTTGAAACTTTGAAAAAAGAGATGATTGCAAAGGGAATTTCGCAAAAAACCATTGATGAAGCCTATAAAGGCAAAAACTATTATCACAAAGTTTCCGCTGTTGTTCAGCAGGATAAAAAACAAACCGAATTTGTGCTTACAACCTGCAATTATGTTAATCGACTGGTCAATGAGGCGAGGGTAAAAGAAGGACGAAAACAATATAAAAAACTAAACGAAAAATATAAAAAAACAGAAGAAAAATATGGTGTTCCGCTTTATTATCTAACGGCCTTTTGGGCAATAGAAACAAATTTCGGAAAAAATAAAGGGCAATATAATCTAATTGATAGTCTTACTAATTTAAGCTATAAAAACCGTAGGTCTGATTTTTTCAAAAATGAGCTGTATAATGTTTTGAAAATTATGGATAAGACAGAGCTTAAAGGTGATAAGATTCGCGGCTCTTGGGCAGGTGCTATGGGGCATTTTCAATTTATGCCTTCAACATATAATCATTATGCGGTTGATGGTGATGGTGACGGTGTGGCTGATATTTGGGATAATTTTTCCGATGCCTTGGCTTCGGCGGGAAATTATCTTTCCAGTTTAGGTTGGAAAAAAGATGAGCCGTGGGGAAAACGTGTTTCTTTGCCGTGGGATTTTGATTTTAAGATTAGCGGCAGAAAAACAACCAAAACGGTTGCCGAATGGAAAAAACTTGGCGTTAAGTCTTTTGATGAAAGTGAGCTTAATTTTGCCGATGACATGAAAGGTTCGGTTATTCTTCCGGACGGACGCAAAGGACCTGCATATTTGGTATTTGGTAATTTTAAGCGTATAATGATTTGGAATCGCTCGGATAATTATGCGCTGGCTGTGGCTATTTTAGCTGATTATATTAAGCATGAAAATAAAAAAGTTGTGCCAATGGAAGCGTCTTCGCAATATGTTATGAACAGTGATGAAGTCTTAAAAATTCAAAAATTTCATAATAAATTGTTTTCGCCAAAGCTGAAAGAAGACGGAAAATTGGGACCGAAAACGCGAGAGGGAATTAAAAAAATTCAGCAAAAAGCTCATCTGCCGCAAGACGGATACCCTGATTATCAGCTCTTAAATAAGATAAATAATTATAATGGCGGTTTTAAGGTGTTTCCGCATCCGTCACGTAAAAGTGTTAAGCGCAAAATCAATAATAAGAAATAGAGTTTTTATTTAATAATACAGATATTTGAAAAAAAGTTATTGACTCTCGTTTTTTTTATGATAATATCCGCCGCAACTAGGCTAAATGAAATGGTTCATTTGGTTGTTAGTTTTGTGTAAATAATATAACTTTTAAGGAAAATGTGATGCCTACAATTAATCAGTTAATTCGTAAATCACGAACACCAAAAGTGAAGAGAAACAAAGTTCCGGCTTTGAAAGCTTGTCCACAAAAACGCGGTGTTTGTACAAGGGTTTATACTACAACCCCGAAAAAACCGAACTCCGCTTTGCGTAAAGTGGCTCGTATTCGTCTTACTAACGGCTTTGAAGTAATCAGCTACATCCCTGGTGAAGGTCATAATCTTCAAGAACACTCAGTGGTGCTGATTAGAGGAGGCCGTGTGAAAGATTTGCCAGGTGTTCGTTACCATATCATTCGCGGTACACTCGATACTCAGGGTGTATCTAAACGTCGTCAACGCCGTTCTTTGTACGGTGCTAAGAGACCTAAATAGGAGAAATACTAATGTCACGTCGTCATAGTGCTGTAAAAAGAAATGTATTACCTGATGCTAAATTCGGCAATAAGGTAGTTGCGAAATTTATTAATAACGTTATGGAAGATGGTAAAAAAGCAGTTGCCGAAAAAATCGTTTATTCTGCTTTTGATATTATCGCCAACAAGTCAAAACAAGATGCTTTGGAAGTGTTCAACACCGCTATTGAAAATGTTAAGCCGGTTGTAGAAGTTCGTTCTCGCCGTGTCGGTGGTGCAACATACCAAGTTCCTTGCGAAGTAAGAGCTGAACGTCGTCAGGCTTTGGCTATTCGTTGGATTTTAGATGCTGCCAGAAAGCGCTCTGAAACCACAATGACAGATCGTCTTGCCGGCGAACTTATGGATGCTTTTGCTAACAAAGGTTCTGCTATTAAAAAGCGTGAAGATACGCATAGAATGGCAGAGGCTAATAAGGCATTTTCTCACTACAAATTCTAATTTAAGGAATAAAAAATGCCTAGAACACATAAATTGGACCTTTATAGAAACATCGGTATCATGGCGCATATTGATGCCGGTAAAACCACAACAACCGAGCGTATTTTATATTACACCGGTCTCAGCCACAAAATCGGTGAAGTGCATGATGGTGCTGCAACCATGGACTGGATGGAGCAAGAGCAAGAACGTGGTATTACCATTACTTCTGCTGCTACAACCTGTTATTGGAAAGGTCACCGCATTAACATCATCGATACTCCGGGCCACGTTGACTTCACTGTTGAAGTTGAGCGCTCACTGCGCGTTTTGGACGGTGCCGTAACCGTATTCGATTCTGTTGCCGGCGTTGAACCGCAATCCGAAACAGTTTGGAGACAGGCTGATAAATATGGTGTACCAAGAATTTGCTTCTGCAATAAAATGGATCGTATCGGCGCAAACTTCTATCGTTGCTTGGATATGATTGTTGACCGCTTGGGAGCTCGCCCTATGGCTATTCAGCTTCCGATCGGTGTTGAAGCAGATTTCAAAGGTGTTGTTGATTTGGTTAAAATGAAAGCTATTATCTATACCGGTGATACCGCCGATTCTCCGATTGAAGAACGCGATATTCCGGCTGATATGCTTGACAAAGCTAACGAATATCATAATCAATTGGTTGAAATGGCTGTTGAAGAAGATGAACAAGCTATGGAAGACTATTTGGAAGGAAAAGAAATTCCTGTAGAAACCATTAAAAAGTGCATCCGTAAGGGTACTTTGGCTCAGGATTTTGTTCCGGTATTGTGCGGAACTGCCTTCAAAAATAAAGGTGTTCAACCGCTTCTTGATGCTGTTGTTGACTATTTGCCTTCACCGATGGATATTCCGGCAATTAAAGGTACTTTGCCGGATTCCGATACTGAAGCAGAACGCCATCCGTCTGATGATGAGCCGTTGTCTGCTCTTGCTTTCAAAATCATGAACGATCCGTTCGTTGGTTCTTTGACCTTTACTCGTATTTATTCCGGTAAAATGACTGCCGGTTCATACGTTTATAACTCGGTTAAAGATAAAAAAGAACGTATCGGTCGTATGCTTTTGATGCATGCCAACAAGCGTGAAGACATCAAAGAGGCTTATGCCGGCGATATTATCGCTTTGGCAGGTTTGAAAGATACCACCACCGGTGATACTCTTTGTGATTCCGATAAGCCGATTGTTTTGGAAAACATGGTATTCCCTGAGCCGGTTATTCAATTAGCCGTTGAGCCGAAAACTAAAGCCGATGTTGAAAAAATGGGCTTGGCTTTATCGCGTTTGGCTATGGAAGATCCGTCTTTCAAAGTTACTTCCGATATTGAAAGCGGTCAAACAATTATTGCCGGTATGGGTGAGTTGCACTTGGATATTATCGTTGATCGTTTGCGTCGTGAATTCAAAGTTGATGCAAATGTCGGCGATCCGCAAGTTGCATATCGTGAAACAATTACAAAACCTTGTGATATTGAATATACCCACAAAAAGCAATCAGGTGGTGCCGGTCAGTTCGCTAAAGTTAAAATTAAGTTTGAACCGACTGAAGATCATACCGGATTTGAGTTTAATAACACCGTTGTCGGCGGTAACGTTCCTAAGGAATATATCCCGGGTGTTGAAAAAGGTTTGCGCACGGCTATGGATACCGGTGTTATTGCCGGATACCCTGTAACCGGTGTTAAAGCCACGCTTTATGATGGTGCATATCACGAAGTTGACTCAAATGTTATGTGTTTTGAAATTGCCGCTCGTGCAGCCTTCCGTGAAGGTATGAAACAGGCAAGCCCGAAACTTCTGGAACCTATTATGAAGGTTGAAGTTGTTACCCCTGAAGAATATATGGGTGATATTATCGGTGACTTAAACTCTCGTCGCGGTTTAGTAAACGGCATGGATCAAAGAGGAAATGCTCGCGTTGTTGATGCATTTGTTCCGCTTGCAAACATGTTCGGTTATGTAAACACACTTCGTTCACTTTCTCAAGGACGCGCTCAGTTTACGATGATCTTTGATCATTATGCTGAAGTTCCTAAGGATGTTGCGGACAATATCAAAGCAAAAACAGCATAGTTTTTAATGTTAAAGACCCCGTCAAGGCGGGATGCCACCTTCCTTGACGGGATAAAATCAAAAAATTTTATTGGAGATTAAATATGGCAAAAGAAAAATTTGAAAGAAACAAACCGCACTGCAACATTGGTACAATCGGCCACGTTGACCACGGTAAAACAACATTAACCGCAGCTATCACCAAAGTATTGGCAGAAGAAGGCGGAGCAGACTTCACAGCATATGATCAAATTGATAAAGCTCCTGAAGAAAGAGCACGCGGTATTACCATTTCAACCGCACACGTTGAATATGAGACACCGAATCGTCACTATGC